>Ga0210394_10007966_pt1 | contig 11031 bp, 7 predicted proteins | sample IncBWC12MmetaG_FD_160121 | JGI IMG/M metagenome (GOLD analysis project Ga0210394, IMG submission 160121) | Forest soil microbial communities from Barre Woods Harvard Forest LTER site, Petersham, Massachusetts, United States - Inc-BW-C-12-M | ecosystem: Environmental > Terrestrial > Soil >... | reverse complement strand
GTTAATTTTACACTCGACAGGCGTCGTCTGCTGGATGATACTCCCGCTCCAAGAGCAGTTGCCCGTAGGGAGCCGGTGTTCCGGCGGGAGGCTTCGATGGTTTCCCAAATTGGCGAAGCGTTGCAGAGCAACTCGGTCATCATCACGCTCAATAGCGTGGGTTGGATGGCTGCAGGTCTCGAAATCATCCATTACTTCGGCATGTTCGTATTAGTGGGTTCCATCGCGATGGTGGACCTGCGCGTAATCGGTATCGCGGGTCAGCAGCAGAGCGCTACAAAACTCGCGCAGAGACTCTTTCCTTGGATGTGGGCCGGCTTGGCATTAAATTTTCTTTCGGGATTTGTCATGTTCGCGGGGATTGCGGCTTCATATATTCCAGACCCGACTTTTCACATGAAAATGTGGATCGTTCTCGCGGCAGTCGTGTTTGGGATCATTGTCCAATGGAAGTTGCCGGCGTGGGACAAATCGCCCACGATGCCTATAAGCGCCAAACTCATAGCTACAGTTTCATTGCTTCTATGGGTGGGGGCGATTCTGGCGGGCAATGAGGTACCGGCTCTTTCAGGATTGGGCTAATTCGAACAAATGTCGGAGATGCGATAGCAGGCCACGAAAGTTCCCGCAAGCAGCACTTAAAGGAGGTCTACAGTGACGGATAGTTCAGTGGTAACTTTTGGCAACTGGTTACAGCACCAGTCGTTTGCTTTGTCCGTTGCAACCTCCGATTGGGCCTACCCGTTTGTTCAAGCGACTCATTTTACGGGTTTATCTTTATGGGTTGGAACTACTGTCGCCACTGACCTGAGCTTGATGGGCATGGGCAACCAGTATCAGTCGCCGTTGCAACTCTTCAATGCGTTATTTGTCTGGAACTGGATCGGTTTTTGCATCGCCGTTCTCGGAGGCTTTCTGCTTTTTTCGGCTGCCGCGGCTACCTATGTGATTAATCCGGCTTTTCTCACCAAGCTGGGCTTTCTGATTCCCGTGGCGCTCATATTGCACATCGTGATCCAGACAAAAATGCGCGAATGGGGACAGCAACCCAAGATGCCGCGGGTCGCTAAGATCGCGGGCTCGGTTGAGTTACTGTTTTGGATTTTGGTCGTGACCGCGGCAGTCTCTATTCCCTACTTTGGATGAGCGCCGCGCTTTTTAGGAACAGGCGGCGAAGGCACTATTTATGCGTGACTTGGCGCCCTGCGCGTGAAAAACATCCACAAGATAAGCAACACGCCGAGAAGCAGAATCAGGTGGGCGGCTGTCGACGCACTCGTAGCCAGACCGAACGCGGCTACCAGGGAAGCGACCGAGAAGGTGGCTACAAGCAGCGTCACGCAGGCCCACCAAATCAGCCCAAGCGTGCCATTTGGCTTTTTCGCCCAGAGCACACTTGGAACGCCCAGAATAATCACTAAAAAATCGATTACGGCACATACGCTGAGCACGATCGTCATATGTCCTCCGACTTCGGCACATCGTTCGGCGAGTGGGATTATGTACTGCGTAAGGCACGAAGCTCAGTTAAATCGAGGTTAAGACTCACCGGCCTTTTGACGGCACAGCTGCGGCTGAATCTTCTGAATCACCAGATGAGCTTGAGCGCGAGCTGAATTTGCCGCGAAGTTGTCTGGGTGGACGTGATCAGGCCGGCGCTGGAAACGGGAAGGCCCGTCTGATCGAAGACAGCCAGGTTTTGCGTCGGCGAAGCAAAGTTCGCGCGGTTGAGAATATTGAAAAATTCGGCGCGGAACTGAGCATTGAAGCTCTCGGAAATGCGCTTCACCGGATTGTTTTTGAAAACCGAGAAATCCAGGTTTGAAACGCCCGGCCCGATGAGGCTATTTCGACCCAAGTTACCCCAGCGGTTGACGCCCGGAAAGGCGAGGCACTGAGCCTTGATATAGGTATTGGGGTTGCCCCGATTGGTCAGAGCTGCGCATCCCGGCCCTCCGAGCAGGCTTGGCGGCTCGCTGGTCTCGTCCAATTTCATTCCCGCGGGGTCCCCGCCCAGGATGGGAGTGAAAGGCTGTCCTGTGCTCGCCTTGTATACGCCGCCGAATTGCCAACCGCCGAGGGGCCATTTCAGAAGAGCGGAGTTCGAAACGACGCTGGGCACTTCCCACGTAAAGTTCAGCACCAACGTTTGAGCCACGTTGAAGTCTGAAAGGCCGCGGGTGGTCCGCTGATCAAAGAACAATTGGTTAAAGAGTCCATTCGGAAAAGCATCATCGGCTTCCGTGGCAGATAAAGTGTCGATGCTCTTGCCCCACGTATAAGCGGCGTGGAACTGAATCCCACGGCTCACACGCTTGGCGAAGTCGGCCTGCAGAGCATCGTAAAAAGAATTGGCCTGCCAAAGTGTGGAGTCGATGCGGCCAAAATTCGGATTGAGCGTCTGGCTCGTGGCGGTTGGCGGAAACACGTACCCCGTTGGCGTTAGCGTCGGCAGCACCATATCTATGTTATCCACCCGATAGGGCAGATGGACACCGCGTGATCCGACGTACCCTACAGTGATCGCCAGCGTGGAAGACAACTCACGCGCCACGCTCAAATTCCACTGCATGACGTAATTGCGCTTCGGGTGTTGTTCCACATAGGTCCCCAAAGCAGAAGGCGATGCCAGACCCACCACGTAAGCATTCGTCGGGAAGTCCCCTGGCTTTAGCGCGTTGTCAACAATCGATTTTACGAATGGTGATGCGCGTTGGAAGGAAAGGTTGAATTCGTAGGGCAGCGGCAGCACATCGAAAACTCCGAAACCGCCGCGCACCAGAGTTTTTCCTCCGCGTGGATTCCATGCGAACCCAATACGCGGTTCGAAATTCCGGAGAGTCGGATTATGAAAGAAAGGCGCTCCGACGCGCGGTGTGGCATCCGTCAGGTTCTGCAGGTTGGAAATTCGGTTATGCGCCTCGGTCGGCACGGTCACCATTTCATAGCGTAGGCCGGCATTAAAGATGAAGTTGCTTCGCAGGCGGATATCGTCCTGGAAGTAGGCGCCCACGAGCGTTTGCCGCAGCCCGACATCCGGCACCCCGCCCGTCTGGATGCCCTGAAAAACCGTGGGTTTATTCGTCAGGAAATCCGTGAGCGTGTCGAAACGGAAGTTCCCATTTACGTTGGAAAAAGATAGTTCGTTGTCTTGCATCCGTTCGACCACGGCGCCGAGGCTGATCGCGTGTATACCGCGGGTCAGAAAAACATCGTCGCCGCCTTGAAACGAGTTCCACGCCAGCGACCTGCTGGACGACAGGAAGTTTTGCGCCGTAGGGGCTCCAGTGAAATTGGTCACCCCGGGTACGGCGCGAATTTCGCCCGCGAACTCTCCAGGCACGAAAGCGTATGAAGGATCTAGCATCAGAGGATTCATTACCTTTGTGACTTGTCCCTGAATTCCCACTGCGCGGCTGAATCCGAACCGGGCCGTATTCAAGGTATCCGCGTTGAATACGTGCGCCTCGTGAAGACTTACCACCTGGCGCGCCGAAACGACGTCGGAAAGCAATTCGTTGAATTCGTCCGGCAGGACGGTTTTGGAACTGTCCCGCATGTAGGTCACTTGGGCGCTGTCCGACGTCGAGAATTTCTGATCCAGCCGTACCGTGAAGTAGTTCTCATGGGTGATCTCCTGCCCGGCGAAGGTAAATATTCCCGTATCGCCGGCCCCTAATAGAGGACCATTCGGTAACGGATAAAAGGCATTAAGAAATCGCGTAACTTTCGGATCAACCGATACTGTCCCCGTGGAGAGTTGCCCGCCGCGCGCGGCCAGCGAAGGGACCGTATCCACCGTGGTCACGCCAAGCGATTGGCGCAATCCTTCATAGTCCCCAAAGATGAACGTGCGGTCCTTTTGTATGGGCCCGCCTGCGGAGCCGCCAAACTGGTTGCGCTTGAACGGAGGAATTGCGCCATCGAAGAAATTACGTGCGTCGAGCGCGCTGTTTCGAAGAAATTCGTATGCGTCGCCGTGAAAGGAGTTGGTTCCCGACCGCGTGACCGCATTGATGATTCCGCCCGAGGTGCGCCCATATGCAGCGGGATAGTTGCTCCCCAGAACGGAGATCTGGTCGACAGCATCGATCCCCAGGTTATCGCCCAGCACACTGCCCGGCGCGCCATTGGCGTAGTCATTGATGCTGACGCCGTCCAGACGGTAGCTGTTTTGATCTGGTCTCGCGCCGGAGATGCTCACTGGTGCGCCGAATCCACGGTCGACATTGCCGCCGCCGGTGGCGCTTCCTGTCTGAACGCCCGTTACTCCGGCCTGCAGCGTGACCAATTGCGCCCAATCGCGCCCGTTCAGCGGCGTCTCACGGACAGTGGAAGCATTCACGTTATCCGCTGCGGAAGACTGGCTAACCGTCGCGGGGGGTGCCGTTGTCCTGACCACCTTATTGGGATCTCCGGGCCGCATCACCACATTGATAACGCGCTCGGTCCCGATGCCAACGGTAATGGCAGTCCACGTTTGAGTGACAAAGCCTGGCGCCGACACGCTGATTTCATAGACGGCCGGCGGCAAGTCGGGGAGATTGTAGACGCCGTCGTTGTCGGTGGTGATTTCCCTGGAAACTGTTTTGGCTACGTCGCTCAGCGAGACGCGGACGCCGGGCATTCTTCCCCCGTCCTCGCGCGTTACTGTGCCACTGATCGATCCTCCAGTCGCCTGCGCTCTGCCGGGAGATGGGAGACTAAAGATAAAACACAGACAAAGCAGGGCAATTGCTGTCTCGGCTAAGCGTTTAGCGCACACGATTTTGGGCCCGGACCCGAGCACCCAATGCATCGTTCGAACGATGTTTCACGTGAAGCATTCTGAGCGGGAGCTTCCGCGCGCTACATGGATTCCTACTTCTCGGTTCGCAGCGCCCCGCTATTCTGCGCGGCGAAATCGTCTCGCACTACCATGCCGCCTTTCATCACAAATTTGACCCGCTGCATTTCCGTAATGTCCTGCAGCGGATCTCCGGAGACGGCGATCAGGTCGGCGTACTTGCCCTTCTCAATTGTGCCGACGGTGTCTTCTTTGTGAATGATCTGGGCGTTGACGGTTGTTGCCATGCGCAGCGTGTATAGAGGAGTGGCGCCCCATTTTACGAAAATCGGGAACATCTCCCCTTGCACGCCGTGCGAGCAATTGCAGGCGGTGTTGTAGACCCTGCCAGGCGGCGGAGCAGCGCCGCTGCCCCATCCTAGAGTCACGCCGGCGGCAAGCATTTTCTTCCAGGTCTGTTCGATTAGCCGCCAGCGGCTGTACGGGGCAAATTGCTTCAGGTCTCCGGGTTCATCCTGTCGGTGGTCCAGTATGGTGGAGGTGATCGGCAAATGTTTGTCGACCAGCATCTTAATGTCTTCATCGGTTGCCGCAGTGCCATGCTGGATGTCGTCGACTCCGGCTTCGATCGTGACTCTCAAGCCTTCGCCACCGTAGGTGTGTGTAGCTATAAACATGCCCTGCCGGTGTGCTTCGTCCACGATCGCTTTCATCTCGTCCAGCGTCAGCGTGGGCGTGTTCACCATTTCGCCGTTCGGCTTGAAGTAAAAACGTCCTGTCGTCGTGACTTTCACGTGATCTGCGCCGTAGTGCGCGAGCTCGCGCACAGCTGCGCGCATCGCGTTAGGCCCGTCGGCGACGATGTCCGGCACCAGTGGTTTGAACTCGAGCGGATAATAATCGTTGCTCCCCATCGTGGGATCCACAAGCGGCCCTGCCGGAAGTATGCGCGGGCCGGTGACCAAGCCCGTCTCGATCGCGCGCTTCAATTCCACGTCGGCGAAACCGCCGCCATGCGAGCCCTGAACGACCAACGTTGTGTACCCAGCGTTCAGACTAGCCGTAGCCCAGTGATAGGCGACCATCATCTGGTGCTGCATGTTTCCGACGGCGTCGGTGAGATGCACGTGGCCGTCGATCAGTCCGGGCAACACCGTCGCCCGGCTTAGGTCAACCACCCTGGCGCCGGCCGGAACGGTCACGTTAGCTGCAGGACCGACTTGCGTAATTTTGTCGCCCTGGATGAGAACGACTTGATTGTTCAGCATCTGCCCCGACTTCGGATCGAACAATTTGCCGGCGCGTACCGCGGTTGTGTCCGGGGCTTGAGCCTGCGACCAGACGAAAGGTGCAGTAAGAAGAATGCCCAATGCTGCGAGCGTAATTCTAAAGCTTGATCTCCGATTCATAGCAGACCTCCCAAAATTCTCTGCGTTTGGCATCCAATTTCGTACTGAACTGATTGCCGCGTCGTTCGCCGAGCCGCCGCTGCTGTGAGCCCGCGGACTTCTGGCTCGCAGGTTCACAGTCAACGGCCTATGCCGATCTTGTGGCGGGCGGCTTAGCTTACCAAACGAACTTTAAGGCAAACTGAATTTCCCTTGACGGGGTCAGCGTAGCGTACCGAGTCATCTGGCCGACGCTGCCTCCCGTTGGCGCTCCGTTAGCGCCAAAGATTGCAGCATTGCCATCGCCGCTGCCCGGCTGGGGTGGGACGAAGCTGGGTATGTTCAAGATGTTGAACATCTCGGTCCGGAACTGAATGTTAAATGCTTCCGAGATGCGCCGGACCGGGAAGTTCTTGATGATTGAGAGATCCAGGTTCGTGAGCGCCGGTCCATGGATGCTATTACGGCTGACGTTACCCAGCAGATTCGAGCAATATACCTGGCCGGCCGGCGCCGGTGTGGCAGCTTTCGGAAATCCAGTGCACTGGCCGGCGAACGACGCGGGCGCAGTGGGAAGCGTGAAGCAGTTAGTGTTGATATAAGTGAGGTTGTCCGCCTTCCAGTTTGAATTAACGGGGTTACATCCCGCAACGACGTTGGGAAGGCCGAACTGGTCCGCCCCGGTATTTCCCAGACCCATAGGATCATCCGAGATGATCGGAGTGGTGGGAATACCGCTGTTGATTGTGAAAATACCGCCCAGCTCCCATCCACCAAGTGCCGTATTGGCAATTGTTCCGAAGGATTTCGGCGCCGGGATATCCCACAAACCGTTGATCGATACCGAATGGCGAACGTCGAAGTCGGAGGGGCCATAAAACGCTCTGGGGATCATCCAGGGCGGCGAGTTGAGACCATTGGCGAAGGTATCGCCGGCGATCGTCTGCGAGTCGTCATCCAGCGACTTAGAAAAAGTGTAGGCAAACTGAGCCTGGAACCCATGACTGAATCTCTTCTCGAGATTTGCCGTTAGTGCGTTGTAGTGGGAGGAGCTGTTCCAATAGACGTAGCGAATCACGCCTAAGGCTTGATTGACCTGCGCGCCCCCCGCCGGGAAGAGGTATCCCGCCGAGGTCAGGGTGGGAATGGTCATATTGCCGTCGTCCCCGCGCATGAGCAGGTGGACGCCGTGCGAGCCCACATAACCTAGCGTTAGCGTAAGAGTTGGATCGATCTGGCGCTGAATATTGAAGTTCCACTGAATCATGTAACTGCGCTTCGGAGTTGTCTCAATCGTCGAGGCGGCCAAGCGGCTGCTGGTCGAGCTGGTCAGCAGGGTCTGTCCGTTGCCCGCCGAAAACGCCCCAGGGAGCGTGAGGGCTGGGTTGGCCTTAGCAGTGGTGCTCTTGAATATCATGAACGGCGCGGCCTGATTCTGCTGCAAAAGAAAATAACCCGGTAGCGGCAGCACGTCATATATTCCAAACCCGCCGCGCACCGAGGTTTTGCCATTGCGGAATGGGTCCCAGGCAAATCCTAGACGCGGTTCGAAGTCGCGAGTCGTGGGGTTCTTGTAATAAGGGCCAACGCTGTCACAAGTGGTGCCTGCCTGCGGAGTGACTCCAAACGCCGTTGCTGCGTTGAACTGCTTCCCGCATCGCATGTTCGCATCGGCGGTTGTGTTTGGGTTCGGTTCGAAAATACTGACCAGACTGCCGAATTTGCCTTGCGCGTCGTTCAGCACGGTGGCCATTTCATACCGCAGACCGAGGTTGAGCGTCAGATTGGGACGCAACCGCCAGTCATCCTGAATGTACACACTCGGAATGGTCTGGCGCATTTCCCTCGGGGTGATCGTGTTCGGCAATCCCGCCTCGAAAGAGATCGGATTCGCGCCGGTAAGGAAGTCCGATAGGCTACCAAACTTCCAGCGACCGCCGGGGTTTTGATAGGCGATAGGGTTGTAGAGCTCACGCTCAACGCCTACGCCAAACTTGAACGAATGCGCTCCATGGATCCAGTTCGCATCGTCATAGAATTGATAGGAATTCCAGACGTGGAGGTAGTAGGAACCCGAATTTATGCCGCCAAACTCGTCAGTAATTCCATGAACCGACAGGCGGGGCGCAGCCTGATTTAGCGTGCTGCCAAGGCTCAGGTCGTCGCCCGGGTGGGTCCCGTCGGGTCGAGTAACCGCCTTGGAAGTAAATTGGTTGATTACGTAGTCTCTGTTGTAGCCAATGCGTGCGGCGTTCACGAAACTGGAGCCGAACGTGTGGGTCTCTTCAATCGAGACGGTCTGCCGCCGAGTATGCGAGTTGGTAAGGACAAGATCCATCGTGTCGGGCTGGATGTAATCCGCGTCGTCAATCAGATATGTCCCGAACAGGCCGTCCTTGTCGCTGATCCGGTGGTCGAGCCGGACGGTACCGAAATTCTCCGGCACATTTTGGATGCCCGCAAAAACGAATTTCCCTGTATCTCCATTCACCGCGGAATTGGCGTGCGGATAGAGAGCCAGCAATGCTTTGGAGTAGGAGCTCAACGCTATAGGACCTGACGCCAAGATGCCAGCGCGAGCCGCATCGGAGGGAACGGTGACCACGGTTGGAATCCCCTTCGTCTGGCGCAGCCCCTCATAATCGCCGAAGATGAAAGTCTTGTCTTTGATGATCGGTCCGCCCGCCGAGCCGCCAAACTGATTGCGCCGGAACGGCGGCTTGGGGTTACCTGCCCCAAAGTTAAAGAAATCATTGGAGTCCAGGGCGCTATTCCGGAGGAACTCGTAAGCGTCGCCATGGAACGTGTTTGTGCCCGATTTGCTGACCGCATTCACGACCCCGCCGGCGGCCCGCCCGTACTCGGCAGAAAATCCGCCCGTCAGCACCGAGAACTCCTGAATTGCGTCAACGCCGAGCACGACGCCGATCACGTCTCCAGGCGCGGCATTGGCGTAATCGACCACGCTGATGCCATCGATGCGGTAGTTATTGAATGTCGTCCTGCCGCCGGAGATCGTGTATTCGCTTCCAAAGCCACGGTTACCGCGCGCAGAGGTGTCGTAACTCATCTGAGTTTCGATCTTGCCGGCTCCCGGCGAAAGAGTGATCAGCTGGGTCCAATCGCGCCCATTCAAAGGCAATTCGCGGACCGTTTGCGACTCAACTTCGCCGCTGAGCGTTGACGAAGTGAGCTGCACAGCCGGGGCCGCTTCGGTCACCTGGACCTTTTGCGTGGTCTCCCCGATCCTCATCGGTATATTGAGTTGTTGCTGAGCGCCAACGGCCAACTGTATACCCGACTGAACCGTTGTGCTAAATCCGGGGGCCGTAACGGTGACCTCATAAGCGCCTGGTAAGAGATTGGGAATCGAGTAGAAGCCGGCGGAGTCCGTTGTGGCTGCCCGCGCCACTCCGGTGGCCGTATTTTTGGCCGACACCTGTGCGTTGGGAACGACGGCACCTGAAGGATCATTGACTGTCCCGGACAAAGTCGCTCCGGCGACCTGAGCGCCTAGCTGGCTCGTAAACAAAATGCACACTGCGAACGCAAACGAGAGCAGGGTAAACACACGACGACTGCTTGGTGAAACAATGCGCGGCATAGCACACCCTCCGACGGTCAAATCGTTTCAAAATCGATCGTTTCTACACCTGTTACTGCGACCTGTTACTGCGATCGATCCTTCAAAACGCAATGATGCCTTGGCCTGTAACAAACAAAATAAGAACGAGAGAGTGCCCCTAAAAATCCCTGGAAAACGTCCGACTATGGATGGCGGTGTAACACCCGAAACCCAGTGGTGTCAAGCCAAATCAGCAAGTCTGCGGGAAAAATGCCCAAGTAAGCGTGCAGATTTTGTTTACGCGGCTACCTGATATTGCAATGTCTTATTGAGGAGGTGCGATAGCAAAGAATCCGACGGACTGGCTATCGGCCCGAATCGGCGTCAGTTTCGGGGATGCCCTGGCGCCAATCCGGGCCGATATTACGCCGTTTATCGCCCGTAGACGAGAATTCTGAAGTTTCCGGGCTTGGCCGTAGCCAATGGGTGCGGCTGCTTTTCCGTTGGAGCGGCCGGCGGATTGAAATCGGACGTGCTCAGAAAAACGCGATGCGTTTTCGGATCCACTTGGCTCGTTTTCGCGCCGTACTCAGTCTTCAGCGACTCCACTTCGCTGAGCTTATCGGGCGAATCCTCGTGGTAGATATGCAGCATGCCTTCCCGCGTCGAAACGAAGAGCAGGCCCGTTCCCGTATCGAACGTGTTCGCGTCCACTCCGGCCGAAATCGGATATGACTGAAGCACCTTTCCGTTGTCCGCGTCCATCATGATCAGGAACTGAGGACCGCGCCCTCCCGAGAACAGCCTGCGGGTCTTCTCGTCCATGGTCAAAGACGTGGGCGCTCCTTCCGGAGCGGTGGGCCAGCGCGCTTTGATCGTATTCGTACGAGCGTCAATGGCAACGATGTCGTTCTTTTCCGGATTATTGTCGTAGATCATGCCCTTTCCATCGACCGCCGGATACTCCACCTTCCCGACAAGCTCGATCGTGGCGATCACGGCTTGTCTTTCCGGATCGATCACCGTCGAGTTATGGCTATCGCCGTTGAAGGTGTACACGTGTTTCGTAACGGGCTCATAGATGATGGCGTCCGTGTCAGCCTGCCCCGTGGATACTTTGCCCGTCACCTTCAACGTTTTCAAATCGAAGATAACGACCTGCTGAACCGTGGCGCTCGGCCGTCCGTCGCCATCGGAGATAAAGCCCTTGCCAAGATCTTTGGCGATGGCAATGCCGTGACAACGCGACAATCCTCCGATCTTGCCTACTACGGAATAATCGGGCGTTGAGG
>Ga0210394_10007965_pt1 | contig 11033 bp, 7 predicted proteins | sample IncBWC12MmetaG_FD_160121 | JGI IMG/M metagenome (GOLD analysis project Ga0210394, IMG submission 160121) | Forest soil microbial communities from Barre Woods Harvard Forest LTER site, Petersham, Massachusetts, United States - Inc-BW-C-12-M | ecosystem: Environmental > Terrestrial > Soil >... | reverse complement strand
AGCGCAGGATCGCTCGAGAGATGAACTCCGGCCCGTTGTCTGAGCGCAGGTATTTCGGTGCTCCGTGAACGCTCACCAGCTTCGACAGCACCTCGATCACGCGAGCCGATCGAATGCTGCCGGCCACATCGATCGCCAAACACTCCCTGGTGTACTCATCGATCACCGTCAGACACTTCAGCTGCTGGCCGTTGGCACACGCGTCGAACAGAAAGTCGTATGCCCAGACCTGGTTCGCTCCCGTGGGCGCCAGAGGCCTCGGGCGATGTGCGGCTACGCGTCGTCGTGGCCTCTTTCTCGGCACTTGCAGACCGTTCAGTCGCCACAGCCGATGCGTTCGATCCGCGCTCATCACATGTCCTCGCCGACTCAGGAACACCTGAATGCGTCGATACCCATATCGTGGGTACTGAGCGGCGAGCTCGCGCATCACCGCCACTACCGGCGCATCGCGCTTCACCAGGCGCGACTCGTACCGCAATGTCGACCTCGCCACCGACATCAGCGCGCACGCTCTGCGAATCGACAATCCACCGTGGCACAGATACGCCACCTGTCGTCGCCGCACGGGCGCGCCTACCATTTTTTTGCGGCAACCTCCTTCATCAGCTCGATCTCAAGGTCCCGCTCGGCGACGAGCTTCTTCAGCTTCGCGTTCTCCTGCTCCAGCTGGCGAAGCTTGCGCACATCAGCTGGCTCGAGCTGCCCGAACTTCTTACGCCACAGGTAGATCGTCTGATCCGAGATCCCATGCTTCTTGGCCACATCCATGACGGGCGCCGTATCCGCCTCGCGCAGGATCTTGACCATCGCTTCTTCCGAAAAACGGGTCTTCTTCATGGCTCCCTCGCTGCCCCTCGGAGCCATCATCCCAAAGATCACGTGGTACGAAAATCGCCGGGCAGGTCAGAACGACCCAAATACTCCGACCAAATTCTGGCTCGCTTTCATATAAATCAAGGAGTTCCAAAAAAGCACCCTGTGCGTTGGATCGCTGCGGCCGGACATCCGCGCAAACCTCGGGCGAGCCCTCTCGAGTTGTCTGTCCGTGTACTTTGGCGTACAGAAAGGCCGCGGTGTAAGCGGCCCTAGGTTGTTCGGTGAAGAATTCTTGCGGTGAAGCGTTCCCCGAACATCTCGGCTGCGTCATCGGACCATCGCTCACGCAGGGTGAGTTCTACCGTCCGCGTGATACGCGAGGCATTGGACGCCGCGACCCAAAGTTCCAGTCTGTAGGTACCGGGTATCAGCCGCGCGCTTCCGATCGCAGGAGGAGCCTCGAGGTCTAGGATGGCTGTGCATTGGCCAAGCACAGCGTGGGCATGGTCTGCACCAAAAGCCTCGCTCTTTGCAGGCTCTACGACATGCGCAAGATCGCAGTGCCGCCCCATGGTTGACGCGATGCCCTTTACGAAGACTTCCGGCTCTCCAGGCCTACTGTGCGCCCACAGGAGATTCATTGGCAGAAAACCCGGGACGGGCTGATAGGCGCCGCCTGAACCTTGCTTCGAGAGGCTCGCGAGGTAGACCTGCACCTGCTCTGCGCCGCGTCGGCCGACGTTGCTCACCCAAAGGCGCAACCAGTAGCAGTCAGCTCGGTCGAGTACGTCGCCTGTGGCCTTGTTGACGATGTACACCAGCGCTTTAGCGCAATCCGGCGCGTGTCCAAGAATCCGAATGTCGAGAATTGGCCGGCGCCACCAATCGAAATAAGCGTCCTTAAAGATTGCTACCAACACCGCGAGGAGGGTGATCATGCCGGCGACCCACTGTCCCACGGTGCCAAACCATGCGGCGGAACAAACAAACCATTCCTTCATAGTACGTACTCAAACGGCAGAATTTGATGTGGGATTTCCTCGCCGACCTTCTTGTGCTCCCCCGCCTTGAAGAACAATGCTGCGAGAGTCTACCCTCTCCGTCCGCCGCCTCGAAGTTCGCGGCCGGGCATCCTGTCCCGGGGGCAGTTGTAGAGGCACGCATGGACGGGTGGGGGGATTCTGTGAGCGCAGGGAATGTTAAACCTACAGTCACGAGCGTTTATACGGTCACCAAGGTAGCGGTGCTCGGCGCGCTTCTGTCCGAAGCGTGGTACTTCGCAAAGGCCTTCAGGCCAAGTGTTGCGGAGCTGATAGCTCGATACGATACGCACCAGATTGCTCTCGGGGCGGGCCTCGCCGCCGGTGCGCTGATGGTCGTCTTCCTCTGTTCCCAGCGATTCTTCCACGCACTCCTCTTGGTTTTCAAAAGCGGCCGAGCGGACGTGATCGTCGCGTTCATGTTTGGAGCCGCGCTTCCCATCATTCTCGGCGGCGTGGGCGATAGCTGGTACCGGCAATGGGCGGCTGCTCTCGAGCCCCGCTACGTGGGAATGTTGCTGTTAGTCCCGATTGGTTTGATTTCGGCATTCTTTATTGGACGTTTGACGGACCTGATCATTCGGAGAAGGCCCTCAGGGAATTCGTTCTTCATCAGCGACGAGGCCCTGACTCATGAAGCTCAGGATCTGCTCGGCATTGCCGACGAGGCGGCTCGGTTCGCGGAGCGCGTATTTAACTACGGATCATCGATGAGTTTGGTGTTTGGCATCGACGCCCCGTGGGGCATCGGCAAATCCTCGTTCATCAATTTCTGTAAGAGACACTGGCAAGAGCGCTACGCAACGCGAGTAATCGTCTATGACTTTAGTCCGTTGAGGTACGAGGGCCACGCAAATCTGCCAGAGGCGTTTATCGACGGTTTGGTCCGCGCCATTCAACGACGATTCTTTGTGCCGGAATTGAGGTCGCTCCTCTCGCGGTATGCGCGTTTCGTCAGAGGATTGAGGGCCAAGGTTCCCCTCGTTGATTTTGAGCTCCCGTCCAGCGCTTACAACATTGACGATGCGTTTGAAGATCTCGAGGTCGCCCTTTTACGGCTTGATAAGAAAGTAATTGTTGTTGTGGATGATCTTGACCGACTGACGCTGAGATCCGCGAAAGAGGTGCTTTACACGGTTAAAAAGAGCTTTGCCTTGCCAAACTTGTCCTATGTCCTCGCCTACGATACAGACAACATCGGTGCGCTGGAGGATCGAAGACCAGATGCGGAGAAGCTGACTGAGTTCCTAGAGAAATTCATAAACGTCAAGATCGGAATCTACTTGGACAGTAGCGCGTTGGTGGGATATGTCTCAAAGAATCTATCGACAGCGCTATCTGGAAATTCCCAAGCTGATCCAATCTTGGTGTCAAAGGCTATCGGTGGTTTGATCGATATATTGAATTCCCCCGACTATCACCAGTACCAAGCGTTCGTCGGCGACATCCGAAAGATCAAGCGTCTAATCAACACGCTTCTCTTGCTCGAAATTGATCGGGCAGACTTCGAAAACAGCGACTTCAACAAAGAGGACCTGATTCACCTACTGTTGATTTACGTGAACTACCCCAATGTGTTCCGAACGATATACGACAGCGAGACCCAGGGCCGATGGGGAACGTTCTCGCTAAATGGGCCGTACGACGCGGGCTACCCGGGCGCGAATGCGGTTCGGGGTGAGGCTGCATTCAAGAACTCGGCAGAATACGAGCGGTACACGACGTCACTTAGAGCCTCGCAGCGATTCCTGTTGGACAAGGTATTCAAGGATTCTGAGCGTTTATCAAACGGCAACATCGAGTCAGTTAGTGAGGGCATTAAGCGCTCGTACGCCTGCTTCAACGGCGGTGGGGGAACAGGCCGGAATCTCGAGCAATACCTGCAGCTGATCGTGAAGTTATCCAAGCCGCAGAAGGATACTCAGTACCAATTCTACGTGAACTCTAAGAACAAGGTAGCGGGCGGAACTCCTATCGAAGACGTGTTGGGTGGGAGCGAGGTGTTTGCATGGTCGGCGACCGAAGGTAACCGCGAGCATCTGTGGAGGGTCCTGGTAAACAGTACGGGAGACCTTCCCCCGCGTGTGGGGAAAGACTTGATCCGGCATCTGCTAGACAATATTCAAGATTATTGTTTGTTCGAGGACGCCGGCCTTGGTTTGGGACTCAGGCATCGCCTTCCGCTGTACCTCTTGAAGCTGTTAGACACCGTAGGTTGGCAAGACGAGCAGGGAGTTCCGCGAGCCAATACAAACGAGAACATTCGTGAGATCGCGGAGTGGATCCTTTGTGAGGGCCCATATGCTGATAACGGAGTCGCTAAGACGCTTTCCAAGGACGATCGAGGGTTGCTTGGCCTCTATGACTTGCTGGTGTTTCGTCTCTATTGCAGTGCTGATCGCGGGGGCGACACATTTAACGTGCAAAGAGCCCTGTCCACGCATTCGAGCCCGGGCGCGCCCACGAGCGGGCTCACGCAGACGATAGCAATTGCCGGGATGAGGGAGATATCCCAGGTCGTCTATCGGATATTTGAGGAGCAATACATCCGGCCTACAATCAACATATTTGATCGCGCGGACAAGCTTTCGCTGGCCGATTTCTGTGGCAATTACGCGGACTTTGTCGACCAAAAGCGCGCGAGTATCGCGGACCTAGACACCCGCGTTGAGGCGCTGCGATCAGTTGTGAAGGTCTTCTCGATCTACCAGTTGGGCAGCGCACGAGTGGAAATGGGCGTCCCATGCGGCTACTACGACTCGGCTGGCGATGCTAACAAGCAGGGAATTGCCAGGGCACTCAATGACTACCTCTTCGATGTTTGCTTTAACCCGGCCATCGCGGAACGCAACTACGAGCACTTTTTAGACTACCTTTTGATGAATCTCGCCACGACATTTGGAACAGGAGCGGGGGAAGTCGTGGCGAATGCCAACGAATTCACGAAGGTATTGCTGCCCGACCGTCTGTCGGGGTTTTGGAAGGCCAACGAAACTGCTATCCGGGCGCATCGCTATACAGAGTGGGACCGATTTGTCCATACCGGCAACTACCGGGCGTCGTATCGGAGCAATCTGCATAGCGTATACGACGTTCTCGATAGAATGCTGTTAGGCGAGCAGCAGATAGCGCCCTGACCGTGGGTTCAGGAGCTGCGAGCCTGTCGTTTGCGGGAGTACCCATCTCCCGAACGATCCCGTCAAGATGCTGGCCGACTCCCGCCCCAACTGACTCACGAGAAGCAACGCCTTCGGATAATTAGTGCCACCGTTTCGTAGAGCGCTGCTCATGCATCGCCGCCGGCGCTACCGTGGCACTTCTTGAACTTCCTGCCCGATCCGCAAGGACACAGCGAGTTGCGACCTGGCCTCTCGGTGTGGATAGCCCGTTGAACCATCTTCTCGTGTCGAGAAAACTCCGAAGCAAGATCGGAGTCGGAAAAGCTGTTCACCGATACGACTTCGACCTTGGAAATCTCCCCCTTTGCATCCAACTGGATGACCAGCCATCTTTGGCCCTTGCTGACCTTCATCTGCACTGCTGTCCGCTTCAGCTCGTGCAACCAATCAGCAGCACTGGCGTAAGTGATCGTGATCCCGTATGCGGTGTCATCGATCGGAATCCTGACTGACCGCGCGCGTCCCTCCGAGATTCCCCGATCTAACAGCTCTATCGATTTGGCGAGGTTTCCTCGTGCCGATCCGCCGAACGAAAGCACAAGTGAGCCAACCTCAAACCGGTGGGGTACGCGGCGCTGGTCGAGTGACCGGAGCAGGCGGCTCATCCTCGGGGGCATCTGCTGCGTCGGCACGGGGGGCGACTTGCCAGCCACTCGTTCCATGAAGTAATGATCGATATCCCTCATGTAGGAGGAGTCAAAAGACATTCGGCTTAGACCCTCCACGGGCGGCGACTCGTACTGGTTGAGCTTGTTATAAAGTCCAATATGGTCGATTTCATCGTGCCGGGCGAGCGAAACCTCCGCAGATGCTCGTAGGCGCTGCTCCAAGTAATGGACAAAACGAGTTGCCTCGCCTCTGAAGAGAGTCTCGACAATCCGAAGATCGTCGATTGAGATATGCCACGGGTAAGATTTGCTCAAGTTGGGATCAAGAATCGACAGTGCAGCAATCCTCGCGCCGACCCAACCCAACTCCTCTCTGGTTACGACAACGCGGAATATCCTTCGGAAGTCTCCTTGCTTTATTCGCTTTAACTCCGCCTTACCCGACTCATCAAAGAAGACGACCTCCCCGCTCGACCTGATGTACCGTTCCGCGCGTTCTGACTGTCTCTGGCCTTCGATTATTAGGTCCGATAACTCTTTCTCCATGCTCCTTGGGGCGCCTCTGCTGGCCGCCTCGGAAAATCCACCGGCCTTCGCTTCAACCAGGAAAAGGGCATCATCGACTCCGAGCAGGACGTCCAATTCCGTCAAACCTCCGGGATCGTCTGGATTCGGATAATAGATGTTGGTACACGCGAAGTCGGGCAGCAGGATCCCTGCAAGTAGCCTTTTTGCGTCGGCCTCCAGCCGGTCTGAGCGCCGCTTCGCCATTTCGGAGATCTGCGACGGCTTCTTTTGGAAAAGATCAGCCTCAATGATCTCAGCGATGCGATCCTCCAAGCCCGAATGATAGAACACGAAAAAGCTTCCACTTAGCTCCAGAAAGGGCTTGTAGTGGAGCACTGATGTAGAAAGGGGACTTAGGTCGTCATAGTTTGGCCCTGTGATTTGCGTGAGGACGGACTCGCCGGGTGTGACGGAAAGCAAACTGAGGAATGGGCGGGGAAGGTTCGTGAGTTTGGTGATGTCGAATGCTGCGGGTGTCAAAGCGAGAGCGCTCTTTTGCTGCATGTCTTCGTAAAGCTCAGCAAACTCCGGAGACTCCAAGGCCGCTCTTGTGCGCTCAACTTCATCGGGAGAGGCTCCCGTGTCGGTTGAATATCCGCGCTCGTTCAGTTTGAGCCAGAGGGTCTGCTGCGCGTCGAGCATGTCCTTATATCGCTCATAGACCCCGAACCTCTGATAGTCAGCGATTCGCAATAGTCCGTCGACAATTGACTGCGAGCTGATCCCGTAGATCTCCCTGAGCTGTGGGTCGTACGGTGTAAGAGAACTCTCGAAGTGCTCCTTCAGAAAAAATGGATAGCGATTGACGCGCACCATTAGGCGTCTTCCGTCCAAGATGAATCGAAGCGAGTCTGTTTCGGAAGGCGGGTTCGTTAGAGTGGCCCTGGTGAAAAGATAGTCCCGCGTGAGCTCGAGCACCTTTCGAGCGTGGCCCCACACCTCCTTCCATTCAGTGTCTGTCAGGTCTGCATGTTCAGTAACTGGCTCGGTTCTTGCGATTAGGTATTGAAGGTATTCGACGGAGGGCAGGAAGTAGGTCTCTTCTGGTGTGTACTCACCCTCAGACCGGTATTTGGCGAACAATGGGAGAATCTCGTACACAGCGCGATGCATGAGCTGCAGAGGATCGTGGCGTCGTACTAGGTCTTGAAGTACGTGTATTGCCGCCGCCAGGTTCTCTAAGACGTCTTTGTTGACTTCCACGGCCCGCCGAAGGAACTCCGCATGCTGGTCTTTGGTGGACCTGTTTGAAAGCCGCGTGAAGCGGCCGAATCGCTCAATCGTCAGCGGGCCATACTGGAACGCTTCATCGGGACGTCGCGGCTTTGGCCGTGTCTTGCGTCGCTTACGACGGCTCTGCTTCCCCATGACCGCACCAGCGCGCAGAATTGCGCAGTGCTGGCATGCTCTACGCGATGGTCGGTTTCTTGCAACCGGACCTTCCACATTGCAGCCAGCTCGCGCTACGGTCGCAAACGGTGCAGGGGCTATGGGCGGAAGTTTGCGAGTGTGATTTCACAGCACAACACCGCACGCATGCCGCGTAGTCGAGGAACCTGACTTTCTTGTGGGGTATGCTTGTAGGGTAGGGCGGACGCTGGCAGCGGACTTCTCTTTGAGAGACAAGGCGATAGCTGCGACCTTGGATTCCGACCCTAGCCTCCATTGCCCTGTCTGGCATGGACGAGAGGCAGGCCTCGACGTCATGAACCATTCGAGTTCAAGAGCAGTGGCGGAGAGTCTTTGATACGCGGTCCGTATGCCAGTGTTCATGTTCCTCGCGATCCTCGAGCCCGTCATCCGTTTTATCCTGGGCGCGCTCGCGCTGCTCGGGGTTCTCACGGCGTCGTTCTTTAAGTTTTATGGCGCACCGCCGTAACTTAGGGCAATGAACCTGCGTCGGGGTCCACGCGCGAGCTGCCTATCCCGTGCTCTGGTGTGCTTGTTCGCGGCTGTGATGCCTGCGGCGGCACGTGCGACGACACCTTGCGAGGAGATCGTCGGTTTCAATCTCGTATCCCGGGCCCCGGGTATTTTCGTTTCGGACATGCATGGCACATCGGAGCCGCCGGCGTTCCTTAGGGCACTCGTGTGCAACTTGGTGCACTCAGGTCGGGCCGTCGTCATTGCGCTTGAGTACCCGAGCGCCGAACAGCATTTCATCGACGAGTTCTTGCACGCAGGCACTCCAACGCCGCAGCTTGTCCTGCTTGGAAGCCCTTTCTGGACTCGGCCCACGCAGGATGGGCGAACCTCGCGCGCCATGCTCAGTCTCCTCGAATGGGTTCGACAGGAGACCGCAAACGGCGCCCGAGTTCGTGTCGTGGCATTTGATTCATTGCCAGCGACATCCAACCAACCTGGTGGCGCCGCCAGCTTCGATGCTCGCGACCGAGCGATGGCCCAGCGACTGCGCGATGAACTGTCCAAGGCCGGTGCCGACGAAATGCCGGTGGTCTTCACCGGGAACGTGCACGCCAGAAAGACTAAGGGGCTGGAAGCTCTGAACGCACCCCCAGGCATGGAGAACGCGCAACCGCTCGGTTACCGGCTCAGGGATCTAGGGTTTCTGCATATGAACATTGACTATCGGGGTGGCTCCGCCTGGATTTGCTTCTCGCCGTCGGACTGTGGCGTGCGAGACCTCGGCAAGCCGGGCGCCGCTGTGAGTTCGTATTCGATCGTACGGTCAGCGGATCCTGCATACGACCTCCGATATTTCGTCGGACCGCTGACAGCCTCCCCGCCCGCCGCAATCGTTAAGTAGCTCGCGTTCCCGAAGGTCAGACGAACAACCGATCGTCCCGCTTCGGCCGAAAGCCGACCTTAAAGCGAGGGTCTAAATATCTCCAAACCGGCCCTGCAATAGTTCCGCCGGATTGGGCGCGTCGGCCGGAAACTCCGTGTCGGAATTTCGGTCTCTTTGCGGGTCTTGTCCTGGATCCTGATACTTGTCGGTCTACGAGCGCACCGAGGGCGTCGCCACTGTGGTGAAGTTCATGCCGCTGGTCTGGGCCGCGCTGTGGCGCAACCGCACAGAGTCGGTGCTCACGCTAATGGCGCTGTCCGTCGCCTTCGCGCTGTTCGGCACGATGCTCACGCTCAATGCGGCCTACCAGCGAGCTATCGACGACACGCGGATGGACCGCCTCATCGTCGCGTGCGCTTTCGACTGCGGAGTCATCCCGCTCGGCTATCGTGAGCAGCTGGCCCGTATCCCGCACGTCACAGCTGTCGGTGGCCTGATGTGGGCCGGGGGTTACGAGCGGGACGGACACCACACGATAACGGTTACGCTGGTGGACGAGGGAATGCGCCTGGCGTGGCCGGAGCTTCCGATGAGCGCGGCGGACTGGCGGGCACTGGATGCGACCCCGGCGGGCGTCTTTCTCACGCACACGGCGGCCGCGCGCCGCAACGTGCGGGTCGGCGACACCATTACGACCTACAGCGGCCCGGGTGGCACGGCTGACGGCACGGGCATGTATTACTTCACGGTCCTCGGATTCATCCCCGACCCCCAGGGCTGGGGAGCAGGCTCAGTCGGGCCGCGCGGCAGTCCGGAGATCATCGTCGGGAATCTGCGCTATCAGCAGAATTGGGGGCGCCCCGACGAGCAGCATATCGTCCACGTGATGCGGGTTGCCGTCGATCGCCCCGAGCACGGGCGCGCCGTCTGTCGTGAGATCGAGGACGGGTTTACCAACGCGACCCCGGCGCTCTACTGTGTTCCTGCGAGAGAGGACGCAGAAGAGACGGCCGATGCCAACATCAACATGCGGCAGATCAGCCTCGGCATCGGCGCTGCCGGACTATTCATGATCCTGTTTCTATGCGCAAACGGGACTGCCGAATCCGTGCGCGAGCGCCTCCCGGAGTTCGGAGTCCTGAAGGCGTTGGGGTACGGGGACGCCAGAATTGCCGTGCTGGTGATCCTGGAGGCCGCTTTTCCGACGATGCTGGCAGCCCTGACCGGCAGCGCGCTCGCACTAGTCGTGGATGCCTTCGTCGCCGGCCTCGCGATCAAGGGCGTTATCGATATGCCCGCAGTGCACGTATCGCCCGCGGCGTTCGGCTGGGCGCTCGCGGCCGCGCTGCTGATTGCTCTGGCGAGCGCAGTGGTGCCGCTGTACCGGCTGCGCAAGACCGATGTCGCCGCGGTGATGGTGGGACGATGAGCGGGCTGCGCCAGATCGCGGCAGTCTCTCTCATCGGCATCGGGGGCCTGCGGGAGAGACTTGGCACGGCGCTCGTGGTCATCGTCGGCATGGCGTGCGTCGTCGGGGTGTTGACCTCGATGCTGTCACTGACGGCCGGAGTGACACGCGCGTATCTCAGGCCTGAGGACGCGGCGCGCGCCATCGTGTGGGCCGGGCACGCTACCTTCGATCAGAGTCGCAGCCTCCATCCTGACGCCATTGACACGATCCTGGATGCCCCTGGGATCGCGAAGGGGCCGGGAGGCGCGCCGCTTGCGGACGCGGAGTTCCTGATGCGCCTGCTGTCGATGGAGGGATTTGCCGCCGGGTCGCTCCAACTGCGGGGAGTGGGTCCCGCCGGCCTCGCACTCCGCCCTGACTTCAGGATCGTTGCTGGCCACCTGTTCCGCACAGGGACTCGGGAGTTGGTGGTGGGCGTGGGGGCAGCGCGGAAGCTCGGCCTCGGCGTGGGAAGCGAGGTCCGGATGCGGGATGGCAAATGGCCGATCGTCGGTGTCTTCAGCTGCGGCGGCGACATTATCGAAAGCTACCTTGTGGGAGATGCGCTGACCGTAATGGCTGCGAGGCGGCACGCGGGCTCTGCTCACGTGATCGTGCAGC
>Ga0210394_10007964_pt1 | contig 11034 bp, 5 predicted proteins | sample IncBWC12MmetaG_FD_160121 | JGI IMG/M metagenome (GOLD analysis project Ga0210394, IMG submission 160121) | Forest soil microbial communities from Barre Woods Harvard Forest LTER site, Petersham, Massachusetts, United States - Inc-BW-C-12-M | ecosystem: Environmental > Terrestrial > Soil >... | reverse complement strand
GATGCATCTGCATCTTCACGCCCGAAATAATATCCCGAAACAATCTTTTCTCCCGGGTATTGCTTAAGCAAGGATAGCAACGCGCTTGCATGTCAGAATCGAGCCACGATAACGGTGATGTCGTCGTTTTGCTCAGCCGTACCGGTCCAGTGATTGACCGCCTCAAGTAAATTCCTGAGCACTTCGCGCGCCGGCGCGTGGTCCATCCGCAAAGCCACATCTAACACGCGCTGCTCCTCGAACTCCTCCCCAGCCGCGTTTTCCGCTTCCGTGAGCCCGTCGCTATAGGCGATCAGCAGGCTCCCGGGAGCGATATCGACGATTTGCGATTCATACTGCCGGTCATCGAACAACCCGAGCACCGTCCCGCCCGTGCTCAGACAGCGCACTTGATTGCCGGAAATGCAAAGCGGCGCCGGATGTCCGGCGTTGGTGTATTCCAGCCGATGTGTCTGCGCGTCATACACACCATAGAAGAACGTAGCGAAGCGGTCGGGCCCGGTGCTGTGGAAAAGGTGATGATTGAGACGCGTGACAATCTCCGCGGTACCGCCGGGGCCATGCCCATTGAACATAGCTTGGCTCCGCAGCGCGGCTTGCAAGCTGGCCATGATGAGCGCGGCCGAGATGCCTTTCCCGCTGATGTCTGCCAGGGCGATGCCCAATCGTCCCGGCCCAAGCGGCAAAAAATCGTAATAATCCCCGCTGACAACACGCGCGGGGCGGACTATGGCCTCGATCTCCACGCCCTGCACGGTAGGCTTTTCCGTAGGGAAAAGCTGCGCCTGCACTTCGCGTGCGATAGCCAGCTCGTGCTCCAGCCGCTGGCGCTGCTGTTGCTCGCTCATCAAAGTGGCGACAGACGCGGTCATGGAGTTGAAAGATTCCCCGAGAGCGCCAAGCTGATCGTGGTGCCGGATTTGAATCCGGTGGCCGAAATCTCCGGATTCAACGTAACGCGTCGCCCGGTAGAGATCATTCACGGAACGCGTGATAGAGCGAGTGAGGGAAATGCTGCGTGTCAGTGCTGCGAGCTCGATAAGCACAAACATCGCGCCGACGACTAACAACGCCGTCACTGCGATGCCGCCCCATTCTCCCACCAGCGCGAGCAGCCGCCCGTTCAGTTCCGACGCGCGCGCAGTGAAGCGGAGGATCACCGGCACATCTGCAGAATTCGATACGTCTGCCAGGTTGACCGCATCGAGCCTCGAGAAGCCGGTCACGCTGTAGTCGAACCAGTGCGCTGGCGGAGCGAGCGTTCTGCCCGCCGCATCCACCTCCCGTACCGGAATTAATTGGCGGCCGCGGCTCGGGAAAGTGATACCTGGCTGCCCCGCGTGCTCTGTCGGACGCGCGGTCATGACCTCGATAGGGCCAGACTCCGGCTCTAGCGTGGCGAGAAACTCCGGAGTAACCGGCACCTCAGCCGAGACGATGAGCTGCTGACCGTTGATGCGCCGCGAGGCGACCGCGCGCAACTCCAACGCGTCGTGGTCTGCAACCAAACCCGCGAATCGAAAGCGGCGCCGGTCGGCGGCCCGTGCGAGCAATTCCTGCCCTGCGCCCACCTCGATTTTCAATCCCGGCAAGTTTTCCTGGGCTGCCGCCAGAAATATTGCGGTGCGCGGCGGCGGTTCTGAGATTGCACCGACGGGCACCTTCGCCCCGGTTGAGGCGATCTCCAGAGCGTAGGCGGTTGTAAGCGTGTCTGCGGTCGAGGCGACTTGCTCGATTCGCCTTTCGAGATCTGCGTATAGGAGATAAGCCCCGAAATGCCAATAGAGCACGTAAAGCGCCAGCGCGGTCATGACCACTTGCAGCAGGATGGGGAGAATGGACACGAAGAAATAGACCGCGATGAGTTGGTTGCGCAGGCTCCATAGCCAATGCGTATGCCCTCCGAACACTCGAATCGCCAGATAACCGAGACCGAGCACCAAAAGTATCCGCGATAACCAGAGTGTTGGCACGCGCACCTGCGGGCCAAAATGAGAGCCAAAGAAAACGAGGAGCAGACACGCGAGCACCACCGCGCACGCGACCACATCGGCAGCGTTTAGACGCTGCCAGAGGCCGCGAATGCGTGGCAAGTTCAAGCTACTCGTATTCTAGATCATCTGTTTTTGCTGGCGCTGGACTTCAGTTGGCTACAATCGAAATCTTCCCGGGCCCACGCACGAGACTGGTCACTTCCAAGCCGCGTATACCGGTTTGCTGACCAAATACTCCGGATTCGCGCCCGGGCGCGGATGGAATTTTTGTACGCGCCCGCCGGCAACTTCCGCGATGTAGAGATTGCCCTCCTGATCCACGCTCGCCCCATGGATGTTGAAAAGCCCTCCCGGCCAATCGCCCAGAGTGCCCCACGCATACAAGAGATGCCCGTCGGAGTCGTACTCCACCACCTTCGACGTCGTGTCCTCAAAAGCCCATACCTTGCGGTCGGCCCCGATGTACAGGCAATTCACCGATGAGGGTTGTGCGAACGGCCATTGCTCGATGAATTTCCCGTTCTCATCGAACACTTGCATGCGCCGATTGCCCCGATCGCTCACGTAAACGCGGTGCGAGACGGGATCGGCGGCGATGCCATGCACCACGTTGAAGTAACCCGGCCGCGTCTCGTTCGGCGGATTGCCCTTTTCGCCCCAGGCCATCAGGAACTTGCCGTTCTTGTCCAGCTTCACCACACGATGGCCGTTGTAGCCGTCCGACACAAACATCGTGCTGTCCGGCAGCCACGCAATGTACGTTGGTCGATTGAAGTGCTTGTCGTCCTCTCCGGCCTCGCCTTTCGTCCCAATTGTCTGTACGAGCTGCTTGCCATCATGCGTGAATTTAAAGATCGCGTGATTGTGATCGTCGACCACCCAGATGTATTTGTCGGGATCGTAAGGATTGATGTAGACCGCATGGGGCCGCTTGAAAAGCGAATCCCACTGCGTCCACTGCTCCGTGATGTTGCCATTGGCGTCGACCACCACGAGCAGATGCTCCCATCGCGCGTCGATGCCCATTCTCCCTTTCCACGCTTGCGCTGGATCCGAAGGATCCGCACCCGGGCCGCCGGCTCCTGGCGGGCTGGAAACAGGTCCTTGCGAAGCATTTCGGAACGGCACTTGCCCCACCGGAAACGAAAGGCTCGGGCCAAAGTCCGGAACCGGTTTGCCCTGCGGCCGCGTCAGCAGCGGCAACTCCCCGCGCTGAAAAACGAATACCCGATTCGGGCTCTCGGCAAAAACGCCCTCCACCGATCCCCATGTCCATTTTTCATGCCCCGGCAACTGGCTCAGCGGCTTCGGCCAATCCTTCACCACGTCGTATGGCCCAGTCAGGTCCCAGCCGCCTGTTTCGCCAGGAACGGCGGCGAATCCGGAGCCGGGCCGCGCCTGCCCGCGCACCAGCCATCGGTTCGCCAGGAAAAATCCGATCAGCACACCCAAGGCAATGGTCAAAAGCGTCAGACCCGCTCTACGCATGGTTTTCCTCCGTGCTTATCTTCGGGGAAAATGCATTCCGGGAATCGCGAGCGCAGTTTACTCCTTGCGGTTTTGGTGTCAATCGAACGCTCACGCCGGTTCCCGCTGCTCATCTCGGCGTGCTGAACCTGATCGCGCTGAACCTGATATAGTTCGAGCCGGGAATCGCATGGGCAAGTTGTACGCAGGCACATCGGGCTGGGCCTACCCGCAGTGGAAGCCTGATTTCTACCCCGCGAAACTCGCGGCGGCCAAATTCCTCGGCTATTACAGCACCCGTCTGAATTCAGTCGAGCTGAACTACACATTTCGCCGCTTCCCGACGGAAAAATTGCTCTCGGGCTGGATCGCTTCAACTCCTGCTGATTTCAAATTTGCCGTCAAGGCCCATCAGAACATCACGCACGTCAAGCGGCTCAAAGACGCTCAGGAGTGGACGTCGAGTTTCCTCAAGGCGCTCGCCCCCCTCCACGAAGCCGGCAAGCTTGGCCCTGTGCTGTTCCAGTTGCCACCGTTCCTGCGCTGCGATTTGCCGCGGCTCAAGGATTTCCTGGCGCAGTTGCCGCGCGATACGCGGGCAGCGTTCGAGTTTCGCCACGATTCGTGGTTCAGCCCCGAGGTCTTCGACGCCCTGCGCGAGGCCAACGCCGCTTTATGCCAGGCCGAGAGCGAAAAATTGGAGACGCCGAACGTGCAGACCGCCGGCTTCACCTACTTCCGCCTGCGCAAACAGAGCTATTCGCCGAAAGAGCGCGCGGAGCTCGCCAAACAGGCCGTCGAGCTCGCGCAAAAAGGCGACGTTTTCACTTATTTCAAGCACGAAGATACGCCGGAAGGCGCTCTTTACGCCGAGGAACTGCTTGCTTCCGCAAAGCAAGCGGAATTAGCGCGAGCACAAACGCACACATAAAGGCGCACATAGAAGACTGCCGCGGGCGAGCTCGCTCTTCCGGTGCTCTTCGCGCTTTGTTCGCCGCCGCGTTACAATTAACAAATGGCTTCCGCCGATTCCACTGCCAACCTCTTCGCAGCTGACGCTGCCGCTTCGCGCGCACTCGATTGGGCTCATCCCATCGTCCGCGAATGGTTCCTGGAGCGCTTCGCTTCGCCAACCGAGCCACAAGAGCTCGGCTGGCCGCAGATCCTCGCCCGGAAAACCACTGTAATTTCCGCGCCCACGGGCTCCGGCAAAACGCTCGCAGCCTTTCTCGCCTGCATCGACCGGCTCGTCCGCAAAGCGCTTACCGGTGCGCTGCAAAACCAGACGGAAGTTTTGTATATCTCGCCGCTGAAGGCGCTGGGCAATGACATCCAGAAAAATCTTGAGGTCCCGCTGGGCGAAATTCTCCGCAAAGCCGCCGAACGCGGCTTGCTGATGCCCGAGATCCGTGTCGGCGTGCGTACCGGCGACACGTTGATGCACGAACGTCGCAATATGCTGGTGCGGCCTCCGCATATTCTCGTTACCACTCCCGAATCGCTCTACATCCTGCTCACCGCCGAAAAAAGCCGCGCCATCCTGCGCAATATCGAAACCGTGATCGTGGACGAAATCCATGCCGTCGCCGACGACAAGCGCGGCGCTCATCTGGCGCTTTCGCTCGAGCGGCTCGAAGCTCTGCTTCCGCATCCGCCTGTCCGCATCGGCCTTTCCGCCACGCAGAAGCCGATCGAAACGATCGCGCACTTTCTTTCCGGAAATGGCCGACCTAACCCCGTCATCGTGGACACCGGCCACGGCCGCCGTCTCGATATCGCCATCGAAGTGCCTCAGAGCGAACTAGGGCCGGTCGCCTCCAATGAGATGTGGGGCGAAATTTACGACCGCATCGCCGCGCTCGTCTTGCAGCATCGCTCGACGCTCGTCTTTGTCAATACGCGGCGGCTCTCCGAACGCGTTTCGCACCACCTCGCCGAGCGTCTTGGAAAAGAAGCAGTCGCCGCCCATCACGGCAGCCTCTCGCGCAAGCTGCGCCTCGCCGCCGAACGCAAACTCAAAGCAGGCGAAGTGCGCGTGCTCGTCGCGACTGCGTCGCTCGAGCTCGGCATCGATATTGGTTACGTGGATCTGGTTTGCCAGATTGGTTCGCCGCGCGCGATTGCCGTGGCGTTGCAGCGCATTGGCCGTGCCGGCCACTGGCGCGGCGCGATCCCCAAAGGCCGCATTTTCGCCACCTCGCTCGATGAACTCGTGGAATGCGCGGCGACGGTACGCAGCGTGCGGTCGGGCGACCTCGACCGCCTCGAAATTCCTGCCAATTCGCTGGATGTCCTTGCGCAGCAGATCGTCGCCGCTTGCGCTGCCGAAGAGTGGCGCGAGGACGATCTCTACAATTTGATCTGCCGCGCCTATCCCTATCGCGATCTGCCGCGCGCCGATTTCGATGCCATCATCGAAATGCTCTCGGAAGGCATCGCCGCGCGCCGCGGGCGCTACAGCGCCTATCTTTTCCGCGATCGCGTGAACCGTCGCATCAAGGGCCGCCGCGGCAGCCGACTCGCCGCGATCACCAGCGGCGGCGCAATTCCCGAAAACGCGCTCTACAGCGTCGTGGCCACGCCGGATGACACGCCGGTCGGAACCGTGGACGAAGATTTCGCTGTCGAGAGTCTCGCCGGCGACATCATGTTGCTCGGCAATTCCTCCTGGCGCATCCGCCGCATTCAAGCCGGACGCGTCCTCGTCGAAGACGCGCAGGGCGCGCCGCCCAGCGTTCCGTTTTGGCGTGGAGAAGCTCCGGCTCGCACGGCCGAGCTTTCCGCGCAGGTTTCGCGCCTGCGCGAAGAAGTCGCCGCGCGCATGACTTCGCAAAACGGAGACGGCACGGAAGCCATCGCCGCAGCCACCAGAGAATGGCTCAGGCACGAGAGCGGTCTCGATGATGCAGGCGCGGAACAGATCATCAAGTACATCTTGACCGGAATCGCCGTGCTTGGGGCCGTTCCTTCACAGGAGATGATTATTGCCGAGCGCTTCTTCGATGAAGGCGGCGGCATGCAGCTCGTGATTCACGCGCCCTTCGGCGCGCGCATCAATAAAGCCTGGGGTTTGGCGCTGCGAAAAAAGTTTTGCCGCTCGTTTAATTTCGAATTGCAAGCCGCTGCCACCGACAACGGCCTGAATATCTCGCTCGGCGAGCAGCACAGTTTCCCGCTCGCCGATGTTTTCCGTTATCTGCTTCCCGCTTCCGTGCAGGAGATTTTGGAACAGGCCGTTCTCGCGGCTCCGCTTTTCACGGTGCGCTGGCGCTGGGCCGCGGGACGCGCGCTCGCGCTTCTGCGTTTCCAGGGCGGAAAGAAAATTGCCCCCCAGATTCAGCGCATGCGTGCGGAAGATTTGCTGGCGGCGGTTTTCCCGCAGGCTCTGGCCTGCCAGGAAAACATCGTCGGCGATATCGTCATTCCTGACCATCCTCTCGTCCGCGAGACGATGAAGGATGTGCTCACCGAAGCGCTCGACATCGACGGTCTTAAGCGCCTTTTGACCGATCTCGTCGAAGGGCGCATCAAGTGCCTTGCGGTGGACACGCCGGTCCCGTCGGCTTTTTCGCACGAAATCCTGAACGCCAATCCCTATGCCTATCTCGACGACGCGCCGCTCGAAGAGCGCCGCGCGCGCGCCGTCGAATTGCGCCGCGCCCTACCGGAGTCGCTTGCCTCCGAATTGGGCCGGCTCGATCCCGCCGCCATCGATGAAGTGCGGCGCGATGCCTGGCCCGACGTTCGCGACGCCGATGAGTTGCACGATGCGTTGCTCACATTCGTGGCGCTCCCGCAAATCGACTCTTCCTCATTAGTTCTACAAAGGAGAGTGGCCGATTCGATTCCGCAGTGGGAAGCGCATTTCACGGAACTCATCGCGCAGAACCGCGTCACGCTTGCGGAATGGGATGGGCGTACTTACTGGGTTTGCGCGGAAAGGGCAGCCATCTTCAAGCAGATTTTTGGCGTGGCTTCGTTTGCCGATCCACTGCCCGAGATCGGCGGTGCCGCGGCTTCGCAAGAAGACGCCGTGCTCGCCATGATCACCGGCTGGATGTCGCATGGCGGTCCCACCAGCGCAAGAGAATTGGGCGAACTCCTCGGCCTTCCGCCCTCGGAAATCGATAAAGCTCTGCTGCGCCTCGAAGCCGCCGGTTCCATCGTTCGCGGCCAATTCACCGGCCACGCCTCAAACGAGATCGAATGGTGCGAGCGCCGTCTGCTCGCCCGCATTCACCGGCTCACCGTCGGCGAATTGCGCAAACAAGTACAGCCGGTCACGCCCGCGCAATTCATGCGCTGGCTTTTGCGCTGGCAGCATGCGGCTCCTGGCACGCAACTCACAGGAGAGCGCGGCGTAGTGGAAATTCTGCGTCAGTTACAGGGTTTTGAAGCGCCCGCAAATTCCTGGGAAAACCGGATTCTGCGTCAGCGCATTTCTGGTTACGCGCCGCAGGTTCTCGACCAGCTTTGCCTCACCGGAGCGGTGGGGTGGGGACGATTGTCGCCGCGTCCCGCAACTCTGGAAGCGGTCACTTCCGGCGGCCGCCGCGTGATTCCCACCAGCGTCGCGCCGATTGCGTTTTTCGTCCGCGATGATGCCGATTGGATGGCCGCGCGCCGCAGTCACGATGGCCCCCAGGCGCAAGGTTTGAGCCCTGCCGCGCGCGAAGTGCACGCGTTCTTGCGAGAACGCGGCGCTTCGTTTTTCCCTGACATCGTCCGCGGCACGGGCCGGCTGAAGTCGGAAGTCGAAACCGGGCTTTGGGAATTGGTCACCGCCGGGCTGATCACCGCGGACGGCTTTGATAACCTGCGCGCGCTGATCGATCCGAAGCGCCGATCCGGTCAGGGCAACGGCCGCAGTGCTCGGCCGCGCCACAGCAGTGGACGCTGGTCTTTGCTGTACGTCGCCGAATCTATCGATCATTCGACTGACCGCGATCGTGCGCTCGAAGCGATCTGCAACGTCCTGTTGAAACGCTACGGTGTTGTCTTCCGCGAAGCGCTGGTGCGCGAGAGCATCCTGCCGCCGTGGCGCGAACTGCTCGGCATGCTGCGTCGCCTGGAAGGTCGAGGCGAGGTGCGTGGCGGCAGATTCGTAACCGATTTTCTGGGCGAGCAATTCGCGCTGCCTATTGCCGTCGAATCGCTGCGCGCCATGCGCCGCGAACCTGTCACCGGCGAGACAGTGACTGTCTCCGCTGCTGATCCGCTCAACCTGGTCGGAATCATCGTGCCGGGCGATCGCGTCGCGGCGAATTCGGGCGCATTCGTCACCTTCCGCGACGGCGCCGCTGTCGAAAATTCGGCAGCGCCCATTGCCGCCATGTCCGCGGCTCTATAGCGCGCTGTCAGAACACAATCATCGGAGGTTTTGACGCTGGCGGCTTTAACGTAACGCCGCGCCCTCAGAGAGAGCGTGCTGCTTGCAAAGGTAGGTTAAAACGTAGCGCCGGGGCCTTTAGCCCGGCATCTTTAGCTTTGTCATCCCGAACGAAGTGAGGGATCTGCTTTTCTCAGTTCATTTGGACCGACAACGAAGTTCTCTAGCACCCCGCTAACAATGCTCCGCTTCGCTCAGACCTCCGACGCTGTCGCCGCGACCACCAAGAAAACCGAAAAAATCCGGCTGGTGAGCAGCCTTTTGCAATCGCTGCCCATCGAAGATGCTACCCGGGCCGCGATTTTTCTCGCCGGCCGTCCGTTCCCTCGCTGGGACGAACGCGTGCTTGGAATTGGCGGTATGCTGCTCAGCCGGTTGATTGGCGAGCTGTCGGCGAAGAGTGGCGAAACGATGGGCAGCGCTTATCGCAAGCACGGTGATCTCGGTGACATGGCCGAAGAGCTTTTGGCCGAGCGCAGCGCTGCGCCGGGAGTTTCGATGAGCGAAGTTGCCGCTCTTTTTGCTGAATTGCCGAATGCCCGCGGGCAAAGCGAAAAATCCGAATTGGTTCGCACGCTGCTCGCGAAAGCCCGGCCCGCCGAAGTGAAGTACATCGTTAAGATCATGACCGGTGATCTGCGCCTCGGCCTGCGCGAGAGCCTGGTTGAGGAAGCCATCGCCAAAGCGTACGAGCGGCCGATCGCTGCTGTGCGTCGCGCCAATATGCTGCTCGGCGATATTGGCGAAACTCTGCAATGCGCATTTCGAAACGAACTCGAAACCGTGCGTTTCCGGCTTTTCCATCCGATCGACTTTATGCTGGCAACGCCGGTTGAAAACGCCGCGGAAATCTTTAAGAACGCCGCCGAGCCCATGGTCGTGGAAGAAAAATACGACGGTATTCGCGCCCAGGTGCACAAGGGCGAGGGCCGCGTGAAGATTTTCTCGCGCACTCTGGATGAAGTGGTCGAATTTCCCGAATTGCGGGAACCATTGGCATCTCTTCCCGGCGAATTCATCATCGATGGAGAGATACTCGCCTGGCACGACGCGCAGCCTCTTCCTTTCACGCAGCTTCAGAAGCGGCTCGGCCGCCGCAATCCGGACCTCTGGCTGATGGAAGAGATTCCCGTGAAATTCGTCATGTTCGACCTCCTCTACCTCGACGGCGAACTCCTGTTGGATTTGCCGCTCATCGAAAGACGCCGCCGGCTGAAACAGCTTCTGGCATCGACCCAATCGAAACATTTTCAACTCGCACCGGAACGCATGTGCGAGACGCACGAAGCGCTCGAAGTGGCTTTTCACGATGCCCTGGCTGCGGGACACGAAGGAGTAGTCGCCAAGGCGCCGGATTCGCTTTACACACCCGGACGCCGCGGCCGCTTTTGGTTCAAACTGAAAGAGCCTTTTGCCACGCTCGACGTTGTGGTTACGGCCGTGGAATACGGCCATGGCAAAAGGCACGGCGTGCTTTCCGACTATACGTTTGCGGTGCGCGAAGGCGATCGTTTGCTCAATATCGGTAAAGCTTATTCCGGCCTCACCGACGCCGAAATTCGCGAATTTACCGACTATTTTCTGAAGCACACCGTGGTAGATCAGGGATTTCGCCGCATCGTCGAGCCGACAGTCGTGCTCGAAGTGGCTTTCAACAACATGCAGCGGTCGAAGCGGCACGAAAGCGGATTCGCGCTTCGCTTTCCGCGAATCTTGCGCATACGTTCAGACAAGACGCCGGAGCAGATCGATACGCTGGACCGCGTACGCGAACTGTATGCAAAGCAAATCACGCTGCCACGCGCGGCGGGCGGCGCAACGGCGCGGGATCGCACGGCTGGGTGACACTCGAGAGTGAACAACGATGCCAAGGATCGTTACGCCGAAAGCCTGCAAACGCGGTAAAATCAAGTAAGCCCGCAGTTTCTGCTGTGTGGCTGTAACCTTTGCTGTGTTGCTGACTCCTATTGACTGTGAGAGGTTCCAGGTGCTCACGGGCGAAGCGTGTCACGGAGGCGAGAATGCTGATCAAGAAGCCGAGCGATATTCCGTATTCCGAAATCACCCCGAAGTCCGTGTACATGAATCGGCGAAAATTTCTCGCCGGTGTCGCGGTGGCGACCGGAGCGGCCACTCTGGGTGTGCGCTCCGTTTCGGATTGGCTCGAGCCGCGATCTGTGCTCG
>Ga0210394_10007963_pt1 | contig 11034 bp, 9 predicted proteins | sample IncBWC12MmetaG_FD_160121 | JGI IMG/M metagenome (GOLD analysis project Ga0210394, IMG submission 160121) | Forest soil microbial communities from Barre Woods Harvard Forest LTER site, Petersham, Massachusetts, United States - Inc-BW-C-12-M | ecosystem: Environmental > Terrestrial > Soil >... | reverse complement strand
TGGGCGACGAAGTGGTGATTACGTTCAGGTCCAGCCCCGCCGCTAACGATCAAGGCCCCATCCTGCTGGCCGAAGTGAAACAGCCCGGACTGGAAAGCTTCTTGCAGAATCACCTGGCTGCTACTTTGTCCAGCACGCCAGGCAAATCCAATCTGCGCGTCGTGGATCCGCAGTCGCTCTCCTCCCTTGTGGCTGGCGAGCGCGGAATGATCATGCTTGTCAGGCCAAACATGCTCGTTGTCGGCGGCGACGCTGCTACTGTCCAGCAGATGAGCGCGCAACTCGACGCGGGAGCGACTCAGTTTGCTGCAACCGACTTTGGCCAAAGAATTCTGAACGTTTACAGCCAGGGCACAGAGACTTTGGTGGCTGCCAATCTCGGCCAGATTCTAAACTCTACACACTCCCAGCAAAATGAATCGAATACGCTGCAGAATAGCGGCTTCAACGACATAAAGTATTTGATCGCCACGCGCGGCCAGGGCTCCAGTCAAGCAGATAACCGCATCACTCTGGAATTTAATAGCCAGCGGCGCGGCATCGCTTCCTGGCTCGCCGCTCCCGCTCCCGTGGGCTCGCTCGACTATGTTTCCGCCAACGCAGGCGCGGCAGTCTCTTTCGTTGGGAAGCAGCCGGCGCTCATGCTCGATGACCTTTTCAGTACGTTCGGGGCGGCGGATCCCAACTTCAGCAAGAATCTGGCTCAAGTAAATACAGAACTCGGCTTGGACATTCGCAACGACCTTGCGAGCGCCCTGGGCGGAGAAATGACGATTGCTCTCGATGGCCCGGTCCTTCCCACGCCGTCATGGAAAGCCATTATCGAGGTCAACCAATCAGGAGCTCTCCAGCTTGCCATCGAAAAAATGGTGCAGGCTGCTAATCGGGAAGCGCAAAAATCAAATCAGCCCGGCTTAACGCTCAATCAAGCCCAGGTCGGTGGCCGAACGTTCTACACGATCCAATCGCAATCTCCAGGACTCACGGCCGTTACGTCCGAGTACGACTACACCTTCGCGGACGGGTATATGATCGTGGCTCCTTCACGCGCGCTGCTCATGGCCGCAATAGAAACCCACGCGAATGGCACATCGCTGGCTCGTTCCGCTTCGTTCCGCGCTCTGCTACCCAGCGACAACCAGGCCAATTTTTCAGCGATGCTCTATCAAAATCTCAGCCCGATTCTGAAACCCCTCGCTTCCCAGCTTAATTCCGGACAATTGGCGATGCTTCAGCAATTGGCCGCTGATTCGAAACCAAGCGTAATGTGCGCGTATGGAGAAAGCGATCGTATCGAAGTGGCGAGCAGCGGCAAGCTCCTTGACTTGAATCCAGCTTTTCCAACCTTGCTGCACTTGCTGGGCTTGTCCGATCATGGAACTTCACGATAGGCTAATTCGTATTGACTTCTAGATGACCACTCCAACGATTGAGCTCAATGGGCTCGAAGTTCAACTCGGTGGCCGAACGATACTTCATGGCATCACCGGTGTTCTGAAGAGCCGCGCCATTGGACTCCTCGGGCCCAACGGTGCCGGCAAGTCCACTCTCATCAACACGCTTCTGGGTTTTCACACTCCGTCCAAAGGCAGCGCCCGCGTACTTGGACTCGATTCTCTCGCCAGCGGCAAAGCGCTTCGCTCTTTGGTGGGCTACATGCCCGAGAACGATGCTTTCATTTCTAAAATGTCCGGTGTCCGTTTCGTTCGCTACATGGCGGAAATTTCCGGCCTTCCCTCTGAACAAGCGATGGAGCGCGCCCACGAAGCTTTCGTCTACGTCGGCCTCGGCGAAGCGCGTTATCGCCCGGTGGGTACGTATTCTCTCGGCATGAAGCAACTCGCGAAGTTGGCCCAGGCGATTGCCCACGGCCCCAAAGTTCTCATTCTGGACGAACCGACCAACGGCATGGACCCGCCAGCCCGCAAACGCCTGATCGAACTCATTCGCGAAATCCGCGAGGCCAGCGACATCTGCCTACTGCTCTCTTCGCATCTCCTGCGCGACGTCGAAGAAACCTGCGACGAGGTACTCATCCTGCGGAACGGCCAAATTGCCTCCATCTGCAATCTTGTCGAAGAGCGGCGCGCCAATCGCAAGTTTCTCGAACTCGAAACAATTGGCGCCGAGGCTTCTTTCACCTCTGCGCTCGAAAGTATCGGCTGCGAATGTGCGGTTTTCACCAGCGGCCGCATCAAGGTCGTCATGCCGGACAGCGTCGAGATCCGGGAAGTCTTCAAGGTCGCGGCGGACCGCGGCGTGCAAATTCGCCGCATGAATCATCGCCGCGATTCGCTCGAAGACATCTTCCTCAACGCCATGGAGCAATCGGGAGTGGCTGATGGCCGTCTATAAGCGCCGCTACAATTCCTACACCGGCTCGCTAACGCCCCAATGGTCGCGATTTTTCGTCCTCACACGCTTCGCCTTCGCCGACCTGTTTAAGTCGCGCTTTTTCGTTCTTCTCTTGATTCTTTGCATCATCCCCTGCCTGTTCTCTGCAGGCTTCATTTTCGTAGCCAATAACAAAACTTTACAGTTGCTGATGCAACTGCGCCCAGATATGGATTTTTTCAAGGTGGAAAGCCAGTATTTCATCATCATCATGACTATGCAGACCCAGGCAGCTTTTCTTTTGAATTGTTGGGTCGGCCCGGTCCTGATCTCTGGTGATCTAACGAATGGCGCTCTCCCTCTCTTTCTGAGCCGCCCTTTCAGCCGCGGTGATTATGTTTTGGGAAAACTCGCCGTCCTCGGCCTGCTTCTTTCCGCGGTCACCTGGATTCCCTGCTTGCTCTTGTTTACTCTTCAGGCTGGGTTGGCGAGTGACGGCTGGATCTGGTCGCATTTGTGGATGGTCATTCCTATTGTCTTTTGCTCCGCGATTTGGATCCTGATGCTCTCCCTCATCTCGCTAGCCGTGTCAGCGTGGGTTAAGCTGCGCATTGTTGCTACCGCAATAATCTTCATCACATTTTTCATCCCCGCGGGCCTCGGCGAGATGTTCAACGCCATCATGGGCACCTATTGGGGCGGACTCCTGAATTTCTCGAGTCTTTATAGGCAGATTCTGATTCGCTCATTTCGCGCGGATTCGATTATGGGCGCCTTCACGCGCGGAGACGATATTCCGCTCCCAATGGCTTGGGCAATGCTGGTTCTCGTCTGCGTATTCGCGCTGTTTGTTCTGAATGTCCGATTGCGAGCCCGTGAGGTCGTGCGAGGATGACGCCCGACACCCGCCAAATCGTCTTCGACAACGTCTCCAAGTTTTACGGAGAAGTTCTCGGCGTGAACAAAGTAAATTTCTCTCTCGAACCGGGAATCACGAGCCTGGTCGGACCAAACGGCTCAGGCAAAACCACGCTGATGAACTTGCTCACCGGCTTGATCAAGCCATCGCACGGCGCGATTTACGTCCTCGGCCTAACACCCCAGCAACCCATCGAATTCTTCCGCCAAGTCGGATACTGCACGCAATTCGACTCCTTCCCTCCTGGCACGAATGGCTACGATTTTATTTATTGGCCGCTACGCCTTCATGGTTTTGGCCACGACCAAGCCACAAGGCTCACGAACGAAGCCCTCGAACGCGCGGGCATGGCGCAAGTCGCCCGGCGCAAAGTGGCGGGCTATAGCAAAGGAATGCGCCAGCGCATCCGCCTCGCTCAAGCCATTGCGCATCATCCGTCCGTACTCGTTCTCGACGAACCGCTCAACGGCCTCGATCCCATGGCCCGCGCCGAATCGATCGCCCTCTTCGAAGCCATTGCGAAACAGGGAATGCACGTCATCATTTCCAGCCACATTCTGGAGGAAGTCGACCGCATCTCCGATCGCGTCGTGTTGATGAGCAGCGGCTACGTCGTTGCCGAGGGCCAGATTAAAGAGGTTCGCAGGGAAGTCCGTGATCACCCAATGCAAATTCTCGTCCGTTGTTCGAACGCCGCGAAGTTGGCGTCCGCAGCGTTCGAGCTGGATCACGTCGTCGAAGCCAAAATCCTGAGCGATGGGCAGAGCGTTCTGGTGCGCACGCGCGATGCCGAACAGTTTTCCCTGCTGCTCAACAAAATCGTGTCCGCAGGCTTGGTCGAAGTCGATGCCGTTGCTCCCGCTGACGACGACGTAAATTCCATCTACCAATATCTCATCGGATCGGATGGCAGCCCAACATGAGCCTCCAGGAATCCGTTGCCCGCGCCCAAAGCTCTCTGAAAGAACAACCTTGGCGACTGTTTGCCAGCCAGATCTCCGTCCTCGTGCGCACGGAGGTTCGCCGAAACCTCTTCACTCGCCGGAGGATCGGGTTTCATCTGCTCGCTTGGATACCGGTCTTATTCCTGCTCGCGCACAACATTTTCGACAGACATGACATCGACCCTGCCCAAATTGAAAACGATACGCTCGTGCTCGCGGGAACTATACAGCTCTACTATTTCCGGCTCGGCATTTTCTTCGCCTGCATGGGAATCTTTACGTGGCTGTTCCGCGGCGAAATGGTCCAGCGCACACTCCACTATCAATTTCTCGTCCCGGTCAGAAAAGAGGTTTTGGTGATTGGAAAGTTTCTGGCGGGCGCGGTCATCTCCATCGCACTTTTTGAGACAGCGGTTTTTGCCTGCTTTTGTCTCACGTATAGTCGCTTCGGTTCAGCGGGCAGATCTTACGTTTTTGACGGGCCTGGCCTCAGCCAGCTGGGCTCCTATCTGCTGGCGACGGCTCTCGCTTGCCTCGGCTACGGCGCCGTATTTCTCGCTCTCAGTCTTCTCTTCAAGAATCCGATCATCCCCGGTGCTATGCTGCTGGGATGGGAAACAATCGCTCCGATCTTTCCTTCCTGGGCCCAGCGGCTAAGCGTCACTTTCTATCTGAAGCATCTTTGCCCAGTTAACTTGCCCACAGATGGTCCCCTGGCAATTTTTACGATCGTGGCCGAACCTGTCTCTCCGCTTATTGCCATCCTCGGTTTGCTATGCCTTACCCTCGCGATTCTCACATTATCCTGCTTTCTCATTCATCGTCTTGAAGTCACCTACACGGCTGAATAGCGTCGTCTCTTAACGAATTCCGCGGCCGCCCGCGTTATCCTGTACCAAAGGCCAGTTAGTTCCTACTCGTCAATAACCTTCCTGCGCGTGGAACTAGGTCCGTCTTGTCCGTCTGCCTCCTATAACAGACCATAAATAATGGGCGGGAAGTGCCTGCCCCTGGTCCAAGAAATGACGCTGCTTCTAGAAGTCAAGAATCTCCACGCCTCGTACTCCGCTCGCACGGGTGAAGTCTGCCCTGCCCTTTCAGGCATTAATTTTGAGCTCGGTCCAGGAGAAATCCTCGGCGTACTCGGAGAATCCGGTTCCGGCAAGAGCACGCTAGCTGCGTCTCTCCTGCAGCTTCTGCCAGCCAGCGGAAAAATCCGGCAAGGTTCAATTCTTTTCGAGGGAAAGAACCTCCTGAAGGCTTCTCCGCAAGATCTTCGGAAAATTCGCGGCGGACGCATCGGCCTAATCTTTCAAGAGCCTTCCTCCTCTCTCCATCCCACCCTGCGAATCGGACAACAAGTTTCCGATGTTTTGGCTGCGCACATGTCTTTGGATCGAGGCGCTCTAAACGAGAAAACCAGCCAACTTCTCGCATCGGTTTTTTCCGTCGACGCCGAACGCATTTCCCGCTCTTATCCCCACAAGTTAAGCGGAGGGCAGCGTCAACGCGTACTCATTGCGCAAGCGATCGCCTGCGGGCCTTCCCTAGTTATTGCCGATGAACCGACCGCATCCCTCGACCCAACAACACAAAAAGAAATCCTGCAACTCTTTCGCACCCTCCGGCAGAACCTGGGCCTCGCGATGATTCTCATTACCCACAATCCCGCTCTCCTTGCAGGCTTCGCAGATCGCATCCTTGTCCTCTACGCCGGCCGCGTCGCTGAGATTGGCCCAGCAGCGAAAGTGCTCTCCTCGCCGCAGCATCCCTATACAGTGGCACTGCTCCGGTGCCTGCCAACAGACTTTGACGAAGACCAAAACGCCCGCAGAACCCGGCTGCACGTTATCCCAGGAGATCCGCCAGACCTCTCGTCGCTTGAAAGTGGCTGTCGGTTCGAGTCCCGGTGCACGGAAAGAATGGAAGTTTGCAAATGCGACGAACCCGCGGCAGCCGCGGTGAGCAAGCTACACGAAGTTTCCTGTTTCAAATTTGCTGGCTGACTCATTTCCGGGAATCGTGATATGCAGCCACTTTTAAAGGTCGAAAATCTTGTGAAGCATTACGCAGCCGGACGATCTGCGGGCACGAAGGTCAAGCTCGCAGCGCTCGATGGCGTTTCCCTGTCAATTCCATCGGGAGAAACTCTGGCGCTCGTGGGAGAATCTGGCTCCGGTAAAAGCACGCTCGCTCTCTGTATCGCTTGCCTGGAACGCCCGACCTCGGGAAACATCTGGTTTGAGGGTATTGATGTCACGGCACTCGACGAGAATCAGCAGCGCCTGCTCCGCCCGCAAATTCAACTCGTATTTCAAGATCCCGCAAGCTCGCTCAATCCGCGTTGGACTGCCCTCGATATCGTCAGCGAGCCATTTCTCGTGCAGCGACACTTCACCAAACCGGACCGCGCCGTCAGAGCGCTGCAACTTCTAGACCGTGTCGCAATCCCGCGCAAAATGGCCGCGCGAAGAGCCGACGAACTCAGCGGCGGACAAAAACAGCGCCTCGCGATCGCCCGCGCCCTGGCGCTCGAGCCAAAAATCATCATCCTGGATGAAGCTCTCTCTGCGCTCGATTGCTCCGTGCAAGCCCAAATAGCCAATCTCTTGCTCGAGCTGCAATGCTCTCTCGGTTTGACCTATCTCTTCATCACCCATAATTTCGCAATGGCCGCTCATCTGGCCGATCAAATCGCCGTTATGGATCGCGGCCGCATTGTGGAATCCGGTCCTGCAGAAAATGTCCTGCGCTCGCCACGCCACCAAGCCACTCGCTCACTTATCGCGGCCATGCCCCGCTTCATCGAAACGCCCGGCGTACTGGTGCATTCCTGATGCGCTATTTCATTCGCAGAGCGCTTCACGCCGTCTTTCTTTTTTTCGGTGTCTCCCTGCTCACTTTTCTTTTCTCCGCTCTGACGCCGGGAAACTACTTCGATGAGATGCGCCTGAATCCGCAAATCTCTCCAGAAGCCGTCGCCGCTTTGCGAGCGCAGTATCAACTCGATCGCCCGCTGCCCATCCGTTATGCCCACTGGCTGAACGCCGTCGCACACGGCCAAATGGGATTCTCGTTTGCCTACAACAGCCCTGTCGCCCCGCTTCTCTGGGTGCGCGCGCGAAACACTCTTCTTCTCACCGCAACCGCCACGCTCCTCGCCTGGCTTTTGGCCCTGCCCCTCGGCATCTGCAGCGCGGCGCGATTCGGCCGCGCGCCCGACCGCGTTCTTTCATGGACGACTGCAACTCTACTTGTGATCCCCGATCTCGTCCTTGCTCTGGGTTTATTAATCTTGGCCGTCCGCACAGGCTGGTTTCCAACGGGAGGTCTCGTCTCCGTCGGCTTTGATGAATTTTCCGCCTTGCAAAAGCTGCGTGACCTCACCTTGCACATGGCGCTCCCGGTGACTGCCCTCGTCCTAGCAACTCTGCCAATGCTCGTCCGCCACGTCCGCGCGTCTGTCGCCGAGGTTCTCGACGCTCCCTTTCTTCGAGCCGGCGCCGGCCACGGCTTACCCGAGCATAAACTCCTCCTTGGCTACGCCCTTCGCGCTGCAGCAAACCCCCTCATCTCGCTTTTCGGATTCAGCGTGGGCACGCTCTTAAGTGGCTCTTTACTCGTGGAAGTCGTCATGAGCTGGCCAGGTCTCGGTCCGCTCCTTCTCGAATCGATTCTGGCGCGCGATCTCTACGTAGTTATCGGCGGCGTCCTTCTCTCGATGGTTTTCCTCGTCGCTGGAAATCTTTTCGCAGACATCCTTCTCTATTGGGCCGATCCGCGAATCCGCACCGCAGCGAGCGCAAAATGAAACAGCGCCGCAGACTCACAAAATGGCTCGTCGTCCTGCTGATACTCCACGGCATCATCGCCGCCGCTGGATTCTTCGCGCCTTACGATCCCGTCGAGCAAGACCGTGAGCGCCCATACCTTCCTCCCATGCACATTCACATGATGGAAGCGCATGGACATTTCCATCTGCGTCCGTTTTTCTATCCGCTTCGTTTGCGAGAGGGTTCCTTTGACCAATACGAAGAAGACAATGCCACAGCCGTTCCTCTGAACTTTTTCACCCGCGGCGCAACCTACCGTCTGCTGGGTATTGTGCCGTCCCGCATTCATCTCTTCGGCGCCGCCAGTGCACGGGTCTATCTGCTGGGAAGCGACGCCTACGGCCGCGATCAGCTCTCGCGCATTCTCTATGGCGGACAAGTCTCTCTTCTCGCCGGATTGCTTGGCGCTGGAATCACTCTGTTTCTCGGCGCGTTCATCGGCATGGCCGCCGGCTACTTCGGCGGATGGCGAGATGATCTTTTGATGCGCATCGCGGAACTTTTTCTCGCGTTGCCGTGGTTGTATTTACTCTTCGCCCTGCGCGCGTTCTTGCCGCTCTCCGTCAGCCCTCTCGAAGCCTTCCTTCTCGTCGTGGTCGTTATCGGAATGGTCGGCTGGGCGCGGCCCGCTCGCATGGTTCGCGGAGTTGTGCTTAGCGTAAAAGAGCGCGATTTTGTCCGCGCCGCGCGAGGTTTCGGTGCCTCAGATATTTACTTGCTGCGTCGCCACATCCTGCCGGAAACTGCGAGCGTCTTGCTCACACAAGCCACAATACTTGTGCCTCAATTCGTCCTCGCCGAAATGACGTTGTCCTTTCTCGGCCTCGGCGTACCCGAACCAATGTCCAGCTGGGGAAATCTCCTCGCCACCCTCCAGCAATACAACGTCCTGGTCTCCTATTGGTGGATGTACTTGCCCGCCCTGGCAATAGTCCCGTTCTTTCTCGGATACCTCAGTCTCGCGAGTGCATTGCACGAGCGCACCTCCACGTACAAGATAGATGAGAAAAGTAAATGGAACCTATCGTGAGAAAAGATCGCTCATCTCCCTGGCGCCGCCACTTCACCTTGAGCCTCTTCGTGGCATGCGCTGCAATCGTTGCGTTCCCTGTCAAAGGCTTCCCACAGCCACAGCAGGCGAATTCGAAAGAAGAATTGCTCGCATTGCCAGGGGAAATCGGCCGTTCAGGCGGACGGCTCGTCATTTCGCTCCGCGCTGAACCGAAGACTCTGAACCCGCTTACGGCCGCCGATTCTCCTTCTCGCGAAGTAATCAGTGCAATGCAGGCGGATCTCGTTCACATCAATCGCGCAACGCAACTCACGGAACTCGCTCTCGCAAAATCCTGGAAAATCTCCGCCGACGGCCTTCAATACACGCTCACTCTGCGCCAGGGATTGCGTTTCTCGGATGGGCATCCTCTCGATGCTGACGATGTGCTCTTCACCTTTCGCGTCTATCTTGATGAAAATGTCCACGCCACTCAGCGCGATTTGCTCATCGTCGGCGGAAAGCCCATCACCGTTCGCAAAGTGGATTCGCAAACGCTCGTTTTCCAATTCGCAAAGCCCTACGGGGTCGAAGAAAGACTCTTCGACGGCCTTGCCATCTTGCCTCGCCATCTCCTCGAAAAGCCGTATCAGGAAGGAAAGCTCGGCCAACTCTGGACGCCATCCACACCGCCAAACGAGTGGGCGGGACTCGGCCCTTTTCGCCTAAAAGAATACGTCGCCGGCCAAAAACTACTTCTGGAGCGCAACCCGTACTACTGGAAGACGGATGCGAAAGGAAATCGTCTCCCCTACTTGGATGAACTCGTATTTCTCTTCGTCGCAAGCGCTGACGCCCAGGTTCTGCGTTTCCAATCTGGCGAGACGGACATCATTACCCGTCTCGGCGCGGAGAATTTCTCCGTCCTCGGGCGCCAGCAGCGCACCTACACCATGGCAGATGCCGGGCCCGGTCTCGAATACAACTTCCTCTTCTTCAACTTGAACGACCTCGGAGAAAAATCTTCTGCGGATCTCACGCGAAAACAAAAATGGTTTCGCGACGTAAAATTTCGACAAGCCATATCCGCTGCCATAGATCGCGATGCCATCGTTCGTCTCGTCTATCAAGGCCGCGGCTCCGCGCTTTGGGGCCCGGTTACGGCTGGAAACCGTCGTTGGATCGATGCTGCGATCCCGCATTCGCCTCGCTCCCTAGATCGTGCCCGCACTCTTCTGAAAGAAGCCGGTTTTTCCTGGTCCACCGCATCGAACGGCGAACCCACACTCATGGACTCGGACGCCAAACCCGTGGAATTTTCTATCCTCACCAGTTCTTCGAACGCCGACCGAACCAAAATGGCTACCTTGATTCAAGACGACCTAAAAAAGCTCGGCATCCACGCTCAGATCGTGCCCCTTGAATTCCGCTCTCTAATCGATCGCGTCACGCAAACCAAGGAATATGATGCTTGCGTCCTGGGACTCGCCAGTTTCGACGCTGATCCAAATTCCGACCTCAACGTCTGGTTATCGAGCGGCGGCACGCATCTATGGAATCCCTCGCAAACTCACCCGTCCACGACCTGGGAAGCCGAGATCGACCGCCTCATGGAACAGCAGCTCGCCACGCCCGGCTATGACCGGCGCAAAAAACTCTACGATCGCGTCCAGGAAATTCTCGCCGAAAATCAGCCCATGATTTTCCTGGCGAGCCCAGACATTCTCGTCGGCGCAAAAAACTCCATCGCCAATTTTCATCCGGCTGTTCTGGAACCTTATGCCCTTTGGAACGTTGAGCAACTCTATTTCCGAAGTGGCGCGGAGAACACCAGCCGATGACGCCGGTAATCACCAAAACGAAGGTAACGAAGAAAGCTCTGCGCGTCTGGAGCGATGAACGCCTTGTTAAAGAATGCCTCTCCGGCAACGAAGAAGCCTGGTCTCTTCTCATCGAAAAGTACAAAGCCCTCATCTATTCGATCCCCGTCAAATACAGACTGCCTCCCCACGA
>Ga0210394_10007962_pt1 | contig 11035 bp, 7 predicted proteins | sample IncBWC12MmetaG_FD_160121 | JGI IMG/M metagenome (GOLD analysis project Ga0210394, IMG submission 160121) | Forest soil microbial communities from Barre Woods Harvard Forest LTER site, Petersham, Massachusetts, United States - Inc-BW-C-12-M | ecosystem: Environmental > Terrestrial > Soil >... | reverse complement strand
CGCCACCTGCACAGAACGCGCTGCGTACCGCGCTCAACCCCTGTCCCGATGGGCGACGGATCGGACCTCGTGACCTCGTCGTTGCGCTCGCCGAAGCGCGGCTACCTCCCCTCACCGCGGCTACCGGGCCAGCTGAGGTCGGGCAGCGGATCGCCTTCGACAAGGATCCCGGCGCTGATCCTGCTTCCGCTTCGGCCCCTGGGCCGGCGGGCCGCACGCACGGGGAGCGTGCCGCAAACGGGGATTTCGCTGCGCCGACCGCGACTGCTGCCGACGGGCCCGATCTGAGCGCCCGCTCCCCTTGGGGCGCGGTGGCACTTGATGCGCGGACGGTGGATCGCCCGCCACTGCTGCCGCGGCCGGAGGCCAGTGCGGAAGCGGTGGCCACTAGCAAGCCGCTCTGGCGGCATCCGGCGATGTTGGCGTCGATCGCGGCTGCGCTGGTCATGTGCGCCGTCGCCACCGTCCTGATCGCAACGGGCGGCCGGCGTAGACCGGCGGGCCGCAACGCCGCCGAGCTGAGCGCGCTGAAGATCACGACCGGCCAGGCGAACACCGAACTCACGTGGGACGGCCCGGATGTCGCGTACAGCCTGATCCTGCTGTCGACGGGGACCGGCCCACGCGACGCCAGCCTCTACGTCCGCGGCCGGCTCGCCTTCGTTCCGGTCACGGTCGTCCGGACCGACGCATGTTTCCTGGTGCGCCCCGCCAGCACGCCACTCACCGCTCCGATCCCACCGACGGCGACCGCGCTGGCCACCACCGGCAGCACGGTCGGGTGCATCGGCTCAGCCACGTTCGCCACCGTCAAGAAGACCTGAGCCAGCGCAACATCGAGATGAAAGTCGACCAGTCATGAAAGCCATCCCCACGCGCCCCGGCCGAGTGCGCCCCGTCCCGCGGCTCGTCGCGGTCGGTAGCGCTGCAGTGATCATGCTTGCCGGGTGCACGCCTGCGACCAGGACGGGGCCCGGTCAACCGAAGTCGACCGGGCTCACCGGCAGTACGTTGCCGGTTGCCACGGCAACGGCAACGGCGACGCCGAGTGCGGCGGGTAACGGCATCGAGAGGCTGGACGGCAAGTCCATCGTCGAGGCCTCCTACCGGGCGGCCGCGGCCGCGAAGTCGGTCCACCTCACCGGGACCTACACCGCGTCGGTCGAGGCGTTCGCACAACTCGTCGGCACAAGTCCGACGGGCTCAAGTGCAACGGGCTCACCATCGACAGGCTCGCCAGCAGCGAACTCAAGTGCCAGCAATGAGGCGCCACCGCGGAACTCCGTAATCATCGACACCAGAGGCTCTGACACCGCATTCACGGCGACGATCATCGTCGGTGATCTGTCGGCGCAGGTTGTTCGGCAGCAGGCGAGCGTGTACCTCAAGGGCAACGATGCTCTCGCCACCCGGCTCAGCAGGCCGCAGATTGTTGATCACTGGGCCCGCTTCGCCGCGTCCGACCCGAAGGTCAAGGGTTTTCTGGCCCTCACCGCACCGGTCGCGCTGCTCGGCGCAGTCCTGGCCAGCAAGGACCAGGAGCTGCGGTACGTCACCGGATCGGACAGCACGGTCGCCGAAGGCGTCGGCGTGCAGGTACTCATCACGGAACAGGACTCGCTGGTCGGCACCGCCGTCATTGCTCGCACCGGCAGTCCCGTCCCGCTTCACGTCAAGATCGCAGACGCCACCGGCACCGTCGATCTCGGCATGACTGACTGGAACGCGGTCGTGCCGATCGTGACGCCGGCCCCGGCCGTCGAGGCGTCGTAGCAGCGACTGCGGCCAGCGCAACGAACTGGGCGGCCGGGAGCTGCGCGCCTGGGTGCTGGGCAACCGGAGTTGGGCGGCTGCTACGAGGAGGCTGGTTCGGCGAAGCCCGGCTGCCAGCGCTCGGCCAGCTGTCTGAAGGGTGCCGTCGCACCGAGCTGACACAGGATCGCGATGGAACCGAGGGTGACGCGGTGAATGAGCAAGTACGACGGGGGCAGGTTGAGTAACCTGCCTACCCGCGCAGCCTCGCTGCGAGGGTCGCCGAGCCTTGCCGCCTCGCGGCGCAACCAGCGGCGGCTGAAGGTGAAATCGTCCTGGGCCAACGGATCGAGAATCGGGCCCAGGTAGTCCAGGATCTGTTGGGCGGTCACCTCCATGCCCGGCCGGACGAAGTTCTCCGCCTGCAGGACGGCCATAACGCCATCGCCGTCGCCGGCCAGTGCGAGCCGGGTCATCTGTCCAAGCGGTGCCGGTGAGCCTCCGGGCAGGCGTGCCACGGCGCCGAAGTCGATCACGCCGAGTCGCCCGTCGGCGAGCAGCCGGAAATTGCCCGGATGCGGATCCGCATGCAGCAGGCCGGCCCGCTGAGGTGCGGAGAAATGCAGCAGGGAGAGGAGATATCCCGCCCGGTCGCGGTCCTGCTGACCCCCGTCAGAAATTATCTTCGATAGCTGGACCCCGTCGATCCACTCGGTGACGAGCACTTTCGGTGCGCTTGCAAGAACCCGGCCGATCGCGATCTCGTCGTCATCCTGGTAGGCCGCCGCGAAGCCGCGCTGGGCATCCGCTTCGAGGCTGTAGTCGATTTCCTCCAACACACGGGCCTTGAGTTCGGCTAGTAGGGGCTTGACGTCGAGGCCCGGCGATATTCGACCGAATAGCCAGGCGAATCGATTCAATTGGGTGAAATCTGCCATCAAGGCAAGTTCGGCACCTGGGTATTGGATCTTGACGGCAACCGCGCGACCATCCTTCCAGATCGCGCGGTGCACCTGACCGATGCTCGCGGCGGCCGCTGGAACGTCGTCGAACTCGCGAAAGCGTTCAGTCCACGTCCGTCCGAACTGCTCGCCCAGTACTCGATGCACGCTGCGGACCGGCATCGGCGGGGCGGCCTCCTGCAGTTTGGTAAGGGCCTGCCGGTAGGGCGCCGCTGATTCCTCAGGTAGTGCGGCTTCGAAAACCGACAATGCCTGACCCAGTTTCATCGCGCCGCCCTTGAGTTCACCCAGCACGGTGAACAGCTGTTCGGCGGTGCGCTGTTGAATCTCGGCCTGGACATCGGCGGCCGACCTGCCGCTGATCCGCTTCCCGATCCCGAGCGCGGACCGACCGGCAACCCCCAGCGGAAGCGCGGCGAGCCGGGCAGTGCGGGCCGTCCGGCTGCTCGAAATCTCATCCACAGACGTCATTGTGCCTAATACTTTCCTGCATCGAGGTGTGCGCCGCACTCACAATCAGCTCGGGATGCCCAGCTGCGGCGTCGAATGCGCCAATCGGGCAGGTGGAACTCCAAGGTCGCCTCCAATGTGGCGGGCTCCTCGCCGTCCAGAAAGGCCAGGCTCTGTACCGTCGCCAGGCTTGCCGCGAGCGTCGTCAGTGCCACGTTGCCGCCGGGCGGATAGCGACCGGGGACGCACAACTGAACGGCGAGGGCGGCCCACGCGGGGTCCCGGTCGCTGCGGTGCAGGTCGGCGCAGCGCAGGCAACTGGTGATTCCGGGCAGCACCAGCGGCCCGATCACCAGGTGCTGCGCGGCTGATTGGACGACCAGATATGGCGCTCGGCGCAGGTGCAGCGACTGGCGCAAGGCGTCCTCGACCGGCGCCTCCGCGGTGATCACTGTGAGATCGGCCCGCTGGTCACTGGACAGCGGGGTGGTGTCCACCTCCGGCGCGACACGCCGAACCACGTCGACCGCGGCACGCCGGAACGGGCGGCCTTCGTCGTCCGGTGAAAGGCCACCGGGGCAGGCATCCCGAAGGCGGACGTCCGCGCGGTCGTGGAAGCTGATCCGCCCGACGCCGGCGGCGGCGAGGAGCGCCGCGAACGAGGTGGCAAGCCTCCCGGCGCCATGCACGACCACGCACGCGGCTCGCCGGGATGAGAGCAGTTGGCCGCCGAGCCGACCGAAGCGTTCCTGCAGCCCGGTCAGCTCAGGTGCCAGTCGCGGTGGAGCGGTTGCCGGCGCACCGGTGGCGGGCCAGAGGAAGCCCAGCGCGGCAAGGTCGTCCAGCGGCACCCGAAGGGCCTGCGGTGGCGGTGTTGCTGAGGTGCCGACGAGGTGCCGCACCGCGTCGGGGTCGACACCCTCGACGACGACGGCACGAGTGCCCAATTCAAGTTGGACGGTGTCCGGGCCGCGCCAGAGCACCCGGGTTGCGGGGTTCCATACATGGTTGGGCGCGGTTGACGTCGTCGAGAGCATGTGCACACCGTGCCATCATTCGGGCATCGGGGTTATTCGTCGTCCACAGGGCATAGATATCCACAGGTCGGCCGGTGGGTGGTCCAGACTGTCACCCTCAAGCACATGTCCACATCTGTGGACACACATGTGGACAGTGCTGTGGAAGGCATGCGGATAAGTGCCACGACCTGTGGATCACGCCTTGGACAGCGCCGGTGGCAGCTACCGTAATCGGGTGCCCAGCTCCGCCGCCTCCTCTGGCCCGTCCGCATCCTCGGCTTCGATCGGGGCGCCGGGCCGCAGCATCCCGGATCAGCAGGTAACTGATCATCATGTCGAGGTGCGACGCAGCGCCCGGCGACGCAGGACGGTGTCGGCATACCGCGACGGTGACCGCATCGTCGTCCTGGTGCCGGACCGGATGACCCGGGCCGACGAACAGCGCTGGGTGCAGGAGATGGTCGAACGTATCGCGGCGAAGGAAAGGACCAAGGCGACGAGGGGGCCGCGGCGAGGCGACGAGGAGCTGCTCCGGCGCGCCCGCGAGCTCTCGGCGCGGCATCTGGGTGGCAGCTGCGTGCCTGCCAGCGTTCGATGGGTATCGACGATGCGCACCAGGTGGGCGTCCTGCACGCCCGCCGACGCCAGTATCAGGGTCTCGTCCAAGTTGCGGGAAGTCCCGGTATGGGTGCTCGACTACGTCCTGGTGCACGAGTTGGCCCATCTCAAAGTTGCCGGTCATGGTCCGGAGTTCTGGGCGCTGGTGAACGAGTACCCGCGCACCGAGCGAGCCCGCGGCTACCTGGACGGGTTCAGTGCGGGCGCCCAGTTCCCGATCGAGCCAGCCGACGCGACGCCTGGTACCGAACTAGACGCCGGCGGCTGCTGAACCCGGTCAGAGGTCGGCCAGCGGGTCCTTGCCGTCGTCGACCAACCGATCGGCGAAACCCATCGGATCGTCGAGATCGTCGGGCCCTGGGAGCAGGTCCGGATGCGCCCAGATGGCGTCGCGGCCGGAGACGCCGTGCTGCTCGGTCACTGCCCACCAGAGTGCGGCCGCCTCGCGGAGCCGCCGGGGCCGCAGTTCCAGGCCGACCAGGGTGGAGAAGGTCTGCTCTGCCGGGCCTCCGGTCGCACGCCTGCGCCGGGATGCCTCACGCAACGCCGCGGAGCCGGGCATCCGGTCGGCTGAGGCCGCCTGCACGACTGCGTCTACCCAGCCTTCGACCAGCGCCAGCAGCGTCTCGAGGCGACGGAGCGCGACCTGCTGCTCAGGGGTCTGCTCCGGTTCGAACAACCCGCCGGTCAGCGCATTCTGCATGCTCTCCGGATTGGTCGGGTCGAGCTGGGTCATCGCCTGCTCGATCGCGGACGTGTCGATCGTGATGCCCTTGGCGTACGCGTCGACAGTGTCGAGCAGCCGCTGGCGCAGCCAGGGTACGTGTGCGAACAGGCGCTGATGCGCGGCCTCGCGCAGAGCCAGGTAGAGCCTGATCTCCTCGTCCGGTCGGCCCAGGCCCGCGCCGAACGCGGCGATGTTCTCCGGCACGAGAGCCGCAGTCCCGGTGCTACCGAGCGGCAGGCCGACGTCGGTGCTGGAGAGGATCTCCTGTGCAAGGCCGGCCAGACCCTGCCCGACCTGGGCGCCGAACATCAAGCCACCGAACTGGTTCAGCACCCCCGCCATCGGGCCGGCCTGGGCTCGAACCTGCTCCGGAATCGCGGACCCCATCGCTGCGACGACCCGCTCGGCGACCGGATCGCAGAGTGCTGACCAGACCGGCAACGTGCGCTCGATCCAATCGATGCGGCTCCATGCCTCGACCGACGTCACCCCGGAGGGCAGGTCAGTGGTGTCGTCCAGCCACAGGTCGGCGAGCCGGATCGCGTCGGCGATCTGCTTCAGCTGATCGTCGGTTGGGCGGTGCTGCCCGCCGGCAACCGAGGAGATTGCGATCTGGCGGGCGAGATCCCAGTTCACCGGACCGCCCTGCCAGGACAGCAACTTCTGCAGCTCGGCGAACAGCGGGATCTTGCCGGCGAGGTTGTCGGGGTCGTCGGGATCCCCGTTACCCGGGCCGAAACCGAACGGAAGGTTGCTGCTCACGTTACCCACGTTACTGAGACGTCCAAGCGCGGCGCGGCGTGCCCGTCGTTCGCCTCGGGCGAAAGCCGGTACTTTCGCGGGATGGCTTGGGCGGCGTGGCTGTGCGTACCGATTGCGGCGACGCTGCTGGCGGCACTGTGGACGTGGTTGCAAGCCAGAAGGCCCCGTCCCAGGAGCACCGGCGAGACGATCGAGGCCCATCGCGCCTACCTGGCAGCGCTGGCAGGTGCGCCGGACTCGTCACCCGCGACCCCGGTCCAACAGCTGGGTCTGATCGAACCCGGATAGGGTGCACCGGTGAGTCGCCGAGTTCGTACCCTCGTGGTCGGGGGTGTCCTGTTCGTCGTGCTGGCTGTGCTGGTGGTGACGCTGCGGGTGCCCTACGTCATCCTCAGTCCTGGTCCGACGCTGAACACGCTAGGCAGCGACGACCAGGGCCAGAGCATCATCACGATCAGTGGCAGGCCGGCCAACCCGACGACCGGTCACCTGAACCTGACCACCGTGGACGTCAGCACGGCCCCGGTGACTGTTTTCGGCGCGCTCGCGGGCTGGCTGGAGCACGACGAGGTGGTCGTGCCGCGGGATTCGATCTACCCGCCGGGTCAGTCCACCCAGCAGGTCAACCAACAGGACACCCAGGACTTCATCGGCTCACAGGACAATGCACAGGCGGCCGCGTTCTGCGAGCTCGGCTACCCGAAGGGCATCGAGGTCGGTCAGGTGGCTGCCACGTCGAAGGCCAGGGGGGTGCTTCAGCCGGGTGATCAGTTCATCTCGTTCAACGGTAGCCCGACGACTACCTCCGACCAACTGCTCGCCGAGTTGCAGGCGGCGGTGCCGGGCTCGGATGCGACCGTGCTGGTCAAGCGGGACGGCGTCTCGAGGTCGTTGTCGGTGCCGTTGAGCAAGCCCATCACCGGAACCAAGGGCGCCAGTATCGGCATCGATATCGTCGCCGGCTGCGTAGCACCGTTCCAGGTGCAACTGGGGCTGGCCAACGAAATCGGTGGTCCGTCCGCGGGACTCATGTTCGCGCTCGGCATCATGGACAAGGTCGGCACGGTCGATCTGACGAAGGGGCGGTTCATCGCCGGTACCGGCACGATCGACGGGACGGGGGCGGTCGGTCCGATCGGTGGCATCCAGCTGAAGATGATCGCGGCCCGAAAGGCCGGCGCAACGGTCTTCCTCGCGCCCGCGGGCAACTGCTCCGACGTCGTAAATGCCATCCCCAAGGGGCTCGCGGTGGTGAAGGTGGACACTCTGCACGACGCGGTCGCCGACCTCCTCGCGGTCCAGCAGGACAAAGCGGTACCCCACTGCTGAACGGAACGTGAGAGGTGCTCGGTACGTTGAGTTACCCGACGACGTCGCAGTACCCAGAAGATCAGCCGCCTGACAGTTCAATACCGAGGAGTTGCCCGTGGCCATGCGGCCGCCGATCCCGACCCTGACCCTGTCGCGTCGCGCCAGGATCAGCTTGATCGTCGTTGCGGTGATCATCGTTCTGCTGATCGCAGCATCGTCGCTCGTCGGCGTGTACATCAACTGGCTCTGGTTCGGCTCGGTGGGCTTCCGGAGCGTCTACACCTCGGTCATCGATACGAAGGTGATCCTCTTCTTCGGTTTCGGCATCCTGATGGCATTGGCCATCGGTGCCAACCTGGTCGTGGCCTACCGGATGCGCCCGCCGTTTCGGCCGATGTCGCAGGAGCAGCAGAACGTCGAGCGGTACCGCATCGTGCTCGAGCCACGCAAGAAACTGATCCTGATCGCCGTCATGCTGATCGTCGGCCTCATTGCCGGTGCGTCGGCGCAGGGCAACTGGAGCCAATGGCTGCTGTTCTTCAACGGCGGATCATTCGGTATCAAGGACCCGCAGTTCCACCTGGATGTGTCCTTTTTTGCCTGGGACTACCCGGTGTACCGGCTGCTCCTGGGCTTCGGTTTCTCGGTAATCATCATCTCGCTGATCCTGTCGCTGATCGTGCACTACCTGTTCGGCGCGATCAGGCTGCAGACCCCCGGACCCAAGATCACGTTGTCGGCGCGCCGGCACATCACCGTCCTGATCTTCCTGTTCATCGTGCTCAAGGCGATGGCGTACTGGCTCGATCGCTACGGGCTGGTCTACTCCAACCGGGGTAAGGTGACCGGCGCGTCATACACCGACGTCAACGCATCGCTGCCGGCGAAGACGATCCTCTTCTGGATCGCGGTGATCATCGCTGTCGGCGTGCTGGCCAGCATCTGGCTCAAGAGCGCTCAGTTGCCCGCGATCGGGTTCGTCGTCCTGCTGATCCTGAGCATCGTGATCAACGGGATTTATCCGGCGATAGTGCAGCAGTTCACGGTCAAGCCGAACGCGAGCACGAAGGAAGCTGCCTACATCAGCCGCAATATCAACGCGACGCGGCAGGCCTACGGGATCGCGACCGACGGAACGCCGAACGGCACTGTCAACTACGTCAGCTACACCCCGACCACCACGCCGAGTACCGCAGCCCTCACAGCGACCAACCCGACGGTGAATGACATTCGTATCCTCGACCCGAACGTCATCTCGCCGACCGTCACCCAGCAGCAGGCAGGCAAGAACGTCTACGGGTTCGCCTCGAAGCTGGACGTCGACCGGTACACCATCGGTGGCCAGGAGCACGACTACATCGTCGGCGTCCGCGAGCTAAAGGCGTCGAACTTGCAGGGCAACCAGGCCAACTGGATCAACGAACACACGAACTACACGCACGGATACGGTTTCGTCGCGGCCCAGGCCAACGAGGACGTAACCACGATCGGCAACCAGACCGGCGCCTATACCGAAGGTGGCATTCCGCAGTCCGGCCCGCTCGCGCTCACTCACCCGCAGGAGTACTTCGGCGAGCTGCTGCCGGACTACTCAGTAGTCGGCGCGCAGGGTACCCCGCGCGAGTACGACGGAAACGGCAACACGAAGATCACTTATGCGGGTTCAGGTGGTGTCTCGCTGGCTAGTCCGCTGACCAAGTTGGCCTTCGCGGTCCAGTACAAGCAGACGAACTTCCTGCTCAATGACGCAGTGACCGCGAAGGGCGCGAAGGTCATCATCAACCGCGACCCGAGGCAGATCCTGCAGAAGGTCGCGCCGTTCCTCACGGTCGACTCCGATCCGTATCCGATCATCGATCAGAGCACCGGCGACGTCGTGTGGATGCTGGACGGCTATACGACGATGTCGAAGTACCCCTATTCCGAGCAGCAGTCGCTCTCCAGCCTGACCGGGGACTCGCTGTCGGCATCAGGCAGGACGGTTGCCCAACCGAACGACACGATCAACTACATCCGGAACTCCGTGAAGGCCACGGTCGATGCCTACACCGGCAAGGTCACGCTCTATGACTGGGCTCCCTCCGACCCGGTGCTCAAGGCATGGATGAAGATCTTCCCGAATTTGGTTCAGCCGGAATCCGCGATGCCATCGACGATCCTGGCGCATGTTCGGTATCCGGAGGATCTCTTCGAGGTACAGCGCGCCACGCTCGCTCAATACCACGTGACCGACCCGGTCACGTTCTACAACGTCGGCGACAAGTGGACGGTGCCTGCCGACCCTACCGATCCGACCGCGAATCAGCCGCCGTACTACGTACTTGCGTCGCCGCCGACCGGCACCGCACAGACGCCACAGTTCCAACTGACCACGCCGATGAAGGTGAACAATTCGACGTACCTGGCCGCCTACGTCAGTGTCGACAGCGATCCGGGGCCTGATTACGGCCAGATAACCGTCCTGCAACTACCGAACGGATCGGTGGTACAAGGCCCCGAGCAGATCTTCAACTCGTTCAACTCGACGCCTGCGATCTCGAAGGACATTGCGCTGCTTGGCACCGGTGGCTCCGTTATCTCGCACGGGAACCTGCTGACGCTACCGATCGGCAACTCGTTCCTGTACGTGGAGCCGCTGTATGTGGCGGGCGCGACGAACGGGTATCCGATCCTGCAGCGGATCCTGGTCGCCTACGGCGATGAGATCGGCTACGCGGCAACGCTGCCGGATGCGTTGGCGAACCTCAGTCAGGGCAATGTAGGTCAGACGTTGAACCCCGGTGGCACAGTTTCGCCTTCGCCCAGTTCGACTGCGACGTCCAGTTCGCCGCCGCCGCCAACAACAGGGACCAGCCCGCCGAGTAGTCAGTCACAGGCCAGCGTGATCCAGCAACTCGATACGGCTATCACGCAACTGCAGGCCGACTTCAAGTCGGGCAATCTCGCGGCGATCGGCCAGGATCTTGCCAGGGTCCAGCAGCTAACTTCGCAGTACGGATCGCTGCAGTCGCCAGCGGCGCATTCGACTCCGTCGGCGACCGGATCCGTCAAGTCGTCTCCGACACCAACGTCGAAGCCGTCCTGAGGACGGTCGGCCGGTGTTGACTCCGATCACGCCGGCGGCGAATCCCCTTTCGCCGCCGGGGTTTTCGCGTCCATCGAGGGGTCGGTTTGGTCTGGGGGCGGCGGGGCGGTAAGCTGAAGTTACCAACGCGGGGTGGAGCAGCTCGGTAGCTCGCTGGGCTCATAACCCAGAGGTCGCAGGTTCAAATCCTGCCCCCGCTACAAAGAAGAGGCCCGGTCCCGTAAGGGGCCGGGCCTCTTGCGGCTCTTCGGATCTCGGCGGGGTGCCGTTGCCGGGGAATGGGACGAAGGGGCTCCGTGCTTGGGGTGTGAGCCGACAAGTTCGAAGAGCCCCTTTGGGGGCTCTTCGA
>Ga0210394_10007960_pt1 | contig 11040 bp, 8 predicted proteins | sample IncBWC12MmetaG_FD_160121 | JGI IMG/M metagenome (GOLD analysis project Ga0210394, IMG submission 160121) | Forest soil microbial communities from Barre Woods Harvard Forest LTER site, Petersham, Massachusetts, United States - Inc-BW-C-12-M | ecosystem: Environmental > Terrestrial > Soil >... | reverse complement strand
GCGATTCCAGGTACTCCGCAAATGTCGTCTGGTGCGTGTGCCGGTGTTCTTCGGGGGGTACCGGCTCGTTGGCGGCAGCAATAGCATCGGCGGGCGCAACCTCTCCGCTCTCCACCGGAGCCACCGTTTCATCCGCCATTCGGTTCTACCTCGGCGCTTTCGATCGACTCTAACTCCAGCAGCTTGATCAACGCACTCTTCGCGGCTTTTTGCTCGGCTTCTTTTTTTGTGCTGCCGTGTGCTCGCGCCAGGCACTCGCCCTTCACCCACGCTTCAACCAGAAAAGTCTTCTGGTGATCGGGGCCCGTCTCCCCCGCCAGCCGGTATTCCGCCGGCGGTTCGCCTCTTCCTTGCAAGAATTCCTGCAACGCGCTTTTCCTGTCCGATTCCGAAATTCGCTCGCCGTCTCCCTGCACCAGCAGGAACACGGTCTTCTTCAACAATTCCCGCGCCGGCCCCAATCCTCCATCCAGATAAATCGCGGCTAACACCGCCTCAAATGCGTCCGCTAGCAGCGCGGGCTTCTCTCTTCCGCCGGTTTTTTCTTCGCCACGTCCCAGGCGCAAATACTCTCCGAGGTTCAGCTGCCGGGCCGCCAGTTCCAAGGAGTGCGCATTCACCATGCGTGCGCGGCTCTTGGAAAGTTGTCCCTCGCTCCACTCTGGAAAGCACCGCAGCAAGTACTCGCTGGTAAGCAGCTCGACAACCGCATCTCCCAGAAATTCAAGGCGCTCGTTGTCCTGCACCGCTGAGCTCGCAAACGACACTTCCTCTCCGCGGGCTGCCCGCAACTCGGGTACCGCCGAGCTGTGCGTCAGCGCTCGATCCAGGAGACTCAGGTCGCGAAATTCGTAACCCAGCCGCTCTACCAGTTGTTCGTCTTCACCGCGAGCCATGTGCTCCCATCCGGCATGCCGCGGCGCGCCGAGTTACTTCGGCGCGCTTAACTGCGTTGCGCCCTGTTTCTTCGCATCGTCAATGCTGGTCTTGCACGTCGCTTGAATTCCCCCGCCGGGAATCGCGGCGCACTTGGTGAACGCCGCCACCGCATCGTCAAAATGCGCGGCCTTCACGTTCGCAAGCCCGAGCAGGTAGTAATTCACCGGATCCGGATTCGGATCCAATTTCACGGACTGCTCCAGATTCGGAATCGCCTCGGCAAACTTTCCACGCCGTATCGCCACGATTCCCAATCCGCTGTACGCCAGCGCCATGGTTTGATTCTTTGCTAGGGTAAATTGTTCTTCCGTGACGTTGTCAGGCTTAGGATAAGTCGGCATGATCTCCAGCGCCTTCTTCGAATAAGTCTCGGCTTTTGCGAGCCGCTTGTCCGGGTCCGGCGTGCTGGCACTCATCGCGCGAGGAAGTGTCGATCCTACAATCGCCAGCGTTTGCGCGTCGTTGGGCATCAGCGCGATTTCCTTGTCCCCAACCGCCTCCATTTTGTCCACCTGCCCCAAACTCAGGTATCCCTTCACCAGCCAGCTGTACACATCAGGGCGGTAGCGGCTTTGCGGATACTTTTCGAGGAATTCCTCGCCCAGTTTATCCCTCATCGCCACATCCTCCATCGGCGCGTCGTGGAACTTTTTTATCGCCGCTTCTTCCTCGGCATTCACCGGGGGTGGCGTGGAGTCCAACGTCAGCGGGGCTGGCGCAGTCGCCGCAGGCTTGCTCTTGTCATCTTGGGCCGGTGTGGGCGGTGGCTGCGAGCCTTGCGTTTGCGCGACGCTCGGCACTCCAGCAAGCAACATTCCTCCCAGTATCATCCATGCCACACTTTTCGCTCTTCTGAAGTTCATGCCACTTCTCCTTGTCGAATTTTAGGGCCGGTTTGTCGTCTTCCGAAGATCCAAATCGCCCAGGCCTTTTTGCGCCGCTTGCTGCGCTTGCGTCGGCGCTCCTTGTACCGTGATGGCGGCTTGGTACTCCGCTTTTGCACTTTCCACTTGTCCTTCATCTTCCAAAATTCGCGCCAGATAAACATGCGACCAGGCCATCACCATCGGATCGGCTGACGCCGCATGTTCCCCAACCGTCAATCGTCCAAAAACTTCCTTGGCCCGCACCGCATCGTGATCCAATATCGCCACCATGCCCATTCCGTACCACGCCCGAATCTGGTCCGGGTATTTCGCCAGCACCCGCCGGAAAGAGATCTCCGCAGCCCGTGGATTTTTCTCCGCTAGTCGCCGCTCCCCTTCCGTCAGCGCCGCAATGGCGTCCTGGTCGTTTGGTATAGTCGTGGGCACCGGACGCTTTCGCCGCGCAACCTCTTCGTTACTCAATTCCTCCGCCTGCCGTTCTTCCGGTAGTGCTTCCGCAAACGTAATACTTGCTACCCGCGGCTGCTCCACCTTCAGATCAATGGCCCTCACCAGATCCGGGAAATACAGCTTCATAGATGGTTCGGACTGCCCGTACTTGGTCAACTCTCTGTATATCGGGCGCACCAGCACGTAGCCGTCGGCATCGTTTGCATTCAACGCCGCGTCCCGTTCACTTGGCGAAATGCGCTTCAACTTCAGTTCCACGGCGCGCACCGTGCATTCGCTGAACCACGCAAAATAATCGTCTTTCAAATCGTCCGCGAGTCTCGGCGCTTTGGCCCCAGCTTCGAACAATGGTCGTTTCAGGATCACCACGTGCGAATACATTAATGGCAGGGGATCCAGCAGAAAATGCAGGTATGCGTGGCGTACCACGTCCACCGGAAGCTCATCCCCACCGCTGAGAATAATCGCGTAATGATCCACATAATTACGCACATTTGTAATGCGCCCCACCAGCGGCTCAACGATAATCGTGAAACTCCTCAATTGCGCGGGATCCACGACTTCCCGCAAATACGTAGTGGCCACAAACACCACCTGCGCCACCTGATCGTGCAACCGCTCGATTTCGCGGTTGTATACCGGCTGCACCTCTAGCCACAGCTTCCCGATATTTTGCTCTTTATAGTAGGCCGAGAGAATCTCGCTGAAGCCTTCCAACACCAGCACTTCCGGTGGCAGTTGTTCCCTGCTCAGCACCGGCTCAAATTTTGGGGCGCGTCCCGCTACCAGGCCGAACCATACGTAGTGCGATAACATCGCTGCCGAATCGCGCAACTGGTGCTTGGCGTAGTACTCCCGCAACGCATCCACCGCAGGCCCTTTTTGCTGCCTTGCCCGCTCGCGAATCTGCGCCCGAAACGTAGTCCAATGGTCCGCGCTGACATCCCCCTCATATCCCGCCGCATACAGCGCCACCATGGTCGCAAACATCGCTTCGCTGCCATCCACAGTCACCCGCGTCACGGGAGCAGGAGTGCGCCGCTCTCTTGGTGGGGCAACCTGCGCCAGGCACACCCCAGCGCACACCCCCAGCAACATGAAAATCACAACGAGTCTCGCGGACAATGTTCCGATCATCTATTCAGTTTATTTTCTTACGGCAGTTCGCTAAAAGCGGGCTCTTCCCGGCCGTCTCTCGAGGTTTCGCTGGTGGGAACCCTTGCAGATACAGACAGTCACGAACAGCACTGCCGAACCAGTTAAAAATGTACAGGCGCCTTCTCCTTCCGTCAAGGAATCGCCGCTCACTTCGCCCGCCGATCTCCGCCTTAACTCCCCTCTAGTCTATGCAGATGTCTGTAGTCCTCGCTTTCGTTGTACCGCCCTTCCCGCCACCAGAGTTAAGATTCTAGCCATGCCGAAATCGCTTCAGCTTACGTCGCTCGTGGCGTCGTTTCTATTCTTTTGCTGCGGCGGAGTTTCTCCCTCGTCGGCCTTCGCTCAAGCCGGTAGCGGCGGCGACGTGCCTCCCAAGCCTCAACAGCAACTCACAAACTCCCCGGACCCATCCGGAAAATCACCGGTCGCCACGCCCGCTCCCGCAGCCAAGCCTCTTTCCACCAACGAATTCACGCTCGCCGGCAGCAAAATCTGGACCGACACGGACATCACCCTGGAGCCCGGCCAGAAATTCATCGTCGCCGCCGAAGGCAAACTCCGCTACTCCGACGCCAAAGTCGACAACGGCCCCGAGGGGCTGACCCGCGGTTTCAAGGATCTCATCCGCATTCTCCCGCTTAACGACGCGGGCCGTGGCGCTTTAATCGCCAGAATTGGCGACCCGGATTTTGCGCAACCCTTTCTCCTCGGCGCCCACAAAGAAGCAACAGCACCAGTCGGCGGCAAACTTTTCATCGGCATCAATCAATCCAACATCGACACCGGCGATGGCTCGTACAACGTGAAACTCGAAATCTTCCCCGCCGACAGTTCCACTCCGCGCGAAATCGCCCGTCAGGTTTCTTCTTTGCCCGGCATCGACAACCAACTTTTCAGCAAAATCCCCCGCCGTATCGGAGACAAAGAAGGCAATGCCGGCGACATGGTCAATTTTTTGATTATCGGCAACGAGGATCAGATGAAGCAGGTCTTCACCAACGCGGGCTGGGTGCACGTCGACGCCAATGTCGAAGCCACCGTGCTCGCCGGCTTCCTTGCCAGCATGTCCAAGGAATCCTACTTAGCCATGCCTATGAGCCCGCTCTATCTTTTTGGCCGTCCGCAGGACTACGGCTGGGCCCACGCCGAACCCATTACAGTGGTCGCGTCCCGCAACCACTTGCGAGTTTGGAAAGCTTCCTTCACCGTTGAAGGCCGCATGCTCTGGGTCGGCGCCGCTACGCACGACATCGGCTTCGAAAAAGATCAGCGTAACAACGGCCTTACCCACAAAATCGATCCCAACATCGACCTCGAGCGCGACTACGTCGAGAAAACTCTCTCCAGCACCGGGCTCGTCAGCGACCTTATGCACTTCACCCCAGAAAATCCCATGAAGGAAGCCAGAACCGCTACGGGCGGCTCCTTCCACTCCAACGGTGAAGTCCTAATCCTCAAACTAACCGACACCCCCGCAAAGTAAAAAACCACGCGCCCATCTGTGCGGGGATACTTCTTTCTCTATCTCTTCTATGTAGGGGCGGCTTTAGGCCGCCCATCTTGGGCTGCGCACTTTCTCTTCTCTTTCTTGTGTAGGGACCGCCTTCCGAGGCGGTCCGCCAACCTAACCCCGGCAACGCTCTCTCATGGCCATCTCCAATTTTGTCATTCCGACCGGAGTGGCTAGCGTTCGCGTCGCGCGAATGCTGGCCACGTAGCGGAGGGATCGCGGCAACCAACCTCACCCACAAGAGGACCGCGTTTGTGCGCCACCTCTTCAATGCCCCGCCCGCTCCGTCGGGTGATTACTCCCCGCAGCCTCCGCCACCGGGTACAACTTCTCGAACTCCGGCTCATCCTGCAGCATCGCCAGATCCGGATCTCTCCGCGCCCAAACCGCATCCCGGAACCCCGCGTCCCACGCCTTCTTCAACGTGTCCATGGCCTCGCGCTTCCGCTTCAACAACGCAAACGTGCATGCCGCGTTGTACAAAATCGACGCTTCATTCGCTCGTAACGTAATCGCCAGGTTCAATTCCTTGATCGCGTCGTCCACGCGGTCCAGCTCCGCGTAGTCCACCGCCACCAGAATCCGCGCACGCGCATCCTCCGGCACTTGCTTCAAATGATTTTCCAACGCGCCAATTCGCCGGAACAATAAGTTCCGCCGCTCTTCCTTTTTTCCCAGCGCTCCCAGCGAATTTGCGATCGGCACGTATACGTTGTAATCCTCGCCGGCCACTTCCAGCGCCGCTTCCATCACGTCCGCCACTTCCTGATAGCGCCCCGCGGAAAACAGCGCCCGGCACAGCAGGTAGTACGCGCCTTCGCAATCCTTCTTGCGCTCGATGGCCTTCAGCACCATGCGCACCGCTTCGTCATGCAATTCCGTCGCGTACAGCACCCAAGCCTGGCTCACCTGCACTTCCGGCAAATCCCATCGCAGCGCCACCGCATTCCCAGAAGCAGTACGCGCGCGCTCCACCCAAATGGCGTCGCGGCTGTAGTTGCAATAGAACATTGCGCACGCATTCGCGCACGCCGCATAAGCCAGCGCAAAACTCGGATCCATCGCCACCGCGTTTTCGAACATGGTCAGCGCAAATTCCAGGTCCTGCCGCGTCTGCCGCCGCGCATATCGTTTGCCGCGCAAATACAGGTCATACGCCTGCAGATTTTCCGTCGGCTTCACCGCCAGCGCTTCCAGTTCCTGTGGCGACAGCGTCACGCGTAGCGCTTCCGCGATCTTCCGCGCAATTTCGTCCTGCATCTCGAAAACATCTTTCATTTCCCGATCGTAGCGCTCCGACCACACCGGAAAATCCGTGCTGGTATCCACCAACTGCGTGGTGATGCGCAGCCGGTTCCCCGCACGCCGTAAACTCCCGGTCAGCACAAACGCGGCCTTCAATTGCTGCCCAATCTGCGAAGGTGCCACTGCTCGGTCGCGAAACGCCAGCACCGTCGGCCGCGCATACGTATTCAAGCCGCGAATTTTCGAAAGTTCCGTGATGATGTCCTCCGTGATCCCGTCACGCAGGTACTCATCTTCTTTCGCGCCGCTCAGGTTTTCGAAATAGAGCACTGCCACAGAGTTCGTGCTCGGCTTCGGCGCTCCGCTCTTCGTCTCCATCAATTCCGCTGCGCGCCGCGTCCCAGTATCCAAATCTCGTTTCAGCCGGTTCAGGTCGGTCTTCAATTCGGTGGCTGTCTGGCACCGCATGGTGCGGTCTTTCTCCAGCAGCTTGGAAAGAATCCGCCCGAATTCCGCCGGCAGTTGCGGACTCACTTCATCCACCCGCGGAGGATCGCGGTTCAGAATCGAATCGAATATCACCGCGGATGTGTCGCCCGAAAATGGCGAAACGCCGCTGGCCATCTGGTACAACACCGTTCCCAACGAAAACAAATCCGTGCGCGAATCTACCAAATGCCCGCGCGCTTGTTCCGGAGACATATACGACGCCGTGCCTATCGCCGCTCCGGGTGAGGTCAACTCCGCGGCTTGCTTTTCAATCACCGTGGACGGCCCTTCATCCTTGTTCTTTTCCGCCGGTTCGATTTTCACCAAGCCGAAATCGAGAATCTTGATCTGCCCGCGCTCGGTCACAAAAATATTCGCCGGCTTGATGTCCCGGTGCACAATTCCCTTGGAGTGCGCTGATTCCAGTGCGTCCGCAATCTGCACGGCCATCGGCAATAGCCGGTCCAAGGGGAATTGCACCCGCCCCAGCATTTGCCCAAGCGTCTGCCCTTCCAGCAACTCCATCACCAGGAAGTAATTGTCTTCGTATTGTTCGATGGAATGAATAGTGCAAATGTTCGGATGGTTCAGTGACGATGCCGCGCGCGCCTCACGCTGAAACCGTTCGCGCAGTTGTGAGTCCTGCGCCATCTGCTCCGGCAAAAACTTCAGCGCCACTCGCCGCCCGAGGGTCGTATCCTCCGCTTCGTACACCACGCCCATGCCGCCGCTGGCGATCTTCCGCAGCACCTTGTAGTGCCCAACCGTCTGACCCGAGTACGATGGTTTTTCTTTCGTCACCCAACGATACTATTCAGCCCCTCCGCACCGGTCAAGCCGCTCCATTCCCAAAGTTTCGCTTGTAGCGCCACACACCGTTTCCGCATCCGTCTGTAGTGGCCAGCCTTCAGGCTGGTTCTTTGGTTCCTGCTCCTAATGTAGCGGCCGCCTTCCGAGCCGGGCGTCCGTTGTACTCACGCCGGACGCCGCCTGCTTGCCCTGAGCTTCGAAGAGAGCCTTTCGTCATGTGGGGGTTTCTCTTCTGCTTCGCGGTGACTCCTTTTTTGTGTAGGGACCGCCCTCCGAGGAGGTCTGCAATCACACCCATCGCAACATCAATCCGTCTTGCACCCTCTTTATGTGTGCCCCACGCGTGCCGTCGCGCGTGGGGCTTGGGGTTTCCTCTTGCCTTACATTGTCATCCCGACCGGAGCGGAGCGGGCGGCAACATCCTGTCGCATAGCTCTGCCGCCCATCTCCGATCTGGGTTCGAATAAAAAACATCTTCGGCGATTCGGTCGGTGAAACCGGTATTGCTGGATATGGGGTAATTGTGGCTCCGCTGGACCGCAGCGAGCGCTTTCACGAATCCTGCGCGAAAGCGATCCGTGATCTCGACGCGCCGCTGCTGACCTGTGAAGCAGTCATCGCCGAAGCCTGTTATTTAGTTCGGAATTTCCCGGGCGCGGCTGAAGCCGTAATCGAAAATGTAGCGGCGGGTATCTTTCAAATCCCATTCCAACTTTCAGGGGAAACCGCTGGTCTACGGCAGACTTTGCGAAAGTATCGCGATCGCCAGATCGACCTCGCCGACGCTTGCCTCATCCGCCTCGCGGATCAATTTGAAACGCCTGACATCCTCACCCTGGATGGCGATTTCAAGATCTATCGTTGGGGAAGAAACACCATTTCGTCTGCTACTCAGCCTGTCTTAGCCCGTCACTTCGCCACACAGGCTCATCCCGCGACAGCGGCGAGTTGATCCTTGCGCGCTTCCTTCCACAAAGCTACATACGGTTTCAATTCCGCCATCAACTTTGCGAATTGCGTCAGGTCCAGCGACTGCGCGCCGTCGCTGACCGCCTTCTCCGGCGCGGGATGCGTCTCCACAATCAAGCCATCGGCGCCAACCGCCACGCCCGCGCGCGCGATCGCCGGCACCAGGCTGCGCTTTCCTGTCGCGTGGCTGGGATCGAGAATCACCGGCAAATGCGTCAACTCGTTCAGCACCGGAATCGCCGAAATGTCGCAGGTGTTGCGCGTGGCGGTTTCAAACGTGCGGATGCCGCGCTCGCACAGAATCACGTCCGGATTTCCGTGCGCCACAATATATTCCGCGCTCATCAACAGCTCCCGGATGGTGCTGCTCAAGCCGCGCTTCAACAGTACCGGCCGGCCGCACTTTCCCAGCGCTTTCAGCAGCATGAAGTTCTGCATGTTGCGGGCGCCAATCTGCATAATGTCCGCATACTGCGCCACCAGGTCCACATCGCGGTCACCCATCACTTCGGTCACAATCGCCAGGCCCGTCGCCTTCTTGGCTTTCTGCAGCAGTTTCAACCCGTCTTCTTCCATGCCCTGAAAATCGTATGGCGAAGTCCGCGGCTTGAACGCGCCGCCACGCAGGAATTTCGCGCCCGCTTTCGCCACCGCTTCCGCCGAGCGCATGATCTGCTCTTCGCTTTCCACTGAACACGGCCCGGCCATCACCACGAATTCATCGCCGCCAATTTCCGCGCCGTTAATCTTGATGCGCGTCTTCCCGGTGCGAAATTCCTTGCTGACAAATTTGTACGGCGCGGAAATACGCACCACTTTTTCCACCTGCGGCATGGACTCCACCGACTCCAGGCAAGCGGTCACATCGCCAACGCCAACCACACCGATCACCACGCGCTCCTCCCCTTCGATCGAATGCACCTTGTAGCCGTAGTGCTTCACAATTGCCGTAATCTCGTCGATTGCTTCCCGTGATGAGTGCAGTTTCATCGAAATAATCATGTCCGTTTCTCCGCGTGTTTAGTTCTTAGTTCTAGAAAACTTGTTTCCCTAAAAACAAAAAAGCCCACTCATCACGAGTGGGCCAAATTCCCGGAGTTCACTCAAACTACACGATGGCCCCTCGCTGCCGGTTGGTCCGGTACGTAAATCGCCACCAATAGGAATAAGCCGTGAACTTCATGGAAAGGAGTGTACCGATTTTCCGCCAAATCACCAAGCGGAATTCATTCACGTCCGAGTGGCTCTCGAAGAACTTCGGCGTCGCACTCTTCTCTGGCTTTTGTAGGGAACGCCTTCTGAGGCGGTCCGCCGCGCAGCCCGCGCCGCGGAACAACACATTGTATACAAACCTATCGAGGAACGACGTAACGAACGCGCACCGCTAACTCCGGCCGGTAAAGCAAGATCGCGATGCGATAGCGCACGAAGTCGACCGCGTCCGGGGCTTCGCAAGCGCCCACCGCGGCGCTCTTGAACTTTCCGTTCTGCAATTTCTCTTCAACATCCGCGGGCAACTTGCTCAAGTCGCCGGTTTCGTAGCGCAAGATCACCGCGGGCCGCTGACCGGCCCAACCGCGCTCCATCTCGCAAGTTTTCCGGGCATCTTCTTTTGCATCCGCGATGTACAAACCATAGGACGCGAGATGCGCGGCAATCTGGTTTTCCTGCGATTCAAAGCTCATTTCCGGAACAGCCGCGGAGAAATCTTCCACCGCGAAAAGTATATTGCCGCTCTTTACCACCGCAATGCCGATTGCGTTCAATTCTGGATCGAGCAGATTGGCGCGGTGCGGCGCGGAATTCATCCACTGCGTGTGCAAACCCGGAACCGACGGACCCTCCGCGACATTCTCGGCAATCAATCCAAAGTGCGCGCCGGCTTTTCTGGCGCGATCCTGAAGCGGAGGCTCGCCGGGAAACTGGTGCGAAAGAGTATTGTGTTCGGCCATGCGAAGCGCGTGCGCGTGCGCGGCCGCAGCGAGAGCGACGTCCCATTGCAGCGGAGCAAGTCCTGCGGCGGCGCGATCGCGATTGGTGGCTTGCAGCAACATGCTTTCCGGCGCGGTAAGCTGCACGCGCGCTGAGGCGTGGAGCGTGCCGGTGAACAGCAGAGCGAGCAACGCCAGGGTTGCGAGAATGGCGAAACGCCGAAGCATTGCAGACATGACGAAGCTAAACCTCTGCATTCAATTGAACACTGTTGAGGAGGAAAAGCTGCGGCGGCGAAGGACAGTTGACGCAAAAAATGAAGCTGGCCGGGCGGGCAGGGGTTAGGTCAGGTCCGAGAAAATTGACGTTTTATGGGCAAAAAGAGGGAAAATCAAGGTTTTTCAGAAAGAGTGGCTGGCTTCCCGGTAAAAGGAACGGGACGCAAAGTCACGAAAGCCACCAGGCACCTACGCAAGAAATGCAGCGGCGCGTCGGAAGCGGCGCGATGCGGCGGATCCTTAGCCACGGACGTGGACTGCGCTGAAGCTTAGGGGCACGTGGCCGCCGGGAGTGGGCCGGCCGAAGCTTAGCATCGGGCGGAAGCGCGAGAACAGCAAGGTGCGATCGAGGTAGCGGTGCGTCTCGTCGTTG
>Ga0210394_10007959_pt1 | contig 11040 bp, 9 predicted proteins | sample IncBWC12MmetaG_FD_160121 | JGI IMG/M metagenome (GOLD analysis project Ga0210394, IMG submission 160121) | Forest soil microbial communities from Barre Woods Harvard Forest LTER site, Petersham, Massachusetts, United States - Inc-BW-C-12-M | ecosystem: Environmental > Terrestrial > Soil >... | reverse complement strand
CGTCACCGAGAAATTGGCGCTCTGTCCGATGGTCACCGACTGGCTCACCGGTTGCGTCAAAATCGTCGGCCCCGACGAATTGAGGCCTGTTCCACTCAACGCCAGCGACGGAGATTGCACGCTGGGATCGTTGCTCGCAACGACGATCGTTCCTGATGATGTCCCCGGAACCGCTGGTGCAAAGCTTGCCGAAAATGTCAGGTTGCTGCTGGGAGCAAGTGTCGCGGGTAGAGTCAACCCGCTCATGCTGAAGGTGGTGCCTGCGATCATCGCCTGGGGAAGAGTGATCGGTGAGCTCCCGGTATTCGTCAGCGTCACCGTGACCGTCTTTTTCGTGCCGGCGGCGACTTGGCCGAAGTCAACCTTCGTCGGACTGAATACAACATCTCCGGATGAGCTCGATCCGGTCAAGCCGACGCACCCGGCCTGAATGACGGTTAGCGCCAGCAACACCAGCACCAATAGGCGGATCGAAACTGCCGGGAAGTCGCGGCCTTGCGATGCGGAGCGTGAGGTACAGCGATTATGGTTGTCGAGAATCATGGCGCACGAGCACAGTCTCGGATCGTGCGCAGTGAGAGACTACTGGTGACAGGGACAAGAAGCGAACATCTCCCTACCTGTCCTCATGGGCTAGACGAACGGACACCTGGAGGGAACTTCTTTCTTGCAGGAAAACTTGCGGCGGTTCGCTGCTCTAGGTGCCTTCCGCCTGGGAAGCCGGAGAGTGCTCCTGCTCGGGCGTTTTCTCCGTTCCGTCCGTCGGCCATCCGGGTTGCGCGGCCAGCTACGGCACCACGATAGTGTCACCAGCCTTCAACTCGATGTTTTGCTCGGTCTTCTTCCCGGCGAGAACTTCTTTGTAATTGAAGGGATACTTCTGAGGCTTGCCGTTCTCCTGGCGCAGAACGTAGATATTCTTGAGATTTGCGAAGACCGAGAACCCCCCGGCGTTGGACAACGCTTGCAATATCGTCATCCCCGGCAGGAGGACGTAGGCGCCTACGTGAGACACCTCGCCTAGAATGTAGATTCGCTGGCTGTTGATCTGGCTCACGATGACGGTCACTTGTGGGCTCGTCATAAATTTGTCGAGACCGGTCGTAATTTGCGCCGCCAGTTCCGTCGGTGTCAGGCCTGCGGCTTGCACATCGTTTAGCAGCGGCAGCGAGATTTTGCCGTCGGGACGCACCGGCACTTGCCGTGAAAGATCCGGTTCCTTCCAAACACTCACGTCCAGCACGTCCTGCGCGCCGATGACGTAATGCGGATCGCTTGTTGCCGCCTCGTGTTCGGTGCCAACCTTGGGCACCGGCCCTCCGGCTGAGGCTGAAGATGTACCTTCCGCGGTGCCTTGGCCACGTGCTGCCACCGGCGGAATGACCAACAACAGCGCCAAGACGGCTAGAGCCTTTGCTTGTTTCAGCATTTGAATCTCCTGCGACTCAATTCGTCGTTGATTTCGAAACCGTCGCTGCGTATTCCCGCCGACCGGAACCATAGTAAGGTCCGTAGGCCTGCGTATCCTCCGTCACCGCATTCAGCACCACACCAACCACATTGCGTTGCTTTAGCTCCTGCCGGCTTTTCAGAGCGGCTGCGGAAGGGGTAAATCCTGCTCTCACGACGAGAAGCACGCCGTCGCACCAATGCGCGATGATTCCAGCATCTGCCACCGGCAGACATGGGGGTGAGTCGATAATCACCCAGTCAAAAGCCGGACCGACGCGATCGAGCAGCGTCTTGATCCGGCCATTCGACAACAATTCGCTCGGATCGTTCACCCGGGTTCCGCTCGGGATCAAGCACAGATTTTCCGTTCCTCCGTGTTGAATGACCGACGCCTCTTCGGCGGTTCCTCGCAAGTAATCGCTCAACCCAGGTGCTGCAGGCGCTCCAAACACTGTGTGCAGCCGTGGACGGCGCAGATCGGCGTCAATCACCAGGACTCGTCGCTCCGACTGACGAACAATAGATCGCACCAAATTGCTCGTCACGAACGTCTTGCCTTCCCCCGCCATTGAGCTTGTGACCAGAAGCGTTCGCAGGGGATGGCTGCTTCTCAGTTGGTAGAGTCGCGAGCGCAAGGTGCGAAACTGCTCTGCCCCGTGGCCGCCGTGCGCAGGACTGAAAACGTCCGAGTTCGGGTCGGGATTCCAAGTGGCATCGGCCGCATGCCCCATCTGTAGTTCACTAAACTCCAAATGACCGGTTTTCTCGGCCGCAACCGTCGGCTTGATTTCACGCTCATCGGCAGCGGCCCTGCCGTTCTCCGCCTTGCTCACCGCGACCGCTTTCGGCTCGAGCGGCACGCCGCCGCCCACCGCACTGTGTGTGGCAGCTCGCTCCATTTCAGCCCTTTTCAGTGCTTCGTGAATGCGGCTCATATCGTCTTGTCTCAGGTCCTTTCGACCGCGCCTACGCCTGCGCCACAGGTTCCAGAGGCATACCCGTTTTCCCCTTGCCGGACAGAGATGCTAGCGCTGGTACTACGGCCAAGACTGGCAAGTGGAGCAACGCCTCCACGTCTTTGTCGCTCCGCACGGATGTATCTCGCATCTCCAGCAATAAAATCAGACCCAGGGCGCAAGCGACTCCTCCGCCAAAGCCGCCCAGACCAAATTTCATCGGGTCGGGAAACGAAGGTTTGTCGGGCAGACTGGCCGGATCCAGCACCCGAAACTGCTCGCCCTGCTGCTGCTGCTGGAGGTCCGACCCCATCTGCGCCTGGTCCCGCCTCTTCAGTAAGTCGTTGTAGCCTTCCACCGCTGTCTGGTAGTCACGCGTCAATTCCCTTTGCTCTTGCTCTACCGCGGGAGTGGATTCGACTCGCGCCTGATATGTCGCGATTCGCCGCCGAATTTCTTCCTGCTGAGCAGTTTGCTCCTGGATCAGTGAATCGTATTGGTGAATTTGAGCTCGCAAGGCTTGTATCTGTGATGGTTCCGCCGCCGCCTTCGCAGGCTTTTCAGCCCCGGTGCCTTGGTCGTTTGCCTCCGCCATCTTCCTGGCAGCCGCAAGGTCACGCTTCAATTTGACGACGTCCGGATGATCGTCCGTGTACTTGGACTTTAAAGCCGCAAGCTGAGCTTCCAGAGTGGCAACCTGTTGCTCATAAGTCTCCGGGTTGCGTCCGTCCAGGGTCGCTTGCCAGGCCTCTAGTTGCTGCGCCAGAGAGGATTCCGCAAAAGTCTTGTCCTGTTGGGTCCGGCTCAGTGCTTGCGTTGTGGCGTCAAGTTGCGAAGCCAGTCCTCCCAGGACGTTTAGATTCGTGGTGCGGTCGTCCGGGAGCGATCCTAGATGGCCCCGCTGAAATGCCGCCAGTCGCGCATCCTGTTCGTCCAGTTTGGCCTTCGCCTCTTCAAGTTGCTTGACTAGAAAGTTTGTCGCCAGTTTTGCTTTGTCCTGCTGAGTCTTCAGGTCCTCCTCTTCAAACATGGAGGTCACCGTGGAGCAGATCTGTTGCGCCGTATTAGGCTCGCTAAACGTCACGCTGATCGTGAAACCCGGAAGTCCCTCAGCTCGCGTTTGGGCCATCGGCTGGACGGGCGTGACGTTGATGGCCGTTCGTAAACGGCCCACCAGATCTTCCATCGGAACTCGATTCACGTCTTCGCTGTACAGGTTGAACTGGTGAATCACCGGCTCCAGCCGGCTTCGGCTCAGGATCTGTTGTTGCATTGACGCGAAGCGCTCGCTGGTATTGGAGCTGACTACCTGCGGTATGTTCGAAATAGTGGGCTGCTCCACCAGTACCAGCGTCTCTGACGTGTATCGCTTGGGCAGAAAGTTTGTCGCTCCAAAACCAAACCCACCGCCGACCACGGCGAGGATGGCAATGATCGGCCATCTCCGCCGCAGAATGTTGATATAGTCCTCTGTTGTTAGTTCCCTCTGTGGAGCCATCTCAGTCTCGACCTTATCCCTTGAACCTCAGACGAACCTCAAACCTTCCCTGCCTTGTCCACGCCGATTTGCTTGAGTTTTGAGAGCAACGACTTGTAACTGATCTGAAGCTCTTGAGCCGCGCGCTTGCGATTCCACCGGGTCTTCGCAAGTGCGTCGAGGATGAATTGTTCCTCGACCCGTCGCGAGGCAGCTCGTGTAGCCGCCTTGAGCGCGGAGCCGCTTATGGAAGCTCCATTCTCCAGAGGCTGGTGCAGGCGCTGTTCCTTGGGAACTGCCACAAGTTCCAAAAGGACGCTCTTCGGATCGTTCAGTATCACAATCTGCTTGATTACATTCTCCAGTTCACGGATGTTTCCAGGCCAGTGCCAGTCCTGCAGCAGTGAAAAATCCTCCGAGCTTAACTTCGGACGCGGCATGCCTTGCAATGTCGAGTGCTTGCCGAGAAGGAGTTCTGCAAGTGCGGGCACATCTTCTTTCCGCTCTCTCAACGCGGGCAGGTGCAGACATACTCCTTTCAACCGATAGTACAGTTCCCTCCGAAAACAGCCCGCATTCACCTCTTGTTCCAAATCGACAGTGTTGGATGAGATCAATCTTGGACTTTCTGCGCTGCCTCGGGAATCATCTGCATCTGGAATGGCATAAAGCAGACTGCGCTGGCCGGCAACGCTGAGTTCACTGACTTCCTTGAGAAACAAAGTGCCCGCGCTGGCGGAAATATTCCTTTTCTGATTGCCAAATTGCGCCGCGACTGCTTCCTCTGTCAGTTCGGAACAGATTGCCCTGAGGAACGGCTCGTCACACCGCGAAGAGAGCTCATGGATCTTGTGTGCAATGAATGTCTTGCCCGTCCCGCATTCGCCCAGCAACAGAATCGGTAGATTCGTGGGCGCGATTCGCTCTAGCGTCTTTGCCAACGTGCGCATGATCTCACTTTGACCACACGCCATTGACCCGTCCCCGTTCGACACGGCCGCCCCGATCCCGCCGACCGAAGCTGCATTTGGAGATTGCAAACCTCTCCTCCTTAACTTAAGCGCAACGGTACAGTGCAAATCCTCGCCACACACATCGCAATCTCAATGCCGCTCGACGCCAACCTCTCCAACTTCGCTTAACCCACGTGTTTTCTGCCGATTAATAAACATAGCTGACCGAACGTTCCCGCCTGCCACCGGAAGAAGTCCTCGGAAACTTCCAATTTGTGGCAGGCTATTTCCCTCTTGTATCCTCCTCGGGCTACACGAGTAGCTCGCTCCAGCACTCTCCATAACATCTTTATTTTCAATATATTAAGCTTTGTGTTGCACGCCCTTAGGAACGGCTTCGGCATGCAACAGATTGATAAATATAGCCTTACGACTACCATGATCAGAATCGCCGAAATACGCTCCCAACATTACGTAAGCCTATGTTAATAGGTAACTTATTCCTCTCTCCGCTTTATTCCTTTGAATCCCCCATGGTGGCCCGCACGTTGCTCTCTTCATCTCGCGGCAACTAGTTCCGCTGCGCGAAACCGAATTGCGCATGACCAGGAGACACGAGCAAATGAAACCAAGACAGATTGTTTGCGGATGCGTCGCAGTGCTGGCCCTGTCATTGCCCGGCGCTCAGCTGCCGACCCATGCGCAGGCTACGGGCCCCCTGAATCCGATCGGACCCATACGCCAATTGCCTGTTCCTGGAGCCCGCGACATGTCGCTCGAGCCCAGCCCACTGGACTCTGCCCAGCCGCAGGCCCAAGGTGACACTCACACCCTGTCTAGCATTGAAATGCTTGGGGTTGGATCACTCGGCCTCGTGCGAAGTTTTCTGGACCCTTCCTTCTATTTCAGTCAATCGGCGGATACAGGCATTTTCCCGGGGACAACAAACAGCGTGACATCGCTGGGAATGAATCTCACATTTAATCGGAACGAAGAACGGTCTCGCCTCACCGGATCTTACAGCGGGGCACATGTCTTCGATTCTCCCGACTCTGTTTACGACACCACCTACCACAACCTCTCCGTCTCTCAGGAGATTCACTGGGCTCGCTGGGTTCTTCGTTTGCATGATGATCTCGTAATTTCTTCGGAAGCATCGTTTGGCGGCCTGGACTCCGGCGGCACGAGCACGCAGCTTGCTCAGCAGTCCTCCGCCAACATTAATGACACGATCCTGACTCAGCGTTCTAGACGCTTGAACGATACGACAGCGGGAGAAGTAGATTATTTCCTCAGCCGGCGTTCAACCGTAACCTTCGCAGGCAACTATGCGGCTCTCCACTTCAGCAATTCCGGCTTCATTAACAGCAATGGCATCACGGGTCGTGTCGGCTACGACTATGCTCTCGATCCAAGGGATTCCGTCGGCCTCTTGTATAACTATTCTCACGTAACCTTCAGCGGTTCGCTTCCTGCCCTGCAGACCGATGCCATCCAGCTCGCCTATGGCCGCAAGATCACAGGACGCCTGGCATTTCAACTTTCCGCCGGGCCCCAACTTCTACGCTCCAGTTCACTGCGGATCGTGAACTGGACTCTGTCCAGTGGCGCGACTTATCAAACTCGCCGCGCCCAATATTCGATCTCATACATGCACGGAATTTCTGCCGGCTCCGGCATATACGCGGGCTCTCAAAACGACACCGTGAGCGGTATGGTCCGTTACGCTCTGACGCGCTTGTGGGCGACCTCGTTCGGCGGCGGATACGCATTCAACCAGCCTCCGACTCCCGTTGCCACCGTAAACAGTTCTTTTGGCACCTGGTACGGCACCGCGAGTGCCTCCCGAAACATTGGTCGCCATCTCCAGTTCAGCATGAACTACCGATATCAACAGCAGGCCGCCGGCGCCGGAACTTGCCCCGCCGCGACCTGCGGTCCTACACAGTCGCGTCAGGTGCTGGGCGGCACGTTCAGCTGGCACCCGTGGCCCCTGGCCGCGCAGTGACGATGAGCCAAAAAGCCCGAGGCATAGGATCCGTAAATGTATAAGACCTTTTTTGGATTGAAAGAGAATCCGTTCAACGTCAACCCGGACCCGCGCTATCTGTTCTTGACGCAGCATATCCAGGAAGCTCTGGCTTGTCTGACGTATGGCATCGAAACGCGCAAAGGCTTCATTCTTCTCACCGGCGAAGTGGGAACCGGCAAAACCACTCTGTTGAATAAGATGCTCGATTGGCTCCATCAGCAGGGCATCGCCACGGCTTTCGTTTTCAATCCGCGGCTCAGCGTCACGCAGTTTTTCGATTTCATGATGGCCGATTTCGGAATCCCCTGCGATACGCGGATCAAAAGTCAGATGCTGCTCACGTTGAACCACTGGTTGCTCGAGCGCTACCAGGCCGGCGAACGCGCCGTTCTCGTGGTTGACGAAGCGCAGAATCTTTCTCCCGAAATGCTGGAAGAGATTCGTTTGCTAACAAATCTGGAAACTTCCACGGAAAAACTCCTGCAAATTGTGCTCTGCGGCCAGCCGGAACTGCAGCAAAAACTCGTTCAGCCGGAATTGCGCCAACTGCGCCAGCGAATCACGCTGCGCGCCAGAACCCGTCCCCTGACCCTGGAGGAAACGCGGGGCTATATCGCAGAACGGCTGCGCACCGCGGGCGGCGATGCCGAACAGATCTTCACTCCGGAAGCCGTAAACGCGTTGCATCGCCACGCCGCGGGCATCCCTCGCGTCACCAATCTGCTGGCCGAGCATGCGCTGATCAATGGGTTCGTCGACCAGCAAAAACCGATCTCCGCGGAAACTATCGACGCCGTCGCGCGCGATACCGAATTCTGTGAACCAGTTCCCGTTGCACCGCCCGCTGCCGCGCCGCCAGCGGCTCCCGCCGTCAACGGCAACGGGGCAAACGAGGCAGTGGTCGATACCCTGCTGCAGGCACTGCACGTCTTGATCGAACGCAACCGCCGCGAGAACCAAGGCAAATCCGAGACGCAAGCAAACTCAGCCGAATAAGTTGTAGCGAATGATGTACCAGAGCGAAATGGCGCCATCGCGCCACGTGATCTTTTTTCCCTCCGCGTAGGTGCGGCCTGCGTAACTGATGGGTACCTCGTAGATGCGCCAATTGCCCTTGGCGATTTTGGCGGTGCATTCCGGTTCAAATCCAAAGCGGTTCGACTTCAGCGTGATGCCCTGCAGCACTTCGCGGCGAAACACTTTGTAGCAGGTCTCCATGTCCGTCAACTTCAGGTTGGTCAACATGTCGGAGAGCAAGGTAAGCAATTTATTTCCGGCATAGTGCCAGAAATAGTGGACCCGCTGCGGTCCGCCCAGGAAACGCGAGCCGTACACGACATCGGCGCGGCCATCGAAAATTGGCGCCAGGAGCGCGTCGTAATCCCGCGGATCGTATTCAAGATCGGCATCCTGCACCAGAACGATGTCGCCTGTGACGGCCTCAAATCCGCGGCGGAGCGCCGCACCCTTTCCGCAGTTCCGATCCTGGAACAGGAAGAGAATGCCATCCAGAAACAGCGTGCGGCCGTCCTGTGTAACGACGTGACGGTGGCCTTGACCTTGCGCCGCTGTCCATTCCCGGAGCAACTCCCGCGTGCCGTCGGTCGAACCGTCGTCCACCACGACAATTTCTTTCCTCAGCGACACACGCTGCACGCGCATCAACACTTCTTCGATAAATGGCCGTTCGTTGAAGACCGGCACGACGATGGACAGTTTTGCGTCGGTCGCCGGCAGGCTTCTCCCGGACGCGGCGCTAGAATGGACGGCACTCTTCATGATGTTGTGACCTGGCCTTTGCGCGACGCTGGAGGATAGAGCCCCCGCCAGGCATTGCGGCGAATGGTCCACAACTCACCCAGCATGTGCAACCCATCGGTCATAAACTTCACCTTGCTAGCCGGATGATGAGCCCAACGCACAGGAATTTCCACGATTTTTAATCCGTGCCGCCGGGCCAGGAACAAAATCTCGGGATCGAATCCGAATCCGTCCACGCGCTGCTGTTCAAACAGAATGCGCGCCCGATCGCGCCGGAAAGCCTTGAAGCCGCACTGCGTATCGGAAAAGCGGAGGCCAGTCATTAAACGGACCACGCGATTGAAGGCGATGCCGCCCGCCTCTCGCATCATGGACTGGCGAGTTTCGATCAGGCTGCGATCGAGCGCGCGCGATCCGATGGCCCCATCGCAGCCGCCATCGCGCAGCGGCGCGATCAGCTTGTCCGCCTCCTCGATGGGCGTGGAAAGGTCGGCATCGGTGAACAACATGAAATCTCCCCGCGCTGCGAGCATGCCCTGGCGCACGGCGTAGCCTTTGCCGTGATTGGTGGGGTTGCTGATCCGGCGCACCTCGGGATAGTTCTGGCGCAGGGTGTCCACTACTTGGATGGTGGAGTCCGTGGAGCCGTCATCCACGACCAATATTTCGGCTCGCAGCAATTTGAAGGTTAGGTAACTGTGAATCTTCGCCAGCGTTTCGGGGAGGCGGCGTTCCTCGTTGACGGCAGGGATGATGATGGACAGTTCCAGGGGTGAACTCATCGAAGGAAGGGCATTGTATCTCTGGGCCGCGCGTCCGTCGAGGCGGCGGCCACAGGGGGACTTTCTTACCGGCGAAGCTACCCTTACCGGGGACTTCGCCTCAGTGGGGTAGATGCGCAGCACCCACCCCACCCCGGTGTTTGCAAAAGTGCGCGGAAGTGATTGAGGAGTCGGAAGTTGCGAAAGGCTATGCTGCAACAATGTGCAGAAGAGTGTGCAAGCCGCTGAAAGCAAGCCAGTTGGTTGTGCCGTCACGCGAGGAAATGTCGGCGAGCCGGTACACTCCCGGGCAATTTGGATCGTTGTGAAAAGAAAGGGGCTACGGGAAAAGCAATTCGTAACGTTATGAAAATAAAGGGACGCTTTTTTCGGGCTTGCGAGCGTAAGGGAAAGACAAGGAAACGGCTGGCGCGGTGGGAGGAGATGAGCTGCGAGGCTCACAAGTCGTGTTAACATAATAGTTACTCAATGTCAACGTATATTTACTTGTAGGTATTTCGAACGAGGAGTTGCGCCATTCGAACGGGAGCCGATGCCTGGATTGCGATGTGGGAGTGGAGTGCAATTCGACGCCCCAGGTTTCGCTCTACGAGAGACGGTCACCTCGACGGCTGGCGCCGTCGAACAATCGATCGTGGCGCAGTGATATCATGCGCCCGGGCGCCGACAAATTTGTGGAGAACCATGAGAATTTAAGGATGGTCACCCGCCCAGAGGATTACGGAATCGTACCACCGCGACATCCGCTGACTGGAGAGATGAACATGCCAAGAGACAAAAAGAGCAAGCGACACCCGGTGGTAACAAGCAAAGCGTGGCTGAAGGCGCGTACGGCATTGCTGGCAAAAGAGAAGGCATTCACGCGTCTTAGGGACAAGCTGAGCCAACAGAGACGCGAGTTACCGTGGGAGCGCGTGGAAAAGAAATACGTCTTCGATGGCCCCGCGGGGAAAGAATCCTTGGCCGAGCTCTTTGGGAGCAGAAGCCAGCTCGTTGTCTATCACTTCATGTTCAATCCGGCATCGGAGGAGGGCTGCAAGCATTGCTCTTTTTGGGCAGACAACTTCAACGGCATTGTCGTCCACCTGAATCACCGCGACGTGACGTTTGTGGCGATTTCGCGGGCGCCGCTGGGGAAGATTGAGGCATTCAGGAAGAGGATGGGATGGAACTTCAAATGGCTCTCCTCGGCGGAGAACGATTTCAACTACGACTATCAGGCGTCGTTCACGCCTGCGGCAATCCAGAGCGGGACAGTCTTTTATAACTACGCAAAACAAAAGATGAACATGTCCGACCGTGAAGGCGTCAGCGTCTTCTACAAGGATGCGAGCGGCGCCATCTTTCACACCTACTCGGCCTACGCCCGCGGAATCGACATGATGAACGCCGCCTACCATTATCTGGACCTGGTTCCCAAAGGACGACACGAGGGCGATTCCCCACAGTCCTGGGTTCGGTTCCACGATAGATATGACGACTAGCGCCGCAAAGTCAAAAACCCCACCCTTGCAGACACCGCAAGGATTGATTGGATAAGAACGAAGGCTCCGATCACGAACCGAGTAAGCTTTGGGTTGGAGGACCAAAGACTCGGAGGAAAAGGAGCCTTCGATGATTCTGATTG
>Ga0210394_10007958_pt1 | contig 11040 bp, 5 predicted proteins | sample IncBWC12MmetaG_FD_160121 | JGI IMG/M metagenome (GOLD analysis project Ga0210394, IMG submission 160121) | Forest soil microbial communities from Barre Woods Harvard Forest LTER site, Petersham, Massachusetts, United States - Inc-BW-C-12-M | ecosystem: Environmental > Terrestrial > Soil >... | reverse complement strand
GAGCATTGCAGACGGGGTGATACCCGTCAAGCGGGTGCACCGGGCCGAGGGAAGGGACTTCAGAACAAGAGCATCCGAGTGAACCGGCGCCCCGTTATCTATTGCATCCGCTGCCCCGCAGCGGATCGCAGGGAGTGCATGATGCCGAAATACTTAGACCGGTCTCCTGCCCGTGACTGCGCCCGCGGCGGCTGAGTACCGGCTGGCGATCATCGGTGCCGGGCCCGCGGGTCTGAGCGCCGCGGCGCGCGCGGCCGACATCGATCGTCGCATGAAATGCAGTGCGCCGAGCTATGTGCTGCTCGAGGGTTCGCCGAAGGTCGCGAAGACCATTCAGCGTTACCAGAAGGGCAAGCACGTCATGGCCGAACCGGGCTTCCTCGAGTTGCGCAGCGACCTGCGCTTCGGCGCGGGCAGTCGCGAGGGAGTTCTCGAGACCTGGACACAGGATTCAGGTCGTCTCGGCATCAACATCCGTTACAACGCCGAGGTAAAAAAGGTCGGCGGCCAGAGCGGCGATTTCACCATCCAGTTGACCGATGGCCAGACACTGCGCGCCACGGCCGTGGTGCTCGCGATCGGCCTCGAGGGCAACCCACGCCGCATGGGAGTGTCCGGCGAGCAATGCGAGGAAGTGCAGTACCAGGTCGATGACCCGAAGGAATTTCGCGACGAGACCATCCTGGTGTTCGGCGCCGGCGACGCTGCCATCGAAAATGCACTGGCGCTGAGCGAGCAGAACGACGTCTGGATCGTCAATCGCGGCAAGGAGTTCAGCCGCGCCAAGGACGGTAACCTGAGCGCCGTGCTGGCCGCGATCAGCGATCGCCAGCGGCGACTGGGCTGCTACTACGAGACACGCCCCAAGAGCATCGTGCGCGGCGCACCCGGCGAACCGCCGCTGGTCGTGACGCTCGAGACGCCGGCCGGCCCGAAAGTCGTTCCGTGTCACCGCATCGTCGCGCGGTTGGGCGCGGACCCGCCGCGAGCGTTCGTCGAATCGATCGGCATTCGCTTTCCGGGCCCGCAGCGCGACGCCATCCCGGCGCTCTCGCGCCGCTACGAGACCAACGTGCCCGGGGTGTTCATCGTCGGTTCACTGGCGGGCTATCCGCTGATCAAGCAGGCGATGAATCAGGGCTACGACGTCGCCGAGTACGTCTACGGCAACGACATCAAACCGGCCGACTACCCGCTGCTCGAATGGCAGCTGTGCGGCCTGCCGTTCGAGCGCGAAGCCGATGAGCTGCTGGAGCGGTTCAAGTCGCTCGTACCGATGTTCCGCGAGCTCAATGCGCTGGCCTTCCGCGAGCTGATCATCGAGAGCGAGGTCATCGTCGCCTACCCGGAAGGCCCCGAGTACGAGGAGGCGCGCAGCAAAGTGCAAGCCTTGCGGCAGAAAATCGCCGACCGGCCGGGGCGACCGCGCGTGACGCGCGTGATACGCGAGGGCGATGTGATCTACCAGCCCGGAGATTTTGGGACCTCGTTCTTCACGATCGCATTCGGCGAGGCCACGTTGCAGACCGAGGGTCCGAATCCGGTCACGACACAGCTGAAGCTGGGCGAGTTCTTCGGCGAGATGAGCCTGCTGTCGGGACGGCCGCGCACCGAGCGCGCGATTGCCGGCCCGGGCTGCATTCTGATGGAAACGCCGCGACGCACGATGGTCAAGCTCATGAACTCCAACGAGGAGGTGCGCAACGGCATTGATTGGATCTTTGTCGTGCGCGAGCTGCAGCGCCACTTCGCGCCGCGTGCGAGCGCGCGCGATTTGCGTGAGATTGCGGGACAGGTCGCGGTGCGACGCTTCAAAGCGGGCGAGGCGATCTTCAACGAGGGCGATCCGGGTGAAAGCCTGTTCATCGTGCGCTCGGGCAGCGTCACGCTGTCGCGACGGCGAACCGGCCAGGACCTGCTAGTGGCGCAGGTGCCCGGCGGACAACTGGTCGGCGAAATGTCGCTGATGGGCGATCCGCTGCGCCGCGAATCGGCACGCGCTACCGTCGCTTCCGAGCTGATCGAAGTGCGGCGCGCGGAGTTCCTGCAGCTGTCGAAACGCAGCGACGCGCCCCTGGAACTATTGCAGCGCGCCGCCGCCGATCACGTCGCCGAATGCGCGCGCATGGAAGTGCGGCCCGAGGCCAGCTCGATCATGAATTTTCTGATGTCCCAGGGCCTCGGCGAGGCGACCAATGTACTGGTCATCGATGAAGGGCTGTGCGTGGGCTGTGACAACTGCGAAAAGGCCTGCGCCGAAACGCACGGCGGCATCTCGCGCCTGGACCGCAAGTCGGGCGCATCCTTCGCCCAGGTGCACATTCCGATCTCCTGCCGGCACTGCGAGCAGCCGCACTGCATGAAGGATTGTCCACCGAACGCGATCAAACGCTCCGCGAACGGCGAGGTGTTCATCGATGACACCTGCATTGGCTGCGGCAATTGCCAGGTGAACTGCCCGTACGGCGTCATTCGCATGGCCTACGAGGCGCCTAAAAAGCCGGGCCTGCTGTCGTGGCTGCTGTTCGGCTCGGGGTCGGGTGTCGGCGAAGAGCACGATTACCATCCCACCGCGGCGGCCAAGGCCAAGGGCAAGAAGGCCACCAAGTGCGATGCCTGCAGCAGCGTCAGCAACGGCCCGGCCTGTGTCAAAGCCTGTCCCACTGGCGCCGCCGTGCGCATCGGCCCATCGCAGTACCTGGATCTCGCCGATCAGCAGCGGCGATGATTCACCAGAGCATCCTGCGTTACCGCGGCGCGCGCTATGCGTGGTGGGCATTGGGCCTGATCGTGTTGTCGGCGGCACTCTATTCGACCCAAGGGGGGCGGCAGCAGCCCGGCGGCGGCACCTGGCAGGGCTACGTGCTCGGCAGCGTGGGCGCCCTGCTGATCGTGTGGCTGACCCTGCTCGGGGTGCGCAAACGCCGCTACAGCTCGCGTCTCGGGTCGGTTCAGGGATGGACTTCGGCGCACATCTGGCTGGGTATGGCGCTGGTGGTCGTGGCGACCCTTCATTGCGCCGGACGTTTCGGGTGGAACGTGCATACCTTGGCCTACGCTTTTATGTGCGCAGTCATAGGCAGCGGCATATTTGGACTCTATGTCTACCTTCTGAGTCCGCGAGAGGTCTCCGCCAACAACACCGGCTTGTCGCGCGCCGCGTTGTTTGCAGAGCTGTTTGAGCTCGATCGCAAGGGACGGGAACTGGCGCGCGCCTGCGATCCGATGGTGAATGTCGCCGTCAAGAGCAGCATCGAACGTACAACGATCGGTGGTGGCGTGTTTGCACAGCTGCTCGGTAGCGACCGGTCTTTGTATATGCGAGCGGATACCGCGGTTGCGGCGGGCAGAGGCGCCGTAGTCATCGCAAATCGTGACCAGGAAGCCGTCATTGCTGATGTTGGGCGACGCGTGCCACAGGCCTCCAGGCGCACGGAGGCAGCCAATTTACAGGCAATGATGGTTCTGTTGTGCCGTCGTCAGGCCGTCCTGCGTCGCATTCGCAACGACATTCGCCTCTACGCTTGGCTGCGCCTTTGGCTGTACATTCACGTCCCGCTCACATTCGCGCTTCTCATCGCATTGATCGTCCATATTCTCACCAGCTTCATGTACTGGTGACGCCATGGAAGTGCTGCTGCGCCAGATGCGCCCAGGCCCGGACGGTGCCGTCGAATTTCAAGACACCGAGCTCAGTGCCGATGCGCTCTCGGTCGGGAGCGGGCCGGACTGCACGATTCAGTTGCTTGGCGAAGGTGTGGCACCCAGGCATGCCACGATTCGCGGCGGCCGGGAGCAGCTATCGATCATCTGCCGCCGAGGCCGCAAGGTGGCACTCAATGGCAAGCCGGTGGGTTCGGCGGCGATCCAAGTCGGCGATCTGGTCGAAATTGGCGGCAATCGGTTGCGGCGGGTCGAGCCACCGGCTGGCTTCGACGTTGCCATCGAGGTTGAAGCCAACACGCAGGTGGCAGCCAGTGCCTTTGAGCAGGCGTTTCGTACCGATCTGAGCGCCACTTGGTTGACCAAGCGCAGCGCCGCGTGGGTCGTGGGATCGCTGGTATTGCTGCTGGGACTGCTAGTGCCCTACAGCAGCATTGCTCCTCAGCGCGCGGGACGCTCAATACCGGCCTTTCTGCCTAGCGATCAGTTCTGGACGGCTGGCACGCTCATTCCAGCGCACGAACTTGCGGCCGGCAAGCGTTGCGGCAGTTGTCACGAGCAGTTGTTCGGACACGTGCGCGACGCGGCCTGTAAAGATTGCCACAAGGCGATCGCGGATCACGTCGAGGACTCGAAGCTGCACCAGACGTCTCTGGGTGAAAAACAACGCTGCGCCGAGTGTCATCGCGAGCATCACGAATCCCCAGCCGGACTCATCATTCGCGATGACCAATTGTGTACCGACTGTCACGCCAAGTCCGATTCCAAATTCGGTCCGCTGAAGGTGCAGCCAGTCAGCGCTTTCTCGCCCAGCCCCGCGCATCCGGCCTTCACGGTCAGCCTCGTCAAACCCCGCGCGACACGCGGTGAGGCGCCCGGGGTGACGGAGAACGGCGCCGTGCGGGTGGATTGGCAGGTGCGCCGGGAGCCGATCGCGAGCGCGCGCGAGCAGTCGAATCTGATGTTCTCGCACGCTCAGCACCTCGATCCCACGCACGTCACACGTACCGACGACGGCGGCGCGTTGGGTTGCGCCGATTGCCACACTCCAGAGCCGGATGGCGAGCATTTTGTACCGGTCACGATGCAACGCTCCTGCGGCACTGCCGGCTGCCACGAGTTGAGATTTGATCCAAGGGCGCCACAGATGCCGCACGGCAATCCGCGGGACGCAATCCTGTTGATCCAGGATTACTTCGTGCGCCGGGCCGTCGATCCCAACAAGCCGCTCGCAACGCTCGAACGCCGCCGGCTGCCGGATGAGGATGTTCAGCAGGAGAGCCCGTGCGCCGGTCCCTCTTTCCAATGCGCGTTGCAACGCGCGCAGACCGAAATTGAAAGCCAGTTCAAGACCCGCGGCTGCGGCGGTTGCCACAACGTCATTGACACTCACAACAATGATCTGTCCGCCCGGTTCCAAGTCTGGCCGGTGCGGCTGACCCGCGATTACTTTCCCGATGTGCGCTTCAGTCATCAGCTGCATGCAGTCCAGAAAGACAAGAGCGGCGATGCCGCCTGCCTGTCATGCCATGCCGTCAAGAAATCCGACTCGAGCGCGGATGTGTTCGTACCCGATTTACCCAAGTGTCTCGAGTGCCACAGCGAGCGATTGCAGACCGACCGCGTGACGTTGCAATGCTCCAGTTGCCATACCTACCATCCGAAGACAATAATCGGTCGCCTGAGGGAGGCGGAAGTCCAGTGATAGGACTGCGGCAAGCGTTGGCAGCGTTGATGACCGCCTCCCTCGCTGCGTGCGGCGGCGGCGGATCTGCCGTGCCGTCGACCGGTGCAACTGCGGACCCCGGCTGCACCGGCAGCTGCGCAACGGCGAGCACCCTGCTCAGCGTTGCCGATGTCGAGACGGTCATTGCCCAAGGCGTCGCCGAAGCCCAGGCTCGCCGGCTCCAAGCCACGATCGCCGTGGTCGATCGGGTCGGCAACGTGCTCGCCGTGTACCGCATGGGCACCGCCGCCGACCATCCCGTGCTGATCGCCAGCCTGGTGAACGATGGCAAGGCAGTCGTGAATACCGGGCTCGAGGGTCTTCAATTGCCCGTGGCTGGTGTTGCCTTCTATATCGACGGGCTCGCGGCCATCTCCAAGGCGATCACCGGAGCATATCTTTCCTCCGAAGGCAATGCGTTCTCGACGCGAACGGCCAGTCAGATCGTGCAGCAGCATTTTGATCCGGGCACCGCGGGGGCGCCGAGCGGCCCATTGTTCGGTGTGCAGTTCAGCCAGCTTGCCTGCTCGGACCTGGTGATGTCCTCCACTGGTAGCGCGCCGACGGTCGGACCGCAGCGCTCGCCACTGGGTCTCTCGGCAGACCCGGGAGGCTTCCCGCTGTACAAGGACGGCACGGTCGTCGGCGGTGTCGGCGTGCTGGCCGACGGCCGCTACGGTATTGACGCCGACTTCGCCTCGGACGAAATCGATCTCGATGAGGCCGTCGCAATGGCCGCGACCTACAACTACGGTGCGCCGGTCGATCGACGCGCCGATCAAATCACGGCCGGCGGCCTGACTCTGCACTACACCAATATCGAGTACAGCGGCTTGGCCGCGGACCCCAGCACGGCGGCGCCGTATGCATCGATCGCATCCACGCTCGGCGGGCTGATACCGGTCACGGGCTATGCCGATGGCCAGATCCACGCGGGACTCGCCTTTGGTCAGCCAGACTCCGGGGTTCGCCCTGAAGGCGGCGTCAACTTCCCTGGACAGGATGCCTTCATCCTCGTGGATACCTCTGATACGCCGCGCTATCTGCCGATGGCCGGCACGGATGGCGCCGATGCTCTGACGCGCGCCGAGGTGCTGCAGATCCTGCAGTCGGCCTTCAGCGTCGCTGGGCAGGCTCGCGGGCAGATTCGCCTGCCGTTGGGCAGCAGTGCGCGCGTGTCGATCACTGTCGTGGATACCCTCGGCACGCCGCTCGGGTTCGTGCGCTCGCGTGATGCGCCGTTGTTCGGTGCCGATGTCGCTCTGCAGAAGGCCCGCACCGCGGCGCTGTTCTCCTCGAGTGCGGCTGCCTCGTTCATCAGCTCCCTGCCGCCGGCGCAGTATCTCAAGATCGTGCCGGCTGGAACCCCAGGCGTTCCTCCAGGCGTCCAACCGAATGGCCAGGTGCCGCTCGGGTCGTATATCACTGCCGCGCAGACCTTCAATGCCGACAGCACCGCGTTCGCCGACGGCGTCATTGCCTACAGCGATCGGGCGATCGGTAACCTCTCGCGGCCGTTCTTCCCGGATGGCATCGATGGCACTGCGAATGGCCCCTTCAGCAAGCCACTGGACCAGTGGAGTGTGTTCTCCACGGGCCTGCAGCTGGACCTGTCGTTTAACGCGATCCTGCAGCACGTGCTCTATGCCGCCAAGGTAACGGTCAAGGACGTGCCAGCCGGCTGTGCCGGCGTTGGTCTGAGCCTGTCGCCGACGGGGCCAACGTTCACGCCGAGCACCGCGGCACCCCGCGTCAAGAATGGTCTGCAGATCTTTCCGGGCAGTGTGCCCATCTACCGCGGCGCGACCCTGGTCGGAGCGATCGGAGTCTCGGGCGACGGCGTCGATCAGGACGACATGGTCGCCTTTCTGGGTCTGCAGCGTGCGATTCAGGCGCTCGGCGGCTCGATCAATCAGGCGCCAAAGGATCGGCGCGCGGATACATTGACTCCGCAAGGCACGCGCCTGCTGTATGTGCAGTGCCCGCAATCTCCGTTCCTGCAGAGCGATCAGGAAGATGTCTGCGCGGGTTTCTGATCGCCTGCTCTTCGCCAGGGATGCGCGGCCGGCGCGCAGGCGCAGAAATCTCTGCGGGCCCAACGCGCTTCAGATCGCGGCTGCGCTGCTGACGATGGGTCTGGCGCTGCCGGTGCTGGCACAGACCGAGACCTGTTATCGCGACGACACCGGTCGCATCGTGACGCGGCGCCTGCCCGGCACGGTTGAGGTACCCTGCCCGAATCGCAACGGCAATTCGCCGACCACGACGACGCCGCAGACACCTGGCGCGTCCGCCGCGACCACCGAGCAGAATGCGACCGTCGAGGGCGGCGAATATGAGCGTGGACCGCCGGCGGCCGCCTCGCCGATTCCGCAGCCAGGGCTCAAGGATTACGTCGAATCCGTGCCGATGCCCGACCGGTGGCGCATCGTCGATGAGCTCGGTTACAAGAACAGTCTGCTCGATCCGTATAATCGCAATGCCCTCAAGGCAGACAGACCGTTTCACGACGACTGGTTCTTCAACCTCAGCCTGCTGTCGGACTCGACTTATGAGTACCGTAACCTGGTCTCGGCGGTGGGACTGGCCTCCACCGAGCGTTCCGGCAGTAGCGATGTCTTCGGTCACAGCGGCGGCTATACGTTCTCCGAGAACGTGAGCACGGATTTCACGCTCTATAAGGGCGATACCACGTTCCGTCCGCCGGATTGGCAGTTTCGGCTCACGCCCGTATTCAACTACAACTATACGTCCGTAGACGAAGTCGGCCTGCTGAACATCGACCCGCGTGATGGCACGACCCGTTCCGACGGCTTCGTCGGCATTCAGAACGCGTTCGTGGAAAAACATCTGCGCGATGTGTCCGAGCGCTACGACTTCGACAGCATTCGCATCGGCATCCAACCGTTCTCGAGCGATTTCCGCGGCTTCCTGTTCCAGGACAACCAGCTCGGCGTGAGGTTGTTCGGTACACGTGACAACAATATCTTTCAATACAACCTGGCTTATTTTCGCCGGCTGGAGAAGGACACCAACAGCGGTCTCAACGATCTGAGCCAGCCGTTACGGCACGATGACGTGCTGGTGGCGAACCTCTATTGGCAGGACATGCCGGTGGCCGGATTCACCTCGCAGGGCATCGTGCTCTTCAACCACAACACCGAGGAAGGCTCGCAGCACTACGATTCCAACGGCTTCCTGGTGCGGCCGGCACAGCTTGGACTGCAAGTACCGCACAGTTACGAGGTCGTGTATCTGGGGTATAACGGGGATGGCCATTTCGGCCGCACGAATGCCACGGCCTCGTTCTACTACGCGACCGGCCATGAGCAGCCCGGCATTTTTACCTATCAGCGCGTCGATATCAGCGCGGCCTTCGCTGCCATGGAAGTCTCACGCGATTTCGACTGGATCCGCGCGCGGCTCTCCCTGTTGTACGCCACCGGAGACAGCAACCCCTACGATCGCAAGGCCACCGGATTCGATGCTGTCTTTGAAAATCCGCAGTTTGCCGGCGGCGACACGAGTTATTGGATCAGTCAGGCCGTGCCGTTGATCGGCGGCGGCGGAGTCACGCTTACCTCCGGCAACGGCGTACTCGCCGACCTGCGCTCCTCCAAGGGTGAGGGACAGTCGAATTTCGACAATCCGGGCATCATGCTCGGCGGATTCGGTGCGGATCTGGATGTACTGCCGGTCCTGCGTGTGGCCCTGAATCTCAACACCATCTATTTTGCCAATACGGCGGTGCTCGCGGCGCTGCGCAACCAGGCGTTTGACGACAAGCACGTCGGCGAAGATGCGTCGATCGCAGTCACTTATCGTCCGTTGATGTCGCAGAACATCGTGCTGCGCGCCGCCTACGCGCGGCTCTTTACCGCCAGCGGTTTCGATGCTCTGTTTCCGCACACCGACCCGAACTACTTTCTGCTGAATTTCATCTTTGCCTACTGACGGTCGGTGCCAACATGCAATCTGCCCTGCTGCTCCTGATCCGTAGTCCGCTCATCCTGCTGATGGGCTGGATCTGCGCCGTGGCTCAGTCGGCGTTGGCGGCGGGACCGGCTGCGCCGATCGAGCGGCACTACGTTACCGCGCCGCCGTCGCCGGAGGAACAGTCGCCGGAGGCGGCGGCCAGTAAGAGTCAGGGTTGCCTTTCCTGCCATACGCAAACCGATAACGCCACCATGCACGGTAGCCAGGCGGTCAACCTCGGATGCACCGATTGTCACGGCGGCGATGCGTCCGTCAGTCTTACCGATGGCAGCAAGCGCGGCGATGGCTCGTATCAAAAGATCATGGATGTGGCGCATGTTCTGCCCCGATACCCATCGGAGTGGCATTATCCTTCGAGCGCCAATCCTCAGCGCAGCTATACGCTGCTCAACCGCGAGGCGCCGGAGTTCATCCGCTTCATGAATCCGTCGGACTTTCGCGTTGCTCGCGAGTCCTGCGGCGCCTGCCACCGTGCGATAGTGGAGGCCTCGATGCGCAGCATGCATGCCACCGGCGTCATGTTCTGGGGGGGCGCGTCCTATAACAACGGTATCCTCGATGCCAAGAACTACATTCTTGGCGAGTCCTACACGCGCGAGGGCGTCGGTGCGGTGCTCATGGGTCCCGTGCTGCTCGACCAGCAGGCCGCGTTCAATGCCAACATTCTGCCCAAGCTCTATCCGCTGCCTGCCTGGGAGACCATCAGGCCCGGCGATATTTTCCGCATCTTCGAGCGGGGTGGCCGCAACGCCGGCAATCTTTTTCCGGAGACAGGGCTGCCAGATGCGCAGGGTGAACTGCAGCGCATCGAGGAGCCCGGTCGGCCGGACTTCCGCGCCTCCAATCGCGGGCCAGGCACCGGTGCGCGCATTGCCGTGCCGGTGATCAATATCACCAAGACTCGGCTCAATGATCCGAATCTCTGGTTCATGGGCACTAACGATCAGCCCGGGGACTACCGCCAGTCCGGTTGCGCGGCCTGCCACGTCGTCTATGCCAATGACAAGGATCCCCGTCATTCCAGCGTCTACGCCTCAGCCGGGCACGACGGCACCTCGCAGACGCTCGACCCGACCATCGACAAGACCACTCCGGGTCATCCAGTGCGTCACGCCTTCACGCGCGCCATTCCGACCAGCCAGTGCATGGTGTGCCACATGCATCAGCCCAACATGTTCATGAACAGCATGCTCGGCTACACCATGTGGGACTACGAATCCGACGCGCCGGCCATGTGGCCCGCGAAGCAGCAGTACCCCTCAATCAAGCAAACGCGCGAAGTGCTGGATAGAAATCCAGAAGGCGCGGCGCCGCGCGGCAAATGGGCGGATGTGGATTTCCTGCGCGGTGTGGCCGAGCTCAACCCGCAGCTCAAGGACACTCAATTTGCCGACTATCATGGCCACGGCTGGAACTTCCGCGCGGTCTTCAAGCGCGACCGCGCCGGCAATCTGCTCGACGCCAAAGGCGGTTTAGTGACGGACGATGATCCGCAGAAGTTTCAGAAGGCCGTGCATCTGTCCTCGACGCACGTCGACGTCGGCATGCAATGCGTGGATTGCCATTACTCGCAGGACAACCACAGCAGCGGCCACATCTACGGCGAGGTTGCCGCCGCGGTCGAGATCGGCTGCAAGGACTGCCACGGCACGGTC
>Ga0210394_10007955_pt1 | contig 11043 bp, 9 predicted proteins | sample IncBWC12MmetaG_FD_160121 | JGI IMG/M metagenome (GOLD analysis project Ga0210394, IMG submission 160121) | Forest soil microbial communities from Barre Woods Harvard Forest LTER site, Petersham, Massachusetts, United States - Inc-BW-C-12-M | ecosystem: Environmental > Terrestrial > Soil >... | reverse complement strand
CTCATCGGCAAGGTGTACTACCGGGCGCTCGAGGCGGCCACCGGCTGCCGGCGCCTCAAGGGCCTGTGCCGCATCATGGTGTGCGAGGAGCTTGCGCACATCGGCTTCGAATCGGAGCTCCTGCTGGCGCTGCGGGCCCGGCGGCCGGCCCCGGTGCGGCTCGCGCTGCGCCTCGCGCACCGCGCATTTCTCGCCGGCGCCGCATCCGCCGTGTGGCTGTCGCACCGCGCCGTGCTGCGCCGCGCCGGCTACGGTCCACGGAGTTTCCTGCGCAGCTGCCTGGCCCACTACGCCTTCTACCTCGAGCCCCCCGCCGGCAGGGTCGCCCACCCGTCTGCTCGCTGAGCGGCGCTTGGCCTATGATCTGCCGATCGGCGCAGGTCGCCGGGAGACAAGGCCATGAGAACCGCGCTCATCCGGCTCACGACGTTCACTATCCTCGCCGCCGCCGCACTCGCCGGTAGCGCCGCCCAGGGGGCGGCGGAGCGTAAGCACTACGTGCTGGCCGCGACGCCCGACAATGTGCAGTGGGGCTGGTACGACGTCACCGAGAAACCGCGCCTCACGGTCAACTCCGGCGACACGGTCTCGATCGAGACGATTTCCCACTCGCTCGGGCAGATCAAGCCCGGCGCCGACATGGACGAGATCGTGAAGCTGCGTCGCGAGAACGACGGCGGCGGCCCGCACTCGATCACGGGGCCGGTGTTCGTCACGGGCGCCGAGCCCGGCGATACGCTCGAGATCCGCATCCTCAAGATCGTTCCCAAGGCGGACGCCTTCAATTTCAACCTGCCCGGCAAGGACTTCCCCACCGTGGGACTGCTGGCATCCGAATTCCCCGAAGGCTTCCTGCGCTACTACAAGCTCGATCTCGAGAAGATGCAGACCGAGTTCAAGCCCGGGGTCATGATCGACCTCAAGCCCTTTCCCGGAACCTTCGCGGTCGGTGTGGATCCGAACGAGCCGCCCCCGAAGGCCGGGCCGCCGATTCGCGACGCGAAGGGGCGCACCAGCACGCTGCGTCCCTGGAAGAATGGCTCCAACATGGACCTGAACGAGCTGCAGGCCGGATCGACCCTGTACCTCCCGGTGTTTCAGCCCGGCGGGCTCATCTGGACCGGCGACTCCCACTGCCGCCAGGGGAACGGCGAGGTCAACCTCACCGCGCTCGAGTGCGCCTACAAGGAAATTGAGATCCAGCCCATCGTGCGCAAGGATCTCAAGACCGAGTGGCCGTGGGCCGAGACCAAGACCGACTGGATCTTCATGGGCTACGACGAGGACCTGAATCAGGCGATGAAGATCGCCGTCGAGCAGACCGTCAACTGGCTCGCCGCCCAGAAGCTGGTGCCGATGAGCCGCGAGGAGGCCTACGCCCTCACCTCAATCGTCGGCGACTGCCGCGTGACGCAGGTGGTCGATATCCGCAAGGGCGTGCACTGCATGATCCCGAAGAAGGTGTTCCTCGTTAGCCGGTGATCTCGTGCGCGGCGCGGTGCGCCGCATCGATCGCCCAGTGCGCGTACGCCATCCAGGCCGCATCGGTGCCGGCGAAGTGGATATGTCCGAGCGGCGCGTGACTCAGGCGCGTCTCCTGCGCCGCCCTGGCGGGGTCATCGAACAGCGTATCCATGTCGTAAGCGTAGCCATGACCCCAGCGATTGACGGTGATGGCGGCGATGTCGCGCCCGACGTCGAACCCACCGGGGCCGAGGACGCGCGTCAGCTCATCCCGGACGCGCGCCTCGAACTCATCGAAGGGCATGGAATAGATGAGCGCACGTCCGGCGCGCCAGGCCGTGCGCAGATCCTTGACGGGGCCGTCCGGATACGGGCAGTGCAGCATGTGCACGATCATCGGTCCGTCGGGGTTCGATGAGAAACGATAATCGCCGAGGCTCACCGGGTAATCGAGCTTCATGGTGCTGTAGAAGCCCGCCGGGTTGTTGACGAAGTGCACGCCGCGATTGACCCACGAGCGCCAGCTGCGCAACGCCACGTTCACGTACACGAGCGGTCCGCGCACCTGATCGGCCACCGCCTGACGCTGCGCCTCCCCGAGATCGCTGCAGATGTAGGGCAGCATCGCCGAGTAGCCCGCGTAGATCACCTGCGGTGCGGCGGCGCGTGTCAGCTCCCCGCCCCGCGCATAGAGCACCTCGGCGCCCGCGCCACGATTGCCGAGCGCCACCACCGTGGACGAGAGCCGCACGCGGACCTCGTTCGCAGGTGCGTCGAGCTGCGCGTAATCGAAGCGGGCGCCGATCACGTCCTCCATGGTGTGTCCGGGAGCGACGCCCGGGATCAGCTCGCGCACGAACAGGCGCGCGAGCGTCGCGTTGCCGTCAGGAAAATGATGGATGTAGGGATCGCCTTCGAGAATGCCCTCACGCGACATCGTGAGTCCGAGTCCCTGGAAGCCCGGGTACTGGCACTCCCACGCGAGCAGCGCCGACACCGCATTGGCCTTGGCCGCGAAGAGATCGAGCGTGCGGCCGTCGAACATCGCGAGTGCGCGCTCGTCGAGGCCGAAGTGGTGTGCCAGATAATCGTGGTAGGAGGTCTTCTCGAGGCTGCGGCGTTTCGCCTCGAGGCTCATGCCGGCGAGCACGTCGCGCTGACCGGTGTAGAGATCGAGCAGCCGCGCCTTCTGCGCGTCGTCGAGCGGACAGTCGGCGATAAATTCCGCCGCCGGACGGCCGTGATGGAGCTCGGGCGGCACGTCGGTCGGGAGCTGGCGCACGGGGTCACCGGTGACCAGCCGGTCGACGCCGTAGGTCTCGCGCGGAAAGAACAGGCCCGAGGAGAGCCCGAGTCCCGGGTAGAGCGACACCTGAAAGCCCCGCTCCAGGCGGTCGACGTCGACGCCGATGCTGGCGACGCACTCGCGCGCCACGCTCGACCAGCGCCGCCGGATCCCCTCGAGCGATTCGCTGCCGCCGTAGCCGAGCAGCAACCGGCCGCCGACGTCGAACTCGTTGCGGCGCGCGTGGCCGCCGAAGTCGTCATGGTTGTCGAGGATGAGGATGCGGGCGCGGGGACGCGCCCGGCGCAGGTAATGGGCGGAGGCGAGGCCGCCGATGCCGGCACCGATGACGATGAAGTCGTACTGCTCGGTCACGGCACGCGAGTCGAGCGCGTAGCGCTTGCCGTCGCGCACGCCGTGCGCGACCGCGAAGTCCGGCGGGCGGCTGCCGCCGTAGCCGGTGCGCGCGGGCGGGTAGGGCGCCGCCTCGAGCGCGAGTCCCGGCCGGGGCGCCGCGCCCGCCACGATGGCGCAGGCCATACCGTCGAGGAAGTCCCGTCGCGTAATCCGGTCGTTCATGGTGATACTGTACATTTCCAACATGCCGCGCGCGAAATTGCCGCTCGAGCCGCTACCGCCGCCGCTGCGCTGGCTGGCGCTGATCGCCGGTTCGACGCTGGTTGCGGCGGCGCTCATGGGGGTGCGGCTGCCGGCAGCGCTCCTCCTCGGTCCGATGCTCGCCGCGATCGCGCTCGAGGCGGGGGGCGGTGGCGTGCACCTGCCGCGGGCGCTCCTCTACGGGGCCCAGGCGGTGATCGGCTGCCTGATCGCGCGCGCGCTCACGCCCGAGATCCTCGCGGTGTTCGAGCAGCGCTGGCCGATCTTCCTCGGCGTGATCGCCGCGGTGGTCGGCGCGGCGAGCCTCATCGGCGCCGTCATGACCCGCTGGCGGATCCTTCCGGGTACGACGGCCGTGTGGGGGATGGCGCCTGGTGCCGCCTCGGCCATCGTCTTCATGGCGGGCGAGTTCGGCGCCGACACCCGCCTGGTCGCTTTCATGCAGTACCTGCGGGTGGTGCTGGTCGCGCTCTTCGCCACCGTGGTCGCGCGGTTCTGGGTCGGGCCGCATCCGCCGGCCGCTGCCGTCGCCTGGTTTCCCCCGCTGCACGCGCTGCCGTTCGCCCAGACACTCGCGATCGCGCTCGCGGGCGGGATCATCGGCCGCGTGGCGCGCGTGCCGGCCGGCGTGTTCCTGGTGCCGATGGTGCTCGGTGCGCTGCTGCACTCCGGCGGCCTCGTGCAGCTCGAGCTCCCGCCCTGGCTGCTGGCGGCGAGCTACGCCTGCGTCGGCTGGAGCATCGGCCTTGGATTCACGCGCGACATCCTCGCGCACGCCCTGCGGGCGCTCCCACAGACGCTCGCCGCGATCATCACCCTGATGCTGTTCGCGGGAGGACTCGCGCTCATCCTGGTGCGGACCTTCGGCGTCGATCCCCTGACGGCGTACCTCGCCACGAGCCCCGGAGGCGTCGACTCGATTGCGATCGTCGCCGCGTCGAGCCGCGTCGACCTCTCGTTCGTGATGGCGCTGCAGACCGTCCGGTTCCTGTTCGTACTGCTCGCGGGACCGGCCGTTTCGCGCCTGGTCGCCGCGCGCCTCGAGCCACGCGCGGCGCGCACGGCGGCGCAGCGCGCACCGGCGGCGCGGATGGATGCGACTCTCGCGCAGGTGCGCGAGGACGAAGGCGAGCTCGACTAGAGCGCTACTTGTAGTAGCCGACGCCGCACGCCATATTCGCGACGCGCGAAACGTAGGCGACCTTCGGCACCGGGGTGGTCGTGCCGGGGCGCGGGTAGTTGTAGCTTACGCTGACGATCTGGCCGTCCTTGAGCGGCTGCACGGCGTCGTAAACTTTTTGCCCGAGCGGCGAGCCATCTTTTTCCTTCAGGAGGCGGTTGTCGGTGCCGAGCAGCGCCGTGTTGATCTGCGCCGTGAAGATGCCCGTGGTCGCATTGAAGCAGAACACGTAGAGGTCCCGATCCCTGAAGCCCCCGTCTGCCTTGTTAAACTTGGCAATCGCGGCGGACTCGCCGGCCTTGAGCTCCTTGATGACACGCTGTTCCATCGCTTTAGCTTCGGCGGACGTGCCGAACTCGGCCTTTTGCGCCAGCGCCAGAGTGGTGAGGGCGGCGGTCGCGAGCGCGGCGGCCGCAAGCTTCAAAGTACGCGACATAGCAGTCTCCCTATCATTGTTCTCGCGAGCTCTTAGCATGCGCTTGCGCTACGCTCGGCTGAAAGCTGCGGTGCAGCAGCCATCCTGGTTCGTGAGGGAGGACGACATGAACGAATCATTTCACTCGAACGGTTGGTCGCGGCGCGCCTGGCCGCTGCTGCTCGCGGTCGCGGCAATCGCGGGTGCGCCCGCAATCTATGCGGCGGATGAGACTGCTGCGGCGCCCGCGGCGCCCGCGGCGCCCGCTGCAGCGCCGCATGTGGATGCGCAGGGGATCGCGCATCTGCCGCCGGCGAGCGTACCACCGTCCCGTTTCATGAGCCCCGAGGCGCGTGCGAAGTTCATCGCGGCCTTTTTCCATCCCGGGCCGCCGCCGGCCGCCGCGCCCGATGCGCCACCCGACTACGCCGCCATGCGCGCCGGGGACGAGCGCAGGAACGCCCCGTTCGTCGCGCGCGCGCGCGAGCTCTACCCGGTGCGCATCGAGGAGCGCTCGATCGGTGGCGTGCACACGCAGGTGGTGACGCCGGTGGCCGGCATCGCTCGCGCGAACCGCCACCGCGTGCTCATCAACCTCCACGGCGGCGGCTTCATCTGGGGCGAGGGTAACGGGGCCCGCATCGAGTCGATCCCGATCGCCGGGCTCGGCCGGATCAAGGTCGTCACGGTCGCCTACCGGATGGCGCCGGAGTTCCGCTTTCCCGCGGCGAGTGAGGACGTGGCCGCGGTGTATCGGGAGCTGCTGAAGCAGTACCCCGCCCGGAATATCGGGATCTACGGCTGCTCCGCGGGCGGCATCCTCACCGCCGAGACGGTGGCCTGGCTCGACAAGGAGAAGCTGCCGCTGCCCGGCGCCATCGGCACCTTCTGCGGCTCAATCGCGCTCATCGGCGGCGATGCCAGTCACGTGACCCCGCTCCTGGTCGGCGAGCTGCCGTTTCCGGATGCCGACAGCGACTCGATGCGCGGCAGTCTCTACCTGAGCGAGACCTCTGCCTCGGATCCGCTCGTGCTGCCGATCAACTCGCCGTCGCTCCTCAAGCGCTTTCCGCCGACGCTGCTCATCGCCGGATCGCGCGACTTCACGGTGAGCTCGCTGTTCGCCGCCCAGGCGGCGCTCACGAACGCCGGCGTGGACGCGGAGCTGCACGTCTGGGACGGCCTGTGGCACGCGTTCTTCTTCGATCCGGATCTCCCCGAGTCGCAGCAGGTCTACCGCGTCGTGGTGCGCTTCTTCGAGCGGCACCTCGGCGGCGGCTAGCTCAGGGTGCCGCGGCGCGGCGCCGAGCCTTGAGCAGCACGTCGACCGCCTCGGGGCGATCGTCCCAGTAGTCGAGCCGGACGCGCCCGTCCGGCAGCTGGCTGACCGTTGCGGGCGCGGCGCTTGCGGTGCAGTACCAGCCCGCGGGCAGCACGACGGCGTTGCGCGGCCGGCCGAGGCTGCGGTCGAAGACCAGCTCTTCCCCGGCGAGGCGGTAGCTGACGGGCGCGGTGTAGGTTTCCGCGATCCGCAGTCGCAGCGACTGCCCGGCCTTGACGGCCGGGAATGGGATCACCACCACGTGCGCATCAGGGGCCACCGGCTCGCCGACGTTGAGCTTGGATGCCGTGAGCTCGGCTCCCAGCATCTCGCGGACCTCGAGCGTCTCCCCGGTATCGAGGTTGGTGGCCGAGGGGTGGCTGGCGACGCTGCCGCTGCGCACCACGTTGGCGTAGCCGTTCACACCGGGGCGCGTCTCGGTGTAGTCGTGGTAGAGGCTGAAGGCGTGACTCTCGGGCTGCTGCAGGAAGTACACGATCTCGCGGTCCTGGTGGGCACGCTCACTCAGCCGCTCCTCTTCGGTGTCACCCTGAAAAGGCGACTCCCAGCTGCGCGCCTGACTCGCTCCCTGCGGCAGCGCGGCGGCGCCCGTCTGCGCGTCCTTCACCGCGCGTACCTTGAGCGGCGCCTCACCGGCGCCGCCGTTGAGGAAGCTGACGGCGATGCGCCCGTCCTTCTCGGTGAGGAGCTGCGACGGCACCGTGAGTCCCACGACCTCGTAGCCGGCGGGCAGGACCACCTTGTTGCGCTTTACGCCGAGCGGCCGCTCGAAGACGAGCATGTTGCCGTCCAGGTGGTAACTCTTCGCGTCCTTGTAGGTCTTGACGATGAGGAGCCGCGCCTGGCCGTGCTGCGGCACCGGCGAGGTGAGGGTGACGCGGATGTATTCGGTCGCCTCGTCGGCGTCGGGCATCAGCGTATCGCGCCGGGCGTCGGTCCCGCTCACGACCTCGAAGTGCAGCGGCGTGCCGAGATGCGCATCCAAGACGCTCTCATCGCTGGCAACGCTCCCCTTGCGGATCGGGTTGTAGAAGTACTTCGCCCCTGCGGTCGTCGCCGTGACCTCGTAGGTGATCTTGAAGCTCGCCGTTTCCGGTGCGAGGAGCTCATAACGCGTGTACTCGTCGGCCTCGGTCTGGGTGTTGGCGGACGGGAAGTACAGCCCGTCGCGGTCCGCGGACGCAGTCCCGGCGGTGGCTGTGGCGGCGGCGCCGAGCGCGAGGCACGCCAGCCCTCTTATATAGAGTGTCCTCATCGGCTGCCTCCCGCGCACGGGAACGCCGCGGTGAGCGACTCGCCGATGAATCCGGCCGCGTCCCGCTGCTGTCCGGACGCATCGAGCGCATCGAGTCGCTTCTTCAGCATCGCCTCGAGGTCCTCGGCCGCGATCCCCGGCCGCACGCAGGGCCGTGCCGCCTCTTTGCCACGGCCGGCGATGCGCAGCCCCACGGCGATGCCCTGGGTCACGCCGAGCATGTAGATGCGGCAGGCATTACGGCTGACGTGATCGGCGCCGCTGCACAGCTGCGCCAGGTCACCCGCCGTCATCGCCGGCTCCTCGGGTGCGGCGGCGGTCAGGAACAAGAGGGCGGCTGCGGCGGTGCAGAGGGATGCGAGTCGTTTCACGGGAGGCTCCCGGTGGGGCGCGGTGGTCAGCTAGCCTACCAAACTGTGAACGGATACCGCCGTTGGGCGGTCATCCGTCGCATCGCCGCCGCGTTCCTGTGGTTATCCTCGCCCGATGCGAGTGGCCTGACCGTGGGAGCCTCCATGAATCGCCTCGGTCCCGGACGGCTGTGGGGCTTGCTGCTCATCCTGAGCGGCCTGGGTGCCGCACCTGTCGCGCGCACCGACGCTCTGTCGGTCGTGCAGATGCTGCGCGAAGGCGGTTGCGGCGGCCTGGTACCGGCGGCCCACCCCCTGCATCGCGAGCCGCGGCTCGACCGCGCCGCCGAGCAGTGGGCCGGCGGACATTCGCTCGCTACCGCTACCGATTTGAGCGGCTATCACGCACTCAATGCCCAGGGCGTGCACGCGAACGGCTCGGACGATGCGCTGATTCAGAATCTGCGCCGTTCGCAGTGCCGCGCCGTCTCGGGCCGCGACCTCACCGACGTCGGGCTGTACCGCCGCGGCGGCGAGACCTGGGTGGTGCTCGCCACGACGAGCGCCGCTCCCGCAGCGGCACCGCCGGCCTATCCGGCAGCGCCCGTGACCAGCTGGCACACGCCCGCCGCGACGGCGCCTGCGGCGCCTTCGGCCCGCGCGCTCGCGACGACGCCTGCGCTCGAGAACCGGGCGCTCGCGCTCGTCAACGCGGCGCGCGCCCGCGGCACGCGCTGCGGCACGCAATCCTTCGCACCCGCGCCGCCCCTCATCCTCTCCGGAACGTTGGCGGACGTGGCGCTCGGTCACGCCAGCGACATGGCGCGGCACGACTACTTCGAGCACCAGGATCTCACCGGCCACTCACCCGCCGACCGAGTGCGCGCCGCCGGTTATCACGAGAAGCTGGTCGGCGAGAACATCGCCTACGGGCCGCAGACCGTCGAAGAGGTGGTGAAGGGCTGGCTCGACAGCCCGGGCCACTGCGAGAACATCATGGATCCGCGCTTCGCGGAGATGGGCGTCGCCCTCGCCACCGGCCACGCCTCGCGCAAGGGACTGTTCTGGGTGCAGGTGCTCGCGAAACCGAGCGCCTGAGGTAAGCCCCCGGTTACTTAGCGGACTTCTGGCGTTTCTTTGCCGCCTTCTTCTGCTGTGGCTGCGGTCGCGCACTCAACATCCGGCGCAGCATGTCGTCCGGTTTGGAAGAGAAGCGTTGGGGCCGTCTTTCTGGTTTGCTCATGGGTGGTTCCAGTGTAGGTGCATTCCCGCGCGCGTGTAGGACGATCGGCAGGCGCTCGCGAGTTCAGTGGCTGTTCAGCCGTCTGAACTCACCCTTGCGCGGAACCTACACCAAGGGGAAGGAACTAGCCATGAAACATCCTCTGATGCTCACTCTCGCGCTGACCGGCTTCGCGCTGCTCGGCGCCCAACAGGCCCTCGCGGACGAGCGCCCCGAGATCGGTTGCAAACTGAGCTTCTCGCTCAACACCTGGTCGGCCATTGTCTCGAGCGCCAACGGCAAGGGCGTGGTCACCTGTAACGACGGCAGCTCGCTGCCGGTCGTGATCACCGCCAAGGGCGCTGGCTTGACCGCCGGCCGCACGCATGTGGACGAAGGCAAGGGCGACTTCACGCACGTGCACAAGATCAGTGAGGTGCTCGGCCGCTATGCCCAGGGCGAGGCACACGCTGGAATGACGAAGTCCGGAACGGCACAGGTGCTGACCAAGGGCACGGTGTCGCTGGCGCTCGCCGGTCATGGCGAGGGCATCGACCTCGGCGTCGACGTCGGCGAGTTCACGCTGAAGCCGGCGCAGTAACGCTGCGCCATGGTCCGCGGGCACGCGGCGACGCGTCCTGCGGCCGGCGTGTCAGTGTGTCCCCGGGGAAGGACCCCCGGGGTGCGCTGGCCGCGGCTCGCTGTGCTGGCAGTCGCGGCCGTAGCGGGCGGCTGCGCCACCTTGCGCAGCGATTACCCCAGGACTGCCTCGAGCGCGCTCCCGCCGCAGTTCGACGGCGCCTCCGGGCGCTACGTGCGCTCCGAGGTCGAGAGTCACCCGGGCCAGTGCGGCTTTCGGCTGCTCTCGAGCGGCACGGACGCGCTGATGAGCCGGGTGTGGCTCATCGATCACGCGCGTCACTCGATTGATCTGCAGTACTTCATCTTCGCGAACGATGCCACCGGTAGGCTCATCGCGCAGCGTCTGCTGGCAGCCGCCGACCGCGGCGTGCGCGTACGGCTGTTGCTGGACGACATCTCGCTCGCGCACGAGGACCGGCTGCTCGGCGCGCTCGGTGCTCACCCGAACATCGAGGTGAGAGTCTTCAACCCGTTTCGCACCCGCGACCCCTCGTGGCCGTCCAAGCTCGTGCAGCTCGCCCTGGAGGGCCCGCGCCTCAATCGCCGCATGCACAACAAGTCCCTGGTCGTCGACGGCTTCGTCGCCGTACTCGGCGGGCGCAACATCGGCGATGCCTACTTCGACGCGGGCGATGACAACAACTTCCGCGACCTGGACGTACTCACCATCGGGCCGGCGGTCATCGAGACCGCGCAGGCGTTCGATGCGTACTGGAACAGCAATGCGGCCTGGCCGCTCGGCGCCTTTCGCACGACCCGCAACGCGAGCGCGGACCTCGCTACGGTGCGCCCGGAGCTCAAGGGTGCGGTGCGCGCCTTCGCACAGTCGGACTACGCGCAGGCGGTACTCGAGGAGCTGCCGAATGGTGCGACCGGCGACCGCCCGGGCCGCTGGGTGTGGGGAGAGGCGACGCTGCTCGCCGATCAGCCGCAGAAGATCGAGGTACGGGACGACGAGCCGGCGCTGCGCATCGGGCCGAAGGTCAAGCAGGCGATGGACGGCGCCGGGAGCGAGCTGCTCTTGATCTCGCCGTACTTCGTGCCGAGCCGCGCCGGCGTGCGTTACCTCACGGCACTCGCCCGCCGTGGGGTGGCGGTCCGGGTGCTCACCAACTCGCTCGCCTCGACGGATGATCCGGCCGCCGAGGCGGGCTACGCGCACGCGCGCCGCGAACTGCTCGCAGGCGGAGTTGAGCTCTACGAGTTGCAGCCCTCGGGCGGTCCGCGCCCGCGGCACACCGACCCCAGCCGCTCTTCCGGCGTCAGCCTG
>Ga0210394_10007954_pt1 | contig 11044 bp, 11 predicted proteins | sample IncBWC12MmetaG_FD_160121 | JGI IMG/M metagenome (GOLD analysis project Ga0210394, IMG submission 160121) | Forest soil microbial communities from Barre Woods Harvard Forest LTER site, Petersham, Massachusetts, United States - Inc-BW-C-12-M | ecosystem: Environmental > Terrestrial > Soil >... | reverse complement strand
CGACGTAGATGCCCGGCTCCTTATTATTCAGATACTTGCCACTACCGGGAGCCTCGGTGTCGCCGAGCTGTGTGACGCGATACTGCTCCGGCGAGAGCTTGGAAATGCCTTCGGGGCTTTTGCCGTAATTTCGCATATCTTCGACCCTCCGCGAAATACTTGGGACCGTTTGCGGCAGCATTCGTTCCGCCGCCGCCCGATTTTGAAATACTAGCGCAATGTGCGCATCACAGTATGCCGGCGATGGCGCGTTGAAATCGCAAACCACGAGTGGGGGACCTATGCATGACATCCTGCTGAACCGCCGCGAAGTACTCGCTTCGATTGCTGCCACGGCGACAGTGACCGCACTCCCGGCGCTCGGCGCCCTCCCGGCGGCGACCCTCGATTTTCTGGTGGTGGGGGACTGGGGGCGAGACGGCGCGAGCCACCAGCGTGAGGTGGCCGCGCAAATGGGCAAAGCCGCGATCAGTCTCGGCAGCCGGTGCGTGATCTCGGTGGGCGATAATTTCTATGAGGATGGCGTCAAGTCAACCTCCGACCCGCAGTGGCGCTCGTCGTTCGAGGAAATCTATTCGGCATCGTCTCTGCAAGTTCCGTGGTACGTTGCCCTCGGTAACCACGACTATCGGGGCGTCCCGCAAGCTCAAATCGACTACGCGAAGAGCAGCATGCGCTGGCGCATGCCAAGCCGCTACTACAAGGTGGCGGGCGCCGATATCGGCGCGCCCCATGTGGATCTTTTCGTGATCGACACGTCGCCCCTGGTTCACCAATATCGCGACAAAGTGCACAGTGCGATCGCGGAGAACGTCGCCAGTCAAGATGTGCCGGCGCAGCTACGCTGGCTCGACGAGCAATTGGGCCAGTCTGCAGCCGCGTGGAAATTGGTGATCGGCCATCACACCATCTACTCGGGCGGGAGCGGCCACGGAGATACGCCGGAAACGAAGGAGCTCATCGAACCCCTGCTGCGAAAACACCACGTGCAGGCGTACATCAACGGCCACGATCACGACCTGCAGCACCTTCGCCGCGGCGGCATCGACTATGTCTGCTGCGGGGCGGGATCCGAGGTTCGGCCGGTAGGAGCCATTGAAGGCACGCGGTTCTGCGCGGCCCAGTCGGGCTTCGCGGCGGTGCGATCGAGTCCGGATACACTCACCCTGGAGTTTCGCGACTTCACCGGCGCAAGGATCTATCGTTCGACCATCCCGCGCGACAGCACCGCCGTCGGCAAAGCGGCTTGAACGGACACGTCTGCGCCGTGAGGCTCTTGGTGTCCGGCGGAGAGGCTCAGCAGCAACGCCTTGAAGTCTTCCATCAACACGTGGGCGCGGCGGCTCAGCACGTTGTTGCCGAGCAGCCCGAGCAACGCGGTCGCGATTCCTATGGCGGTGGCGATCAGCGCGGTCCCGATGCCGCGGCTGACCGCCGCGGAGTCCGACACCCCACCGGCGGCCAGCGCGTTGAACGTCTCCATGATGCCAAATATTGTTCCGAGCAGCCCCAGCAACGGCGCAGCCGTCACGATGGTGTCGAGAATCCAAAGCCGCCCGCTGACTTTCTTGTCGACGCCGATGAACAATGCGGAGGAGAAATCCTCCTGCCGCTCGCGGGTCGCGCCCGCCGCCATCATCTGCGCGTAGCGCACGACAGCGCGGCTTGCGGGATCCGCCCACGCTACGCCGATAATACCGGCAGTTCCCTGTGCGCGACCAATGATGGCTGCGAGACGTTGCATCCGCCATCCGAGGTAGGAGAGATAGATGCCGCGCTCGAGAATGACGAATATCAGCAGGCCGATGCAGCCGTAAAGCACATTGAAAGTAATGGTATGAAATAGCTGATAGTTCATTCTTGTCTCATGCCTAGCTGACCGCGCGAAATTCAATCGTCACCGCGAACGCGTGTTCCGGTTCCCCCGCAAAGATTTTTGCCGGCATCGGCGGGTAGTGCCCGGATGCCACGATTGCCAGGGCCGCCGCATCGAGAATCGAGGATCCCGAGGACCGCAGCACCCGCACGACCGTTGGTTCGCCGTTTCGCATGACGACGAAGCCCACTCGCACCTCGCCCGACGGGCGATGCAGCCGGTACTGAATGGAATCCGGCGGGTGCGTTCTGCGGTCGATGTCGGCGCGCAATCCTGCGGCGTATTGCGCCTCCAAATCCGCTCGTACATCAGAACTCGGCGCGGCAACCGGTGTGTCCGACGATGCGACCAACGCGCCTCCCTCCGGCACGGGATCGCGCTCGATCGGCACGGGCTGATGCTCAGCCGGTGTCGGCATTTCCGCCGTGGGTTGCTGCGGCGTCACGCGATGCGGCGGCACCTTGCGGGGCACGGGCGGCGGCGGTGCGCGCGGGGTTTCCGCCGCAGGCTGCTGCAGTGAGATCTCGATGCCCGACTGGCCGGTGTTGGCCGGCAACGCCGAGGTGATGCGCCACAAATCGGGTCCGGTTGCGAACACGGCCGCCAACAGGGCACCGGTGAGCGCCAGCGCCATGCCGTCGCTGACAATCTGGGCCATATCCTCGCGATTTGCCGTCATTCCTGCTTGGCAATGATGGAGGCAGAGCCGATTCCCGCACGCTTCACCGCATCCAGCACGCTGACCAGCGGCTGGAGCCGCGCGCTCTGGTCGCCGGCGATGATGACCGTGAGCTTATTGGTCCGCTCCAACGCCTGAAGTTGCTCGCTGAGTTCGGCAAGACCGGTTCGGATCCCATCGAGATAGACCTCGCCGTCGGCTGTGAGCGTCAGCGTCACCCGCTTGGGCACCTCCAGATGCGCCGCGTCGGCGGCATAGGGCAGCGCCACCTTCATTCCCCTCGACGGCAGGGAGTTCAAGCTGATGAGCACGAAAAAGACCAGCAGGAACATCATGACGTCGATCATCGGAATGATCTCGATTCGCGGCGCTCTTCGGGGGCGTGATGGCCAGTTGCGCATCAAAAACTCATACGCACGCCGGCCAGCAGCGTAATGTCGTAAAACTCGCGCTGAATGGGCCGTGAATCGCTGGTCCCCTCGGTGAACTCCAACGGAGTATTCAGCAGATTTTTCGCGTCGAAGTAGATCTTGACTTCATGGGCGATGGCATAGCTGCTGCCGAGGTCGAGGGTCAGGCGGTGGCGTGAATACACGTCGGTGGAATTGCCGATCGTACTGCCGAAGGCGAACAGATCCTGGCCGACATAGTCGGCCGCCACTCGCACCTCGAACGGCGCGCGCTCATAAAAGACCGCTGCATTCCACGTTACCTTGGAGGTGGACGGCAGAAGACCGTAGATGCCCGGGTGAATCTGCGCCCGCGAATCGACCAAGGTGAAGTTGCCGCTGTAGCCGACACCGTCGAACGGCGCCGGCAGGAATTTGAGCTGCTGCTGATACTGGCCTTCCACGCCCTCCGCGTGCGCCGGACCGTTGGTGTAGCTCTGAACCGTCGTAATGACACCCGTGAGACCCGGATAGTTGTATCCGGAGACAATCTGCTGCGATAGGAGGATGTAATCGCGAAACTGTTTGTAGAACAAGCCGAGGGCGGCGACTTGACCATCGCCCGGATAATATTCCAGGGTGGCGTCGAAATTCTGACCGAGCGTGGGCTTGAGCGCCGGATTACCGACGGTCACGGCGGCATTCGACAGGCTGATGGACGCCCCCGGCGTGATCTGCTCGAAACCCGGACGGGCGATCCCGGTCGAATAGGTGAGCCGCCCGACCAGATTCTCGAAGAAGTCATAGCGGCCCTGCAGGGTCGGAAAGTAATTCGTGTACGAGTTCCGTTCGGTGGTCGGCGTGTTCGTGTCCGCGTCGCTATTGTAGAGATTGCCGCCGTAGGTGGCGCGCGTCGACTCGACGCGCACCCCGGCCAGCACTCCCACCTTGCCGAGCCGGGCCGAGTATTGTCCATAGCCTGCAAAAACATTCTCGCGGTCGTCGGTGTTGGACGCTGCGTCGGCGGCCGCGTCATCGGCAATCGTGCCCAAGTTGCTGTTGGCCAGCGTGCGGACCGACGGCAGGCTTATCGCAGGCCCGATATCGTAGAGATTGTTGTAATAGATCTGCGGCGAGCCATAGGTGGCGGGCAACAACGAAATCGTGCCGGTGGGCGTGAATACCGGCGATGAGGCAACGCTGGTCTTATGTCGATCGCGCAACGAGAGGCCGAATTTCCATTCCCCGGCGTGATCGCCGCTCCCCGTCGGAATGGTGGCGTCGAGCGCTGCCGCCGTCTCTCCATCGTGAGCGTAGGAAGGTCCGAGATCGATCTCCTGCAACGTGTAGTTGGCCGGATTGGCGGGATTGGTCCCATCCAGGGTGTGAAACCTCGGGTAGCGCGGATCGGTCGTGGTGTCGTACGCGATGGGGACCGCGTTGGGGTCGGTCCACACGCTGCCGTAACTGGTGGATACTCGATCGGTACCGAGCGCGAAGGAAGCGTGATAGTCGAGCTTGAAATTCGAGAATACGCTGCTACCGCCGACCACACCCAGCCCGTTTTGAATGCGCTCCAGGGTGTCGGTCGTCTGCTGTTGCAGCTGAGCGCCCGAGGCTATGAAGCCGTTCGGATTGCCGGGATCTTGGATGCAGCTCGGCAACGGCGCGCAGCCGCCTTGTGATGAATCGTCGAGGTTGTTGAGCACCAGATAGTGTTTGTCGGCGCCCTCCAGGTACCCGGAATACAGGACGCGCAAATAGAACGACGTGTTATCGCTCGCTTTTGCGTCGAAGTTGGCCGCGGCGCCATAGCGGCGGCGATGGTATTCGTAGCGGCGGAATTGCAAATTGCTCAATACCTTATCCGGATAGCCGCTGCTCTGCTGGTCGGTGTAGCTCTCCTCCACGTCGTCTATCCCGCGTTTATCCTCGTGATAAACGGCGGTGACGACCGCGCTGTAGGCATTTTTTCCGGCAAACAAACCGCCAATTCCGTCGCCGCCGTCGAAGCTGCGGCCGGCGCTGACTTCCGCGTGATACACCGGCGACTCGCGCAGTGGTTCGTAGCCGCTGCCCAGATCGGCATCGATAAAGGGCGCGCCGCCGTGTTCGGCGCCGCTCCGCGGCACGAGATTGATCGAGCCGCCCAGCGCCTCCGCGTCCATGTCAGGCCGCGAGGTCTTGGTAAGCTCGACGCCGCCGATGACGCCGGTGGGAAAAGTATCGAAGGCGACCGCGCGGCCGCCGCCGGAAGGAGACGACGGATTGGACGCGGGCAAGCGCACGCCGCCGTAGGTCGTGCCGTTGAGATCGGAATCCAGCCCGCGAATGTGCACGAAGCGTCCCTCGCCGCTGTCGGTTTCGAGAGAAATTCCCGGGATTCTCTGCAGGGCCTCGGCGGTGTTGATGTCCGGAAGCTTGATGATTTCACTCAAAGGCTGCACATCGATGATGTTGGGCGCCTGCTGCTTTTCCGCGATGGCGTCGGCGCGATTGATCGTGGCGCTCGGTACCACCGGCGTGGCCCCATTCTCGCCCTGCCCCGCACTGGTGCTTACGCGCCCGATGTCGGTCTCGCTGGAGGGTGCGGGCTTGCTTGCGGGAGGCGTCGATTCCGCCGCGGGCGGCGCAGCCGCAGTCTGCGCCACCGCCGAGCTCGCGATGACGGTCAGCCCTGCGGCCACTGCGACGGCAGACACGCTGAAGCGCGGCAAGAACGATCGCTGTTGGGGCACTCGACCCTCCGCAGGCTGGCGTTGGGCTCAACAGCGTAGACAGTCAACGTTGCCATTTTCTTACATTGCAAAATCTACACTGCAGTGGCAGCGCCGAAATAATCACGCCTCGGCGGTGCTGACCTGTGCAGCGCGCATTAAATCGCTACCAGCGTCTCTGGTAGGCGGGCACGTGCAACGCTTTCCGGCGCCGCGCTTTGCTTGCGACACTGTCGCAGGCGCTCGATGAGCCAGCGACCCGCAGGTCCGGGGGGTTTCGCCGTGAGATAAACGGCCGACATCGGCAGGATCAGACCCTCCTCGGCCAAATCTTCGATCGACAACTTGACGAGGCGGCCTTCCAGAAGATCCCGCTTCACCGCGTGCAACGGCATGCCGCCCCAGCCGAGGCCCTTGAGGAGAAACGCGTGCTTGGCAAATAAATCGCCCAGTCGCCAGGTGAGCGGCGACATCACTCCGAACTCGCGCCCCGCCGTCAGATCGGATCGGTCGGTCAGGACCAGCTGTACGTGTTTGGCGAGTTCCGTTTTTGGAACGACACCTTGCAGCGTCGCGAGGGGATGTTCCCGCGCCGCGACCATGATCATCTCCACCCCCTGCAGCCGTTCCAGAGTCATGGAATCCGGTACGTCCGGCAGGGACCCCACGACGCCCAAGCTGCAGCGACCATCGAGCACCGGTTTGTACGCGCCGCCGAGCGCCTCGACGTACAGCCGCAAAGGCGTGCGCGGGAATTGGTCCCTGAATTCCCTGGCCGACTCAGCGATCGCTTCAATCGGGAAGAGCACGTCCACGACGGCCGAGAGTTCCGACTCGAGGCCGGCGGAAATTCCTTTGGCTCGCGCCTTGAGCAGATCCACATTGGCCACGACACTGCGTGCGTCGGCAACCAAGAGAACGCCGGCGGGTGTGAGCTTGGGATATCGCTCGGAGCGATCGAAAAGAACGACACCAATTTGCGCTTCGAGGTTACTGACGAGTTCGCTGACGGCAGACTGCGCGCGCCGCAGCCGGCGTGCACCCGCAGAGAAACTGCCCTCCTCGACGGCGGCGATGAAGGCTCTCAATTGGTCCAAAGAGACGCCATCCAGCACGATTTGCCCCTTACGTATCTGAAAGAGAGATGGATAATATCGAAATATAACAGCTATTCATAGGAGGCTTGAAGGCGCACCCTACGCCCCAGTTTCGTTCATTTCAATGAGGCACACGACCATGCAGCTCCTTCACATCGATTCCAGCGTTTTGGGGCCCCACTCGGCGAGCCGTGCACTCTCGGCAGAGATCGTCGCGAAACAGATTGCGTTGCGGCCGGGGATCACCGTCGTGCACCGGGATTTGGCGGCGGATGCGGCACTGCATTTATCTCCCGCTCACCTGGCGGCGTGGCAGGGCGGCGCGGTCGCGGACGCGGCCCTAGGGTTAGACTTGGCGAAGGGCGGCGCCTACCTGGCGGAACTCTTTGACTCCGACATCATCGTGATCGGCGCCCCGATGTATAACTTTTCGATTCCCAGCCAGCTCAAAGCGTGGATCGATCGGGTGGTCATCGCCGGCAAGACATTTCGCTACGGTGCGAATGGTGCAGAAGGATTGTTGTCCAAGGACAAGAAGGTCTTCGTCGCTTCCTCGCGCGGCAATGTCTATGCGGCGGGCTCTCCCGCGGCGGCCTTCGAGCATCATGAGAGTTACCTCCTGGGCGTGCTGTCGTTCATTGGGTTGACCGATGTCACGGTCGTCCGCGCGGAAGGACTGGCATTTGGAGCGGAGGCCAAAGAGGCAGCCATGTTGCAGGCGCGCGCGAACATCGCGGCGATGGCGGCATGAGCGCGATTTTGAAAGCTGCCCTCGCCGAACGCCGTATTGCGCTTCGGACTCGCGGGCAACGGCACGGGCCCATCACGAGGCTGGTCAGCCCGTCAGATATCGGCGAGCTCATCAAGCCATTCGTGTTCCTGGATCTTTTCGACGCCTCTGCAGCGAACGCGCCCAACTTCGGCTGGCATCCGCATTCCGGAATTGCCACGCTCACCGTGGTCCATGAGGGTGCGATCGGGTATGAAGAGACCACCGGCGTCAAAGGGACGCTTGCCGGGGGCGGCGTTGAATGGATGCGGGCCGGCCGTGGAGTGTGGCATACGGGGTCTGTCCTGGGCACGCAGCAAACCCGAGGCTTTCAGCTGTGGATCGCGTTGCCGGAGGAACTCGAGAGCGCGCCGTGCCAAAGCCAGTATTTGTCGGCGGACGAGGTGCCCGCAGAGCAGCCCGCGCGGGTCATCTTGGGCGCCCATGGTCATGCCAAGAGCGCGATTCGCGCACCCGAGGGCATCAATTACCTCGACGTTCAACTGGCGGCGGGCGAACGATGGATCTATCAGCCACCGTTGGGTCACGAGGTTGCCTGGCTGGCTGTCGCCGCCGGCACCCTGCGCACACCGGAACCAGTTTCCGCAGGCGAACTGGTGGTGTTCGAGGAATCCAGCGACGCACTCACCATTCAAGCAGACCGTGCAGCGAGGTTCGTGCTCGGTTCCGCGGTGAAACATCCACACCCGCTGGTGCTCGGCCGCTACTCGGTTCACACGACTCGTGCGGCTCTTTTTGCGGGAGAGACTGAAATTCGACGCATTGGCAATCAGCTGGTGGCCGCGGGTCACACGCTGGCAATTTGAACAACTAAACTCACAAGGACCCATATGAAACACAAATACGCGCCGCTGCTCCTGATCTTAGGCATCACATCGGCGACCGCCGCGTCCACTACTTACAATGTGGACCCGGACCACACTCACCCCAGCTTCGAGGTGGACCATTTCGGAGGCGTGTCGATCTGGCGAGGCACATTTAAGAAGACCACCGGCACGGTTCAGATCGATACAGCGGCTAAGACGGGATCGGTCGATGTCGTCATCGACACCGCAACGATCGATTTCGCACACGACAAGCTCAACGAACATGTATCGAGCGCCGAGATGCTCGACGTGGCGAAGTACCCGACCGCAGAGTACAAGGGGAAATTCATCGAATTCGTCGACACCGCCCCGAAAACCATTTCAGGCGACCTGACTCTTCACGGCGTCACGAAGCCTGTGACGCTCACCATCAATTCCTTCAAATGCTTTCAGAATCCCATGCTCAAGAAGCAGGTCTGCGGAGCAGATGCCAGCGGCACCTTCAACCGCGCCGACTTCGGCGTGAACTACGGACAACAGTACGGATTCAAGCAGGATGTGCTGCTGCGCATACAAGTCGAAGGCATCAAGGTGAACTAGAGTTTCGATCGGTCACTCGAGGCCCCCTACCATGAACGAGCCAAAAACGTGGCGCCGCTACGGCGCCACGTCGCAGGCACTTCACTGGCTGATTGCCCTCCTGATCGTGGTCCAGTTCGTACTCGCCAGGATGGCAGCTCACCTGCCGCTGGGAGCTCGCAAGCTCGCGCTTCTGGCGGAGCACAAGAGCTTTGGAATGACGGTGTTGGTGCTGGCGGCGATCCGTCTCGCATGGCGGCTGAAGAAGCGGCCGCCGCCGCTGCCCGCGGACATGCACCGAGTCGAACGCCTCCTGGCTCGCGCCACGCACCTCTGCTTCTACGTGCTGCTATTCGCGATGCCGTTGAGCGGCTGGCTCATGTCGTCCGCCAAGAATTACTCAGTCAGTTGGTTCGGCGCCTTCACCTGGCCGAATCTCATTGCACCGAACGAAGCTGCGTTCAACTGGTTCAGGTCGCTGCACCACCTATTGAGCGACGCTTTGTTTGCGATCGCCTCGCTGCACATTGTTGCGGCATTCAAGCATCACTTCTGGAACAAGGACGACGTCCTCGTTAGAATGCTTCCCGAATTCGGATCCGGGAACAAATCGCGATGACGCCGCAGCAATAGCAGTGCGCGCCTTGGGGTACCATCATGCGCAAGCGGCTACGCGAGGCTTGTCTGATGTTTGCCGCGCTGTCAATCGCGGCCTGTGCGGGGCCCGCACGCCGCGAGCATCCGATCTACTGGTACGACACGGCCCCGCCCGCCGGGTTTCCGGAGACCGTGCGAACCGTCACCGAGGATCGCGCCTCTTTTGAGAAGGATACAGAACGCTTCATCCGCCGGGTAAGGTCGGCTGCAGGGGGAGGCGTGGTGAACGTTCTTGCGCTGTCGGGCGGCGGTGCCGGAGCGGCGTTCGGCGCCGGTGCACTCGCGGGCTTAAGCACGGCCGGTACTCGTCCGTACTTTCATGTCGTGACGGGAGTGAGTGCCGGTGCGCTGACGGCGCCTTTCGCATTCCTGGGACCGGCATGGGATGGACCGCTGACGGAATCCTTTTCCGGGCAACGGTCAGCCAAATTGGTGCAGTTCAGTTTGTCCGGCCTGCTCTTCGGGTCGAGCATCTTCAAGGGAAAGCCGCTGGCCGATCTCGTCGACCATTACGCGACCGAGGAGATGCTGCGCGCCGTGGCGGTTGAGGCCGCCAAGGGCCGGCTGCTGCTGATCGCAACGACCGATCTTGACAGCGAGCGCAGCGTGATCTGGGACATGGGTGCCATTGCCCTGCAAGGCGGCCCCGCGGCGCTCAAGCTGTTCCGGCAGGTGCTCATTGCATCCGCCAGCATTCCGGGGCTGTTTCCGCCCGTCATGATTCCCGTGGAGACATCCGGCACTATTCTCGAGGAAATGCACGTGGACGGCAGCACCACGGCATCGATGTTCATTGCTCCGGAGATCGCCTCCATCTTGCCCGATCAACTGGGGGGCTTACGGGGAGCCAATATCTACGTCATTGCAAACGGCCAATACGGAGCGCCAACCATCACGACGCCGGTCAGGACCACGGCGATCGCAAAAAGAGGCATCCAGGCTTCGCTCCACAGCAGCACGCGGGGCGCCGTCCTTGCCACGCTCGCACTCGCCACGAGAAACGACATGCACATGAATGTCACGGCCATCCCCGACGACTACCCGTTCAATGGGCTGCTCGATCTCAAGCCCGAACGCATGCGCGCCTTGTTCAACTTCGGCGCGCAATGTGCCGTGCGCGGCGAATTGTGGACCACACCGGAGGGACTGCTGCAACGGTCCTTTCGGGCGTCGCTGACTCTGCCGGGTTCGATCCCGCAGTGCCCCGGGCCGAAATAGCGGCGTCCTTTCAACTATCGCTGCATTTCCATGATGGCGGATGCGGGCAGCATGTTCGTATTGAGATTGGCCATGATCCAGAGCGACCCGCCGACGACGAGCATGGCGATGAGGACGCCGAAGGCAAGCGCGAGCACGTTGTTGGTGTTGTCCGGCCCGGTACTGATATGCAGGAAGAACACCAGGTGAACTCCCATCTGGGCGATGGCGAGCACGGCAAGCCCGGCCGGCACGCC
>Ga0210394_10007953_pt1 | contig 11045 bp, 7 predicted proteins | sample IncBWC12MmetaG_FD_160121 | JGI IMG/M metagenome (GOLD analysis project Ga0210394, IMG submission 160121) | Forest soil microbial communities from Barre Woods Harvard Forest LTER site, Petersham, Massachusetts, United States - Inc-BW-C-12-M | ecosystem: Environmental > Terrestrial > Soil >... | reverse complement strand
AGGCGAAACTCTCATCGGCGAAGGCCCAGCTGCTGCAATCACAGGCTTCGCTGGAGCGCATCGAAAGCGACAGCCGGCGAACCATTGAACTGGCCAAAGCCGGAATCGATTCCGATCAGGAGCGCGTGCAGGCCGAGACAAATCTGCGTGCGGCCCAGGCAACAGTGCAAGCACAAAACGACCTGGTGTCTGCCGCCGACGCCGATCTAAAGGCTGCCACAGCCCGCACTTATCAGGCGAATGCCGCGAAGAGCACGGTTGCCGCCACCCAAGCAGATCTCAAAAATGCCATTGCTCAGAAGAATGAGGCCGCAGTGCGTCTCGGATATACCAACGTTTATGCGCCTGTGACCGGCACGGTCTCGGTTCGCGCCGCCCGCCAGGGGGAAGTCGTCAACATCGGCGCTCCCATCGTGACCATCGTTGATCTCAGCGATACTTGGGCGCGCGCGGCGATCCCCGAGACCTACGCCGACCATATCGGATATGGCGACGTCCTTCGGGTCCGCCTCCCCGGAGGCACGGTCACGAGCGGAAAAGTTTTCTTCAAGGGCGTCGAGGGAGACTATGCCACGCAGCGCGACGTCAGCCGACGTAAGCGCGACATCAAAACAATCATCCTGAAGATCCGCCTCGACAATCCAAAGGGGGCGTACGTGCCCGGCATGACTGCCGAAGTGCTGGTCTCGCCCGAGCAAATCAAGAGCGGCGCAACGCAAAGCGCCAAGGCTTCGGAGCAGCAATGACCGAGAAGACAAAACCTCGAGAAAATGGCACTTCAGCCTCACTTCTTGAGAAGCCGGTCTACGATCCGCAAGCGCCTTCAGCAATCGAGGTCGACCACATCGTCAAGAAGTATGGGGATTTCACCGCTGTAGACGACGTTTCATTCGCTGTCAAAGAAGGCGAAATCTTTGGCCTACTCGGTCCGAACGGTGCCGGCAAGTCGACGCTCATTCGCATGATGACCACGTTGATCCCGATCACTTCGGGCAAAGCGCGAATCGGCGGACACGACGTTGCCAAAGAGCCAAACGCCGCGCGCAGAATGATCGGCGTCATCCCTCAGGCGTTGACCAGCGATCTCGACCTGACCGTCGCGGAGAACATGAACATTTATGCCAAGCTCTACGACGTTCCCGCAAAAGAGCGCAAGACATCGATCGATGAACTCTTGCAACTCGTAGACCTGACGAAGTGGCGCGACGCTCAGACGAAAACACTTTCCGGCGGCATGCGACGACGCCTCGAAATTGCCCGAGGGCTAGTCCATCACCCGAGGATTTTCTTCTTGGACGAGCCTACGACTGGGCTTGATCCTGTCTCCCGCGTCGCTGTCTGGGAGATGCTCGGCAACATCAAAGAGCACCGACAGCTGACCATCCTGATCACGACACATTACATGGACGAGGCAGATCGTCTCTGCGATCGCATTGCCATTGTCGATCACGGAAAACTCGTCGCCCTGGATGCCCCCATGTCTCTGAAAGCAAGCGTCCCCGGATCAAACGTGATTGAAGCCCAGTTCGATAACGCTCCCGCTGATTGGGAGCAGAAACTGCACGCGCTCGAAGACGTCACCTCGGTGCAGCATGAGGGCGCTGGGATGTATCGCGTGCTGACAGGCAACGGCTCCCGTACCACAACCCAACTCGTAGAAATGGCGGTACAAAGCGGTGTCCAGGTAAAGACGCTCTCCGTGCAGAACACGACACTCGATGACGTGTTCGTTCACTACACCGGCCGACAGCTTCGTGACGAACTGCAGAAGGCATATTCATTCGTCATGCCGCAAAGGCCAGGGCTGCAACCGTAAGGTTTACCCCGTGTGCGCCCCTGTGTCCTCTGTGGTGAAAGGTCTTGAGCCCTGAGGTAAGTGATTTGGAGTTTCTATGAATCGAATGATGGCGATCGTTGAGCGTGAAATGCGGAAGTTCTTCCGTTCACCAGCTCTGATGCTGGCCTCCATGATCTTCCCCCTGGTGCAGCTGATCATTCTGGGCAACGCATTTGGTGGAAAGATTCACGATGCCAAAATCGCTATCGTCGATCAGGACGGCGGCCCGCAGGCCCTGAGAATTCGCGAGGCTTTCGATGCCGTACGCGCCAACATCCGCACATTTACACCCATTCCGTACGACAGCGATAAGCAGGCCGCGGAGGATGTTCGGAACGGCAAGCTGCAAGGCGCAGTGATCATTCCCCCACAATATTCGCGGCGTGTATACGAGCAAAACCATCCCCAAGTCGTGCTGGTAGTCGACAACAGTGACAATTTCATGAGCTCGGCCGTTGAGTCAGAGCTCAGTGATTTGACCAACGCCCTCAACCAGCCCACCGCCTCGCCCCGTATCTTGCAGCAGACCGCATTAAGCATCGTCGAACTCTACCCCTACATCGAGTACATGAAATATCTACTGCCCGGATCGCTCGTGCTCGCGATGTTCGTTTCCGTCATGATCGGCGGCGGCATGCTTTACATCGACGACAAGGCACGCGGCGTGCACGAGGGATACCTGGTCACCCCCATCACGAAGCTCGAACTTGTTCTCGGGCTCAATCTAGCGGGCGCGATCAAAGCGGTCATGACTGGGGCAATCATCGTCGGCATCGGTTCCATGATCGCGGGCGTAGGCACGATCTTCAATCCAGCCACGGTCGTCGGATTGGTTCTAATGATTGTGCTGACTTCCCTGGCCCTCAACACGATGATGTTCCTGTTGATGGTCCGCATTGAAGATCCCTTGGTTCCCCGGGCCATGTTTGGAATCCTCAATACCCTGCTGTTCTTCCCGAGTGGTTCGGTCTATCCCATACAGGCGTTTCCCCCGTGGCTGCGAGCCATCGCCAGATGTGATCCCTTCACTTACGCGGTGGATGGCTTCAAATGCCTACTATTGAAGGAAACGACCCTTGCGGCCGTCTGGGGAGACATGGCGTTCCTTGGGATCTTCGCGACGGTCACACTGGGAATCGCAATTCCGCTTTTCAAACGAACGCTCTAGGCTAACCTGGAGAAGGCCTGCCTAGAGCGTGAAAAGAACGCCAGTTTCACGAATCTATTTAACGTCGACAGAGGCCCTGGTGGTCTCCCAGTCGATGTTCATCGTGCAACCCGATCCCGATTTTTCATAGGAGATCGTGAAGTTTTCGACCGGCGAGGGCAGCTTCGATACCTTCATATCGATGCGGGCAAGATCTTTGTCCGCTCCGGGATACTGAGTTCCCCACTCCCCGGTTCCCTTGCTGACGACCAGTTTCCAGCCATCGGCATTCGGAACGCTAAAGATCGTGTAGCTGCCAGCCGGAACCTTCGTTCCGCCGACCGTAATGTCGGAACTGGTTACGAACGTCGTCGCTTCGTTGGCGCCAGTCCGCCAAACCTCGCCGTAGGGCACCAGTCCGCCATAGATCTTCCGTCCCTTCACGCGCGGGCTGGAATAAGCGGTCTTAACGGTCTTTCCGCCTCCAAGATCGCAAGACGCCGACGCAGCTGGGCTCGGACGACTTTGCGCGAAGCTGCTGATTGATAGGACAACGGTAATAAGTGTGAGAAGGGCAAGTCTCTTCTGCATGGTTTCTCCTTTTGAGTTACTAGGACCGCAAGTCCTTTGGACGTTTATGTTTGGATTCTGTCAGCCGCCCATTATGCTCCACCGAGCCGAATCGATTCAAAGCCGGGGTGCAATCGCAGGAACTGCAGGGCTATAATGGGAAGTTCCGGGGGCGGCAGACAGCAGGTTTTCCCCACCGTAACGGGTCTCGGGTCACTCCCTCTAACTTGAACGGAACTTTCATGAAGACAGGATCGTATCAGAGGATGTGTGCCCGTCACCCTTATCGATGGGGAAGGAGGTTTTGCCTCTAAAATAACGTTTTGGCGGCATTCAGCCGGCGGAATGAGTCCCCTCGGAAGGTGACGGAAACTATGAAGGCTTGGAAAAAGATTGCAATTGGCGTCGGCATCGGAGTTCTTCTGGTGGGCATTGTCGGTTTCACCGTCCATCAGAGCAGCAAGAACGTAGTCACGGTGCAGACCGGCAAAGCGCAGCGCCAGGACTTGGCAACGGTTGTAAGCGCGTCCGGTGAGATCAAACCCAAGACGTACGTGAACGTTGGGGCGAACGCTTTCGGCAAGATCACGCACCTTTATGTGAAAGAGGGCGATCACGTGAAGAAGGGACAGTTGCTGGCGCAATTGGAGAACGTCCAGTCTTCAGCCGACGTCAACGCCAACGAGGCGTCTCTTCAGGCGGCGCAGACCGACGCGCTTGCTGCGGAAGCAGGAATGAAAACCTCGCAGGCAGATCTGTTGCGCGCCCAGGCGGACTACGATCGCAACAAGCTCGACTGGGACCGGGCCCAGAGCCTCTACAAGGACGGCCTGATTTCGAAGTCGGATTTCGATAGCCGCAGGAATGCCTGGGCCACGGCCGATGCGGGGTTAACCCAGGCGCAAGCGAGAGTCGCGCAGGCCAAGGCGCAAAAGGATTCGGCAGACCGGCACATTACCCAGGCTCAGGCCACCCTTACGCACTATACGGACCTTTTACAAAAGACGACGTATCCGGCACCGTTTGACGGTGTAGTCACGAACCTTCCGGTCCGCGAGGGAGAAACTGTGGTCATCGGCATCCAGAACGCGCAAGGCAGCACCTTGATGACGATTGCCGATATGTCAGTCATCACGGCAGAGGTCAAAGTCGACGAGACCGATATCGTAAATGTGCGTCTGGGTCAGCCGGCGGAGGTCACCATCGACGCCATCCCGAAGAAGGTTTTTCACGGGACGGTTTCTGAGATTGGCGACAACGCGATCGTCCGATCCAGTGGCGTGTCGACCTCGCAGCAGGCCACGGCCAGCGAAGAAGCGAAGGATTTCAAGGTGGTGGTCACGGTGACGGATGCGCCACAGGATCTGCGGCCGGGACTGTCCACGACCGCCAAGATCACCACGGCGACGCGCAGCAACGTAGTGTCGATCCCGATTCAGGCGTTAACCCTGCGCACCAAGCAACAGATGGATCAGCAGAGCAACCCACCGGGTTCGGTCCATGCGGCGGCTCCTTCGAAGGAAATTGCATCCAAGTCCAAGAAGGACGACGAACTGCAGGGCGTGTTCGTGATTCGGAATAAGAAGGCAATGTTCGTCCCGGTCAGTACCGGCGTTACCGGAACAACTGATATCGAAGTGGTCGATGGGCTGAAAGAGGGGGACGAAATTATTACGGGGAGCTATAAGGTGCTGCGAACCCTGCGGCCGGGGAGCAGCGTCAAGATTGACAATACGACCCCCAAAAAAGAGGAAGAAGAGTCATAACCTTAGCCGGCCTGAAGCGTCCAAAGGGAAACCGGTAGAGGTCTCAGAAATCGGAGCCCAAACAGAAGCAGCTGAAACCAGAGATCGGAGAGGTCAGTGGCACCGGACCAGGAGAAAAACATGGCAACCGCAGAAGTCATCAGTATGCCGAATACCACCATCCCGAACCCCACGGCTGATGCACCACCGGAATCGTGCATGATTGCGGCTGAGGATCTTTGGAAGACCTATGATATGGGCTCGGAGCAGCAGGTGCACGCTCTGCGTGGAGTCAATCTGCGTATTCAGCGCAATGAGTACGTAGCCATCATGGGTCCATCTGGCTCGGGCAAATCGACCCTTATGAACCTGATCGGCTGCCTCGATACGCCTTCGCAAGGCAAGTATTGGTTGAATAGCCAACTGGTCAGCGAGCTCGATGACGATGAACTGGCGCGCATCCGGAACAAGGAAATCGGATTCGTCTTCCAGACCTTCAACCTGCTGGCTCGCGCCACGGCCCTGCACAATGTCGAACTACCGTTGATTTATGCGGGTGTGCCGACTGAAGAGCGTGTTGAACGTGCCAAAGAATCCCTTAATGCCGTCGGTATGGGTTCGCGCATGAATCACAAGCCGAACGAGCTCTCTGGAGGTCAGCGGCAGCGCGTCGCCATAGCCCGCGCCCTGGTGAATAAGCCGTCGATTATTCTGGCAGACGAACCGACTGGCAACCTGGATTCCCAAACAGGTCTCGAGATTATGGCCTTGTTCGACCGGCTCCAGTCGGAAGGTAATACCATCATTTTGGTCACGCACGAAGGCGACATTGCAGAGTATGCACACCGCGTGATTCATATCAAAGACGGTGTGATTGCGAGCGACCAGCGCAGCAAGAACCACGCCCACTAGTTCAAGCTTGCATACAATGCCAGAAACGCCCAGCCCCCGCTGGGCGTTTTAGTTTGATCTTGTTAGGATTTGTCAGACGCGGTGGTGCTCATTTGCAGGTTGCTCGTTCCGGTCGAGTCAGCAACCACCACGCGATCCCGCCCTGCCCTCTTGGCTCGGTAAAGTGCAGCATCCGCCGCCTGCAACAACTCTTTTTCACTCATCCCATGGTCTGGGAGTGCTGCCACCCCGACTGAAACGGTAATCACTCCGAGCGATCGGCCCTCATGCATGACAACCAGATCCCTCAATTTTGCGCGAATTCGCTCGGCACGTGCTTCGGCCGCGCGCAGATCCGCTGTAGGCAGCACAACCACAAACTCTTCCCCGCCATACCGGCAGACAAAATCCTCGACACGAATGCTCCGGATGAGGAACGATGCCGTTTCCCGTAATACCGCGTCTCCCGCTTCGTGACCGTAGGTGTCATTGAAGTTCTTGAAGTGATCCAGGTCCAATATCAGGATACCCAGATGCTGTTCCGAGCGGATCGCGCGCCTGATTTCGCGGTCCAACATCTCCTGAAGATATCGCCGGTTGTACAAGCCGGTGAGCGGGTCTTTCGTCGATTGCGCACGCAAGGCATCGCGCAGCCGGAGATTCGCGACCGACAATCCCACATGCGCCGCAAATGTGGTCTTGAACGATAGTTCCGCCTCACTCAAGCTGGGGTTTTCTTCCGTCGCCTGAATGTGCAAAATGCCGAGCGCCTCGCCCTGGGCCAGGATGGGTACGCATAAGTATGTGTCCTTGACCCCGGCTGCATGGCCGCAACGGGCAGTGCCGTCGCCCTTCACCACGAGATGAGGATGCCCCGTCCGTAAAGCCCAGCAGGACTCAGGGTCAAACGACGTCACCGGAATTTGGCAGTCGTGCCACTCGCCAGCGACCTCCAATAGATTGCGTGAAGAGTTGAACAACGCAAGGGCCCCGCGTCGGGCGGGAAAAATCTTGGGAGCAAATCCGAGGGCCGCGGCGAACACTTCTTCTCGCGTCAGGCAGCTCTGCAAGAACTCTCCCATCTTGGCCAGCAACGTGGCGCGCTGCGTGCGTTCCTTCAGCGCATGCATCATCTTCTCGTTCTGCTCGTCCAGTGTGCGGCGTGCAAGGTCCTTTTCCAACATCTCCTGCTGCAGGCGCGTGTTAGCGTCCGCCAACTCCTCGGTCCGCGCCTTGATCTGCTGCTCGAGAACTTGCTGATGGTGTTTCTGCTCTTCGATGTCGGTGCAGGTCCCGAACCATTGCTGGATGGCGCCTTTCTCATCGCGCAGTGGCACGGCACGATCGAGGTACCAGCGATATTCTTGGGTCGCATCGCGCAGACGATACTCGATTTCGAAAGTCTCCCCCGATCGCACACATTCCAGCCATTTTTCCCGGCATGGAACGCGGTCATCGGGATGGACTGAGTCGACCCATCCGGTGCCTGCACTCTCGCTCTCCGTCATCCCCGTCATCTCATACCAGCGCCGGTTGATGTACGTGGTCTGGCCGCTGGCATCGGCGATCCAAACAATCTGTGGTATCGCTTCGGCCAGGGTTTCAAAACGGGCCTCGTTTTCCCGGGTAGTATTTTCGTTTCTCACACTGGTGAACGCGACCGCCAACGATAACGTCACTGACGCCAATACCAACATCACCGTGGAATAGTGATCGCTAACCCGATGCCGGGCTAACGGAGCTACAAAGTGAATTGCCACCCAATATCCTGCGGCTACAGTAGTCGCCCCGCCGGCCCACCAGAACATGCGCGGCCCATGCTGGCTCGCTGTCACTCGCCCAGTCAGAACAAGAATGGAATGGACCGCTAGCACCGCAAAGGCGATCGACAGCGCGATTAGACCGTAGTCGTAGTTCCCCTGTAGCACAATCTGGCTTTCCGCGATGCTCCTCGCAGTGGGAGGCATGCAATACCTGCAGCAGGTCTCTGCACGAACCATCGGCAGATTTATAGAGACTCTTTAGGGTCCGGGATGGGAGGATTCCCGAAATTGAGCAGAAAGACATTGGGATGGTTCAAAAAAAAGACGCAGCCGAAGCTGCGTCTCTTGAAAAGATTCAGGATCCGGTTACGGGTTGGTGCTGACCGTCTTGACCGCCGCGGTGTCAGAAGGCGTTCCATGCCCGGCAACAAAAAAGTTGTGGTCGTACATGTTCCGGTACATCCGCCCGGCGATCTCGGCGGCCTTCGGACCAAAAGTTGGACGTCCGCCCTGCAGGAAGATTACGACGACCACCCGTCCCACGCTCGTGTTGGCATAGGAGGCAAACCAGCCGTAGCGGGTTCCCTCGTGTGAGCACGTGCCGGTCTTGCCGAGGATTTCTTCTTCGCTGAAGTTCACGCGGAGGCTGCGCGCCGTTCCGTACCGAACCGCTCCGGCCATACCGTCCGAGAGTTCGGGAATCACGGGAGCGATGTCAAGCTGCCGCTTGATGCGCGGTTGAAAGCCCGCGACCTCTTCGGGAGTCGTCGGATGCTGCAAGTAGTAAAGCGTGCCGCCATTGGCGATCGCCGAAACCATCGCGCCAAGCTGCAAAGGAGTCATCGAAACGCCTTCGCCGAATGAGCACATCTTGCCGACACCGCCCTGCGTCTCCGGAATCACTGCTTCCGGATACTCCCCGAGCTGTTCGCCCGGAATGTCATATCCGGCCAGTTCTCCCAGCCCATATTCGTGCGCGTAGTAAGCGACCTTTTCAAAGCCAAGCTTGCGTCCGAGAGCCTCGAAGTAGGCGTTGTTCGAGTGGGCCAGGGCGGTAGTGAGATTCATGCGGTAATGCCCGCCAAGCGTCACCGGGGTGTCTTTCGAGATCAGCCCTTCGCTCAGAGCGGCCAGTGCAACGGAAAGCTTAATGGTCGAGCAGGGCTGCGCGCCGCTGGAGAGCGCCAGCTTCTGATTCACCATGGCCAGCACGCGTCCGCTGGTCGGCTCGATGGCAACCACCGTGCCGTTCATGTTGCCTAAGGCGTCGAGCGCCGCCTGGCGTACCACCGGATCTTCGCCGGCAGTGATATCTCCCGCCGAAATGCCATCCTGCACAAACGAACTCATGTTGAAGCGTTCGTAGTAGTGGTGACGGTGGCGCGTCGTGGTGGCTGAAACCGTGAGCGGCTTCGCGCTACGGCTATGCGCAAGATGATGATAGCGGCGGCGCGTACGAGGGGTCTCGCTTACCTTCTGCGACTTCGATTTCGATGGCGTGCGCGTGTTGATGTGGGCTGCCCAGCTCACGCCTGCCAACGGCAGACATGCGCAAATAGCAAGGACCAGACGATGGTGGCTTCCCTTAAACATCTTGTGAATTAACTCCCCTGGATTCTGAGTACTTTGATGCACGCGCGTCGCCAATTAGTGGTAACACGGTACAACCGTGGGACTTCGCTGATACTACGAAACTTACCATGTTCTGACAACTGTCAAAATTTCCATCGGCAAAAACAGTATTTCTGATCTAAGGTACTCCAGAACAGCGAGATAAGCGGAGATTACCGCGGTTCGCGCCCCTTCGGTAACCGATTACCAGGTTACTGGAAAGGTACTACTTATGTGCAAAGCTTTGCGTGGGCCAAGGTTTCAGAGTTTCAGGTTTCAGAGTCTCAGAAGGTTCAAGGTCAGATCCGTTTTCCATCCATCGATCGCGGAACCTGCCGCCTTGCAACTTTGAAACCTCTGAACTCTGAAACCTTCACTCACATCACCTCGTTGCGCTTGCGCAAGAACGCAGGCACGTCGAGGTCGTCCTGCTCGAAGTTGGACGCCAGGTTCGTCAATACACTCGTGCGCATCGAGTCGAGTGAAACCACCTCCGCAACCTGCTCGGAGGCTTGTACGCTTGCCGGCTCATCCATAAAAGTACGGTCGTCCGCCATCTGCTCGTGCGACATGTCTGGCTCCAACATGATGTGCTTCGGCGGCTCCGGCATGGGATCGCGGGGGTCATCATTGCGACGCCCTAGCGCTTCGGGAAAGTCCATCGCGTCGTCGTGGGCCGTGGCAAACGAGACGCGCGTTTCCTGGTGGTGGTGGCGAGTCGTTGGCGCCTCGCGGAAGCCAGTCGCAATCACCGTGATCTTTACCGCGTCTTTCATCTTCTCGTCCATGACGGCGCCGAAGATGATGTTGGCGTCTTCATGTGCCGCACCCTGAATGATCGAGCAGGCCTGCTGCACTTCGGCCAGCTTGAGCGAGGAAGATCCGGTGATGTTGATGAGAATCCCGCGGGCGCCGTCGATGGCTCCGGCTTCGAGCAGCGGCGATGCAATCGCACGTTGCGCGGCGTCGATCGTGCGCTTCGCGCCGCAGGCGGAGGCTGTGCCCATCACGGCGTATCCCATGCGCGCCATGATCGTCTTTACGTCAGCGAAATCGCGGTTGATGATCCCCGGGATCGTGATGATGTCAGAAATTCCTTGCACGCCTTGACGCAAGATATCGTCGGCAATGCGGAACGACTCGAAGAATCCGGCGTCTTCGGCGACAGCCAGCAACTTCTCGTTCGGAATGACGATGGTGGTGTCGACCGACTCCATCAATTCAGAGATTCCGCGCTCGGCTTGCTGCATGCGGCGTTTGCCCTCGAACGAAAAGGGCTTCGTAACCACAGCCACCGTGAGCGCACCCATTTCGCTCGCAAGCGAGGCGATGATGGGAGCTGCGCCGGTGCCGGTGCCGCCCCCGAGTCCGGTGGTGACGAAGACCATGTCGGCGCCTTCGAGCGCTTCGATAATCTTGTCAGAATCTTCGAGCGCGGCCTTGCGTCCAACTTCCGGATTCGCCCCGGCACCGAGGCCGTT
>Ga0210394_10007952_pt1 | contig 11045 bp, 9 predicted proteins | sample IncBWC12MmetaG_FD_160121 | JGI IMG/M metagenome (GOLD analysis project Ga0210394, IMG submission 160121) | Forest soil microbial communities from Barre Woods Harvard Forest LTER site, Petersham, Massachusetts, United States - Inc-BW-C-12-M | ecosystem: Environmental > Terrestrial > Soil >... | reverse complement strand
ATCGTGATCCATCCCGTCGGGACGGATCTGGCGAAGCTGTACAGAGAATACGTGAAATGAGGAGTCTTTTATGAAGCGTTTCTTGGTGGTTTTTGGTCTTTTAAGCGCCGTTTATGGCGCGAAACCGGGCCTGGACACGAACACGATCTGGGACATCCGCTCCGTCAGCGACCCGCAAATCACCAAGGACGCAAAAAGCGTGATCTACGTCCTCGGCTGGTCCGACAAGATGGTTGATCAGCGCTACACCAACCTATGGATCGTTTCGGGCGATGGCAAGGACGAGCGCCCTTTAACCACGGGAGCTTTCAAGGACTCCGAGCCGCGCCTCTCGCCCGACGGGACGCGTCTCGCGTACCTGTCCAACCGCAGCGGCAAAACGCAGATCCACGTCCGCTGGCTCGATAGTGGGCAGGAAGCCCAAATCACCGATTTGCAGCAGGCTCCCAGCAACATCGTCTGGTCGCCCGACGGCAAATGGATCGGTTATGAAGCTCGCGTGCCGGGCAAACCGGACTGGAATCCTAAAATGCCCGAGAAACCGCCCGGTGCGAAGTGGGCGGACCCTCCGATCATCGTGACCAAACTGCGCTGGCGCGAAAACGGCGTCGGCTTGGTTCAACCGGGCTTTTCGCAGATCTTCGCGATCCCCTCGACCGGCGGGACGCCGAAGCAAGTGTCGAGCGGCGATTACAACCACAACGGAACCTTCGCCTGGTCGGGCGATGGAAAATGGATCTATGCGTCGACTAACCGCATCCCCGACGCCGAATATTCGCTCGAAGGCGGCGATATCTATGCCTATTCGGTCGACGATGGCACCGTCAAGCAACTGACGACACGCAAGGGCCCCGATAGCGATCCAGTGCCTTCACCCGGCGGCAAGAAAATCGCCTACATCGGTCACGATTGGAAATTCCAGAGCTACACCGTGAACCATCTGTACGTGATGGATGCGGACGGGAAGAACACGAAGAACCTGACGGCGTCGCTAGATCGCGATGTGCGCGGGCCGCACTGGTCCTGGGATGGGAAGACGCTCTATTTTCTCGTCGACGATCGCGGAAACACGCAGTTGTATTCAGCCGATCCGGAATCGGGCGAAGTCAAGGCGGTCACCAGCGGGCAGCAGCAACTGGGCGAATTTTCGCTGGCCAACAACCTGATGGCCGCGACGGTCCGCACGACGCCGACCGAGCCGGGCGATATCACCATGGTTCCTGTATATAAACAAGGCCCGGCGATGAAGCTGACCCATGTCAACGATAGTCTGATGTCCCAGTATCAGTTGGGCGCGGTCGAAGAACTGACCTACGATTCCTTCGACGGAAAGAACATGCAAGGCTGGATCATCAATCCTCCGAACTTCGATTCGTCGAAAAAGTACCCGTTCATTCTCGATATCCACGGCGGGCCGCATGCAATGTACGGCGTCGGATTCCAGCATGAATTGCAGATTCAGGCTGCTCGCGGGTATGTGGTTCTTTACTTGAATCCGCGCGGGTCGACCGGCTATGGCGAGGAGTTCGGCAACATCATCCACACGAAATATCCCGGCGACGATTTTACGGATCTGATGAAGGGCGTGGATCAGATGATCACCAAGGGCTACATCGACCCGAAAAAATTGTGCGTCACCGGAGGCAGCGGCGGCGGATTGCTGACGGCGTGGACCATCGGCCACACGGACCGCTTCGCGGCGGCGGTGTCGCAGTATCCGGTGACCAACTGGATCACGCAGGCGGGGACAGCCGATGGAGGGTACGTCCACTCGGCTTTGTGGCTGAAGGCGTTTCCCTGGGAGCAGCCACAGCAGTTTCTAGAGCATTCGCCGATTTACTACGCGAAGAATTTCAAGACGCCGACCATGGTGATCACCGGCGAGGCCGACCTGCGCACGCCGATCGCCGAGAGCGAGGAGCTTTATTTCGCGTTGAAGGCTCAAAAAGTGCCGGCGGTTTTGGTGCGGGTGCCAGACGAGTTCCACGGCATCCGCGGTCGCAACAGCCACTACATCGAAAAGATCGAACACATTATGGCCTGGATGGAGAAGTACACCAAATAAATGGTCCTTTCCGACATCGATATCAAACGATATATTTCAGAAGGAAAAATCAAGATCACGCCGCCGCTGCCGCCGGAGCAGTTTGGAAGCTGCTCTGTCGACTTCCGGCTGGGGCATGAATTCAGCGTGTTCGAGCATAGCAAGCACGCGCTCATCGATATTCGCGAGAAAGCCGCCATTCAGGGCCTGATGCGCACGATTATTGTCCCGCCGGGCGAGGCGTTCATTCTTCAGCCGCACGAATTCGCGCTGGCGATTACCGAAGAGGTGCTGGAGTTGGACGACGACGTTCTGGGAAGACTCGAAGGGCGTTCGAGCCTGGGCCGGATCGGGATCATCGTGCACGGAACAGCGGGCCTGTTCGACCCCGGCTGGATCGGCAAGGCGACGCTGGAGCTGAGCAACCTCGGCCGGATGCCGGTGGCGCTGTATCCAGGGATGCGGATCTGCTCGTTCACCTTCGAGCAGCTTTCCACACGGGTCGCGGTGTCGTATCGCAACAAAGTAGGAAATAAATACGCGGGCCAAGACCGTCCGCTGGCGAGCAAGTTGGCGAGCGAGTCGGGGGAGTAGGATACTGCAGGTCACAGGCTAAAGCCTGTGCCACCATGTCTGTTTTGGTGAAATGTGCCAATGGCGGTGGCACAGCCTTTAGTCTGAGTGGGGTGGCACTGACTTTTAGTCTGTGTGGGTAGCACAGCCTTTTAGTCTGTATGGGGTGGCACTGACTTTTAGTCTGTGTGGAGTAGCACAGCCTTTAGTCTGAGTGGGGTGGCACTGACTTTTAGTCTGTGTGGGGTAGCACAGCCTTTTAGTCTGCGTGGGGTGGCACAGACTTTTAGTCTGTGTGGGGTAGCACAGCCTTTAGTCTGCGTGGGGTGGCACAGACTTTAGTCTGTGTTCGGTGGCACAGACTTTAGTCTGTGTTCGGCCGATAGGCGCTCGAATAGCGAAATAATTGTGGTTCCGCCGCGAGATTGGCGCGGACCGGATTGAATTCGATGTATCGGATGATGTTGCTCCTCTCTCGAAGCGACCGCACGCGGCGATCGAACGACTCATCTTGCCAAAAGGTTTGGCCCGTTCTATGGAGCAGCTCGTTGGCGCGTTTTGCGGACACTCCCTTCACAAATTGCGTGATCTTCGGGGCAGGAACCCTGGGATCGATTAGGAGATGGACATGATTCGGCATCACGACGAATGCAACGAGTGTGTAGAGGGCGCGAATTTGATCGCCATTCCGGATGGTCTCCGTAACGCATTCGGCGACCCGTGGTTGATTTAGCCAATTGGGCCCGAAGCGCGTGCGCTCAAGCTCGCGGTCGGCTATAACGAAGGAATGTCCGTCGCGGCCGGAGGCGAGAGGGAGGGTGCCGTATAGTCGAAACGTGATGAACAGCGTTGCTCCCTCGGGCTGAAAGTGCGGAAGGTTGCGGCGGTATTCCAACTGATTGTTAGTGGCTCACGGGGAGGGAATTTCTCTGGTTTCTTGAAGCCTCACAGGCCGAGGCCTGTGCCACCATGTAACTTACCTTCAGCCGGCAGGCATCGGCGCATCGACCTTTCTTCTCCACACCTCCACCAGCACCACCCCTGTTGTTGCCCATCTCTGGGCAGGGGAGTTCGGCAGCGAGGGAGAAGGGCCTAATTCTGAGTGGGAATCTTGTCCGCCCTGTCGACGACGACGATATCCGTCGGTATCTTCTTCGGCTCCAATCTGAGCCCGAGCTGCTGCGGGACGGCACTGACAAGGTTGGGTGCGGACTCGTCCGGGGAATCTATCGGCAGGGCTCCGGGGGCTTGGGGTGCGAACTCCAGCGTGAAGTCGAATTTGCCGGTTAATCCGGTCTTGTCCGCCACAGGGAGGCGAAACTGATTACTCAGCCTCTCAACCAGTGCGGAGAGCGGTTGCGCTCTGGCCGTGAGCAGCGAAACAACAGCTTTTCCGCGAACCCCCTCCATCATCACCAGGCCGGGCGCGGAGAGTTGCGGAAATCCGTTAGCGTCGGTCTTGGGCGCCTCCGTGGGTTCCACGTCTGGACCTGTTTCCGTCGATGGCTTCAGCTTGGGTCCACTCTTGCCTTTGACCAGTTCGTAGCCCTGTATTTCTTTGGTCTCGTGATGTACGGCGAGATGGAACCGCTCGGCGAGAAGATTCTGGAGCATCAGATTAAACTGCTCCTTCGTCGTCCCTGGAGGGACCTTGGCGATGATTTCGTAACGCTCCGCAGACATCCACTCGGGGCCAGTAAGCTGGTAGGTTTTCACATCGTAGGCGCGCAGCAGACGTTCGTCAGCGTGACATTCGTGAAGGTAATCTGCCCTGGGTCGGATGTGCCCGGACCGCCTCGCATGCTTGCCCGGACGCGCACGGCAGATTGCGAAGGCGCAGGCTTCACCGAGGCGACTTCGAAATTCGCCGGTTGGCCGTTGGCGGTGGCGCACAAACACACCATCCATCCCAGGAACGTCGCTGATGACCGCAAGTGCTGTAAAAGCAGCATGTGCTGCAAATGTAGCGCTCCCGGAGAGCGATGTCAAGGCATAAATAATCGGCATCTCACTCAGCCGGAAACATCGGCGCATCGACCTTCCTCCTCCACACTTCCACCAAGACAACCCCAATCAACACCAGCCCGATCGACAACCCGATCCACAACCCCGGCGCTCCCATCGCGTAGCGAAAACAGAGCAGCGATCCCAATGGCAACCCGATCGCCCAATACCCGGTAAAGTGACAAAACATCGGCGTCCGAGAATCCCCCGCTCCTCGCAGCGCTCCGGTCGCGACCACTTGCAAACCATCGAACAATTGAAAAAACGCGGCGATTCTCAGTAAAGTCATTCCCGCCGCGATCACATCCGCTTCCGGAGTGAACAGCCTCGCAATCCAGTAGGGAAAAACCAGCAAGGTCAATGCAGCGCAGGACATCACCGCAGCTCCCAATCCCAACGCCGTCCATCCCGCCCGAGCCATGCCTTCATGATCGCGCCTTCCGATCGCATGCCCCACGCGTACGGCCGCCGCCGAACTGATTCCCAACGGCATCATGTACGTCATGCTCACCGTCTGCAACGCGATCTGATGCCCTGCCAGCGGCGTCGCGCCCAGTTTCCCGATCAGCACAGTCACCACCGCGAAAACTCCTGTCTCCAATCCTATCTGTCCCGCCGCTGGCGCGCCGAGCCGCAGCAATTCCTTCACCCGCGTGAAGTCCGGCTTCCACGTTACATGCGACATATGAAACAGCCTGGGTTCGTTTCGCAAAACTACCGCGCCCAGCACCACTGCCTGGTAGATTCGCGAAATGAACGTCGCCCACGCCGATCCTTCCGCTCCCATCGCCGGCGCGCCCAGATTACCGAATACAAACAACCAGTTACAGAAAATATTCACCAGGTTCGCGGTCAGCAGAGTGATCATGATCGGCCGCACGATGTTGATCGATTGCAAATAACGCCGGAATCCGAAGAACAGGATCAGCGTCGGCGCGCTCCAGTTCAGGACGCGAAGATAGGGCTGCGTCACGCTCATGACCGCCGGGTCGATGCCCCATGCCGATAGCAGAGGGTTCAGCAGCCAGATTGCTCCCATTACCAAAGGACTCAGAAACAGCGACAGCCAGATGCCGCTGATCAGCGAATGGCGGCAGTCGTCGCGATCGCCGGCGCCAAACGATTGCGACACCAAGGTGTCGAGCCCCAGCAGCAACCCACCGGCGAAAATGCCGATGCCGTAAAACAACATTGTCCCGAGCCCGACCGCGCCCATCGCCTGCGCGCTGACGCGCCCGACGAACATGGTGTCCTCGATGCCCATCGCCATCCAGCCGATTTCGGCGAACACCAGCGGCAGTGCTAGCCGTACCATGGGGGAAATTTCGTCGCGCAGGCCTGTTCTTATGCTCATTCAGGGCGTTTTAAGGCTATGCTTATCGTACCGCGCATGCTGAAATTCATCTTCTTCTCTACGGTTCTGCTGGCACAGGAGCGCATCGTCAAAGATCCGGGCGTCATTACCACCCGGCAAGCCATCACGCCTGCCGGGCTGCAATCGGTTTTTAACGGACGCGTTTACGGTGTCGCCTTTGGAAAAACGTCCAGCGAGGTGTGGGTGCTGCACGCCCATGAGGTCACGTTCCTGGATTGGCGCGCCAATAAAGCCTTGGCGCACGTTACTTTTGAGGGTTCAGCCGGGCTGGGAGGCATCCGCTACGACCCGTCCGCCGACCGCGCCCTGGTGACTATCGCAAACCACGGCGAAGCCGAACTCTGGAGCGTGCGACGCGACGGGTCGCACGTGGCGTGGAAGCTCGGCTCCAGCGCCAATTCCGGAGCGCTGGCCGCAACCGGCAGGATCGCTGCTATCCCGTTAATTCACGTGAATATGCTTGCCATTGCCGACCTGCAAAAAGGCACCGTGCGAACGGTCAAAACCGCAATAGCCCCGTTCGGCGCAGCGATCAATCATGATTCGACAACCGCTTACGTCAGCAACTGGGGAGGCCGCGCTCCCAAGGACGGCGATCTTACCGCGCCCACCGGCCACTCGGCTGGAGCCGACCGCGTGGTGGTCGACGAACGCGGAATTGCTTCCACTGGAACGGTTTCCCGCATCGACCTGGTGATGGGGACGGTCGAAAAAACCATCCCCGTTGGCCTTCATCCCACCGCCGTCGCGTGGGATGAACCCACCGCAAGATTATATGTAGCCAACGGCAATGAGGATTCGATTTCGGTAATCGACACCAATCAGAATAAAGTCGTGCAAACCTTTGCATTGCAACCCTTTTCGCGAAAAGTGGCTGGTATTGCCCCGACCGCGCTGGCCATTTCGGACGACGGGACGGCGCTTTATGTCGCATGCGGAGGAATCAACGCGATCGCGGTGCTGAATCCGGCTAACGGAAAGCAGCGAGGCCTGATTCCAACTGCCTGGTATCCCAATAGTTTATCTTTCGAAGAAGGGCATCTGGCGATCGGGACTCTGCTGGGCGTCGGGTCGGGATGGCGCGACGAACCGAAGCATCGGTTCGTCCACTCCGAGCGCGGATCCATTCATGTGCTGCCGATTCCCGACGCGGCGCAGCTGGCGTCGTTCACCAACGCGGTGATTTTGAACAATTTAATGGCGCTGCCTGCGATGGACGAGAAGCCTCGCGCGGGTGTCCGGCCGCTGTCGGTTCCGGAGCGCGCGGGCGAACGGTCGACCATCGAGCATATCGTCTATATCGTTAAGGAAAATCGTACTTACGATCAGGTCCTGGGCGATCTGGGCAAGGGCAACGGCGATCCGTCGTTCGCGATTTATGGCGCGGAGGTGACGCCCAATCAGCATAAGATGGCGCGCGAGTTCGTGACGCTCGACAATTTCTACGCCGCGGGAGGCAACAGCGCGGACGGGCATCAGTGGCTAACGCAAGCCAACGAAACGGATTACTGTCTGTGGCCCGGCTATGAAGGCCGTAGCTATCCTTACGATGGTTCCGATCCGATTGCGCCGTCGGCTGGTGGGTTCGTTTGGGAGTACGCGTTGAAGCTGAAAAAGACGGTCCGCGTTTTTGGCGAATACGCAGGAGAAACGCCGACGCCTCGGGACGCCAGGGCGGAGATGCTAAAGCAATGGAAAGACGGTGCGGATTTCACGTCTAAGTGGAACACCGTCGCGCCCATTGCGCCGATGAACAAGATCCTGGCTAAGAACTTTCCGGCGTATTCAACCAACATTCCCGATGTCGTGCGGGCGCAGATCTTCATTTCCGAATTGAAAACGTGGGATACGATGCCCAATTTGACGCTGATTCAGTTGCCCAGCAATCACACGCAGGGGACGGCGTCCGGAGCATCGTCGGCGAAGGCGATGGTGGCTGATAACGACTACGCGGTGGGCCAGATCGTGGACGCGCTGAGCCATAGCAAGTTCTGGAAAACGATGCAGATTTTCATCGTTGAAGACGACGCGCAGAACGGCGTCGATCACGTGGACGGGCATCGCACAGTGGCGCTGGCGGTCGGTCCTTATATAAAGCGCGGAGCTGTGGATTCGACGTTTTATTCGAATCCGGGGATGCTGAAGACCATCGAGCTGATTCTCGGTTTGCCGACCATGTCGCTATTCGATCTGATCGCAGCGGATATGCGGGCGAGTTTCACGGAAAAGCCTGATTTCACGGCGTTTGATGTGGAGCAGCCGAAGCACGATTTGTTTGAAGTGAATCCACCGTTGAAGGCTTTGCATGGCGCGGCTCGTCGGGATGCGGCGGCATCGTTAAAGATGGAATTCGATTTACCGGATCGAGCACCTGCGGGGAAGTTGAACCGGATTTTGTGGGCGGATGCGAAGGGGTATCACGTGAAGTATCCAGCGCTGATGCGGAGTATTTTTGCGCCGATGGCGATGGATGTGGATGATGAGGATCGCTAACGGTCTGGCAGTCGGAAGAGTCGAAGTTCGGGCATCGGAAAGTGCTTGCGATTGTCGGTGAGGAGGGGCACGTCGTTGGTCAGGGCGACGGCGGCGATGGTTACGTCGGTGTAGGAAAGGGTGTGGCCTTTTTTCAGCCAGTCGCGACGCAGCAGGCCGGCTTGGCGGGCGATTTGCGGCGTGACCGGCAGATATTCCAGGCTGTTCAAGAAGGCTGCGGTTCGATCCTCCTCGCCCGTGCGGAGACCAGAATACACCTCGGTTAGATTCACTGGGCAGCAAGCCAAGTCGTGACCCTGGTCCAAGAGTCGCTCCAGGAATTCAGTGCGGCCGAAGCGTCCGTTGATCGAAAATGACGGAAGAATCGAGCAGGATAACCGCCATCAACCGAAGGCATCCTCAAATCGCTCGTCAGGCTCGGAACGGATTTTTTCGACGTAGGCCGCGCCGCCTTCGGCGAGTTCCGGATGATGATTGGTATTCCATGCGCCCGCGGAGAGATTGAGGGCCTGCCGCTGCTTATTGCGGCGGACGTCGCGCCAGAGGAGATCGACGACGTACGGAGTTCGGCGCTTGTGTTCGGCTTGGGCTAGGAGGTCGAGTTCGTGGGCGAGGTCTGGGGGGATTTTGATTACGCTCGGCATGGTTTCCTCGGATTGGTGCCTTGGGTGGATACCTAGCCTGGTACCAGCTTCAAGCGTAACAAAATACGACATTGGCCGCTGATGAACACCTATGGAGAACAAATCTACTTGCAGTCTGGCTTCGTGCCGCAAACGCAGTGCGAGGACTGAAGCGCATCTTTGGCCTGCTGGCGAAGATTGTCGCTAATGCGGTCCTGGGTGTAAATCCAAAGGTAGTTGCACGCTGACGCCCTGATATCGGCCGATTCAGTCGTGGCGAGATGCTTCAGCTTATCAATCACGTAGCCCTGAAGCCCTAGATCGGGTACACCCCGCTCGATATCGCCGGCAAATTTGAGATCATCTACTGCGCCTCGGCCCCTCGTGAGGAGGATGTCCACCAAGGCGTGGTCTAAAGACCTCGCGGAGTCGGCGTGGTACTCAGGATGTGCACCACTGTGCACGAACATGGTGCAGTAATCCCATCCGTCACAGGCCATCCGTAAGACGCCGCCGTCTTGACGCAACCAAAGAACGCGCCGGGACGGACCTAGGGCGAACCCCAGCGGTCGTGGGCCGTCAAACCCACCTGCAAAACCGAAATAGTAAACGGTGATGGTCCGCTCAGTGATCTGGCCTCGGAGGACATTCTCAATCTGGACGCTTATTCGATGAAGTTGCATCGGGTAGTTGGGATTGCGGCGCGTGGGCACATGCCGGCCGACTGGTGAATCCGAGTTAACGACACCAACAACTACCAAGGGAGCCGAACGCGCCTGCTCGCTTGATTGTTCGTCGAATTCGGTGAGATGCGGTGTTCGGTCACAACCAGCGTTCAGCGCCACAAAGAGTGACGCTGCGGCAACCCACTTCGTGATCAGCGGCAAGATCGTCTTCACGGGGCTTTACTCTGAGTTGTTGACACCGCCCAGCGGGGAAAGGTTCCGGCTGCTCTTGGGAGCCATCTTAGGATACCTCTCGTCAGGACGACGAAGGTAGGTTGAGAACGCAGGTCGAGCGTGCACTAGCTTCGGCGACTGGGTGCTGGGACTTGCTTCACATTAAGAAATGGCCGATTGCCAATCGGCCGCAGGCTGCCAGCCTGCACCACAAGATAGGTTTATAATCTTCTGAAAGGCTCTCCAACTATGAACACACTCCGCCTCTCTCGAATTTCGCTTCTGGTTGTTTTTGCGCTGGCTGGAATTGCGCAGACTGCCAAGCGCCCTCTTAATCACCGGGATTACGATCCATGGCGTGCGATTCAGGGGCAGACCCTTTCGCACGACGGGAAGTTTTTGGCTTACTCGCTGTTCCCGGAAGAAGGGGATGGAGAGGTCGTGGTGAAGGATCTCGCCTCGGGGAAAGAAGTGCGGGAGAACGCGGGGTCGGTGCCGCCGGCTCCGGATACGCAGAATTTTGAGGCTCCTCCAGAAGCGCTCGGAGGGGGCGGGCGTGGGGTTCGGCTCGCGTTTACGGCGGATGGGAAATATTTGGTCTCGACGGCTTTTGCGAAGAAGGCTGACACGGATCAGGCCAAGAAGGACAAGAAGCGCGCGGATGAGATGCCGAAAGCCAGTTTGCTGATTTTTGACATTTCGACGATGTCGTCTTCGCGCGTTGCCGATGTTGCCAGTTTTCAAGTGCCGGAGAATGGGCCGAGTTTGCTCGCCTATCTGAAGGGTCCGAAGGCCGGGGCTGCGCCCGCGGCTACGGAGAATAACGACTCCGATTATCAGGGGCGCGGAGCGCGCGGCGGCGGCGGTCGCGGAGGGTCGGCGGCTCGGGTGAAGTTTGGGTCGGACATGGTAGTGCTGGATTTGCGCGTCAAGAAGGAGCGCGTGTTTGAAGACGTCTCCGATTATTCGATGTCGAAGGACGGGAAGACACTGGCTTATACCGTCGCTTCTAAGAAGGAAGAATCGAATGGAGC
>Ga0210394_10007951_pt1 | contig 11046 bp, 11 predicted proteins | sample IncBWC12MmetaG_FD_160121 | JGI IMG/M metagenome (GOLD analysis project Ga0210394, IMG submission 160121) | Forest soil microbial communities from Barre Woods Harvard Forest LTER site, Petersham, Massachusetts, United States - Inc-BW-C-12-M | ecosystem: Environmental > Terrestrial > Soil >... | reverse complement strand
CGACGTGCGCGATGGGGCGGGCCGAGCCGTCGATATATTCACCGGCCCGGCTCACTACGTCTCCAACCAGCCCGTCTCGTATTCCTTGTACGCGGTTGAATTGGTCGACACTCGGGCGGGATTGCTACCTTTGGACGACACCTTGCAGAATGTCTTCGACCCCTACGCCTTCATTCGCGACGCCTATTTGCAGCGGCGCGCCTACTTGATCTCGGACGGCAAACTCAAGGAAGAGCCGCTGGAAGATCCGGGCGAGGACGAGCCGCCGGCAAAGAAGACAATTCCCCAGCCAGTGCCGCCGCCATCGGCAACGGCCCAATAATCCTGAATGGAATTTCACGCGCGCCTCAGGCTCGCGGCTAGTTCGGCGGATTGTTGGCCTTGAGAAACTCCACGGAGGCTTGCAGCATCTGCAGCCGGGTGTCGCTGCGCGACAGCCAATGGTCCTCGTGTTTCATCGTGACCAGTTGTACGGATTTGCCCGCACGCTTTAGCGCGCTCAACATGTCGTCGCTCTGCTCGAAAGGAACCACGGTGTCGTCGCGGCCGTGGATCAAGAGCACCGGCACCGTCACGGCGCTCACATGTTCGATGGGCGAAATAGCGATAAGCGCGGGATCGTTCTGATCGGCAGTGCCCATGAATCGGTCCCAATACCGCTGACTCCAGCTCAAGTGATTTTCAATGGTCCATTTACGAAAGCGCCGCAGGTCCGAAATACCCGCAACCGATACGGCGCAGCGATACACTCCCGGATCCAGAGTTACGCCGGCAAGCGCCGCGTAGCCGCCGTAGCTGGCGCCGACGATACACACGCGTGCCGGGTCGATCACGCCCTGCTTGGCAAGATAGCGCACACCGTCGGATAAATCGGTTTGCATCTTGCGGCCCCACTGGCCGAAGCCGGCCTCGATGAATCGGAGACTCAAGGCCGAGCCGCGGTAGTTGGGTTGCAGCACGGCGTAGCCTTGCGAGGCCAGGGCCTGCGCCCACCAGTCGAAATCCAGAGTTTCCGCTACGGCGGGTCCGCCATGCGGCAGAACAATCAGCGGCAGATCCTTTTCTGCGCCTCCCGGCGGTAAGGTTAAAAACCCTGGAATGGCGAGGCCATCGGCCGCGGCGTAGGTAATGGCTTTAACCGGCGCCGGCGCAGTCAACCCTGTGTAGACCGGACCCAAAATGGTCGCATGATGCGTGTACCAATCGTACAGGGCGTAGACATAGCCGTTGTTGGCGCCAAAGATTTCGACGACGACCTTCGAAAAATCATCCGAGTGCGATACCAGGCGGACGCGCTCGTTGGGGAATGTTCGCAGGATGGCGTTCCAGTGGGCCTGCAGCTCATTGTCGAACAGGACATACTGATTGTCGCCGATCCCGCGAGTTCCGCCGATGATGCGCCCGCTCTTGCGGTCTTCAATCACGCTCACAAACGCCGCGCCTCTTTCCAGCGGCGGACCCCAGGTACCGTCTTTGACAGAGAGCGGCTTCCACACCGAATCGCCGTTTTCGATGAAGTGCACGATGATGGCGCCGCCATCGGCGGAAAATCCCAAAACGTTGGGTACATCGATTGGCGCAGATCCGGACGCCACCAGCGTCAGGCGATCGTCCCGGCGCGCTCTGATTTCCCAGAGTTTCGTGTTGTCATGATAGACGAATTGCGCCGCGATGCGGCCCGCCTCATCGATCAGCCAGTCGGTGTTCGGCTCCGGGCCTTTTGCAATGAGCCGCGCCCGCCGCTCGGGAATGGAAAATGTAAACAGGCCGGGTAACACCTTGTCGCTGACGTAATAGCCGGGTACGTACAGCATCGCCTGTCCCCCGACATCGCGCACTGCCGTATCGCCGACAACTACATTGAAAGTTTTTTCGTTCTGTATGTCGAAGGACAGAGGTCCCACGTGGCGCTTGCTGACAGTGTATAGGATCAGTTGGTACCACTCGCTCTTCCCGCCCAGATAGCCGAAGGGCGGCAGGCTCGTGCTGGAAATCGTAGCCAGGAGATTGTCATCATCGATCCATTCCACGCCCCGCAACTTGGTATCGCCGACGCGCACGCCGCCCAAGGTCTCGGCTCCCTTCAGCAGACCCACCAAAAGGGTCCGCTTATCCTCGGCGGTCCTGACAAACGCGAACTTCGTGCCGTCGGGCGATATGGACACATCCTCCAGCGTCGGCAGGCGTCCGAATACCTCGAGCGGGGTCGGTTCGGCGGCAATGGTTGCACGCGGCGCGGCAATAAACATACCGACGCCTGCCGCGGCCATCAGCAAGGTCCGCAATCGGAAGCGCAATCTTCTCATGGTGGGTAGACTCCATCCGTGGCCGCCCCGGTGGGCGCACATTTTTCTTATCCTAACCAGCAGTCAGCAGCTCTTCGACCTCGCTCAAGCGCGCGAGCTGATGCAATTGCACCGGAATGTTTTCATACTTCAAGCTGCGGCTCTCGGCTTTGGCAATGCTCAGCCACTCGATCAAAAGCGCCAGACCTGAGCTGTCGCTGTCGCTCACGCCGGACAGATCAATGACGGTGGCATGTCCGCCGCCAATGGCTGCGGTACCCGCGCGCAGCAGTGCCGTGACCGTGGAAAAGTGCAGGACTCCGTTCACGAGTGAACGATTATCTTTCTGAACTTCGAATGTGGCGGTGAGCCCCGTGCTATTTTTCAATGGCTGCTCACCGCTGCGCCGGCAGGGCCGACCTTGCCCTCGCGCTCGAGCCGGACGATCACATCGTCGAGTCCCTTTTGCTGAATCTCGGCTGCAAAATCGGTACGGAAGCTTTTTACGTATGAAATGCCGTCGATCACCACATCCCAGGCTTTCCAGCCTTCAGGGGTTTTTCGCAAACTGAAATTCACCGGTACTTTGGCGCCGGACTCGCGCTTGACTTCCGTGCGCACCGTAGCCGTCGTGTCGGCGGGGTCGCCTTTGTACGGCAGCACCACGAACCGGTCGCCCGTAAAATCGATCAGCGCCGCGCCGTAATTTCGCAGCAGCGAGTGATAAAACGCGTCGACAAAGCGTTTGCGCTGTTCGGGGGTTGCAGTCTTCCACGTCTGTCCCAGGACCAGGCGCGCCGCATAGTCGGTATCGAAATTCGGCAGGAGTACGTTGCCTACCAGGGCATCGAGCTTCTTCGGATCACCTCGATACATTGCCCGATTGGCGTCCAATTCCTGCAGCATGCGTTTGGCGGAATTTTCCACCAACTCGCCGGGGCTCAAGGTATTCGAGTTGGCGGCGGGAGCCGGCGCGGGTACATCCGCGGCATACGCACACAGGCCGGTGACCGAAATCAGCATTGCAGCTATCGTAACTTTCATCATTTCGCTTTCTCCGCAGTTTTAGGCTTGCCCGCCGTCTTGGCATCCGCCGGCGCGGCTGCCGGCGCAGCATCGGGTGCCGGCGCATCGGCCTTGGATTTGGTGAAGTTCGCCAGAACTTGACCAATCAGGTTTTCCAGCACGAAGGCCGACTGCGTAAAATCAATCTGATCCTTGTCCTTCAGATACGTGTCGGCTCCTCCCGCGGTTAGCCCGATGAACTTCCCTCCCAACAGGCCTTGAGTATAAATGCTGGCGTCGCTGTCGGTGGGGATCTGGTTGTATTTTGCATTGATGCGCAAGACAACCACGGCTTTGAAATCCGTCTCGTCGAAGTCGATCTTTGTGACCCGTCCAATTTCGACTCCGGACATCGACACCGGAGAACCAACTTTAAGATCGCCGACGTTGTCGAACTTCGCCGTCAGGTCATAGTGCGGCGGACTCATGAAGGGCAACCCGCGGCTCGTGGTCTGCGTCGTCAGGAAAAACAGCGCTGCAAAGCCGAGCAGCACGAAAGTACCGGTGCCGAGATTCAACGTGCGTGACTTTTGCATTGCAATACTCCCTACAAAAACGCTGCCGTAATCAAATAGTCCAAGAACAGAATGACGACCGCGGATGTGACGACCGTGTATGTGGTGGCTCGTCCCACGCCCTCCGCAGTCGGCGTCGCATAGTATCCTTGGTAGACGGCGATGAGACTGCACGCGACGCCGAAAACCAGGCTCTTCACGATGCCCTCATTGACATCCGACAAGTGAACGGCGGCACGCATCTGCGACCAGAAACTACCTCCATCCACCCCCATGATCTGCACGCCCACCAGCTGTGCGCCGTAGATGCCGATCACGCTGAAAATTGCGGCAAGCAGCGGCATGGCGATCACGCCGCCCAAAAAACGCGGTACGACCACGCGCTGGATGGGGTCGACCGCCATCATTTCCATCGCCGAGATCTGGTCCGTCGCCCGCATCAATCCCAATTCCGATGCCAACGCCGTGCCGGCGCGGCCGGCAAACAGCAACGCGGTGACCACCGGACCCAACTCCTTGACCAGTCCGATCGCTGCCGCCTCGCCCAATGCTTCTTCGGAACCAAAGCGCTGCAACAGATCATAGCCCTGCAGGCCAAGCACCATCCCCACGAAAAGCCCGGAGAGCATGATGATGACCAACGATAGCGCGCCGGAGTTGAAGATCTGCTGCGAAATCAAATCGAATCGCATCAGGGCGCGCGGCGAATTCACGATCAGCCGCAGCAGGAACTGCACCACTGACCCGAGCGCTTCCAAGGCGTCGGTAAGGCTCTCCCACAGTTCGCGCAGCATGATTAAGGATCCCCGCTGCGGGCGAGCAGCTCGCCAAAGTACTCAGGAGCCGGAAAATGAAATGGCACGGGGCCGTCGGCCAGTCCGCCGATGAATTGCTTCACGGTCTCCGATGGATAGCTTTTCAGCTCCTGCGGCGTGCCGCTGGCGACGACCTTGCCGCCCGACAGCAGGAAAATCTGATCGGCGACTGTGCTGATTTCCTTCACATCGTGCGACACCACGATGCTGGTGATGCCCAGCGTGTCGTTCAAGCGCCGAATCAATCGTAAAATGACTCCCAAGGAGATGGGGTCGAGGCCCACGAACGGTTCATCGTAGATCAGGAGCTCAGGGTCCATGACGATGGCGCGCGCCAGGGCTACGCGCCGACTCATTCCGCCCGAGAGTTCAGCGGGCATCAGTTCTGCCGCACCGCGAAGTCCCACCGCCTGCAATTTTGTGAGCACCAATTGGCGAATGAGCCGTTCGGGCAAATCAGTGTGCTCGCGCAGCGGAAAGGCCACGTTTTCGAAGACACTCAGGTCGGTGAGCAGCGCGCCGTTTTGAAACAGCATTCCCATGCGGCGGCGAAGCACATACAGCTTGGCGCGCGACAGCGCCCTTAAATTCTCTCCCGCCACTTCGATTGAACCGCCATCGGCCAACACTTGACCGGTGATCAAGCGCAGCAGCGTGGTTTTTCCCGTACCGCTGGGTCCCATGACCGCGGTTATTAAACCGCGCTGGATCTTGATATCGAGTCCGACAAAAACCGGGCGGTTGCTGACCGCGTAGTCGAGGTTCTGTATATCAACGATGGCGGGGGATTGGTTCAAAGGTTTGGCTGCGGGCCCCGTCTCCAAGGCGGGGCGTGGCGCGGGCATTCAGCCCGCGGATGCTTCCATTGCCGCGGTGTACTCACCCGTTGCCGCCAAACCGTTGAGCTTCGCCCGGGTGGCCAGCGCCTGCTGCCCGGAGGCAATGCCGCTCGCCTTGCCGGCCCAGGCTTTCAAGGCATCTTCCTGCAGCGCGCGCCCATAGCTGAATGTCAGCGCCCACGGCAGAGGTCCGGTGGCATGCATCAAATTCAAATGCAGTGTGGCGTCGGTAGGGCTTTGACCGCCCGACAGAAAGGCGATGCCTGGAACCGCCGCCGGCACATGGCGCTTCAAGGTGCGTACGGTTGCTTCCGCGATCTTTACGGGGCTCGCCTGGTCCGCGCATTTTTTGCCCGGGATCACCATGTTCGGCTTCAGCACCATGCCTTCCAAGGCTACGCGAGCCGCGAACAAGTGGCTGAAAACGCTCTCGAGCACAGCGTTGGTGACTTCCTCGCAGCGTGGCAAAGTGTGGGCTCCGTCCATGAGCACTTCCGGCTCGACGATGGGCACGATTCCGGCTTCTTGGCACAATGCCGCGTAACGAGCCAATCCAGCGGCATTGGCGTCGATCGCATAGCGGCTCGGAATTGCGGAATCGATGTTGATCACGGCGCGCCATTTGGCGAATCTTGCACCCAGTTTGTGATACTCGGCCAACCGCTCGCGCAATCCGTCCAGACCCTCGGTGATGGTCTCATCGGGAAAGCCGGGCAGCGGCTTCGCGCCCAAGTCCACTTTGATGCCGGGAAGCATGCCAAATTTGGCAAGATACGCAGGGAACGGTACACCCGCCTGGGTTTTTTGCCGCAGGGTTTCATCGTACATGATGACGCCGCTGATGTATTTCTGCGCCCCCGAAGCGCTGAACAGCATCTCGCGATACGCACGCCGATTCTCTTCCGTGGAGTCCAATTTGATGCTGTCAAAGCGTTTTTTGATGGTGCCGGTACTCTCGTCCGCAGCCAGAATTCCTCTGTTTTTCGCAACCAGCGCACGCGCTGTGGCGTTAAGCTCTCCGATATTCATGGGTGGACAGTCTCGCTGAAATTGTTGGGTAACTTCGCTCAAGGATAACAAAACCCGCCTCAATCCGCGCCCCGGGTGGCACTCCAAGTCAAATAGGACTAAACTAGTCCTACATGAAGTTCCCGCTTGGAGAACCGTCTTTATGCTGCGAATGGGAAAAATGACTGACTACGCGACCGTCGTGCTTGCGAGTTTAGCGCAAGAACCGTCAAGGCCCCGCGCTGCGGCTGAGCTGGCGGAGCGCACTCGCTTGGGCCGGCCCACCGTGAGCAAGGTCCTCAAGGCTTTGCAACGCGCGGGCATGGTAATTTCTTCACGCGGCGCACAAGGCGGTTATCACCTGGCGCGCAGGCCCGAGGAGATCACTGCTGCGCAGATTCTCGATGTCTTCGAGGGGCCCATCGCGATCACTGAATGCAGCGGCGCCTCCAGCCACTGCAGCATCGAACGCTTGTGCCGGGTGGGCGGCGCCTGGCAGCGAATCAATGCAGCGATCCGGCGCGCACTGGAGGATGTCACATTGCATCAATTGGCTGGTTTGGACGCGGCTGGCTTGCGGGTCGCCGACCTGGCGGCTGAAATTCGCGTGAATACCTGAAAAGTATCCCCACTTAACTGCTATCTGCGATCGCAACTGGAAAGCCCGTGTCTAGCAAATCCCAAGATGTCGAAGCCCTGGTCGGACAAAAATACCGCCACGGTTTCATCACCGATATTGAGTCCGACAGCCTGCCGCCGGGCCTCGACGAGGACGTGGTCGCCGCAATCTCGAAGAAGAAGCACGAGCCGCAATTCTTGTTGGACTGGCGCCTGAAGGCATTTCGGCACTGGCAGAGCATGCAAGAGCCGACTTGGGCCCACGTGCGCTACAAGCCCATCGACTATCAGGACATTTCGTATTATTCCGCGCCCAAGAGCCCGGCCAATGCGCCGAAAAGCCTCGATGAGGTGGATCCGAAATTGCTCGAAACCTACGAAAAATTGGGCATTCCTTTGCATGAGCGCGCGCGCTTGGCCGGGGTCGCGGTGGACGCAGTGTTCGACAGCGTGTCCGTTGCAACCACATTCAAGGATAAGTTGAGCAAGGCGGGCGTGATTTTTTGTTCGTTTTCCGACGCCGTGCGCGACCACCCGCGGCTGATCGAGCGCTACCTGGGCACCGTGGTGCCCACAACCGATAATTTTTTTGCGGCGTTGAATTCGGCCGTGTTCTCGGACGGCTCTTTCGTCTACGTACCGCCCGGCGTGCCCTGCCCGATGGAACTGTCCACTTATTTTCGGATCAACGCGGCGAAAACCGGCCAATTCGAGCGCACGTTGATCATCGCCGCCGAAGGGGCGTCGGTGAGTTATTTGGAAGGCTGTACGGCGCCCATGCGCGATGAAAACCAGCTACACGCCGCGGTGGTCGAACTCATTGCGCTGGACAACGCGCAGATCAAGTACTCGACGGTGCAGAATTGGTATCCCGGCGATGAAAACGGCCTGGGCGGAATTTACAATTTTGTCACCAAACGCGGCGAGTGCCGCGGCCGCGACTCCAAGATCTCCTGGACCCAGGTGGAAACCGGTTCGGCGATCACCTGGAAATATCCGAGCTGCATTCTCAGGGGCGAAAACTCGGTCGGCGAGTTCTATTCGGTTGCGGTCGCCAACAATTATCAGCAAGCCGATACCGGCACCAAGATGATTCACATCGGCCGCAATACCAAGAGCACCATCGTTTCCAAGGGCATCTCGGCCGGCCATGGTGAGAACACCTATCGAGGGCTGGTCAAAATCCTGCCGAGCGCCGCCGGCGCCCGCAATTTCACCCAATGCGATTCCCTGCTGATGGGTGCCAAATGCGCGGCCAACACCTTTCCCTACATGGAGGTGAAGAATCCGACCGCAACCGTGGAGCACGAAGCCAGCACCTCGAAAATCGGCGAGGACCAGTTGTTCTATTGCCTGCAGCGCGGCATCTCGGCGGAGGACGCCGTCAACATGATCGTCAGCGGATTCTGCAAAGTGGTGTTCAAGGAACTGCCCATGGAATTTGCCGTCGAGGCACAAAATTTGCTCAGCGTGAGCCTGGAAGGCGCGGTTGGTTAGCGCCGATAAAGAGAGAAAATCTTGCTTGAAATTATTGATTTGACCGTTCGCGTCGCCGGCAAGGAAATCCTGAAAGGCGTCAATCTCAAGGTTAATGCCGGTGAGGTTCATGCCATCATGGGGCCCAACGGATCGGGCAAGAGCACGCTCGCCCAAGTATTGGCGGGGCGCGAGGATTACGAAGTCACGCGCGGGTCGGTGAGTTTCGAAGGCCGTGATCTGCTCGCGCTGCCCGCCGAGGAGCGCGCCCGTGCCGGTTTGTTTCTCGGCTTTCAATACCCGGTGGAAATTCCCGGCGTCAACAACGTCTACCTGCTGAAAGCCGCACTGAATGCAAAGCGCAAGGCCGCCGGCGAGCCGGAAGTCGACGCCTACGAATTCCTCGCGTTGATCAAGCAGAAAATGAAGTTCATGCAGATGAGCGAAGCGTTTCTGACGCGCGGCGTCAACGAAGGATTTTCCGGCGGCGAAAAAAAGCGCAATGAGGTCCTGCAGATGCTGGTGCTGGAACCGAAACTGGCGATTTTGGATGAAACGGATTCCGGGCTCGACATCGATGCGCTGAAAGTGGTGTCCATGGGCGTCAACAGCTTGCGCGACCCGCAGCGCGCGGTCGTGTTGGTAACGCACTACCAGAGATTGCTCGACTATGTCATCCCGGACCAAGTCCATGTGTTGACCGGCGGACGGATCGCGAAATCGGGCGATAAGTCGCTGGCCCAAGAACTCGAGCGCCGCGGCTACGACTGGGTGCTGGAGAGCCGCGTCGCATGAGCGCGGTCCGGCAGACAACTTCCGCCTCTCCCGCCGTGCGCTCCTTCGAGGCGCAGTGGCGCGCGCGCCCCGCAGATGCCTGGTGGCCGGCACGCGAACAGGCGATGCAGCGCTTTTTGAAGCTCGGGCTGCCGTCGCCGCGCGATGAAACCTGGCGCTACACCGACCTGCGCGCCCTGGCGGCGCAGAGTTTCGTGGACGCGCCGCGCAAGGCGCGCGCCGAGGTGCGGCCGTCCCCAGCACTTGCGCTGCTCGATGGTTCGCCGCGTGCGGCGACGCTGCTCTTGGTCAACGGACATCCGTTGTTGAATGCGGATGATGCCAAGATAAATGGTATTGAAATCAGCAGTATACGAGATATAGCGCGTCTTGATCCGAGCCTCTTGCTGCGCTTTCTGCCGCCCGCCTCGGATGCCGATCAGCGGCGCTGGGTGCTGCTCAACACCGCATTGTTCCTCGACGGTCTGTACCTCAAGATCACCACGCAGCTGGCAACGCCGCTGCTCATCTTGCATGTGTCCGCGGGCGACGGAGCCAACGACGCCGCCCACCCGCGGGTCATCATCGATGCCTGTGTCGGATCGAGCGCCACGATCATCGAGCAGTACGTGGCGCAAGGGGAGCACACGCCGCTCAACAATTCCAACACGCACATTGCATTGGCCCGCGATGCACGGCTTGAGCACTACCGCGTGTTCGCGACCGGGCCCGGAGCCACTCACTTTGACTCGCTGGACATCCATCAGGACCGAGGCAGTCAGTGCAAACAATTCACAATCGCCCTGGGCGGCGGACTGGTGCGTGCGACGCTGGAAGGAAATTTGCGTGAGCGCGGCGCATCCCTCGACAGCTACTCGCTGTTGGTGGGGCACGAAAATCGTCACGTCGACTGCGTCAATATCGTCACGCATGGCGCGCCCGACACGCGCAGCCGTCAAACCGCGCGTGCCATTGCCAGCGACTTCAGCCGGGTGATTTTCAACAGCAAGGTGATCGTCAACGCCGGGGCCGTCAACTCCGACTCCCGGCAGTCATGCCGCGGCTTGCTGCTGTCGGCCACGGCGGAGATCGACACGCGGCCGCAGCTGGAAATTCACGCCGACGAGGTCAAGTGCGCGCATGGCGCAACCACCGGGCGTCTCGATCCCGACATGCTGTTCTACATGCTGTCGCGCGGTCTGGATCGCGCGACGGCGCAGAGCCTGCTGGTCTATGCCTTCCTCGCCGATGTGCTGACCGGCATGTCGGTGACCGCGGCCCGTTCTGCGATCGAGAACGCATTGATCAGTCAGTTGCCGGATTCGCAACTACTGCGGAAGTTCCGATGAATAATATCGCCGTGGCCTACCATCAGCGCCGCTTTGACGTCGACGAAGTGCGGCGCGAGTTTCCCATATTGGCGCGCCTGGTGCGCGGCAAACCGCTGGCCTATTTGGACAACGGCGCCTCGGCGCAGCGCCCCGCGTGCGTAATCGAGGCGGTGGACGACTACGAGCGCCGCCATCATGCCAATATTCATCGCGGCGTGCATACCTTGAGTCAGGAGGCCACGGCGCTTTACGAAAATGCGCGCGACCGGCTGGTTCGCTTCGTCAATGCCCGGTCGCGGGCCGAAATCATTTTCGTGCGC
>Ga0210394_10007950_pt1 | contig 11047 bp, 11 predicted proteins | sample IncBWC12MmetaG_FD_160121 | JGI IMG/M metagenome (GOLD analysis project Ga0210394, IMG submission 160121) | Forest soil microbial communities from Barre Woods Harvard Forest LTER site, Petersham, Massachusetts, United States - Inc-BW-C-12-M | ecosystem: Environmental > Terrestrial > Soil >... | reverse complement strand
GAGGTCCGGGAGGGAGCCCGACGTACACCGATCCTACCGCGACCGCTGGCGCCAGTTTTGGCTTCCAGCCGGCGACGCCGGACGTCGTTAGTTCCAACCCAGTGCTCGGATCAGGCGGCCCGCGCGCTATCCAACTGGGCTTGAAGATCATATTCTGAGTCGTTCTTTCGGTGACAACTGCAGTGGAGGCTATTCGGGCCCGCCAGGTTCCATTCCACACCTTCCCGTCCTTGCCGGCGGCCCAGGTGCCCGTTGCCAACTCCGCGCCATTCTGATCTCGAAGTGACCAGGTCCCGGCGACCGTATCAGGGGCAGCGCCAGGGACCGGAGTCCATGTTCCCGCGAACGCCGTGCCGCCCGTCCCTACGGTCGCAGCCCAGGTACCTTGCCATGTCGGTTGGTCGGCGGCCCGAGCGGGCGAGAATCCGCGCATTTCGAATGTCTCGCACCGCACGTACTGATCGTTTGCAGGAGCCGTTAGACTTAGTTGTTTTGAATTCGCAGCACATGAACACCGTAGAGTAAAGGACCATCATTCAACCGGAGCGTAATATCCGCGCCTCCAAGAGGCCCGTAATCTCGAAGAACCTTTGAGTTGCACGACCTTGACGTTAACCTTGTGGTATTTTCCATCCGTTCGCGGTTTGGCAGGAGTGTATCCCAACACGTACTGAGTACGTAGCGCGTTACCCATCTTGGCGGCAACATCGGGCAACTCACTTAGATCTTTGATTTCGAACAACTGGCCTCCACTTTGTTTGGCAACCTCACGAAGTAGCGTCGGGCCGGCCTCTCCCTCGCGCGTTTGCGAGCGCAGCTCCCAGGGATCGAAGATACCCAGAGCATAGATCAGGACATCGGATTCGCGTACAAGGTTCTCGATTTCACCTTTGGTCCGGCGGCTACAATTGTCTCCACCGTCCGAGATGATCACCACAGCCTTCCTGATGTTGTGGGCGTGTCGAAGCTCGTGTATGGAGAGATCGATGGCGTCCAATAGCGCCGTTCTTCCGAGGGGTTGAACAAGTGTCAGATGCTTTTGGACCTCTTCCACCTCCTTCGTGAAGCTGAGGAGGACATCAACCTCATCACTGAACCGAATCAAAAGGAACTCGTCCGCGGGATTAGCGGTTTTCAGGAAGACTGAAATGGCTTCGCGCGCTTTGCTGATTTTGTCCGCCATACTGAAGCTGGCGTCAAAGAGAAACGCTACTGAGATCGGTCCATCTTCCATCGAAAAGTGGGTAATGATCTGCTCTACCTTATCGTCATACAGGCGGAAAGAATTCTGGTCCAGGCCGACGACAGATCTCTCGTTGCGATCAACCACCGAAACGGGAATGACGACAAGATTCGAATTCACTCGAATGGAGGGTGAACTGTCCGGGCCTCGCGGTGCCGAAGAAAGGTTGACGCTTTGAGCTCTCGCGAATTCGAGAATCGCCAGTAAAGTACAAACAAGTAGAACCCAAACATGAATTCGCCGTGCCATGACGAGAGCTAGATGCATCCATCGGGGATGTCGCTTTATGTTTTCGCGTGACTAAAAAGAGCCTCACGCATACGACTGAGCCTTAAGTATCTTCTGTTCATACCTGTGGACTGAGATGAAACGCCCCTGGACGTATTGAGCCGGAAGGCTGAAGAACTTGGTCAGATTTCTGCCGCTGTTGGTTGCGAAGAACTGATTGGCAAGCATCGTGGCATGTAACTGAGCGTACTGAAGGGCCTTTCGCGCGAAATTGCGGGCACGGACGATCCAGTGGTGATCGAGCAAACCAGATCGTAGCCAAGTTGCGTTAGTTGTTTGGGGCCGACCGTATCCGCTGAGCCGCTTCTACCAAGCCACAAATCCTGAGAGAGAACCAGGATGATGGCGAGGGTCGGCAAGAGCCGACAGGCACTTCAGAATATCGCGGCCTTCGCCGGAAAAGCGTACATGGAGTAGATGGCTCGTACGCTTATTTGTAGAGCCAAGGCTTATAGGCAATCTCGATGTTGTATCCGTCCGGGTCGCCGATATTGGCCGCGAAGTAGTCGGCACGCCATTCGGGCCGAAGGCTCGGTTCCTTGATTGAAGTAGCTCCCGCGTCTATCGCCGCCTTGTAGCTGACCCTGACAGCGTCCACGCTCTTGGCGGTGAATGCGACGTAAAGGTCTTTGGCGACTTCGCCATTCTTCAGCCAGAAACCCGGAATGTTATTGATGGCGAAACCGCGGATGGGAGGTTGACTGACATCGTAAGGCATGTCGATGCCAAGCGGTCCGAGCACCCTCTTGTAGAATTCGCTCGACCGTTTCAGGTCAGAGACGGGGAGATAAATATGGCCAATCATGGCTTTCCTCTTTTCGTTTGACTGTGACAGACCCGATCAGGGCTTTGCTAAAGCCTAGCGGCGTTAGCTCTTGTGAACGACCTCGATATCGTGGCTGTCAGGATCGAACACCCATGTCGCATAATAGCCAGGATAGTATTCGGGCCGAGCTTGAGGAGCTTCCTTACTCTTGCCTCCGGCGCCCAGAGCCGCTTTGTAGAAGGCATCTACCTCGGCATGGTCTTTCGCTACAAATCCAACGTGCACCGCTTGGGGGTCGGGCTTTCCTTCTTTGAGCCAGAAAAAGGCTCTTTTGCCGTCACCAAAACCCTTCAAATCGGGGTGTCCGGCGTGGCCTTCGTAATCTATAAAGTTTGTGATCCCAAGTGGCTTCAGGGCCTTCGTATAAAAAGCGACTGAACGCTCGAAATCACTGACTGTAAGAATAATGTGGTCTATCATATCTTGCCTTCTTTGTTTTCACGAACCTGTTGATACCATTAACATCCCCGTGGCACCAAACAAGAGAACTTTCATTTTCCGTTTGTCCCGGAGAGGCTAGTTAGGACCGCTGCATCTCGCCGGAAAGGACCACGGCCCGGCCTTCTGCCGAGGGCGTTCGCGCCAGAAGCGTTCGCGCAACCTGGGCTGCGCCGATTGCCCGGTAGTTGGCCGGAATGAGCGGGCCGAACATTTTCATGAATACCGCAGATACCTTCTCCAGCGGACGCTCCGGCTGGCCGAGCGCCGCGCGGTCTCCGATGAGCAAAGACGGCCGCGCAATGACGAGGCCCTCGAAGGGAAGTTGCGCCAGGGCTTCCTCCAGTTCTCCCTTCACCCGGTTATAGAATACGCTGGACTTTGCGTTCGCCCCCATCGCGCTGACCAGGCCGCAGCGCCGCGCACCCGCGGCAAGAGCTGCGCGAGCCACCGCAAGGTTGGCGTCGAAATCGACCGCCCGGAATGCAGCCTGGCTGCCGGCAACTTTGATTGTCGTGCCGAGCGCCAGATAAACCTCATCGACCGGCGGAAGTGCCGACAACGCTGAGAAATCCACGATGTGGCCTGTGATCCGCGCGTGTTCGACGCGGGGATTGCGCCGCCCCAGCACATGAACCGACTGAACCGACGCGTCCGCAAGTAGTCCTTCCAGGAGCGAGCGCCCGACAAGGCCGGTTGCGCCGGCGAGAGCAACCGTTCTCTTGACTGGCTGTTCCCTTGGCCGTTCCCGAGGCTCAGCAACCGACATGTACCATTCTCCTCATGCACCGTTTTACGGTCACCCTCGCAATCAGGCTCGCGTCAGAAGCTCCAGCACGTGGCCGTTGGGATCTTTGAAATAAACGCCGCGGCCGCCATTCCAGGTATTGGTCTTCATGTCCTCTTGCGACATTGGCCCGCTGCCGTAGGGAATTCCGGCCTCCTTGATGCGACCGAAGATCGCGTCGAACTCCGCGTCGCTGACATGGAAAGCGTAGTGATGCATCTCGAAGCGATCCTGGTTGTCGAAATCCAGGGTGAGCGTTTCGTTGACTTTGACGGGCTCAAAATTGCTCATCGCGCCCTCGTATTTCAGACCGAATAACTGGGCGAAAAACTTTGCCGACGCCACCTTGTCATGCGCCGGCACGATCGTGTGATTCAGCGTGATTGCCATAACTCGCCTCCATCCGGGGGTTGCTCCGCTTATCGTCACAGCCGCCTTTGATCACTTTGTAAATTACGATGACGAGCATTGTCCACCTTCAGGAATCAACGGGCTGCAGTGGACGCCCGTTCCGCAAACGGCCACATCAAGGCCTTTTCAACCTCAACGGCCTGGACAGCGACCTCGTGATCCAGTCCCTTCCGGAAGGCCTCGGCGGCTTTGGCCCCGTTCCTTTCCACGATGGCCCGATCTGCTCCGGCTTGAGCCTGCGGTCGTTGCGCCACCACTCCGTCCGTCCGTCAGCGTGCTCGATAGCCGGGCCGTCGTCCAGGTGCTTCTTGCCATAGCGGAACCAGTATTTGCTCGTGGAATCTTCGATGGCGGGAGCGCCCTCCTGGTGTTCCTTTCCATGCTGGAGCCAGACGGTGCCGTCGGGAGCCTGCATCGAGATCCCCCCTCGAATTCTTTGATCAAACTCTCTCAGCAGGAGAGGTATCCATCCAGTATTCTCCCAAAGTGCTGAGTGGGACGCCGGCTAACACACCAAGTGGCGCTCCTCCACCTTCCACAACCGGTATCCTCTTGGTCTCAATATCTGGAGATGGTAGCGGTGTTGTCAGTTCTGGCGACGGCCGCATACGTTGTCCGGTGGCCTGCGGGGCTACGTATCCGAATCTTCCGGCCAAAGTTTCGCTAACCGCAGCTCCGTCTCCGGGCTCTGTATTTGGCGGTTTCACCGGCTGCGCCGGGGCGGACCCGTCAACCAATCCGTTCACGTGTAGCGTAACGCTTTCGCCAGGTAGCAGTACTGCTGCAATTTCAGCGGAGTTCGACCCTCAACCGCCAATGGCCATCGCCCCTTAGAGCGGGGTTTTCACGCGGGCAGCGGCCTTGAATTTAGCTTGCTCAGTCTTATCAAGGCTAACGGTATTCCGGGCACAAGGTTTGAGCTTCCGTGGTTCTTCGCTGACAAAGAAGTCCCCGGACGCCTCGAGTGTTCGGGGTCCTGGCAGGGCACTAAACGTAAACGAAGCCCGTCCGAAAGGTGAACGTGGCAACAGTGGTGGCGGTTTCGGTGGTCAACGCAGCAACAATCGCTACTGACCGCTCCAGATCGAATGGAAGGGCGTTGGCAAGTGCCACCCTTTCAATTTTTCAGCCTTGTTTGTAACGGCGGGCAGGCAGAGTGGCGGTGGTCAACAGCCAAGCGACGCCTAGGTCAATCACTGATACCCAATCTTGCCTGTGAGGATGAGATTGAGTTGGACTTACGTCCTCGGGCAATTTGGTGCTGTCTACGACGCCGGTTTCAGGACCGATCCCGCCGTGACTCGGGATCACGGACAGTTGATGATGTCAAAGGGTTGTAATGTCTTAAGGTGCGTGAAGGGCGGTCCTGACCTTATTGCGACTCAATGTAGCGGTGCGTCCAGCCTTGGTTCCCTGATGCCTTGTCTACGGTAATATCTGCAATAACTACGCAGACAAATCACGCCACCCGTACGTCTCCTTTTCAGCCCAGTTCGAAAGACACGTTCGCCACGAAGGTATCGTTGTTCCTCTTCATCGGTCAGCCAAAGGATCGAAACGGGTCGAGCGCATCCTCGGCCAGCGCAAAACATGGGCAATAACTACTAAGACAAATCCAGCCTTAGCAGCCGTGGTCGACTCTGTGATGGTAAAGAGCCATCAACGCGTCTTCATGGCCTGTGGGAATCCAGGTGGCCAGGTTTTGATTGTCGGGTAGATTGGCCTTGGATTCCTTCTCTTTGTCTTTGGCAATGGCCGAAAGGTAGATGGCCGCCAAACGCTCACGCTCTTCGCATGGCACAGGATGTACCTCTTTCTTCGCCCGGTTGGAAGAGGAGCCCCTAGCATTTACGTGCGACGGCTCTGGGAATCAGTGTTGATCAAGAGTATCATCAAAACGCTGTCAGGAGGACAAGCCGTGCAACACGCCAGGCAGTTAACCTCAATTCCAGCAGTCTTCTTACTGCTGCCGGTTTCCTTGTGCGCCCAATGGCTCCATCTCCGAACCCATGGCATTCCCCGTACTTCAGACGGCAAGCCAAATCTCGCGGCTCCTGCTCCTCGGACGCCGGACGGCAAGCTGGACCTGTCCGGGTTTTGGCGCGCCGGGCACCTCGCACCATATCCGTATGTTGTCGACCTGATTCAAGATATTAGGGACGAAGCCATCTTCAAGCCCGCGGCGGAGGCCGTGCTCCATAAGCGCCTGGCCGAGTTGGGCCGGGACTGGCCGCCCAGGCACTGCCTCCCCTTTGGCCCTGCAGAAAGCCTCACCGGCACTTATCGAATCATTCAATCCCCAACTGTGGTGGCTTTGCTCTTTAACGCAGAGGTGGGGGATGATTATCGGCAGATTTTTCTCGATGGCCGCCAACTGCCCCAGGACCCAAATCCAACCTGGCAGGGATATTCGGTCGGCCACTGGGAGGGAGATACGCTTGTGGTCGAAACAGCGGGCTTTAACGACCGAAGCTGGCTCGATATGGCGGGTCACCCGCACTCCGAACGCCTGCATGTAACAGAGCGCTTCCATCGCTTCGACTTCGGACACATGGACCTTCAGGTCACCTTCGACGACTCCGAGACGATGACCAGGCCGTTGAGCATTCGGGAGGTTATCAATTACATGCCGGACACGGACATGCTGGAGGGTGTCTGCGAAAACGAGCGGGATGCTCCCCACCTGGTGGGCCAGACGGCGAACCGGGGCGTGGAGGTCAGTGCGGCAATTCTGGCGAAGTATGCCGGCACGTATGAGCTGCGTGATGCGGTGCCCGGAATGCCACGGCTTTCCGCCGCCCTACACGGTTACTCTCGCGGATGGTCAATTGTATGTGGGAGCCTTGCGGTTGATCCCGCAATCGGAGACCAGGTTTCAGGAGTTCGACGGCAGCTTTGTAGAGTTTTCCCGTGATGCCAGCGCGGTCACGGGATTAACGCGCACGTTCGCAGAAGGCCAGTCGGGATTTTTCCGCAAGCGCTGAACAGTGCAGAGCGGGGGGCTCGGCGGTCCCGCCACTGTGCCACATACATGCTGGGTCGAAATTGAACCGCCCTCGTGTTTTTGCGACCGCGATCAGCGTGCCGTTTAGATGAGGAGGGCAAAAGCTTTAGGCCTCGGCAATCCACTTGGACAAAAAGTCGCTATGCGTAGAACTGCCACCATGCGCTCACCAAAACCAGCCCGTTACTTTACATTAACCGTAGCTTGGGGGAATGGTTTCCGGATGTCCGTAAGGGGACTCTACGGGAGTTGACCTGTCAGCCCCGTTGCTCACCCGAAGGAACACTTCGTTGGAGTCCGCCGGGTTGTCAAGCCTCAGAAGCGGTAGAGCCGGATGGGATTGTCGACCAGGATTTTCTTGCGCACCGAAACATCCGGCACCCATACCGCGAACTGGTTCAGCAGGCGGCCGTCGTCGATCGCGGTTAGCGGCGTAATTTCCGTGGTGGACCGCGCTCGAGAGGACTTCGAATTGGTATGCGGCCAGTCACTGCCCCACAGGATGCGATCTGGGTTGGCCGCCACCAGTCCACTCGCAAATGGCGCGACATCTGGATAATCGGGCGCTTGCGTTGAGACGCTGTACTCTGCCGACAATTTCACGTACGCCTTGCCCGAGAGGACGAGGTCCACAAGGTCAGCCCAGCCGGCCTGGGCGACTCCGAGCGAGGCTTGCACGCCGCCAAAATGATCGAAGACAACCGGGATCGGTGAAACCTTAACCAGATCCTTAATCCCCGTGATCACCGCCAGGTTCGTGTTCATTTGGATGTGCCACTTGAGGTGGCGAACGCGCTCGACCGCTGACTGGAAGAGCCGCCGAGCCACGATCGGGTCGTTTTGGCCCGAGGTGGCGAGGTTAAGCCGGACGCCTCGCATGCCAGCACGCTCCATCGCGTCTAGATCGCTCGCCGGGATTTGCTCGTCAATGACTGCGACGCCGCGCGCATTGGGTCCGCGCGCTTTCATGCCGTAGAGCGTGGCGGAATTGTCTGTTCCGTAGAAGCTCGGAGTCACGATGACGACACGCTGGATATGGAGCGCGCGATGTAGCGCCGACATCTCCTCGGGCGAGGCTGTCTCAGGAGTGTACACCCGACTCGCAGCGAAGGGGAATTTCGCCGGGTCGCCAATGATGTGCGTGTGGCAGTCGCACGCGCCAGTTGGGACTGCGAAGTTGACGCGAGTTGAGGGTTGTGAGGCTTTTGAAGAGGCGATTCGACCGCTGAAGACTACGCCAGCCGCTGTGGCTCTTGCGAACAGATCGCGACGCGTCAGCATAGACGGCATTGCGCAATCCGCAGCCGCGCGACCGCATTGCCGCTCAAGATGGGGGTTTCCATTTTGCCTTCCCTCTCAAGGTATCTTACATTCACGACGTCTCCGATGCTGGCTGAACTCCTCCACGGACACGGATCGAAGAAAGTGTTCAGGCTAGCTCCCTTAACTTCCCTCGGGAACATCGTTCTGCCAACTCCGGTTACCAGAGGCCGTGTATACTTCAGTCGATGAACAAGTCCCGGCAACCAGTTTCGTGCATCTGCACCGACAATTACAGTGCTGCGATGCTGACACCGGAGATCAATGACGGCCAGACCGGATCCCGTCGTGCGCAGGTGCAGGAGGTTCGACTGGAAAGCGTGGTATCTCGAAGCAACGGCGTTTCCCTGTTGAAGCACACGTGGATCGTTTTGGCGTTCGCAGTAAGTGTCTGCACCCTCGTCTTGGTGATGCAGAGTGAGCACGCCGCTGCGCAGGGATCGGCCGACGTCGTTACACCTGCGGATCTGGTGCTTCTCGGCGGCCGCGTGATTACGCTCGACCCGGACGATCACACAACGAAGGCAATCGCCGTCCGCGGCAATCGTATTGTTGGGGTCGGGTCCGACACCGAGATACAGCGCCTGGTGGGACCGAAGACGCGAGTGATCCAGTTGCACGGCCGGGGCGTGACGCCAGGCTTCATCGACTCGCACACCCACGTCGAGAGCACGGCAGAATTTCGCAACTTCTGGGTCGACCTGCATAGCCCGCCGTTGCCCGTGGAGCACTCCTCAGCGGCCATCCTGCAAAAGTTGCGCGAGCGCGTTACCCAGCTGCCGGCCGGAACGTGGGTGGTGGGCGAGGGTCCGTTCGGCTCGCAGGTGCCGCCGACGGCGGCCGAATTAAGCGCCGCGTTTCCCAATCATCCGGTGGTCGTGAAGTACGGCATGCATCAGTATGTCGCGAACCGGAAGGCCCTTGCGATGGCTAACATCACCAAGCTGACGCCCGATCCGCCGGGCGCCAAGATCGAAAGAGGCAACGATGGGGAACCAACCGGCATGTTGTATGAGTGCTTCGAGCTGTTTCCGATTACTTATCCGCGCGCCGAGCTGAAGCACGCGCTAGAGACGACGTTGACCGAGGATTTCCTGAAGCAAGGCGTCACCACGGTGTATGAATTGAGCGTGACCCAGCCGGCGAATGGCTTGTATCAGGAGCTGCACGATGAGGGAAAGCTGCCTGTTCGCCTTCACATCGGCTACATGATTTATCCCGCGCTGCAGCCAGTGATAGATCTTGAGTCGCTCCTGAAGATGGGGATTCACAGCGGCTTTGGAGACGACTGGCTGCGCATCGGTCCCGCCAAGCTGTTCGTCAACGGTGCGGGCGCCGGCGTTCCCCTGATCCGGCGCGATCAGGCGACGCTCAATAACACGGCGTTGCGTTTGCATCACGCCGGTTGGCAGCTCTGGCTCCACGCGATCGGTGAACCGGCACAGGACATGGCGCTTGAAGCGCTCGAGACCGTATACCGCGCGGACCCCAGGTCAGACCCGCGCCACCGCATCGAGCACATCGGCGGAGTGCTCGACCAACCACGCTTCGATCGCATGCAGCGGCTAGGCATAATCCCGGTGCCGACCGAGCCTGCCCTGCCATACGGACCGTCGGGCGATTCCACGGGAGTTCTCTATCCGTATCGCACGCTCTTGGCCATGGGATTCCAGCCGCCCGGCAACTCTGACACCGGCGGCTCGTATTCGTGGCAGATGAATGTGATCGCGCGGCTGGCGATGTTCGTCACACGCGCCAGTGAGAACGGTACCTCCTATCATCCCGAGGAAGCCGTGTCAGTCAGCCAGGCATTGCGGATTCTGTCGACTTACGGAGCCTACGCCGGCTTCGAGGAGAAGACCAGGGGTACGCTGGAGCTTGGGAAACTGGCGGACCTCGTCGTGCTGTCAAACGATCCACTGTCAATCGCTCGGGACCGGCTAAAGGATCTGAAGATCGACGCGACAATCATCGACGGCGCCGTTCGGTACGAGCGATTGAGATAGCGCACGCACTCGATGCCCGTGCACAGTCACCGTAAACGGACGGCGAAGGCAAACGTTCGAGGTGGTAACGGACAGTCGGGTTCACCGGGTTTCGGGAGCGCGGCTAAAGGCGTGGATCGAAAAACGTCGACAGGAGTGAAGAGGGCCGCGTGGTTTCGGCAAGCGGCCGATAATCGCAGATTAGCAGCAGCCCCCGGGCCCAAACCTAATACTGGTCGACTTCTTTAGGTACTAATCGGGGTTCAGTGAGTGCATCCGTCGTAATTCGCTCATCGATCTGGCGGCGCCAGACGACACGCTCATTTCCCCTTTAGTTCGGTCGAGATGACTGAGTTAGGGTGACTGAATCTGTGCCATCCTAGAGAATATCTAAAATCTGACACCATGGCTTTATCGGAGAATCCTATGCGGAAGACTCGTATCAAGCTCATCGCTGCAGCGTTCCTTTTGCAATCCGCTTTTCCTTGCCTGAACGGTTACGCGCAGGTGGCGAAGGTTCGCTATCCAGCCATGGCCCCTCTCGAACAGTATCTGATGCCGGAGAGCGCGGAGATTGCGCTGGCCCACAGCGCTGCTCCGGCGTCTATCTCGGGCGACGCCGAGGTGATGGTGCTGGGGCGGGACGGCTATGCGACCGCGGTGAAGGGCAAGAACGGCTTCGTCTGTATTGTCGAGCGAGCATGGGCCAAGGCCACCGACGACCCGGAGTTCTGGAACCAGAAAA
>Ga0210394_10007949_pt1 | contig 11047 bp, 12 predicted proteins | sample IncBWC12MmetaG_FD_160121 | JGI IMG/M metagenome (GOLD analysis project Ga0210394, IMG submission 160121) | Forest soil microbial communities from Barre Woods Harvard Forest LTER site, Petersham, Massachusetts, United States - Inc-BW-C-12-M | ecosystem: Environmental > Terrestrial > Soil >... | reverse complement strand
CCGCAACTGGGCCGAATCGGATCGCATCCGCGATGAGCTTGCGGCCGCGGGCATCCTCCTCGAGGACAAGCCGGGCGGGGAAACCCGCTGGCGCCGCGCCTGAAGGCGCTGCGGCAGCCGCGCGGTGATGAAGCTGCTACGATTCGACGGCCGGCGCGCGCTGCGCCGGTGCGGTGCGGGGCATGGCGCAGTCTGGTAGCGCATCTGCTTTGGGAGCAGAGGGTCGGGGGTTCAAATCCCTCTGCCCCGACCACCCTCCCCAGGGTCCATTCCGGAGACATGGGTGACACTTGCGGCATTTGCGGGGCGGGCGCCGAGGCCGTGTGCCCCTTCAACAAATGCGCCCCCTTCAACAAAAAGAAGGGCGGCCTGCGGCCGCCCCGGGGGTAGACGAGAGTGCGCGTGCTGCGCGTGTAGCGGCGATTCCGTTCTCGACCAAGCTCGAACCGCCTGCCTCGCATGATGCGCGTGGCGTGTGACGGAATCGGGTCAGCGAGCTTGCAGAGAGGTTGTGGGGATTGCCCTGGCAGTCAAGGCCTTGACAATTACAGCCTAGGCAAGTAAAGTCCCCGTCATTCCTGAAAGAGACAGGGCCATTCCCCCGAAGGGGAGATTCGCAGGAGCAGGCGCATGGGTGACATTTACGACGCCGCGACCTATCAGCCGTGCCGCAGCCTCGGCTCATTGCTGAGCCGGGTGCGCGTAGCGATGCTGGCAGCGCTCGATCACGAGCTGGCCGCCGACAAGCGCCTCGCACCGCTGGAGATGAGCGCGGCGCAGTACATCGTCATCGCCAACCTCGCCGGCCCCGAGGGCGCGAAGTCGGCGGCGGACCTGTGCAAGGGTATCTCCTACGACGCGGGAGCGATGACGCGCATGCTCGACCGGCTCGAGGCGAAAGGCCTGATCCAACGCACCCGCAGCGCCCAGGACCGGCGGTTGATGAATCTGGAGCTGACCGAGGAGGGGCGCGCGGCGTATCCGCGCATGCGCGAGATCGCCATGCAGGTGGCCAACCGTTTCCTGCGCGGCTTCACGCGCAGCGAAGCGCGGCAGCTGGAAGCCTTCCTCAACCGCATGCTGGAGAACGCCCACGCGGCACCTGCACGGGCGAGCGCCTGACGCAGGAAATTTGAGCATTAGCCGTCGCAGCAGCGACAGACCAGGCAGCCATCTCGAGGGAACGCACATGAGCAATACCAACGACAGGTCGATCTGGCGCAGCCGGCGCTGGCGCTGGCTCGGCATGGTGCTGGCGGTGGTGTTGGTCGCCGGCGGCGCCTGGGGGATCTACTGGGCGACGGTGCTGCGCTACACGCAGGCGACCGACGATGCCTACGTGGGCGGCAACGTGGTGCAGATCACCCCGCAGATCTCCGGCACGGTGATCGCGATCGGTGCGGACGACACGCAGTTCGTCAAGGCCGGGCAGCCGCTGGTGCGGCTCGACGAGGCGGATGCGCGTGTGGCGCTCGATCAGGCCGAGGCGCAGCTGGCCCGCACCGTGCGCGACGTTCGTAACCTCTACGCCACCAGCGCACAGCTTGAGGCGGCGGTGCAACTGCGCGCGAGCGACCTGCGCGCAGCGCAGAGCGATCTTGCGCGGCGCGAGCGGCTGGCCAGCTCGGGCGCGGTGTCGGGTGAGGAGCTGCAGCACGCGATCGATGCGGTCAAGGCGGCGCGGGCCTCACTGCTCGCCGCGCAGCAGCAGCTCCTGGCCAACCGTGCGCGCGTCGACGGCACGACCCTCGAGAATCATCCGCAGGTGCGCGATGCGGCGGCCGCAGTGCGCAACGCCTACCTCACCCTCGCGCGCACCGCACTGCCGGCCCCGGTGACCGGGTTCGTCGCGCGGCGCAGCGTGCAGCTCGGCCAGCGCGTGAGCCCGGGCACGCCGCTGATGGCGGTGGTGCCGCTCGACCAGGTGTGGGTGGACGCCAATTTCAAGGAGCCGCAGCTGGCAGGCATGCGGCTCGGCCAGCCGGTGCGCCTCACCGCGGATCTGTACGGCACGCACGTGGTCTATCACGGTACGGTGGCCGGCTTTGGCGCCGGTACCGGCGCAGCCTTCGCCTTGCTCCCGGCGCAGAATGCCACCGGCAACTGGATCAAGATCGTGCAGCGCGTCCCGGTGCGCGTTGCGCTCGACCCGCGCGAGATTGCCAGTCATCCGTTGCAGATCGGCCTGTCGATGAAAGCCGAGGTGAACGTGCGCGAGGGCTTGAGCGGCGCGCGTCTACCGCAGCTGGCGAGCAACGCCGCGAGCTGGTCCACCCCGGTGTTCGATGCGAGCGATGCGCGCGCCGCGGCGCGGGTGCAGGCTATCATCACCGCCAACGAGCCGGCCGCAGCGCCTGCGCTGGCGGCGCACCGGGCGCCGGCGCCGCTGCTGGCGGGCGCCCCCGCGGCGAGTCAGCGGCTGCATTGAAGGAGCGCTTGCCGCGACGGCGCAGCAATGTCGACCCCGAACCCTGACAAGCCGCTGACCCGCGGTGCTGCCGGCGGGGCACCGCCCGGCCCGCAACCACTCGCCGGCGCACAGCTGGTGTTCGGCACGATCGCGCTGTCGCTCGCTACGTTCATGAACGTGCTCGACACGTCGATCGCCAACGTGTCGCTGCCCGCCATCGCCGGCGACCTGGGCGTCTCGCCCGATCAGGGCACCTGGGTGATCACCTCCTTCGGCGTGGCCAACGCCATCTCACTGCCGCTCACCGGCTGGCTGACGCGCCGCTTCGGGCAGGTACGCCTGTTCACCACCTCGGTGGTGCTGTTCGTCATCGCCTCTTTCCTGTGCGCGCTGGCGCCGACCCTGTCGCTGCTGATCCTGTTCCGCGTGCTGCAGGGGGCGGTCGCCGGCCCGATGATCCCGCTGTCGCAGGCACTGCTGCTGTCGAGCTATCCGCGCAACCGCGCCGGCACGGCGCTGGCGATGTGGTCGATCACCACGCTGGTGGCGCCGGTGGTGGGCCCGGTGCTCGGCGGCTGGATCACCGACAACATCTCCTGGCCGTGGATCTTCTACATCAACATCCCGGTGGGGATCGGCGCCGTGCTCGCCACCTGGGCCATCTATCGCCGCCGTGAGTCGGCCACCGCCAAGGTGCCCGTGGACGCGGTGGGTCTCGGCCTGCTCATGCTGTGGGTTGGCTCCATGCAAGTGATGCTCGACAAGGGCAAGGACCTCGACTGGTTCAATTCCCCCGCCATCGTGACGCTCGCCTGCCTGGCGGTAGTGGGATTTGCCGTGTTCCTGATCTGGGAGCTGACCGAGGAGCACCCGATCGTCGACCTGTCGCTGTTCCGCTCGCGCAACTTTTCGGTCGCCACCGTGGCGATGCTGGGCGCCTACGGGCTGTTCTTCGGCAACGTGGTGCTGCTGCCGCTGTGGCTGCAGCAGTACATGGGTTACACCGCCACGCTCGCCGGCGAAGTGCTGGCCCCCGTGGGTCTGCTCGCCATCGTGCTCAGCCCGGTGGTCGGACGCCTCAACGACCGGGTGGACCCGCGCATCATGGTCACCATCTCGTTTGCGGTGTTCGCGCTGGTGCTGTTCATGCGCGCGCATTTCAACACCAACGCCACCATCGGCACGCTGATGCTGCCGACGGTGATCCAGGGCGCCGCCATGGCCGCGTTCTTCATCCCGCTGGTGTCGATCTCGCTTTCGGGTCTGTCGCCGGACCGCATCCCGAACGCCTCGGGTCTGTTCAACTTCGCGCGCATCACCGCCGGCTCCTTCGGCACCTCGATCACCACCACCGTGTGGGACCGGCGTGCGACGCTGCACCATGCGCAGCTGGTCGAGCGGCTGACGCCGCAGGATCCCATTGCGGCGCAGACACTCGGCAATCTGCATGCGGGCGGTATGGGAACCGACCAGAGCTATGCGCTGATCAACCGCCTGGTCGACGCGCAGGCGTTCATGCTGTCGGCGAACGATATCTTCTATGTCTCGGGAGTTGCCTTCCTCGCGCTGACGCTGCTCGTGTGGCTGGCGCACCCGGTGCGCGCCGCAGGCGCGGCCGGGGCGGCCGCCGCCGGGGCGCACTGAGCGCCTTCAGCGCGCCGCGGGCAGCGCCTGCGCGGCACGCAGCAGTTTCGGCGGCAGCAGCCCGAGGAGCTCGCCCTGTCCGGGCGCTACCGCTCCGCGGAAGCTCACCAGCGCGATCCCCATTTTTCGCAGCCGGAACGCACGGCCGGCGGCGCCGCCGGCCAGACAGGCCGCCAGCAGCCGACCGAGGTGCGGCTGATGGCCGATGACCGCGATCCTGCGCGCACGGCTGCCGGCCAGCAGCGCCAGCAGTGCCTCGGGAGAAGCTCCGGGACGCAGCAGCGCGCATTCGGCAGCCCTCGGCCAGCCGGCGAACTGCGTGAGCACCACGGCGGTCTGTCGGGCGCGCTCGAGCGGACTCATCAGCACGCTCGCGGGACGCGGCACGATGCGCCTGATGCCGGCCGCTGCGCGCTGCGCGCGCGCCAGTCCGCGCACCGACAAGGGTCGCCCGCCATCGTCGGGCCAGCGCTGCGCGTCGCGCTCGCTGGCGATGGCATGGCGGACGATGAGCAGCTCCATGGCGGGGAGCTAAGGGGACGGTCAGTGTTTCAGCGTACGCGGCTCGGGCTCGGGCGGGCGGCCGGCAGCGATCTGCGCCGGCACCGCAGCCGGTGGCACTTCGGCCAGGGCGGCGCTCAGCGCCGCGGCCCCAGCGCGTAGCTGCCCGAGCCGTGCCCGCAAGGCGCGCCAGCGCCTGCCGCGCACTTTGCGCCACGAGCGCGTCAGAGTGCCGCGCGCCTGCGCCGTTACGGCCGCGTGGTGCCCGGCCAGCCGGCCCATGAAAAAGAGAGTGGCCGGCGGCAGCGCTCCGGCCGGCTCGGCGGCGAGGGCTGCCAGCCGCTGCTGCGCCGTGGACGCGTCCTGGTGCGCGCCGAGCTTGTCCTGCAGCCGGCGCAATGCCTTGAGCATGTCATCGGCAGGTTTCCCCAACATGATGCTGCCGCATTCGATGGCATAGCGCAGCTGCTTGGCGCGCCGGCGCACCTGGTGATAGTCGTCCATCGAGGAGCGCGGGCGCAGTCGCTCGACCGATTTGCGCAGCTTGCGAAAGCGCCGGCGCACGCGCTCGGCCAGTACCAGCGCGGCACTGTCGGCAGCGACGCTCTCCGCCGGCTCCGCGCCCGCTGCCGCGAGCGTCTCCAGCCAGCGGCGCGTGGGCTCGGAGTCAAGTCCACGCAGCATGCGCGTGCGGGCACGGGTGCGCGTGGCCTCGAGGTGTGCGCGCAGCGGCTCGGCCGCCGCGCGCTCCTTGTCCGCAAGCTGCGCGCAGTAGCGCGCCAGCTCACTCAGTTGCACGTCCAGGTCGCGCACTGCTCCGAGCGTGCGCAGCACCACCTTGGTCGCCCTGCGCGCGCGCACCAGCGCGGCCGGCAGCTGCCGTTTGAACAGACCGAGCGTGGCATCGATGCGCCGCGCCGTGACGCGCAGCTGATGCAGCTCCTCGGGATCGTCGCCGAGGCGGGCACCCGGCTCGTGCGCAAGCCATAGCGCCAGCAAACGGCGCAGCTCCGCGATCGCCACCTCGTGAGCGGAGGCGGAGCCGTCCTGGCGTCCGTAAGCGCCCGGCGGTGCGACCGCGGGCGCGGCTTCGGCGCTGTCGCTCACCTGCGGGGCGCGGACAAGGGGCGTGGAATTCATCGCTGCTCGGCTGCAGAAGGCAGTTCACCAAAGTGTAACAAAAGCGGCGCTGCGATGGCGCTCGCGCTCGAAAATCCGTGGGTGCGCAGGGCATGCTTCGAAGGTGTGCCGCAGGCGCCTACCACGCGACGCTGACGCTGTCGCATACCACTTTATTGCGGAGAGGATGACATGAAGCAGGGCAAGCTCGAGGGACTGAAGGTTGCAATTCTCGCCACGGACGGATTCGAGCAGTCGGAGCTCATCGAGCCGCGCAAGGCGCTCGACGCAGCCGGGGCGACCACGCAGGTGGTCTCACCGAAGGACGGCAAGGTGCGCGGCTGGAACCACAAGGAATGGGGCGGTGAGGTCCCGGTCGACAAGCCGCTGCAGAGCGCCGACCCGAAGGACTACGACGCACTGGTTCTGCCGGGAGGGGTGATGAACCCCGATGCGCTGCGCATGAACCCGCGCGCCGTCGCGTTCGTGAAGGCGTTCGTGGACGCGGACAAGCCGGTGGCGGCGATCTGCCACGGACCGTGGACGCTCATCGAGAGCGGCGGCGCTTCCGGGCATCGCATGACCTCCTGGCCGTCGCTGCGGACCGATCTGCGCAATGCGGGTGCGGAGTGGGTCGACCAGGAAGTCGTGGTGGACGGCAAGCTGGTAACCAGTCGCAAGCCCGACGATCTGCCGGCCTTCAACCGCGAGGTCATCAAGCTGTTTGCGGAGCGTGCAGCGCGCGCGGGCGCCTGACCCAGGGATTGGAACTCCGGCGGCGCACGGTGCGCCGCCGGCCCACTGCAGTAAGGAGAGCTGAGATGAAATACCTGATCGCAACAGCGCTACTCAGCGCGCCGCTGCTGGCCGCGGCCGCGGCTGGCAGTCCCGATGAGCACTTTTACCACTCCCTCGCGGAGGCGGGGATCGCCGAGGTGCAGCTGGGCAAGCTCGCCCAGGAGAAGGGCGCCGACCAGGCGGTCAAGGACTTCGGCGCCATGATGGTGAAGGATCATTCCGCCGCCAACGATAAGCTGCAGGCGCTCGCCTCGTCGAAGAACGTGTCGCTTCCGAACCATCCGAGCGTCGCCGCGGAGGCCACCAAGGCGAAGCTCGAAGTTCTCAAGGGCAACACCTTCGATAAGTCCTACATCAAGTCGCAGGTGAAAGCGCACGAGCAGGCCGTCGCGCTGCTGCAGAAGGAAATCGCCTCCGGGCAGGATGCGGACGCCAAGGCCTTCGCGCAGCAGGTGCTGCCGACGATCCGCTCGCACCTGCAGGCCATCCGCTCGCTCGCGGCGCAGGAGAACGTGCAGGTCGCGGGCCGCTAGAGGCGGCTTAAGCGGCGGGAGCAGCTGCACGGCGCACCGCGATGGCGCGCCGGGTCGCAGCGCGCGTAACCCAAATTGACGCTCCGTAAGGCACTTACGTATGATTCGCGACCCCCGTGCGGGTGGGGCTCGGCCGAAGCTCTTTCGGATCGTGCCCGTAGCTCAGGCGGATAGAGCATCGGCCTTCTAAGCCGAGGGTCGCAGGTTCGAGTCCTGCCGGGCACGCCAGCCGCGACGGGGGACGGACGGTGGACGTAGCTCAGTTGGTAGAGCCCCGGGTTGTGATCCCGGCCGTCGTGGGTTCGAGTCCCATCGTCCACCCCAATTACCAGGGCCGTTAGCTCAGCTGGTAGAGCAGGAGACTCTTAATCTCTTGGTCGTAGGTTCGATCCCTACACGGCCCATCAATTTCAACGACTTACGATTAGCCTCGGTCCAGATCCTCTAAGCCTCTAAGCGTCGTCTTAGAGGCCATCACTTCACCGGTTTCAGCCGGTCCCGCCGCTTGTATCTTGAAAGCATCCCCTGCGCGTGCCCCAGCACGTTGTGGCTGGCATCGCTCGCCGCCTTGGCTCTGAGATCACGAAACCGAAAGCCGCTCTGAAGCCTCCGCATTGCGCTCTGGAGGCCCCACACGCTCCACGGTCGCCCACTCTGCCCCACGAACAGCCGCTCGCTGCCTGCCGCTTTCGCGCGCGCCGCCGCGCGGCCGAGGAAGAACCGCAGCGTGCGGCTGATCTCGAGCGTGCGCGTCTTGCCCGTCTTGCGCTCCTCGATGACGAGCTCGTCGCCGTGCACCTGGTCGAGCCGCATGTGCATGAGCTCGGTCTGCCTGGCGCCGGTGAGGTATGCCGCGGCGAGCAGGTCCTGCAGCGCCTGGGGCGCGCGGTCGATCCCGGCCGTGAGCTCCTGGTGCTCGACGTAGCGCCGCGCTGGTCGCTCCCGGTTGCGGCGCACGCCGTGGCACGGGTTCGACTGCATCCAGCCTTTGCGCATCGCGTAATTGCACGCTGATGACAGCGCGGCGCGCTCGCGGTTCGCCCCGATCGCAGCTCCTGCGGCCTTGCGCTCCTCGAGGTACTGCGCAACGTGGGATGAGGTCAGGTCCTCCGGCACCATGTGGCCGCAGTAGGGAATCAGGCGCTTCACGATCGCCTGCTCGTACTTGCGACGCGTGCCCTCGGTGAGCTCGCCGGCGCCGTGCTCGAGGTAGGCGAGCAGCACGCCCGCCATGCTGTTGGGATCGGAGCAGGTTACTCGGTAGTACGCTCGCCAGAACGCGATCTCTCCGTCCGAAACGCGGGTAAGCCCCGTCCACTTGTTGCGGCGGATGACGTAGTAGCGGCCGTTTTTGACCGTGCAGCCTGGTGGGAGCTCGAATGGCATGCGGCGAGGTTCGGCTGGCGCGCTCGATCGATCGGGAGGAGGGCTCGGTTAATTGCTTCTTCGGTCGTCCACGGAGCACCGTCGCGCGCGACACGATACACGATGCGGTTCTTCTCGAGGTAGCGGCGCACCGCGGCCTTCGACTTCAGCCGAAACGCGCGGGCGAGCTCGGGGAATTCGACGATCAAAACAGCGTCTCGCTCGCGGCGACCTGACCGCGCGCCGTCGTAACAAGCTGGCGGCGCTGCAGGCGCTGGACGTAAAGATCGCGTGTCGAATGCTGATATCCCGCGCGCTCGCCCAAGGCGGCACGATCGAGCGCCTGCGGGTAGCTCTCGATCAGGACTTCGAGGACTTTCCGCTCTCCCGGGGGTAGTTTCGTCAGCCAGTGCTCGCGCAGTTCCTGGCCAGTGGGCAGCGGCGCGGCGTCGGGCAACGCGGCCGCGCCGGCAAACGTCGCGATCAATTTCCCGTTGCCGTACTCGACCAGGCCGGCGCGGGTGAGCTGCTGCAGATAGAGGTCCCGCGTCGAGCGCTTGTAGCCGGCGAGCACCGTGAGCTGCTCGCGCGTGAGCCCGGCGGGATACTGCAGCAGCGCCGCCAGCACCTTGCGCTGGCCGGGCGTGAGCTCCTCGCCGGCGCCGTTGCCGTCATAAGAAAGCCTTTTTAATGGCTTTGTTATGCGCGCCGACGAGGGTTTCACCCCAGCAGAAACCGGGGTTTTAACCGGGTAAGAACCGGGATCTTTCCGGGATCTTTCTGCTGCAGCTGCCGCTGGCGGCGGCCGGAGCGTCATCTCGATCGTCTCCCGCACAGCCGCGTGCAGATCCTTGAAGCGTCCCTCGACCTCACGCCACGCGTGCTGCTCGCCGGCAGCGAATCCGCGCTGCTCGGCTGCCTGCAGGTCCTCCCGGCTCGCACCAGGCGCTGGTGAGGCCTTCGCCTGACGCTCGAGCTCCGCGATGCGCGCGCGTAGCTTCCGCGGATCGTTTGCCTCGGCCTCGGCGACGACGCCGGCGAGCTTTGTCTTCACGTCCTCGAGATCGACGGCCGCCCATCCCTTGAGCTGCTTCACCTCGCCGCCCTGCGGCTTGAATGAGTCGTATGTCGTGAACATCGGGAAGGTCACGCGCTCCGGGCCGAACTCGATCTCGGGCGACCATACCCAGGCCTCGGTCCGCTTCATGCCGGCGAGCTCCTTGAGTACCTGTTTCCCGAGCTCCGGATCCGCACAGCCGTCGATCCAGTCCTTGATTGCGTCGCGGTCCAGCTTGTGAATCACGCGCCCGGCGATCAGCGTCTCGCAGCTCGTCAGGAAGTCCTTGTGCACCTTCTGCGGCCGCTGGCTCGCGGCGATCAGCGTGATGCCCTTCCCGCGGCCTTCGCTCGCCAGGCGGTTCGTCCAGTGCAGGCACTTGCCGGCGTCGACATCGAGCACTTTGCCCTGCGGCGCGAAGTTGTGAACCTCATCGATCACCAGGTGCCGCGCGCCGCGCGCATGCTTGAACAGCGAGCTCGCGAAATCGATGAAGAACCGCGTGCGCTCGCCAACCATCCAGCCGCCCAGGTCGATAAGCGCCGGCCGGTTGCCGGTCGCGATGAGCTCAGCGACCGCGCCGCCGGCGAGCGGATTCAGCGGGACGTCCGCATGCTCGCCGCCGAAGATGACGACCGGATATCCCGCGTGCTTCCCGTCGGCCGAGGACTTGATGCCCCACCAGTCGCCTTTCGGATCGATGATGCAGACCGGGCGATCGACGTCGAGCAGACCCTCGACGAGGACGCGCATTTTGCTCGACTTTCCGGATCCGGTTTTGCCGAGACAAATGACGTGCTGCGCGAGCGCGGCACCCGGGATGATGAGGCGCTTTTCAACCATCATCGGCCGCGAGCTCCGCGCCTACGAGTGCGAGCGCGATCTGCGCGTCCGCCCCGCCGGCCTTCAGGACGTTGCGGAGCGTCGAGGCGATCGCCTCGACATGGATCCGTTCGTTGGGCGACATGCGCGCGATCTCCGCGCGGATCGCCTCGAGCGTCGCATGGTCGTCCGTCGGTTCCAGTGTTGCGCTCATCGCCTGGTGCTCCATTCCTTGCCTTGCGGGCACGTCGAGAAATGGGAGACGTGCCGGCCGTGTTCGTAGATCTCGTCGTGAACGTCGACCGTGTCGGCGTCGACTGGCATGTTGCGGCCGAGGTCGGTCCTCAGCCAGATGATCCGCGCACGGCAGGACTTGCAGCGCGTGATACGGCGCTCGTGAGTCTCGGTCGTATCGACTTCGAAGGTCACTCGGCGAGCTCCAGGAGCAGCGCGTCGGCGAACCTGACGGCCGTCTTCGCCCATCCGATGTGATCGGCCAGATTGCGATCGCCCACAACATCGGCTGACAGCATCCCCTGGAGCATCAGGGCCGCGAGGTATTCGCGCTTGCTCATGCCCAGGTGCGTGATACCGAACGCATGCGAGGCGCCCCCGCCGCTGGTTTCATCGCAGGGAAACGCCGGCTCGCTGCCGAGGCGCAGGGACGCGCGCGGGTCGCTCATGCTCGTACCGCCTCTCGCAAGGCCAGCTTGTGATCGACTCCGCGATCGCGAAGCCTCCAGTAGATCTTGAGGCCGCGCACCGACAGTCCGCGCACGCGCTTGTCGGCCGCCGCGC
>Ga0210394_10007948_pt1 | contig 11048 bp, 9 predicted proteins | sample IncBWC12MmetaG_FD_160121 | JGI IMG/M metagenome (GOLD analysis project Ga0210394, IMG submission 160121) | Forest soil microbial communities from Barre Woods Harvard Forest LTER site, Petersham, Massachusetts, United States - Inc-BW-C-12-M | ecosystem: Environmental > Terrestrial > Soil >... | reverse complement strand
ATGATCGGCAGCAGCAAGATGAGCGGTATTACCACCCGTTCCGCGGCCACGCGCGCCAGTTCTTCGCGCACCCGCACCGGTTGGGCGATCTGAATCACGCCCTCCGCCGTCTGCAGACCGTAAGCTCGCCAGGCTTCGCCGCGCACCGATAAATTCGCGTAGCCGAGAACCGTCTGGTTGATCATCGGCAGACCGCGGCGCGATAGATAGGTGCGTGCGCCGAAAACATCCCAGATTTGAATCACGAAGTCCGTGTCGCCCTGATCCGGCGGCAATTCGATGCGCGGCGCCAGCGAAATCTGACCGCGCAGCGAGAGCGCCATCTGGCGCAGCTGATAATCGAACAGCGTCGAGGTCTCATTCAATACGCGTCGATACGTGACCCCGGCGGCGAGCAGCGAGATCAGCGCGACGAGAATTATCAATGCGATCAGCAGCCGCGCGCGGATTGATTTCATATTTTTGGAATAAAGTAGCCGACGCCGCGCAATGTCCGAATGAGATCGCTGCCCAGCTTGCGCCGCAGGCCATGGATGTACACTTCGACGGCGTTGCTGCCGATTGGCTCGTCCCAGCCGTACAGACGATCCTCGAGTTGGGTTCGCGACAACACGGCGCCCGGCCGCTGCAATAGAGCTTCCAGCACCGCAAACTCGTGAGCGGATAAACTCACCGGCGCGCCGCTGCGCTCAATCGTGCGCGACACCGGATCCAAGCGCAGTTCGCCGTGCTGGATGCTGGTGTCGCCGCGTCCGCTGGCGCGGCGAAGCACCGAGCGCATACGCGCCATCACTTCATCAAGATCAAAAGGTTTGACGATGTAATCGTCGGCGCCGGCATCCAGGCCGGCGATGCGTTGCTGAATCTCATCGCGGGCAGTGAGAATGATCACCGGCGTGGCATCGCCGCGCTTGCGCAATTCGCGCAGCACGTCGATGCCGTCGCGGTGCGGCAGCCCGAGGTCGAGCAATACCACATCGAAGCTCGAGGTCTGCAATGCGGCCGCAGCGTCGGCGCCGTCGCGCATCAAATCAACCGCGAAGCCTGCCTGGCGCAGCGCCGTTTGCAGGCCTTGCGCGATCATGGCATCGTCCTCAACGACCAACACTCGCATGGTGGGCGTTCAGAATACCGCATTGTGCGCGAGGGTAGCGGAGTTTAAGATGCACGCTGACGCGAACCATAATCTTATGCAGGGGAAGGGTAAATGACGATGAAAATCAAGACGGGCTTCGGTGCATTGTTCGCCGTGGCCGCATTCGCGGCCGCGCAAATAGCGAGTGCTGCCGATGTGACGGGCACGTGGATCATGGCGGTGGAAACCGGAGCGGGCAGCGGTACTCCGACCTTTGTGCTCGTGCAAAAGGGCGACGCGCTCACCGGCAGCTACAAGGGTCAGCTCGGCGAAGCGCAGGTCACGGGAACCGTCACGGGCGACGACGTCGTCATTGAATACAAAGTCGATGCGCAAGGCCAAACGCTCGCGGTGAAATACACGGGCAAGGTTGCCGGGAATTCGATGGCCGGCAAGGTATCGTTGGGCCAGTTTGGCGAAGGAACCTTCAAGGGCACCAAACAGTAACCAGCGCGGAGCGCGCCCGCGAACCGTGACGCCGGTCTCAAACCGGGCGTGGGCGCGCTGCACATGGGATTTCCGCCGATTGGCCGCCCCAGGCGCCGCTGCCTTGGCTTTTGCAGCGCAACCTTTGGCCTCTGCGATGCAGTTCTCATCTTTCATATTTGTTCTCTGGGCGGCGGCGGTTCCGCCCTGCGGACGCACGCAAATGTGACCCAAAGCATGTCGGCAACCCCGCATTTGCCCGACCCTTATTGTGTTAAGCGAAGCTCCAACATTCGTGGCCGGCGAATGATGGTCGCTGCGCAATACAACCGGTTTATGGCGATCGCGATATGGGACTGTAACGATGCCGAAGAGTCTGAGAAAACATGAACTTACCGCGCCGGAGCCGCCCGACCGGCCGGCAATTCATTCGCTCAAGAAACCGCAAAAACTCCCGGCGCTTCTGGTTACAACCGACGAAGGCTTGTGGCCGCAGATCGGTGCGGACCTGAACGCCGGCTTGATCCTCAAGCAGCTCGATTCCGTCGATGAACTCATCGCCTCCACTCCCGCGGGACAAGCCGGCATCGTGCTGTGGGATGCACGCAATCATGCAGATCCCGCGGCCGTATTGTCGCGCCTGCAATTGCATTCGCCGCGTTTTGCCGTCGTCGCGCTGGATGACGCAAGCAGCGCGCAGGCATGGACGGTCCCGATTGAACATCGGCAGGTAGTCGCTCATGTGCCTCTGCCGATTGCTGGCGTGAGTCTGGCGCAAGCACTCGACAGCGCGCTCGAGGAAGTGAACTCGCGCCTGGCGCTCCTCGGTGACGATGCGAATCCCGCACCGGCGGCGCCCGGCCAATCCAAAAAAACCTGGCTAGTACCCGCCGTCATGGCCGGCGTGCTGGTCGCTGCCGCCGTGGCCTTCATGCTCACGCGCAGCGGCTCGCCCGAGACAAAACCAACAACCGCGGCGCCGGGCCCGGCGAACAAAGCCGCGCCGCCACCCGCACCCGCCAAATCGCCCGCGGAAGCCGACGAGAAAGTGGACGCGCTCATGGAGAAGGCACAGCGAGCCATGCTCGATCGGCATTTCATAGACCCGGCGGCCGGCAGCGCCTTGTCCCTGTACCGGGAGGTGCTGATCATCAGTCCTGATAACGGCGAGGCGCTGCAAGGATTGCAGCGTCTCTCGGAAATATTGATCGCACGCGTGCAGTCGGCTCTCGATGAGCGCAAGTTCGACGTTGCATTGCAGTTCTTGGAAACCGCCAGAAGCATCGACGCGAGTGATCGCCGCGTGGCCGCACTCGACGAAAAAATCGTGAGCCTGCGAGCCGAATTCGGTCCCGCGCAGATCATGGCGGCAATCAACGCGCAGAATTTTGATCGGGCGACCCAGCTGATTGACGAGGCGGCGCGCGCAAAATCCCTACCGACCGCCAAATTGGCGCAACTGCGCGACGAGGTGCGTCGACGACGCGAGGAATTCGACAGCGGCCGCTGGCTCAAGCTGGTTGACGCACGCCTGCAGCAGGATCATCTGATCGATCCGCATAACGACAGCGCGATCTTCTACCTCGATCAGGCGAAGCACGCCGGCGTGGATGCGGCGCAATTGCAGGCCGCGACACAGGAATTGCTCAAGCGGCTGGCGCAGATGGCGCACAGCGGCATCGAACAGCGCCGTTTCAGCGAAGCAGAGCGAGCGGTGGCCGAAATGCGCGGCCTGGGCGCGCCGCTGGCGGTGATCACCGGTCTGCAGCGCGAGCTGAGCGCCGCGCGCAGCCAACCGACGCTGCAGAAGCCCGAGCAACCGCAATTCCTGGAGTTGGCGCAGACGCGGCTCGCGCAGGGAAAACTCACCGAACCCGACAATGACAGCGCGTTGTACTACCTCAATCAGCTGCGGTCGGCGGATCCAAGAAACGGTTCCCTTGCGCAGCTGGCGGTCGCCGTGCAGACGCAAATACTCGACCGTGCCAATACGGCCCTGGTTCGCGGCGACATGGAAAAATCCGAGGCATTCGCGCAACTGGCGGCCGAGGTGGGCGGCTCGTCTGATCTGGACGCGTTCAACGAAAAATTGCGCCAGCGAATAGCGATGATCGGCAATCTTACCCAGGTCCCGGAAAGCGCCTTGACGCGGGTCAACAAACTCGACGTGCAATATCCGAGCCGGGCAATGCAGGACAACGTGGAGGGGTGGGTGGAACTTGGCTACACAATTGCGGCCAACGGTTCGGTGTCGAACGTGAAGGTAGTCAACTCGGAGCCCGCCAATGTCTTCGATTCGCCGGCCACGAAGGCGGTGAGCCGATTGCGCTACAAGCCATATTTGAAGGACGGCAAGCCGATCGCGGTGGGTACGATGATTCGGATCGTGTTTCGCGTGCCGAAATAGCGCCACGCGATGACCACCCAGACACAACATGCACTGACTGACGCGCCGATTCCGGTTGAACGGATTCGCAGCACGGTGCTGTGTCTCGTCGTGCACGATGAATTGGAGCTGCGATTGAGGCTTGCAGCACTGGTGCGCCGTGCAATGCCCAAAGTCGATGCCGACACCGTCACGCGCGCCGGCTTTGATGCCATATCGGTCGAGCGTCTGCACGCCTACATCGCGGTGATGTTCATCGTCGAGTTCAGCCCGCCGGAGTCCGGCGCGGCCGCGCTGGCAGCGCTTGCGCTGCTGCACAAGCGGGCCCCGAATCTGCCGATATTCGTGTTCGCGCGCGGCGGCAACGAGCGCACGGCGGCGCGTGCGATGAAATTGGGCGCCAGCGACTATTGGCCGATTCATTCCGTGATCGTCGGCGAACTGTGCAGCGCACTGCAGCCCCTGCTCGAACCGCCGCCGCCGCCGGCCAGCGCGACGGCTGCCGCCGCAACCACGCCGATCGTGGATAGATGGCGCCAGCCTGAAATCGCCGGCTACGCATTGCTGAAAAAAATCGCGCAGTCCGCGGCGGCCAGCGTTTATCTGGCCCGCAATGCCGAATTTGCGAGTCCGGTGGCCTTGAAGATTCAGGCGATAAAAGGCCAACAGGTGGTTTCGGTCGCCGATCGCGAGCGTTTCGCCAGGGAATGCGAAATTCTCTCCAAGCTCAATCACCGGTCGATTGCGAATGTCCTTGATTTCGGCGTTACGGACGACTACCTGTTTCTCGCCCTGGATTATTTTCCCTGCGGCAGCCTGCGTGAGCGGCTGAAACACCCGGTGAGCGAAGCCGATGCCGTCAACTATGCGCATCAGATCGGCGAGGCGCTGCAGATCGTTCATGCCGCGCGCATCGTGCACCGCGACCTGAAGCCCTCGAACCTCATGTTGACCAACGAAAATCGCCTGGTCTTGATCGATTTTGGATCGGCGCGCACGCAGTTCGCGGCGAGCGATTCGACCCGCTCCGAGGATTGCACGGGGACGCCCTACTATGTCTGTCCGGAGCAGATCGACGACCGCGAGCCGGACGCGCGCGGCGATTTGTACAGCCTCGGAGTCGTATTGTTCGAGATGCTCTCGGGATCGCTGCCGTATCTGGGCAAAACACTGGCCGACATCCTGGCCGCGCACCGCTCAGCGCCGATTCCGCGCTTGCCCGAGCAGCTGAAAATCTACCAGCCGATCATCGATCGATTGCTGGCCAAAGTCCCGCAAGATCGCTACGCCTCGGCCGCGGAGTTTCTCGATGCCTTGGACGGCGTGCGTGCGCAATTGAACCTTCAGAAATCCAGCAATCCATAGCGGAGCACTTGAATTCATGAACTCTCGTATCGCCAAAACAAAACTACGCTTGTCTGCCGGCGGTCTCGTTGTGCTGGTCATCATTCTCGCTTTCAGCTTCGTTGCGATCGTGCTGATACCAGGCCTGGAACTCGCCAGTGAATTGGCCGACAGCACGCTGACGCTCAAGTTTGTCGGGCAGCAGCAGCGCAATCCCGCCCTGATTCGGGCCGCGCTGGACGCGATGCATGACCGTCTGACCAATCGGGGGTACATCCAAGAGTCTCTGGACCAGCTGCGAGATGCCAGCACCAAGCTCGACGCCGGCCTGAACGAAATGAATGCACCTCTACCGGCAGGCTGGTTGTCCATGACCGGTGGCTCGTATAGCACCGATGGCACCGCGGCTTCGGGCGAATCGATCTCCGGGAAACACGCCCCGGCATTGCGCGATCTGTGGACCAAGGAGAAAGAATCGCTCGCCCCGCTGCTCAAATTCCAGGGAGTGCCCTATCAGGACAACGAGTCCACCGGTACTGTCCTCAACGAGAGCGGCAAACAATTGGAGCGCGACGTAAGCGCCGCGATTCGCGGCAGCCGCCACGTTGTGCCGCTGATCGACAATGAACTGACGGCAATCGTCAACGAATTGCAGACCGGCAACGCGCGCTCCGCCAAGCAGCTGCGGTTTGTCATGCTCGTGGGTTTGCTGATCGCAGTCGCGCTGGCGGCGCTCGTGACGATTTTGCTGCTTGCGCGGCAGCGGCAGGACGCCACTTTGCGCGAGGCCCGCCAACAAACGTCGGATATTCTGCGCACCGTCAAAGACGGCCTGTTTTTGCTCGACGAGAATTTGATCATCGGCGCGGCGTACTCGAGCGCCCTGGAATCGCTGTTCCAGCGCACCGACTTCGGTGGACTTCACTTCGAGCAGCTGCTGAAGGGTGTGGTGTCGGAGAAGACGCTCGCAACCGCTGTGAAGTTCGTGGGCGTACTTTGGTCGGAACGCACCAAGGAGAACCTGGTCAAAAGCATCAATCCATTGGGCGAGGTGGAAGTCCACGTCGACAACGGCCAGGGCAAGATCTCGACTCGCTATCTGCAATTTGAATTCCATCGCGTGCGCGTGGATACCAAGATCACCCATGTGTTGGTGTCGGTATCGGACGTGAGCGCGCGCGTGGATCTCGCCCGCGAACTGCAGGCGTCGCAAAGTCAGGCGCAGGCGCAGGTCGATACCCTGTTGGGCATTCTGCACGTCGACCCGAAGCAGCTGGCTTCCTTCTTGAACGATTCCAACGCTGCCATGAAGATGATCAATGCGGTGCTGCGCGAACCGGCGCGCGAGGAGACCGCGTTCCGCAAGAAGCTGGACACCCTGTTCCGGCAAGTGCACTCGGTAAAGGGCGAATCCGCGGCGCTGGGACTATCCTCGATCGAGAGCCGTGCGCATTCCTTCGAGGATGACTTGAAGCTGCTGCGGGAAAAGCCGGATCTGTCGGGCAACGACTTCCTTCCGCTCGTCATCAAGCTCGATGATCTGTTGACGCATTTGCAATCCGTCGGCGACCTGGTGTCGCGCCTTGCGCGGCTGCACGGCGCGGACAACAACGAATCGCACACGGATACCGCAGTGCTGGAAGACGGCAGCGCGGAAATGCCGGCCAAGCCCGAGGGCGGCATAACATCGATGCTGCAGCAGCTCGCTGCCCGCGTAGCAGGTGAAAACGACAAGGAAGCGGCGCTGCAATGCATGGGTTTTGACACCGTGCCGGATGAATACCGGCGACTCGTCAAAGATATCGCGGTTCAGGCGGTGCGCAATGCGATTGTTCATGGCATCGAGCCGGCCTCGGATAGGCTTGCTTCCGGGAAGCCCGCCAAGGGCGCTCTCAAGCTGATGTTCCAGGATCTCGGCACTGCAGGCTACAAGCTGGTCGCCGAAGATGACGGTCAGGGCCTGTCGACCGAGAAAATCAAGGAAGCTGCCTTGAAGAAGGGATTCATCACGCCCGAGAAGGCGGCAACGCTGGATGCGAAGCAAGTGATTTCCCTGCTGTTTCAATCGGGATTCTCCACGGTCGAGAACGCCACGAAGGATGCCGGGCGTGGAGTGGGAATGAATATGATGGCCGGGCTCGTGCAGCAGATCGGCGGCAAGGTATCCGTCGCCACAGTGCCTGGAAAATTCACGCGCCTGACATTGAGCATGCCGCCTGCCAAACGCGGGAAAACGGAAGCCGCCTGATGGAAATTCCCGACGGCAGCAAAGCCACATTGAAGCTCATGATCGTCGATGACTCCAATATCATCCGGCGACGCATCGAACGCTCTCAGCAGATCGAGCGTCTGGAGGTGGTGGGCTCCGCGAGCAACGGCCGTGCGGCCGTGGAAATGTTCCGCCGGACGCAGCCGGATGTCGTGACGATGGATTTGACGATGCCTGAGATGGACGGCATCGAATGCGTCGAGGAATTGATTGCCATCAATTCCAATGTACTGATCCTGGTCGTTTCCGCTCTTGCCGACAAGGCGACCGCGGTGGAGGCGATCGAGAAGGGGGCTAACGGATTCCTCTGCAAGCCATTCACCGACCGACAGCTCAACGATGCGTTGGAAGAGCTGTTGTCGGAGGCCTGAGATGTTCAAGGAAGCAGAAATCCGCACGTTTGTCGAAGGAACGACAAACTACTTCGAGACGTCGGCGCAGCAGGCGGCCACGGTGGGATCGCCCTATCTGGTCACCGACGGCAAGCCGGGCGCTTATGAGTACACCGGGGTAATCGGCATTACCGGCGCGCGCAAAGGCATCGTTTATTTCACCGCGCCGCGCGGCATGCTCACGGTGTTGCTGATGCGCATGCAGGAAACCGATACCAGCGACGAGAACATCAAGGATCTCGTGGGCGAAGTGGCGAACACCATCTCCGGGAATGCGCGCCGCGACTTCGGCAAGAATTTCGTCATCTCGGTTCCCATCGTAATTGCGCATGACTCGGAGAAGGTGACGACTCCGCATTCGCGGTCCTTCGTGATCCCGATCAACTGGCGTACTCACTCCGCCAAACTCGTGGTCTGTTTGGAGTAGCGCCGCAGCCAGTGCTATTTCCCGTCGACCGAGAATGCCAGCAGAACGTTGATGCCGTTGCTGCCGGTGCGCGCCGCACCGTTGAAACCGGACATCGTATACACCATGCCGCCGGCGATCGCCGGCCCCATGCCGTCGATACCGCCGCCGGGTTGCGCAGGATTGCCGTTGACCGTGTCGTAGGTTTGAGCGGTGGTGCTGAATTCCCAGACGATCTTGCCGGTCGATGCATCATAGGCTCGAAACCAGCCATCCATGGTGCCGGAGAAAACGATGCCCGGCGTCACGCTCGGCGCCGCCGACTGCGCGCGCACGCAGGCACCCTTGGTGAAGTCCTTCGACCGGTCTCCCGCGTAATGGCATGGTGCGAGCGGAGCCGGCGTATACCATATGATCTTGCCGGTGAAGGGATCCAAAGCGGATAAGCCCGGTTTGCCCGGAGTTTGATATTCGGGCAGGGGCGGTCCGCCGCCGGCCACGGAAATTTCGTTGAACAGCTCGCCGATGTCTGATATCGGCACAAACACATGGCTCTTGTCCGCAGCGATTCCCCATTCAACGCCGCCCAACGCCGAACCGACGCCGACGCTGGTCTTCCAAAGCGTGCGGCCGCTGTCCGGATCGATCCCAAAGACGCTGCCGGATTTCTGGCCGGCGACTAGAACCTGTTTCGCGCCATGCTTGAATAAAATCGGCGTGGCGCCGAAGTCGAAATCAGGACCGGTCGGTGTCGGACAGTTGGCGCCCTTGGTGGGTCCGCTGCAGCCCATGATGAAGTTGTCATGGGTGGTGACCTGATTTTTCCAGCGCACACGGCCTGTGCGCATTTCCAAGGCGACGATGGCATCGTCGCCGTCGGTGATGACATCGGTGTAGCTGTCTCCCGTAACGGCATAAACCAAGCCGCGCTTGGCATCGACCGTCGGCGACGCCCAGATAGGAGCACCGGCCGGCCCTTGCATCTGAACGCCATTGGCGTTTTTGCGGGTGGGCTGCAATGGCTCGGTGATCATATAAGTCTGCCACTGTTTCTGACCGGTCTTGAGGTCGAGCGCCGCCAGACTTCCGCGGAAGCTGCAGCAGGCGTAGCCGGGCTGCATGGCGACGGCCTCCTCGCCGGAGGATATCGGTACGAAGATCTGATCGCCCGACACTACGGGGGAGCCGGTTATCCCCGAGGCCATGTGATTCTCGAGCGGCTCGCTGTGCCATATCTCATTGCCGTTCTGCGCATCAATGGCTCGCAGCACGCGCTTGCCGACTCCCACGAAGGTCGCCCAGCCGCTTGGGCTTATTGAGGATCGAATCACCATCGGCGTCGTGCGCGAAGAAGCATCCTCGAGGGCCCAGTGAACGCACCCGGTCTTGGCATCCAACGCGTAGAGCTTACCGCCCCGGTTTGTGATGAACAGCCATTCGCCGACGACCGTGGGTTGGCCTCCGCCCGCCATGGAGAAGGCCCATTTGACCTTGAGCCGCGGCACATCGGCGGCCCGAAACCCCGGATTCGGCTGATAACGGCTCGAGTTTTCGTCCAGCCCGAGGATTGGCCAGTCAAATGCGCTTGCTTGGATTGGACCATTCGTCGCGCACATCTTATCGGTGCCGGCGGGGCCCAATTGCGGGCCGGGCGCGAGGTATAGTGCGACGGCGTCGATCTCCGCACGCGACAACCCTTGCACCATGGGCGCCATCACGCCCGTGGTCATTGCGGTGACGATGTCCGCGCGGGGGCGAAACGCCAACTCCAAACGCCCCGGCGCTCGCTCGACTGCAGGCTCGTGGCAGGATTTGCAACGTGCGATGAAAATCGCCTCGCCGTTCGCAGGCGCGTCCGGCGCCTGCTGCGCCGGAGCGAGGAGGGCAACACCCAAGCTGCAAAATAGCGCCGTGCTCGCGCCGTTCCACATCCGCGGGCCGCTCACGAGAACCCGATCCAGCGGCCGGCGATCGCCACCGTCAGCCATGCCGCCAGGGTCAGCAGCGTCACGCCGCGAATAGCTACTCCGCTGCCGCCGCGCCTAATCATGGGATTGAAGGCGAAGTAGGTGACAGCGATGGCAATGACCATGGAAATCATCTTCACCCAGAAGGCCTGCCGGTCATATAGCTTCACCGGCTCGGACACACCCAGCAGCAGGCCGGTGATCAGCAGAATGATCACGGCGGCATCCATATAGCGCCGCGCACTTTTGTAAATCTCGGCCGGAGACGTCTTCAATCCCACGCCCAGCACCGATAAAGAAATAACGAGCACCGAGCCGCCGAGCAGTGCCAGGGCGAGCAAGTGCCCCGACTCGATGGCCGGGAACAGCCATGTGGACTCGCGAATGGTCTGACCGAGCGCCGATGCCTCGATCGTCTGCGCCGTATGATAAATGGACATACGTTAGCCGGCGTCCGCAGGACAGCCGGTGAGCTGCAGCAGGGTGGGCGAATTGATGTTGTCGCAGTCGAACCAGTTATAGGCGATGAGGCGGCCGAAAATGATCACGCAAACCCAGGCGCCCAAGGATATGGCGGCACAGATTTTCGATTTGCGCGGCACCGGTCCGAGATCCCAGTTTGCTTTGTCGCGCTCCACCTTGAAAGTGAAAATCGCGATATTGACCGCGGCGATGAGAATCATGATGCATTTGAGCCTGAACCAGAGACTGTGATAGGTGCGG
>Ga0210394_10007946_pt1 | contig 11049 bp, 11 predicted proteins | sample IncBWC12MmetaG_FD_160121 | JGI IMG/M metagenome (GOLD analysis project Ga0210394, IMG submission 160121) | Forest soil microbial communities from Barre Woods Harvard Forest LTER site, Petersham, Massachusetts, United States - Inc-BW-C-12-M | ecosystem: Environmental > Terrestrial > Soil >... | reverse complement strand
AACTGTAACCGGCGAGCGAATGTCCACGATCCACTGAAGCGTCAAGCTTTGGGAAGGGGGACAGTAGCCACAACCCGGAAGCCAGGAAACCCGCCTCGCGCCGTCGTCCTGTTACCGGCCGGGGTGCGCTGATAACTGCGGGGGAAACCGTCGCGACGACAGTGTGGAGTTGTCGTCGCGGAGCGCTCGGTTGGAAAAAAATCATCAAGTTCGCTTTCGCGCCAGCTCTTGGCCCCATCCCAGGAGAATCACGTGCGCAAATCATGGCTTTTTATCGCTGTTTTCGTGCCGCTCTCAGTCTCGGTCGCCGCCGCGAGCACCGCAAGCGGCGATGAGCTGGAAACCTTGGTGGTTACCGCCACCCGCATTCCGACGCCGCAACTCGATGTTGCCAGCAGCATTTCCGTCGTAACGGCCGACGACATCGCCGCCCGGCAAATCCGCACACTGCCCGATTTGCTCAAGGAAGTGCCCGGATTGAATGTGATTCAAACCGGCGGACCGGGCGGTCAGACCTCGGTGTTCATGCGCGGCACGAATTCGAATCACACCAAGGTGCTGGTCGACGGCATCGATCTTGGCGATCCGAGCAATCCGGGCGGAGCATTCGACCTCGGACAATTCCTGACTCAGGACATTCAGAGCGTCGAAATCCTGCGTGGCCCGCAGAGCGGCCTGTACGGCTCCGATGCCATCGGCGGCGTCATCAACATCATCACCAAAAGCGGCTCCGGTCCCGCGCAGTTCAACGCCGGTGTCGAGGCCGGATCGTTCGATACCTTCAACCAGGCCGGTAGCGTGAGCGGCTCCCTCGATCAGTTTCACTATGCGGCCACCCTGCAGCACTTGCACTCCGGCGCGACTCCGGTCACGCCCTTGGATTTGCTGCCGCCGGGCCAGCCGCGCATCGACGACTATGACGACAACCTTACCGCATCGACCAAGCTGGGCTTTGACGTCACGGATCAATTCGACCTGGGTCTGGTCGCGCGCTACACGGACTCGCATTTGCGCCTTACCGGCGATAACTTCGCCACTTTTCCAGCGACCCCGGATGCGCAGCAAAGCGCGAATGACACGCTACAGTACTACACGCGAGCCACCGGCCATGGGTTGGCGCTGGACGGCGCGCTCGAGCAAACCCTGGGCGCCGCCTACAGCAAGATAAAATCCTCCGATTACAGTCCCGACAATCCCGCAGCGTATCTGTACGGCGAGCGAGTGAAGTTCGATTGGCAGGGAATCCTCAAGTTGGCTGCCAATCAACAACTGGTGCTGGGTGCCGAACACCAGCGCGACGAAATCAGCCAGCCCATCTCGGCAGCTACGAACACCAATTCCGGCTACGCCGAACTGCAATCGAGCTTCGGCGGGCGCTTGTTCGATACGATAAGCCTGCGCTACGACGACAACGACCGATTCGGCAGCCAGTTCACCTACCGCGTGGCGCCGGCGTATCTCATCGAAGAAACGGCAACCAAGCTCAAGGCGAGCGTCGGAACCGGCTTCAAGGCGCCCACTTTGTCGCAGATGTTTCAGAACTTTCCGGAGTTCAATTTCTTTGGAAATCCAAATCTGAACCCGGAGAGCAGCTTGGGCTACGATTTGGGGTTCGAACAGTCGCTGCTGCGGCAGACCTTGCGCTTCGGCATCACGTATTTTCATAACAACATCAAGAATTTGATTGCCGATAGTAGCGACTTCACCACCTTCGCCAACGTGGGGCGCGCCGTGACCGATGGCGTCGAGAGCTTCGTCTGGTATCAACCGCTGCAGACCGTCACTTTCAGAATGGACTACACCTTCTTGCAGGCAACCGATGAGATTCTGCACGAGGAATTGCTGCGCAGACCGAAGCACAAGGGCAGCTTGAATGCGGCGTGGCAAGCGACGCGCCGCTTGTCGATGAACGCCACGCTGTTGTCGGTGAGTTCATGGATCGATGGCAACAGGGATTTCTCGATTCCGCGGCTGAGCGCACCGGGCTATACGACACTGGATCTTGCCGCCGGCTACGATTTCACCCGCCATTGGGCCGTTTTCGCGCGCATCAGCAATTTATTCAATCGGCACTACCAGAACCCGGACGGTTTCTTGCAGCCGACCTTGGGGGCTTTCGCTGGCGTGAAGGCGAAGTTTTGAGCCGGTCCTATCGGACCAGCACCAGCGGCTCGGAGGTGATATGTCCGTCGAAATCGGTCCACACGTGCTGCGCGAAATCGTACAGCTTGCAGCGCCGCACCGTATTCCAATAGTAGCGCCAGGTGAACACCTCGGCGTTCAGCCTCTCGTCGAGAGTGGCGGTGAGTTTCGCCTGAGCCTCTTTGAGCCGGTAAAGAGGAATTCCCATGTTCACGTGATGGGCGCCGTGCTCGAGAATGTAGTGGATCAAGCCGTCGAGCGGCCGCATGAGTTTGATGTGCACCGTGGTGGTCGCATAGCCGGCATTGGCGGTCCACTGATCACGCCGCTCGTACCAGGCGACGCGCGGATGCGTGTGCTGCACGTAAATGACGAAGCCCATGAGGCAATTCCAAAAGAAGAATGGCACTGCGAATCCGAATGTCAGCAGCGACCAAATCGATCTGCCGCTGTAGACGCCCCAGAGAACCAAGCCTCCGACCCACAGCGCGCCGAAGCCGGCGACCAAAAGACTGTCGACGGTATAACTGAGGCGCCGGGTGGACACATGCTCGCGTCCTGGAAAAAATAGCTTTTTCCACCACATTTCGATCATGTAGTAGGCACCTTGTCCGAATCCGCTGCGGTACAGGCGCTCCAGGCGGCGGCGAATCCAAGGCAGCTTGGCGAACTCCGAAGGCGAGAAGGGCGTCCAGACGTAGTCGCGCCCTTTCAAATTGGTGAAGCCATGATGCGCGAGGTTGTGTCCGATCTCCCACAAGCTAAACGGAGTGAGCGAGGGCAGGAAGGCGATTCGGCCGATCCACTTGTTGAGTTTCTTATGGGGCGTGTAGGAGCCGTGGCAGGCATCGTGACCAATCACGAACAACCGCGCGATCCATAGGGCCGCCACCAGCGAGGCGAATATCCTCACCCACCAGGAATCCACGACGAACAGACTGCCAATGGCCACCGCGAGCACCAGCCAATCGAGTAAGAACCAAATAATCGGCGTCGCGACGCCGCGTGTAGCGGCGAAGGGCTGCAGCAACTTTTGAAATTTAAAGCGTGACTTGTCAACCGGCAGCGGTTTTACGTCATTCGGCTTTGGCGGCGATGGCAAATCAAGCGGCAAAGGCGTCAACACTCCGGGGCGCGTAGAGCAACCAACCTCCCATTATACGCCCAGAACGGTGATTCGCACGGAACTACGTCAGGCCGTTTCCGCATCTGGCCACAGCAAAACCCCTAAGTGCTCACAGGCCTCGATTAGGGCCGTGGCTGCCTCTCGGGTGCTGGCGTCCAGTCGCCGATCATGGGTAAGGAGCCAAGTCAGCCTAGCACGGCGCGAGCGCGCTGACGGTTCGCTATCGAACAGTGCGGGAAAAAGACCCAAAGCATCGACGAATTCGCGCATGGCCGCCGTGCAAGGGGCGCTCGGCGCCGGCGTCAGCAGCAATTTCAGCCAGGTCACGCATCGTTTGGCGAGCCCGGCTCGAGTAATCCCCGCGCCGGTGCGGCGTCGCGATTCCCCGTCCGCCAATGAGTCGGCGAGATTGCGATAACGTTCGACAGCCGACTCGTCCGCGGCCACGGCGGGACTGGCGTCGGACAGAATCGAACGCAGCAAATCGCTTAGCAGCAAGGAAAGTGATTCAGCCAAGAATCGCTGGCACTGTTCGGCATCCGGACGCGACAGCGGCTCCCAAGCGAGCGGTCCCCCTATGCGTCTGGCGTTCGGCGACTTTGACATGACCCCCAGTGTAGCGGCTCTGCTGCTCATCGCAACTATGTCATTTGCGACCGGGTTCACCGACTCGCCGAATCTTTCGTAAAACCCGTCCGCCTCGACGGCGGACCGCCGATCGCGCGGTAAAATTTAACGAAAGCCAATCAACTTTGTCGATCCGCTGCCGCATGGCATATCATTTGCGAGTTGTTAGCCAGACCTCAACTCACTCCCGGCAAGTGTATCGCCTTAGGCGGAGGCCTGCGCCGTATCGTGGCCGGCAATGCGGGTATGATGACGGGCCCGGGAACGAACACTTACTTGCTGGGCGAGCGAGAGGTGGCCGTGGTCGATCCGGGGCCCGATGATGCGCGGCACTTGGAGGCCATTCTGGCCGCGGCCGGCGAAAAGATCCGCTGGGTGCTGGCCACTCATACGCATCGCGATCATTCCCCGCTGGTAGCCGAGCTCGCGCGCCGCACGGGTGCGAAAATCATCGGATTGCCGCCGCCTCGCGATGGGCGTCAGGACGAGACTTTCACGCCTCAGTACATTCCGGGCGACGCCGCCCGCCTGGTCCTGGGTGATTGCGAATTGATCGCCATTCATACGCCGGGCCACGCCTCGAATTGCGTTTGCTATCTGTTCGAGCGTGAGCGCGTATTGATCACGGGCGATCATGTCCTCGAGGGCGTGTCGCCGGTGATTTTACCGCCCGACGGTGATATGTCGGCGTACATGCACTCGCTGGATAAACTGTTTTCCTATGATTTCGAGCAGATCGCTCCCGGGCACGGGGACATCATGCAGCAGGGCAAGAAGGTGCTGGAGGCGCTGCGCGCGCATCGCCTCGCGCGCGAGGACAAGGTGCTGCGCGCTCTTCAGGACTTGACCGCCGCCAGCATCGAGGCGCTGACGCCGCCGGTCTACGACGATGTGCCCGTCGAACGGCATCAGTGGGCGCGCCTGACATTGGAGGCGCACTTGATCAAATTGGCGCGCGACGGACGAATTACCGAGCGCGACGGAATCTGGCGGCCCAACCAGGCATGACGGCGCGCCTTGCGATCAGCCTGCGCGCGGTGAGCGTGCGGCGCGGCGCCAAATGGGTATTACGCGACATCACCTGGCAGCTGCGGCCCGGCGAACGCTGGGCATTGCTCGGGGAGAATGGTGCCGGAAAGACGCAGCTGCTCAAATTGCTGAGCGGCGACATTTGGCCAAATCCCACACGCTCAAGGGGCGATGGCCGCAGCTTCCGGCTCGGCGCGCGCAGCGTCGATTTGATCGAAGCGAAGGCTCGAGTTGCCTACGTCGGCGCCGAGCAGCAAGACAAATATGCCCGCTACGGCTGGAACCTGCGTGTGCGTGAGATGGTCGCGACCGGCCTGCATCGAACCGATTTGCTGCTGGCGCCGGTTAGCGCGAACGAGGCCAAGCGAGTCGGCGACACCCTGCGGGCCTGCGGCCTGAGTCGCCTCGCGGCCCGCGAATTTCAGTCGCTATCCTACGGAGAAAAGCGCCTTGCCCTGCTGGCGCGGGCCCTGGTGCAAAACGTGGACTGGCTACTGTTGGACGAGTTGTACAACGGCTTGGACCGGGAATACCGGCGCCGCATCGATGCGATTCTCGATCGGGCCCGCAGCCGCGGACAGTCGTGGATTGCAACGGCGCACCGGGCGATGGACGTGCCGCGCGGATCGCGCGCACTGCTGGAGCTGTCCGGCGGCCGGATACACCGGGTCAAGCCGCTGCGGCGGGTGGAATTCGAGCGCTTGAGGGCGAAGGCCGGTGAACACTTGCCCAACCCGGCGCGCCGGCAGGGCAGGCGCCAGCGCCGATTGGCGCCAAAGGCTCCGGTGCTCCTCAGGCTGTCGCATGTCGATCTATTCGTCGATTACCGCTTGGTCCTGCGCGATTTGAATTGGCAGCTGCGCCACGGCGAGCATTGGTCGGTATTCGGCGCAAACGGCGCCGGAAAATCCAGCTTCCTCAAGCTGCTTTACGGCGACTTAGCGCCGGCCCTGGGCGGCCGCATCGCGCGCCGCGGGCATCCGGCGGGCATGCCGATCGCCGAGTGGAAGCGCCACGTGGGCTACGTCTCGCCGGAACTGCAAAGCCTGTATGCAGTGGACGTCAGCATTTTGGACTTGGTCGCCAGCGGCCGGCACTCGAGCATCGGTCTTAGCGATGCGCCGACTGCTGAGGATCGAAAGCAGGCGCTTTACTGGCTGAAATTTTTCAAATTGCTGAGCTACGCGAGGCGCCGGCCCAGAGAGCTGTCTTACGGCCAATTGCGCCGCGCGCTCATCGCACGCGCAATGGCGGCGGATGCGCGCATTCTGCTGCTCGATGAGCCACTGACGGGTCTTGATCCGGGCCAGCGCGCCATGATGAAGCGGCTGCTGGCAGGACTGATGAAGCGTCGGGTCGCCGTGGTCATCGCCGTGCATCACGCGGAAGATCTACCGCGCGGTATGACGCACGGGCTGCATTTACATAAGGGGCAAGTTTTTCCGACGGATCCATATTTTGCGACGTGAGTGCGGGCTAACCCAAGCTTGCTCGGGTGTACTCAAGATCCAAGGCGATCGATGAGGACCCTATTATGTTGCGTCTCGCAGCTTCGAGCTTCGCGGTGTTGATCCTGTTGATTGCATGCAGCGGGTCCGGATACGCCGTGCGTCCCGTGCCGCGCATCGTCGCGGATAATGTCGGTAAGCCGGTGAGCATGTTGCAAGAAGCCTTCGGCGAACCGCGCAAGGTCGATGTCACGCCGACCAAACTGATCTACGTCTGGTTTTTGCCGCAAAAGCCGAAGGACGCGTCGCCCACTGGTTTTCAGGGCTGCGAGATGGAAGTCACCGTCGATGCGCGTTCGCAGCGCGTTCTGGGATACTCGCTCTCGAACATCGGTTGGTCCAGCTGCGGCGAGGTGCAGCGTCGCATTCGCGTGGCGCAACGCTGAGGCGCGCGCAGCGCAGGGAGCTGCCCCGACGTCGCGCAGCAGCGGATAACCGCATAGCGCCTCTCGATCGAAGCCGCGGGCGTTTCTCGCTACAATGGAGGCACGCCGCGTGGCGACATATCCTAAGGTCTCCCGTCCTTGTTCCCCATATCGATTCTTTCCATTCTCATCCAGGCTGCCTTGATCGTGCATGTGATCAAGACCGGACGAAACCAGCTGTGGATCTGGGCCATTGCTTTGCTGCCGGGGATCGGCGCGCTGGCCTATGTCGCCGCGGAAGTCTTACCCGAATTCTTCCGCGGCAGAACCGCGCGCCGCGCCAAAGCCGGCGTCCGGCGCATGTTGGATCCGGACCGCGAATTGCGCCGGGCCAGCGCAGAGGTGGAGATTTCCGGCAACGTCGATGCGCGCCGGCGTCTGGCAGAGGAACTTTTCGAACGCGGCCAATATGATCAGGCCATCGATGTTTATCGCGGGGGCCTGCGGGGCATTTTTGAGCACGATCCGACGCTGCTGCTCGGCCTGGCACGGGCGCAATTCGCCAAACAGGACTTCGCTGCCGCACGCGGCGCGCTCGAGCGGTTGATGCAGCAAAACCCGGAATTCAAGTCGGCGGATGCGCAGCTGTTGTATGCCCGCGCCCTGGATTCCCAGGATGCATTGGACGAGGCGGAACGGCAATATGCGGCGCTCGTGCCGGGATACCCGGGCGCGGAGGCGCGCCTTCGCTACGGCTTGTTGCTCAAGCGGCGCGGCAAATTGCAGGATGCGCAGCGGGTTCTCAAGGATTTGCTGGACAGCGCCAGGCTGGGACCCGACCACTATCGCCGGGCGCAGGCTGAGTGGCTGGAACGTGCGCGGCGCGAATTGGGCTAAAATCCGCTTGGCCTTCATTATTCGGAACTGGAGCTTTCCCATGTTATCCATCGCACGAGTCGGTCGCCTTGCCTTGGCATCCCTGGCGCTCATCGTCGTGGCCGCCTGTGCCGGCCAGAAGGAGCCCGCGCAGAAGTTGATCTCCGCTATCGATGCAACCGTGACGGCGGCATCGGCCGAGGCGGCAAAGTACGTGCCTGATCAGCTCATCGCCGTACAAACCAAACTCGACGACCTCAAAACCGCATTCAACGCCCAAGACTACGCAGCCGTGATGAAGGGCGCGCCGGCGGTGCTCGCCTCGGCGGAGACGCTGGCCACGGCCGCCGCCGCAAAGAAGGACGAGGTCCTCAAGGCGCTCAACGATCAGTGGACGGGTTTGGCCGCAACCGTACCCGGCTACCTCCCGGCGATCCAGAATCGCCTCGCGCTTTTGAGCAAGAAATCCAGCAAGAAGGCCGCGGCGGGTATCGATCTGGCCGCGGCGTCGGCCGCCGTCGCCGATGCCTCCGCGCTGTGGTCCAAGGCACAGGCGGCATTTGCCGCGGGCAATATGAATGAGGCCGTGACGACCGCGGCTGACGTGAAGGCGAAGCTGCAGGCGGTAGCCGCTACGCTCAAGCTGGATCTCGCGGCTGGCGGCTAGCCGCATTGGGGCGCGCTCCTTAGGATCTACAAGGCCAGGGTGCCTTCGCTGACGATGACGGCGCTGCCTGCGATATGCGTTGCGACCAGGCTGCCCTTGTCGACCTGCAGACGCACCCTGACCTGTCCGGGCCGCTTCATCTGGTAACCCTGCCGGCCGATGAAGGTGGTAGATTTTTTTCCGAATTGACCGAGGTCCCACAGGTAGGCGCCGAGCATGCCGTGCGCGTTGCCGCTGACAGGGTCCTCGGGCACCCCCAGCGCCGGACAGAACATGCGCGATTCGGTCCAAATCTCGTCGGAATCCCGATTGACCGCGAATACGAAGAATCCTTCGGTCCCGAGTTCGTTGCCGAGCGCCACTAGGGTGTCGAAGTTGGGTGCAAGATTTTCGAGGTAGCGGTGGCCCGCAATCGGCACCAAGAGCCGTGAGCTGCCCTTGCGGGCGATTCTCGCCGGCATGATTTCATGTAATTGTGTTGCCGGCAGCTTGAGAGCTTCGGCAACCCGCAGGGTCGTCTTGAAAGGCAGCGGCGCTTCCAGGTCCGGCGCGGATTGACGGAACTCGATGAGGGTTTCCGGCCCGCTTGCCCGCTCGACGATTTGCGCGCTGACCTCGATGATGCCGGTACCGGAGTGTTGACGCCACACGCCGGCGGCGCGCCTTTCCAAGGCCAACAGCACCGTGTGGGCGGCGATGGTCGCGTGCCCCACGAAGGGCGCTTCATTGCGTGCGTTGAAGAAGCGCAGCTGCACATCGTGATCCGCGGCCTTGGCCGCGAACACAAACGCCACCTCGGCGTGCGAAAACTCGCGTGCGATGCTCTGCAGTGTGGCGTCGTTCTGCCCGTCCGCATCGAGGACCACGATCGCTGGATTGCCGGTAAAGCGCGCGGCGGTAAATGCATCGACCTGAAAAATACGCAATTGCCCACTCCGAAGCCAGATGGCGGAGTTTTGCACGCATCTGCGCCACAGGCTACACTTCCATGAACCTTGGGGTGGTCTTGAAGAAGGCCTGAGATGCGGGAAATCGAATCCTCGATGCAACCGCGAACCCGTTGAACCTGACCCGGTTAATGCCGGCGTAGGGAGCAGGTGTCAAATGCGCGCCGCCGTCGAAATCAGCATGTATCCGCTAACCCCGGAGTATCGGCCGCCGATCCAAGCCTTTATTGATCGGCTGAACACGCATCCCGGCCTGCTGGTGAAAACCAATCACCTGGCGACCCAAATCTGGGGTCCGCTCGATCGAATCATGAGCATCTTGGCTGAAGAAATGACCCGCTCCGCTGCAGATCCCGCGCAGTTGGTTTTTGTGATGAAGGTACTTCCGGGTCTGGCACCGCCGGACTCAGGCGGAACGTGATTCACGACCTGTTGATCCAGCTCGTGAGTGCCTGGCACGACACGAGCTGGATCGAGCTTCTGGCCGCTGCGCTCGCACTGGCTTATGTGCCGCTCGCAATCGGGCAGCGTCTCAGCTGCTGGCTTGCGGCCTTCGTGAGTTCCGTTCTGTACGTTTGGGTGTTCTTCTCGGCTCGTCTCTACATGGAGTCGGTGCTGAATGCTTTCTTTGCCGCCATGGCGGTCTACGGCTTCTGGCAGTGGCGGCAAGGCAAGGGGGGCGCCGCGCTTCACGTGACCCGCTGGCCCAGGTCGCGACACGGGCTCGCATTGCTGGCCATCATCGCGGCGGCGGCCGTCAACGCGTTCTTCCTGGCACGTTTCACGCCGGCCGCCAATCCGTTCATCGACTCGATGCTGGCCTGGTCCAGTGTCTTCACGACCTTCTTGGTGGCGCGCAAGGTGTACGAGAACTGGCACTGGTGGCTGGTGATCGACTCGGTGAGCCTATGCCTGTACTTTACGCGCCATCTGTATGCGACGATGCTGCTGTTTGCCCTGTACCTCGTCTTGATCGTGATTGGCATGCGCGAATGGCGCCGCAGCTTAAGCGCGTATGCAGCCGAGTGATATCGAGAGTCTCAGCCGCGACCTGGTGCCGGGGACGGGAACGCCCGAGATTCAGCCCATAAGCTGCGGCCTCATCAACGCCACGTATCGGGTCAGCCGCGACGGCTGCAGCTACACATTGCGGGTCGCCATCGTACAGCCCTTCGATCTGCGCCAGGACTTCGGGTGGGATGTGCGAGTTCTGCAAGCCGCCGGCGCTGCCGGCCTTGCTCCACCACCGCTCAATTGCGACCCGGTGCGCGGCGTGCTCGTTTCTCCCTGGGTCGAGGGGCGCTGCTGGAGTCCGGTGGAGGCGCGCAGTTGCGCAAATATCGGCATCCTGGCCGGCCTCCTGCGCCGCGTTCATGAGCTTGAAGTCCCGGCGCCGGTGCGCTGCGTGAGTCCGCGGGAGTGGCTGGACCGCTATACGTCTGCGTTGGCGCACGTGCGGCGCCCGGTTGAACCGATCCTGCGTGCGGCTGCGGCATCGCGTTTGGACGAACTTTCCAAGCTGCCGAACGTCGCCGCGGCATTGTGCCACAGCGACTTGCATGCGCTGAATCTCGTCGAGCGCGATGCATCGCTGGTCCTGCTCGATTGGGAATACGCCCATGTTTCGGAGCCGCTGTGGGATTTGGCCGGGTGGAGCGCCAATAACGACTTCGGGGAGCAAGCACAGCGGGATTTGCTGACGAATTACCTGGGAACCGCGCCTTCTGCAAGCCTGTGGACGCGCTTCAAGCTGATCCTCTGG
>Ga0210394_10007945_pt1 | contig 11050 bp, 13 predicted proteins | sample IncBWC12MmetaG_FD_160121 | JGI IMG/M metagenome (GOLD analysis project Ga0210394, IMG submission 160121) | Forest soil microbial communities from Barre Woods Harvard Forest LTER site, Petersham, Massachusetts, United States - Inc-BW-C-12-M | ecosystem: Environmental > Terrestrial > Soil >... | reverse complement strand
GGCGGGGCGCGCGGCTTTCTACGCCATGAAGTCGGTGCTTGACGCCGGCCTCGCCGCCCTGGGCGCGCCGGCTTGCACTTACCAGCGCGGCGCCCAGGAGCTGTTCCACCCTGGGCGGTGCGCCGCCATCGTCCTGGAGGGTCGGCTTCTCGGCTACATTGGCGAGCTGCACCCGACCGTGGCTTCGACTTTTCGGATCGAGGGGCGGCTGGTCGCCATCGAGATCGACATCGAACCGGTGCTGGCAGCCTCCCGAATTGCTCGAGCGCAGCCTCTGCCCAGGTTCCCTGCCGTCGAGCGTGACCTCGCGGTGGTGGTGGAGGATCACGTTGCGGCCGGCGCCTTGCTGACGACCATCAAGGAGGTCGGCGGGGATTACCTGCAGCAGGCACGCGCCTTCGACGAGTACCACGGTCCGCAGGTCGCCGAGGGTCGCAAGAGCATCGCGTTCACCTTGACTTTCCGCAGCCCCGAGCGCACCCTGACGGACGCTGAAGTGGACAAAGTGATGACAGAAATCAAGCTCGGATTGCAGAAGAGGCACAAGGCGAGGTTCCGCGAATGACCTGGCTGGACGTGCTTCCGATCGTGCTCGTCATCGTGTATGCGGCGCTTGGGTTTTTTGGCGGCCTGCTGAAGCGCGTGATCGGCCTGATCGCCCTCTATCTGGCGTTTGTCGGCGCCACGAACATGGGGCTGCAAGCTGGGAACATCCTCCAATCGTCGTCCAACCTCGAGATCCCTGACGGGCGCATCTACGGATTCTTCGGCATCGTGATCGCCGTCATCCTCATCGTCGAGGTGGCGGCGCAGCTGGCGAGCAGCCAGATCCAGGTCGGTGCTCTCGTGTTCAACCGGGCCCTGGGTGTGATCGTCGGCGTGATCACCGCGGTCACCCTGTTCGTGCTCGTCACCAACGAGTTCATCGCCGCCGGCACGCCGTTCGGGGGCGGGGCGCTCGACCCGCTGCAGCAGTCCATCCGCGACGCCGTCCAGGGCTCTCACATCGCGGTTCCAATCACCAACGCCATCGGCAAGCCAATAGTCACCATCTTCGGCCTCGCGCTGCCCGCCGACCCTCAGATCTACTTCAGCCAAAGCCCAGTCAACTGAGCCTCGTGGGCAGCTCTTTTTTCGAGCGCCTCCGTGAGCGGGCGGTGGAGATCCACGTCGAAGACCACCTGCGATTGCGCCTGGAAAGAGGCGACAAGCTGCGGGTGAAGCTGGGCCTCGATCCGACAGCGCCGGACCTCCACGTCGGCCACCTGGTGGTGCTCGATGTGCTGCGCGCCTTCCAGGACGACGGCCACACCGTGGTGCTGATCGTCGGCGATTACACGGCGCTCATCGGTGACCCAAGCGGGCGCTCCGAAACGCGCCCGGTGCTCAGCCGCGAGCAGATCGACGCCAACGCGAAAACCTATTTCGATCAGGTCTATCTGGTGCTCGACCGCCAGCGGACCGAGGTCCACGGCAACTCCGAATGGCTTGGCGCCATGGGCGCCGCCGATGTCTTGCGCCTGATGGGCAAGGCCACGCTGCAGCAGGTCTTGCAGCGCGAGGATTTTGCAGAGCGCCTGAAAGCGGGAACGCCGATCGGAGCGCACGAGATCCTGTACCCGTTCAACCAGGCCTATGACTCGGTCGCCATCAGGGCGGACGTCGAGATCGGTGGCACCGATCAGCTCTTCAATCTGCTGTTTGGCCGCGAAATCCAGAAGGCCTATGAGCAGGAGCCGCAAGACATCGCGGTGTTCCCGCTGCTCGAGGGCTTGGACGGCTCGCAGAAGATGAGCAAGTCCTTGAACAACTACATCGGGCTCACCGAGCCGCCGTCCGAGGTCTACGGCAAAACCATGTCAATCCCGGATTCGCTGATCGAGAAATATCTACGGTCGGTCTCAGGCTTGGGCGGCGCCGAGCTCGACCGAGTGCTGGCGCAGAAGCCTCGGGACGCCAAAGCGGCGCTCGCCAGGCAGCTCGTCAAGCGCCTGCATGGCGATCCGGCGGCCGCCGCCGCGGAGGCCGACTTCGATTCGCGATTCCGCAAGCGTGAGATGCCCGAGGCGGTCGGCGAGCTGGTTGCAGAGAGCCCTGAGGACTTGGTGTCGACGATCGTCCAGGCGGGTTTTGCCAAGAGCCGGGGAGATGCCCGCCGCCTCATCGACCAGGGCGGCATACGCATCAACGGCGAAAAGGCGGGCGCCGACGCCGCGCTCAAAGATGGCGATGTGCTGCAGGCGGGCAAAAGAAATTTCGTTCGAATTCGCGTGAGATAGAATCATCGAAATAATGTTCGCAGCGCACGCAGGAGTCGACAGCTAGGTGTCAGGCCATTCGAAGTGGGCGGGCATCAAGCACAAAAAGGCGATTGTCGATGCCAAGCGCGGTCAGGCATTCACGAGGGCGGCCCGTGAAATCCTGATCGCCGCCAAGGAGGGAGGAGGCAGCGTCGACGGCAACTTCCGACTTCGGCTCGCCGTCCAGAAGGCGCGCGAGATCAACATGCCGACCGACAAGATCCAGAACGCCATCAAGCGCGGCACCGGCGAGCTGGCGGGCGAGAAGCTCGAGGAGGTCCGCTACGAGGGGTACGGGCCGGCCGGAGTCGCGGTCATGGTCGACGCCTTCACCGACAATCGCAACCGCACCTCGGCCTCGATCCGCCACCGCTTCTCGAAGTTCGGCGGCAACCTCGCTGAATCGAACGCCGTGGGGTGGATGTTCGAACGCAAGGGAGTCATCTCGGCTGACGCAGGCAAGAACGACCCCGAAGACGTCGGTCTCGCCGCGATCGAAGCGGGGGCGGACGACGTCCAGGTCGATGGCCGCTCGATCGAGGTCTCCACCCCGCCGGGCTCGTTCGAGAAGGTCAAGGCCGCGATGGAGGGCATGGGCGTCACCGTCGACAACGCCGAGATCACGATGCAGCCGAAGCAGACTGTGGCGGTCGGAGAAGACAAGGCAGCCGCGGTGCTCAGGCTCATGGAATCACTGGAAGAGGACGACGACGTCCAACAGGTCTACGCCAACTTCGACATTCCCACCAACGTTCTTGAACGCGTCTCTGCACAGGTGTAGAAGTTGGATACTTGTCTGGCGCTGCGAACGGATTAATTCTCGGAATCGATCCGGGTCTGGCCGGAACCGGTTTCGCACTGCTGTCAGGCTCCAGTCTCGTCTTGTCGTGCAGCACGCTCACCACCGGACCCGGACGCGATGGCACACGATTGCTCGCGATCACCAAGCATCTTCGTGAATTGCTCGCCGCGAATCCGCCCACCGAGGCCTCGCTCGAGGAGCTGTTCATGGGCCGCAACACGTCGAGCGTGATCGGGGTCGCCCAGGCCCGCGGCGCCATCCTCGCGGTGCTCGAAGAGTGCGGCGTGCCGGTGTTCGAGTACAAGCCCAGCCAGGTGAAGATGGTCCTCACCGGCTACGGCAACGCGGACAAGGCGCAGATCGCGCGAATGCTCGGAGCCCAGGTGAAGGTGCCCGAAGGCCGCGTCGATGCGCATGCGATGGATGCGATCGCCATCGCCGTGTGTCATGCGCGAAGCCGCCGGCTCACGCAGGTCGCGCGATGATCGCGCACCTCAGCGGCGTGGTGCGCCGAGCCGGCCCGGATTTCGTCGTCCTTGACGTTGGTGGCGTGGGCTACCTGGTCAGCGTCAGCGCAACGACCCGACAGAAGATCCCGGCGCCCGGCGGCGAGTACGAGCTTCACATCCACACCGTCGTCCGTGAGGACCAGCTCGCCCTGTATGGATTCGCATCGGTCGAGGAGCTGGAGCTTTTCGAGATGTTGATCCAGGTGGACGGGGTCGGCCCGAAGGTCGGGCTGAACATCCTGAGCGCCGCGAGCCTCGAGATCCTCAAGCGCGCCATCGTGAGCGAGGACCCGGCCCCGATCCGCCGGGCCAACGGCGTGGGCGCGCGCACCGCGGCCAAGGTCATCATCGAGCTGAAGCCACGGCTCGATGCGATCGCCGAGGTCGAGATGATCCCACGCGCCACAGCACTCGCCGGAGATGGCGTGGTCCCGAAGGCGGTCGAGTCAGCGCTGCGAAACCTGGGCTTCTCTTCATCGGAGGCGCGAACCGGCTTGGAGTCGGTGGACTGGCGGATCACCCCATCGACTCAGGAGGCGCTCGCGACGGCGCTGAAGGCCTTGGGTAGGAAATGACTGGTAAAGCCGACGAGCCCATCCTCGACCCGCGCGCCGACGACGACCAGTACGACCTCACCCTGCGCCCTCGACTGCTCTCCGAGTACGTCGGCCAGGAGCAGGTCCGCGAGAACCTCAGCATCCTGCTCGAGGCCGCTCGTCGTCGCGGCGAGCCGGTGGAGCACGTGCTGCTGAGCGGGCCGCCGGGACTTGGCAAGACCACGCTCGCGCACATCATCGCCAACGAGCTCGGGGTCGCGATCAAGGTCACGTCCGGGCCGGCGATCGATCACCAGGGCGCGCTGGGGTCGATCCTCTTGAACCTCAACAGTCGCGACGTCTTCTTCATCGACGAGATCCACCGACTGAGCAGCGTGGTCGAGGAATCGCTCTACCCCGCGCTGGAGGATTTCCGATTCGACGCGGTGCTGGGCAAGGGCGTGGGCGCCAGCGCCGCCACGCTGCCGCTGCCTCATTTCACGTGTGTCGGCGCGACCACGAGGCAGGGTTTGCTCAGCGGGCCGCTGCGCGATCGCTTCGGTGCGGTCTACCGGCTCGACTTCTACACGAAGGCGGAGCTCGAGAAGATCGTGCGGAGGTCGGCGCGCATCCTCGACATCGAGATCCATGACGACGCGGTGTCCGAGATTGCGCGGCGCGCGCGTGGCACACCGCGAATCGCCAACCGCCTGCTCCGACGCGTTCGCGATTACGCGCAGGTGCGCGGAGATGGGCGCGCGACCGTCGACACGACCAGGCTGGCGCTCGGCATGCTCGAGATCGACGAGCTCGGGCTCGAGCCGCTCGACCGCCAGCTGCTGGAGACGCTGATCCTCAAGTTCAAGGGCGGGCCGGTTGGGCTTGACACCATCGCCACCTCACTCTCTGAGGAGCCGGAGACGATCGAGGACGTCCACGAGCCTTACCTCATCCAGATCGGTTTCCTGGCGCGCACCTCGAGGGGGCGGGTCGCCACCGAGCTGGCGTACCGGCACCTGGGCCTGGTCCCGCCTGACCCCGGGCCCCAGCAGACCCGCCTACTTTAGAAAGCGGCGGGTGATGCAAGACGTCGGGAGACTGCTCCTTGTCTTTGGCGTGGTGCTGGCCGTCATCGGTGGCGGCCTGATGCTGTTCGGCCGCTTCAATCTGCCCGGCGACGTCACCTTCCGAAGCGGCGCCGTGACCATCTACGTGCCCATCGCCGCGAGCATCATCCTGTCCATCGTCCTGACGGTGGTGCTGAACGTGATCTTCCGGCAGAAATAGGTGGATCCAACGGAGGTTGCATGCTGCCCGAGGCCATCCGACGGAGCTCGCTGTGCGAGCTGAGCCTCCCTCCCCGGAGGGAGGGGTTGGTCCGGCTCAGGTGCCGAACCTAAGTAAGATTCTCGGGCATTGCAATTAGTCCTTAGCTGGCCCGTCCGGCTCCTGGTCATCGCCATCCTGATGTTCGCGCTGTTCATCGACGGGGCCGGCTACATCTACCGGATCGTCAACCACTACCCGCTGACGGGAAGCGTGCCCGGCCTGCCGCCCAACTTCGGCGGCTGGCAGATCTACATCCACAAGGGCCTGGACCTTTCGGGTGGCACGCACATCGACTACCAGCTGACCAACTTTCCGCCGGGCCAGTCGCGCTCCACTGTGCAGCAGGAGACCATCGCGGTCATCCAAAAGCGCGTCAACGCGCTCGGTGTGAGCGAGCCCGAGGTGCGCGGCGCCGGCACCAACTACGATCGGATCACCGTCGACCTCGCCGGGGTGACCGCCGTGCAGGCGCAGAAGACGATCGGAGCCATCACCAAGCTCGTCTACACGAAATGGGTCGCAGACGCCAAGGTGACAGGGGGTCCGGAGCCCGGCTACAGGCCCGAGCTCACCGGCCTGACCGGCGACGACATCTCGTCGGCCAGCGCCGGCCTCGATCCCAACAGCGGCCTCAGTTGGGTCGTCAACATCAGCTTCAACTCGGCCGGGTCAAACCTCTTCGGATCGCTGACGACCGCCAACGTGAACGCGTGCCCAGGCGACCCGACCACAGTGACCACCGCGAACTGCCCCGAGCGCCACCTCACGATCTGGCTCGATCTGACTCAGAACGACATCAACCACTGGGAGGACGCGACCTACGCGGGCACGGTGTCCGGTAACTACGATCCGAACTGCCTGGCGACCAAAGGACCTGATGCGACCTGTCCCAAGTTCCTGGTCGACGCGAACACGATCTCGCCGATCCTCGGCGGGCAGGCCTACATCAGCGGCAGCTTCACCCAGCAGCAGGCCACCGACCTCGCCACCGGCATCAACGCAGGCTCGCTGCCGGTCGACCTGGTGGTGCTCGGTGTCACGCAGATCGGCTCCACCCTCGGCGCTCAGTCGGTGAAGCTAAGCCTCGCCGCAGGCCTGCTGGGACTCTCGATCGTGGTGATCTTTATGATCGTCTACTACCGCCTCCCCGGCCTGCTCGCGAGCATCGCGCTGCTCTTCTATGCGGCCGCCGTCCTGGCGGTCTTCAAATGGGTGCCGGTGACGCTGACGCTGGCGGGTATCACGGGATTCATCCTGTCGGTGGGCATGGCCGTCGACGCCAACGTGCTGATCTTCGAACGCTTCAAAGAAGAGGTCAGGTCCGGTCGCACCATCCCGGCGGCTGTCGACGCCGCAGTGCGGCGGGCGTGGCCGGCGATTCGAGACTCCAACACCTCCACCTTCATGACCTGCGTGATCCTTGGCTTCGTCGGGCCGCCGGCGGTGCAGGGCTTCGCGATCACGCTGGGCGTCGGCGTTCTCGCCAGCCTGGTGTCCTCGATCGTGGTGACCCACAACCTGCTGGCCATCGTCCTCAATACCGCCGCGTTCAGGCGCCCGGGATTACTGGGGGTGGATCGTGCTCGAGTCCCCTGAGGAGCTCGACGCCGAGGAAGAGGCTGACGAGGCGGAGGACGACCCCGGCCAGCCGGAGCCGGTCGTGGTCGAGCCGGTCAAGGCCGAGCCGCCGCCTCGCGAGCCCCGCGTGCGCAAGCTCGACATCGTCAGCCGCCGCAATATTTTCTTCCTGATCTCTCTGGTCATCATCATCCCGGGCATCATCTCGATGGCCCGGCCGGGTGGCGGCTTTCTTCTCGGCATCGACTTTGCCGGCGGCACCGAGTTCACGCTCCATTTCGACAACAATCCCAGCCAGACCCTGATCGAAAGCGCGATCTCAGCCGAGAACATAGACGGCACCGTCATCCCCGCGGCCGGCACCGGGAACTACATCATCCGGGGCGTGCCGTTGAGCCCCGCCGCCCAGGCGCAGGTGGTCACCGATCTCGTCACCAAGCTGGGTCCGATCACCACGGAGTCGGTGATCGAGGTGGGGGGGACGATCGCCGGCGAGACGATCGCGAGAGCGCTGCTGGCGGTGGTGGTGGCCTCGTTCGGCATCCTGCTGCTGCTGGCCTGGCGATTCCACAACGTGCCGGGCGGCTGGCGCGCCGGCTTTCAGTTCGGCGGCTCAGCCCTCGCCGCCCTGCTGCATGACGTGTTCGTGCTCACCGGCATCTTTTCGATCATCGGCACTTTCTTTCACCTCCGCATCGGCGAGATCGACGCCCTGTTCGTGACCGCGGTGCTGACAGTGGTGGGCTTCTCGGTCCACGACACCATCGTCGTGTTCGACCGGATTCGCGAAAACCTTCGCGTCAGCCAGCGACTCTCGTTCGAGCAGGTCGTCAACCTCAGCATCATGCAAACCGCGGCCCGATCGATCATCACCAGCTTCACCGTCGTGCTGGTGCTGTCGGCGATCTTGATCTCGGGCGGCGACACCCTCAAGGGGTTCGCGCTCGCACTGATGATCGGCATCGTGTCGGGCACCTACAGCTCGATCTTCAACGCCTCGCCTCTGTTGGTCGTCTGGCGAAAGCTCCAGCCGGTCAGGTAAGGGTTGGCGCGAAAGCGCTCAATCCAGCTATCGTTGGATCCAGACACCTCACATGCCAACCTGGCCCATATCGTCAATCAAAGAGCTGATCGAACCCACCCTGAAACACATGGGTTACGAGCTGTACTCGCTCGAGCAATCAGGATCGGGGGGCCGCACCCTTCGCATCTCGATCGACCACGCGGAGCCGATCAAAATCGAGGATTGCGAGAAGGTGAGCCGGGTTGCCGGTCCACTGATCGATCATGCCGAGCTCATCGATGGGCCTTACAACCTGGAGGTCTCATCGCCCGGCGCCGAACGTCCGCTGCGCGCGCCGGCGGACTACGAGCGTTTCAACGGCAAATGGGTCAACATCCGCTACCGCAGCGGTGCCACGGACACAGTGGTCGAGGGTCAGCTGGTCGCCGTCGACGGCGCCGGTATCGCAGTGCAGGCGCTGGGTGCACGAGGCCGCGCCCCAGTCGTGATGCACATTGCATGGAGTGACGTTGTCGCGGGCAGGCTCGCGGTCTCAATCTGAGGCGCCCACCGAGAGCCTTGCCGAAGCGCTGACCGCGCTTTGCGCGGAGGTGGGCATCCCCTTCGAGGAGATGCTCCACACGGTGGAAGGCGCGCTGGCGGTCGCCTACGCTCGCGCGTTCAACCCGGCGGGTGACATCACCGTCAAGCTCGACACCAAGACCGGCGGGCTCGAAGTGCGCAGCCGCATCGTTCGGAATGATGGGAGCGAGATGGTCGAGATGCTGCCATCAGATGATTTCAAGCGCCTCGCCGCGCAGACGGCCAAGCATGCGGTGCTTCGGCACATTCACGACCTCGAGCGCGACAAGGTGCTTCGAGACGTGGCCGAACACAAGGGCGAGCTGGCGAGCGGCGTGGTGGACCGCCACGAGATGGGCACCGTCTACGTGGACCTGGGTAAAGCAGAAGGCGTGATGCCTCCCGAGGAGCAGATCCCGGGCGAGCAGCTGCACCCGGGCAAGCCGGTTCTGGTGGTGATCATGGAGCCGCAGCGAAGTGCCCGCCAGGCGCAGGTGCGGGTGTCGCGGGCGTCACGGATGTTCGTGCACAGGCTGCTCGAGGCCGAGGTGCCGGAGATCAAGGCGGGGACGGTGCAGGTGCGCGGCATCGCGAGAGAGCCCGGCTTGCGGACGAAGATCGCGGTGTCGTCCAGCCAGGCAGGCCTCGACCCGGTAGGTGCGTGTGTCGGCCCTAAGGGAGTGCGGCACCGCGCCATCCTCAGCGAGCTCGCCAGCGAGCACGTCGACGTCGTGCCCTGGTCCGACGATGCGGAGGCCTTTGTGGCTTCGGCACTCGGACCTGCCAAGCCTGACGCGGTCACCATCGATCGAATGACGCGCACCGCGACCGTCCTGGTGCCGCGCGCGCAGCTGTCGCTGGCGATCGGCCGCGATGGGCAGAACGCGCGGCTGGCGGCGAAGTTGACTGGATTTCGAATCGACATCAAGGCCAGCGAGGCCGCGGCCGATGGCGAGGGCGTTGCCGAACCCAGCGCGTGAGCCGGTCCGCACCTGCGTCGCGTGTCGCGAGGAGGCCGGCAAAGGCTCCCTCGTGCGTGTCGTCCGTCGCCCGGACGGCACCGCCATGGTCGATGGGACCGGCCGCGCCCCAGGTCGGGGCGCGTACGTTCACTCGAGCGGCGCTTGCGTGGAGATGGCGCGCAAACGCAGAGCCCTGGAGCGCTCCCTCAAAGCGCCGGTGGGACCCGAGATCTGGGTGCAATTAGCCAAAACAATCACCCAGGTGGAGCCCTAGGCGGGATTCACCCCGGCCGTCCCGAAAGCCTCGCCAAGACGGCTCCAGGCGCGGCATCGCACCGGTGGGGGTCCCGCGGGGAGGCTTGCTTCCCGCGCGATCTGGGCATAATCAGTAGCCCCGCATGAAAACACACGAACTCGCACGCGAACTTGGGATCAGCCAAAAGGAGCTGGTGAACTTCCTCCAGCAGAGGCGGCTGACGCGCAACGCTGCCGCGCCGCTGGCGCCGCCGGCGATCGAGGCTGCCCGATCCGCGTTCAAGCCGGCGTCGGTGGCGGTCAAGATCGCCCCCAACGGCGACCGGCGCGTCGTGCTGCCGCCGAGCCTGTCCGTGAAGGACCTGGCCGAGAAGCTCTCGGTGAGCCCGGTCGAGGTCATCAAGAAGCTGATGGCCTCCAACATCATGGCCACGATCAACCAGGTCATCGACTTCGCCACCGCCGAGATCGTGTCCGACGAGTTCGGCTACACGGTCGAGCCGGTGGCCAGCGAGGACGTGGTCGCCACCGAAGCCGCGTCGGGAGAAACGGTCGTCACGACCTCGCGTGAGGAGCTGTTCTCGGTCGCCAACGAAGACCCGACCAAGCTCGTCACGCGGGCGCCGATCGTCACTGTCCTCGGCCACGTCGACCACGGCAAGACCTCGATCCTCGACGCCATCCGCAAGACCAGGGTCGCGGCGGGCGAGGCCGGGGGCATCACCCAGCGCATCGGTGCGTACAAGATCGAGACCGCAGACGGCCACCCGATCGTCTTCGTCGACACCCCGGGCCATGAGGCCTTCACGGCGATGCGGGCTCGCGGCGCGCAGGTCACCGACCTCGTGGTGCTGGTGGTCGCCGCCGACGATGGAGTCAAGCCGCAGACCATCGAGGCCATCCACCACGCTCGGGCGGCCAAGGTCCCGATCATCGTCGCCATCAACAAGATGGACGTCCAGGGGGCGAACCCCGACCGCGTCCACCAGGAGCTCGCCGCGCAGGGGATCGTCACGCGCCACTACGGCGGCGAGCACGAGTGCGTGCATCTCAGCGCGAAGACGGGCCAGGGTCTCGACGATCTTCTGACCACCATCGTGCTGTCGTCCGACATCCTCGAGCTCAAGGCGAACCCCGACCGCAACGCCATCGGCACCGTCGTCGACGCCCACCTCGAGCGCGGTCGCGGGCCTG
>Ga0210394_10007941_pt1 | contig 11053 bp, 9 predicted proteins | sample IncBWC12MmetaG_FD_160121 | JGI IMG/M metagenome (GOLD analysis project Ga0210394, IMG submission 160121) | Forest soil microbial communities from Barre Woods Harvard Forest LTER site, Petersham, Massachusetts, United States - Inc-BW-C-12-M | ecosystem: Environmental > Terrestrial > Soil >... | reverse complement strand
TTGGCTCAACGTGATTCGCTCCGTTTCCATCGGACCCTCGCCCATCCATGGAAGCGGACATTTCTACTTTGCACAAACCGGACATTCTCATTTTGCGCCGACACAGCATTCGCCTCCGTTGACTTGCTCCCGACTCAACCTTAAGATGAGCCACTCATGCCAGCCACGGACCCGCTCATCGGTAAGACTTTTTCGCACTACTGCATCCTGGAAAAACTTGGTGGCGGCGGCATGGGCGTCGTATACAAAGCCGAAGACACTCGCCTGGACCGTTTTGTCGCCCTGAAATTCCTTCCTGAAGGTGTAACCCAGGATCGCCAAGCCCTGGAACGTTTTCGCCGCGAGGCCAAAGCCGCTTCCGCGCTCAACCACCCAAACATTTGCACGGTTTATGACATCGGGGAGGACGCCGGGAAGGCGTTCATTGCCATGGAGTATTTGGACGGCGCTACGTTAAAGTCCAGGATCGCGGGACGCCCGCTGGATTTGACGACTCACCTCTCGCTTGCCATAGATATCGCTGACGCGCTGGATGCAGCTCATACCAAGGGCATCGTCCATCGGGACATCAAGCCCGCCAACATCTTTGTTACCGGAAGAGGTGGCGCGAAAATCCTCGACTTCGGTTTAGCCAAAGTAGACAGTGCGCTTCGCGCCGATGACGGTTCTACCCGCCCACCAGAAATGCTGTCTCAGGCGACTGAGGGAGTTTCGATCGCAGACCTGACGAGCCCGGGGAGCACCTTGGGGACGGTGGCCTACATGTCGCCGGAACAGGCGCGTGGCGAATCGCTGGATGCGCGCACCGATCTGTTTTCCTTTGGCGTAGTGCTCTATGAGATGGCCACCGGAGAGCTTCCTTTTCAGGGAAACACCAGCGCCATGATCTTCAATCAGATCTTGAACGGGACTCCTGAACTAATCTCCAGGAAAAATCCGAATGCCCCTCCGGAGTTGAATCGAGTCATAGCGAAAGCACTCGAAAAGGATCGCGACTTTCGCTGCCAGACGGCGGCAGAACTCCGCGCGGATCTGAAGCGGCTGAAACGCGATATCGACTCGTCCGGCAGGACCGATTCATCCACTCGAACCGCCGGGGCCTCGGGAAGCAGCGCCAGTCATCCGGTAGCCATGGCGCCCAAGAAAAAGAAAGTCGCCGTGCTGTACTTTGAGAATTTAAGCGGAGCAAAAGAAGACGAGTATTTCCGCGATGGAATGACGGAAGACATTGTCACGGAACTTTCGAAAATCGCCCGGCTGGAGATTTTCCCGCGCTCAGAGATGCTGCCGTTTCGAGACAAGCCCGTGACTGCGGTGCAAGTGGGCGAAAAGCTGGGCGCCATGTACGTGCTCGAGGGCTCCATTCGCCGAGCGGGCAACCGCTTGCGGATTACAACGCAACTCGTTGAGAGCAACACCCGTCATTCAGTCTGGGCGGAACGCTACGACCGCCAGATGGAAGACGTGTTCGCCATCCAGGAAGAGATATCCCTGAGCATCGCCAAGGCATTGGAAATTACGCTCTCCCCGCAAGAAGAGAGAGTCATCGCCAAGAAGCCCACAGCCAACGCGCAGGCCTACGACTTCTACCTGCGCGGCAGAAACTACCTCCGGCAGAGACAATTTGAATATGCGCTGGCGATGTATCAGGAGTCTGTGAAGCTCGATCCGAATTTCGCGCTGGCTTACGCGGGCATCGCGCACGTGTGGGGCGGCATGCATGAATTCCGCAGTCAGGACCCGGCGTATGTGGAAAAGGGGCTGGAAGCAACCGCCAAGGCCGAGCAAATTGCACCGGATCTGGGCGACGTCCTCTCCGCGCGAGCGCGCATCATGTATGCGCAATACCGCTACGATGACGCGATTCACTTGGCGCTGCGCGCGGTCGTGGAGCAGCCCGAGTGCGAAGGAGCCCATGACGTGCTCGGCAGGGCCTATTTTGCTTCCGGACGCTACGAAGAAGCGGCCAGACTCGCCGAAAGCGCGATGGAGATCGTTAGCAACGATTACAACGCGCTGATTCCTCTGATTAATTCACTCGAGAAGCTTGGGCGCATGGCCGATGCCGAGCGCTTGCGGCGACGCGAGATGGAAGTTCTACAAGACCAGTTGCAACATTTTCCGGATGATGTTCGGGCCAGGGTCCTGTTGGCCGCGGATTTGGCTTACTTTGGCGACCCCGACGGCGCGGCCATGCAGGTGAAAATCGCCATGGCTATGCGTCCGTCCGATGCCAATGTTCTCTACAATGCCGCTTGCACCTTCGGAGTGCTGGAGATGAAGGCCGACTCCATGGACGCTTTCCGGAGAGCGGTTGCGGCCGGCTACTCGAATATGGATTGGTCCAGGCAGGACCCGGACCTGAAAATTCTGCAGAGCGACCCGGAATTCAAGCAGATGACCAAAGAACACGCGCGTAAGGCTACCTGAGCTGAATATGCGACGACTCACTATCTGCCTTTGGTGTGTATTCCTAATGGCTTTCGGCGTCCAATTGGCTCGTGCGGATGAATCCACGGGCGCCACAAAAGCACTGCGCTTCGGAAAACTGGTCGATGGCAAAGGAAAAGTCTGGAACGACGCCATCGTTCTTATCCGCGGCGATCGCATCGTCGACATTCTCACCGACGCCGCCAAAATTCCCGCCGGCGTGGAAGTGATCGATCTTCGCCGCTACACCGCCATACCAGGCCTCATCGACGTTCACACCCACATCACCTTCTACTGGGACCAGACCTCCAAGGTTTCTCCCTTCGAACAACTTAACACCCCACGCCTTCCCGCAGTGAGTGTCTTCCTCGCTCAGGAAAACGCACGCCGCACTCTCGAAGCGGGCGTCACCACCGTTCGCGATCTCGGCTCGAGTGACTGGGACGATATCGCCATGCGCGACTTGATCAATCGCGGCGCCATGATCGGACCGCGCATGTTCGTCGCCGGCTACGGAATCTACGTCGCCGATGCGGCGCCGTGGCCTGGCCACACCACTCCCTCGGGCGGTCACGCCAACAATCTGCCCGAGGTGCAGCGTGTGCTTCGCGAAGAAGTGGCCGCAGGCGTGGACGTGATCAAAATGTACGCGTCCACCGGCACCGACAAAGACGTCACCGGATTCCAAACCTACACCTACGAGGAAATCAAAGCGGCCGCTGACCTGGCGCACAAGTTCGGCAGGCGTCTCGCCGTTCATAGCTACGGTCCCGACGGCGCGCGCGATGCCATCCGCGCCGGCGCCGACTCCATTGAACACGCAACGGATATGGACGACGAGACCATCGCCGACATGGCCCGTCGCGGCACCTTCTACGTTCCCACCATCGATCACAACCGCTGGTACGCCGAACACATCACCATTTTTGGCTGGGACAACGAAAAAGAAATCGCAAATGGCCTGAACGCCTACATTCAACGCAACTTCGAAACCGCCCGCCGCGCCTTCAAAGCGGGCGTGCGTTTTGCGATGGGCTCTGATGCGCTCTTCACTATGTGCGGCGAGAATACCCGCGAACTCGGCTGGTTTGTGAAGTTGGGCATGACGCCCGAGCAAGCGCTGACAACCGCCACCACCAACGCCGCCACGCTGCTGGGTAAGGAGAAAGAACTCGGCGCAATCGTCCCCGGCTATTTCGCCGACATCGTCGCCGTCGAAGGAGACCCTTTGGCCGACGTCAACGTGACCATCAACAACGTCCGCTGGGTCATGAAGGGCGGCGTGGTCGTGGTGGAGAAGACGACGGCGGGGAAAGCAAACCAATCGTCGTTTTGATTTTGTGCGTTTAGGAGCATTCCGCACTTCGCCGGCCTGCAACCGGAGTGACTTTCGATACGTCCCACATGCAGGAGGCCCCATGCGACTCCTTTCCGCGGCATTAATGCTTCTTCTAGTTGACGGGTACGCACAGGCGCAAGACCCAGGTGCTGCGGCCGCTCAAGCCAGCGAGCAAGCCATGCAGCAGGCCACTCAGCAAGCCGTGATGGCCAATCAACAGGCCACTCAGGCCGCGTTGCACGCCGATGACGCGGTGATGCAAGGCATGCGAAACGCACAGATGCAGCAGGACTCACAGATTGTGCAAGCGTCCTACGGTATCGCAGCCAAGCCGAAATTTTCGGTCAAGCCGGGCTCGTACTCCTCGCCGAAAACCGTAAAGCTCACCGATTCGACGCGTGGAGCAATTATTTATTATTCGACGGATGGCTGGACTCCCACGGCGGCATCGAAACGCTATCTCGGTCCGATCACCATTGATTCGACGACGACCTTGCAAGCTGTGGCTGTTGCGCCGAATCTCGAGCGCAGCTTTGTCGCCGTTGCACGGTACACCGTGAACTCTGCTGCGGCCTCAAAGGTCGCGCAACAAACTTCGCCGTCGGCCTCAACGGTTACCCCAGAAGGAAACGTTCTTTTGCCAGAGGGCTCGCCAGTACCACTGCTTTTTGGCGTGGACGTGAGCTCTAGAACCGCCGAGGTTGGCGATCAGATTCCCATGGAACTCGCCGAAGACCTGAAATCGGACGGTATGATTTTGGCGAAGAAGGGAACGCCCGCATTGGCCACAGTTGTTCAAGTGGACAAGAACCGGATCTTTGGGCTGCCGGGCGTCGTCAGCTTTCAGGTGGAATACATGAACTTGGAAGGCACGCTAATCAGGTTGTGCGGTGCCGCTGCTAGAGAGGGTGAGGCCAAACTACCGACTGCCGCCGTACTGATCCCAGTTGTCGGTCCGCTGACCGCCATAAAACATGGAACCGACGCTACCATTAAACAAGGGACACCTTTCACCGCGTCTCTATTCGCGGATACCTTCTTCAATCCGATGCATTAGGTCGATTTGCAAAGAATTCTCGCATAGAACCGATCTGAAGATCGGCCACTACAAAGGCAAAATCCGCACCTTGGCAGATCCGCTTCGAACTCTGGGCAAGCAGGGTGCGGCGCCGACGAAAGAAAGCGAAACTGTGGCGTTGCTGCTGATTGACCCCGCTTGACAGGGTTCCTAGAATGGTAGTCAGCACCCGTGTAGGAGTGCTGCTATGCGAAACCCAGCTCTTCAGGAACGCCGCAACCGCCAGATACTGGCCGACATCGTTAGAACCTACATCGAGTCCGGCGAACCCGTGTCTTCCCGGGCTATTTCCAAAAGATTCGAGGAGTCGTTGAGCACAGCCACGATCCGCAACATCATGGCCGACTTGGAAGATGGCGGATATTTGTACCAGCCCCACACCTCCGCGGGACGCGTCCCCACGCCCTCGGCCTACCGCTTCTTTGCGCAGGAAATAGGTTCGCAAGCGACTCTTACGGTCGAAGATCGCGAACTGATCCAGCGGGAGATGGGCGCGGGCAAGTCCGCGGCAGAACTCACTGAAAAAGCAGGGCACGTCCTGGCAGGAGTCTCCAAGGGCGTAGGAATCATTGTTTCGCCCCCGCTGCGAAGGACAGTTCTGGAACACGCCCGTATGTGGCTGCTGCCGGACGCCCGCGTGGTCGTCGTGCTGATTTCGCCGGGTGGTAGCAGCAGAGACAAAGTTGTAAAGACCGCGCGCCCATTCACACAGCTCGAACTGGATGCTACTTCGGACTTTTTGAATCGTCATTACTCCGGCTGGACTCTGGAAGCCATCCGCACCGACCTGTTACAGAAGCTGGCAAACGAACGAGAACGCTACGACGGGCTGGTGGGCAGCGCGCTGACGCTATGCGAACCGGCGATTCTGGCGGAGACCCTCGCGCCACAAGTCTACGTGGAAGGCACAGCGCAGATTGTCGGCTCCGTGGAATTCACCGATCAATCGCAACTGAAAGACCTGTTGGTGGCTATCGAAGAGAAGCACCGGCTGGTCAGCGTGCTGAACGCCTGCATCGATACACCCGAGCCCGTATTCGTGCAAATCGGAGTGAAAGAAATTTCCGAAGCCGGCGAGCACCTGGCGCTGATCAGCGCGCCATACTCCAGTCACGACATGGTACAAGGGTCCCTGGGCGTTCTCGGGCCAACCCGCATGCACTATGAACGGGCGATGACCGCGGTTGCGTATGTGGCGCAGATGTTCAGCGAAGCGCTGCAAAAAATGGACTCCTGATGTGGAAGCCGCGAGCGCGAGATACTTTAAAGAAGGAAAATGCTATGGATGACAGAGAATTGAAAACGAACAAATCTATTGGCGAAAGTGGCGAAGCCGCCGGAACGGCAAAAGCGATGGCCGATGACAACGCAATGGAAGAAGCCGAGGTAAAAAGACTCTCCGCGGATCTCGACGAGTTGAAAAACACGCTGGTACGCCACCAGGCGGACTTTGCGAATTACCGCAAGCGCATGGAGAAAGAACAAACGGAGGCCAGCAGCCGGGCCACCGCGCGCGTCGTGGAAAGGCTTATCCCGATTGTCGATAGCTTTGAACATGCTCTGGCGGCGCACCGCGAGGCCGAATACGAAAACTATCGCAAGGGATTTGAGCTGATTTACAAACAACTGATCGAGAATCTTACGAAGTTGGGCGTCGAGCGTCTCGAACCCTTGGGACGAATGTTTGACCCGCATCTTCACCAGGCTATGGACCGGGAGGAAACCACGCACCATCCCGACGGCGAGATCCTGGCGGTATTCCAGCCGGGTTACGAGTTTCAAGGCCGCGTGTTGCGGCCGGCATTAGTGCGCGTAGCGGTGCACCCGGGTCCCGCATCAAAACTGAGTCTGAATTAATTTGAGTTTGAAACAAGAAAAAGGCCGGCTAAGGCCGCCCCACAAAGTCCGGCCAACAACCGAACCTTGTGCGCAGGATTCTAATTTAAGGAAGGAATCTAGCTCAGTCACCCAATGAGTAAGGCCAAACGCCAGGATTATTACGAAGTGCTCGGAGTTACCAGGACCGCTTCGATCGAGGAGATCAAAGCCTCCTATCGGAAGTCCGCGCTGCTGTGGCACCCCGATCGCAACCCGGAAAATAAGGAAGAGGCGGAGGTTCGCTTCCGCGAATGCACCGAGGCGTACAGCGTTCTAAGCGACTCCCAGAAGCGCCAGATCTACGATACCTACGGGCACGAAGGTTTACGGAATTCGGCCGCGCCGACTGATTTCAGCGGTTCGATCTTTCAGGATTTCCACGATATTTTTGGCGACTTTTTCGGCTTCGAGGATCTGTTTGGCGCATCGGGCGGCGGGCGTCGAAATGCCGGACGCAGCCGCGTACAGCGCGGCGCGGACCTGCGCTACGACATGACCCTGACCTTCGAAGAAGCCTCCAATGGGGTTACCACCAAGATTCGCGTCCCGCGCCAGGAATTTTGCGAATCCTGCAACGGTACCGGCGCGAAAAAGGGAACGGGCGTGATCGCTTGCCAGACCTGCGGCGGCCGTGGCCAGCTCGTTTACCAACAGGGATTTTTCACCATCAACCGGACGTGCCCGGCGTGCCAGGGCGCTGGCCAAATCGTGAAAGAGCGCTGCGTGGAGTGCCGCGGGCAAGGCCGCGTGGAGCGCGAACGCAACATCGAGCTGCGCATTCCGCCGGGTGTGGATACCGGAACGCGCCTCCGAGTGCAAGGCGAAGGAGAGCCAGGACCCAACGGCGGTCCCGCGGGCGATCTGTACGTCGTGCTCGACGTGAAAGAGCACAATTTCTTTGAGCGTCGCGGCGCGGATTTGTATTGCACGATCCCGCTGAGCATTGCGCAGGCCTCGCTCGGCACGGAATTGCAGGTTCCCGGGCTAAATGGCGAAGAGCGGCTGAAAGTTCCGGAAGGGACGCAAAGCGGCGCGGTGATTCGCATTAAAGGTAAAGGCTTGCCCGATCCGCATGGCGGCGGGCGTGGCGATCTCTACTATCATCTGCGCGTTTTAACGCCCACCAAACTTACGCGTGAGCAGAAGAAGTTGATGGAGCAATTGGACGCCTCGCTGAAGGTCGACAACAAGCCTGCCGAACGCAACTCCTCCATCTTCGATAAAGTCAAAGACATCCTCAGCTGATTTGGAGTGCGGCGCTGGGCGCCGCTTTACGGTTAGCGCCAGTCCCACACCGGTCTATTTGATTCACGCCGCAACCATGTAAAGATGCCCCATGCGCCGCAGATTCTTCGTTGACAGCTTTCAGCAAGGTAAAACCCAGATGGAGGGCGAACTGGCTCACCACCTGGGCCGCGTATTGCGCGCCCAACCCGGACAACTCTACGAGCTCAGTGATGGCACCTCCGTATGGCTGGGCCGAATCGAGACCGTCAGCCGCGACACCATCGACTTTTCCTTGATTGAAGAATTGGCCGGATACATCCCAGCGCTGGAAACTACGCTTCTGCTGGCGGTAGTTAAATTCGATGCCTTTGAATGGGCCATCGAAAAAGCCACGGAACTTGGAGTGAGCCGCATCGTTCCGCTGGCCGCAGCCCGCAGCGAAAAGGCGTTACTGACGGCCGCAGTGAAACGCTCGGACCGCTGGAAGAAAATTCTGTTCGAAGCCTCACAACAATCACGTCGCGTAAAACTTCCGCTGCTCTCGGCTGTGGAGGCTCCGGAAAGCGCTTTCCTGGCGCCCCAGGCAGATTGCAAGGTGCTCCTCTCGGAATCACCGGCGGCAAAGCCAATGCGCCATGTCCTGGAAGGGCAAGCAAGCCGCTCCGCTGTGTTGGCAATTGGTCCCGAAGGCGGCTGGACCGAAACCGAGTTCGCCGCTGCAAATTCAGCAGGATTTCTCGATGCTTCGCTCGGCAAGTTGATCCTCCGCACCGAAACCGCGGTCATTGCCTCTCTCGCCGCTCTGAATTACGCGCTCGGGTAGCCCGGGCAACCGGCGCTGTCCCCGGTGCAGGCGCTACTTAGACAGTCAGGCCAACGCAGGCAACACCGGAATGCCTCGCGCGAATCCTAGTTACAGCTGAATCGTCCGTGCAAAACGAAAATTGGGACGCTCGCACTGATCTTCGCAACTCGCGTGTGGCGCGTTTCTCTCGCGCCATGTTATAAATGAAAGGCAGCGCAGGATGCTGAAACCCGACGAAACGAACGCGTCTTCTCCCGCGAGCGGCACCTCATCCGCTCCTGCATCCGCATTGAATAGTTCCGATTCTCCTGGCACTCCTCCCACAAAGTCTTTGTCGCATTCTGCGCAGGTATTGCGCCACGAAGTTCGTGTGTGGACTCGCGATCTCTTAATCGCTATCGGCCTCGCGCTGGTGATCATCGTGTTCCTCTATCAACCGGTGAAGGTAGAGGGCACCAGCATGGCGCCGTTGCTCTCGGATCAGGAACGGATCTTCATCAACAAGTTTGTCTACCGCTTTGAGCCGATCGAACGCGGCGACGTCGTGGTGTTCTGGTATCCGCTGGATCGCTCCAAATCTTTCATCAAGCGCGTGATCGCTTTGCCGGGCGAAACCGTCGAAATTCGCCGCGGTGTGGTGTACGTAAACGGGAAAATGGTGCAGGAATCCTACGTGCCGCCGCAGTATGCCGACGTCAGCGACTATGGCCCGTTGCCGGTGCCCAAGGGCAATTATTTCGTAATGGGCGATCACCGCATCAGTTCCAATGACTCGCGCGTATTCGGGCCGGTGGCCAGCCAGTTTATTTATGGCCGCGCGGTATTCGCGTACTGGCCCGTGGATCATTTCGGCTCGCTGTCCACCACGGAAGCCAGCGACAAATAGATGGACGGAGGACACACTGACGGAGCTTCAGCATCGACCCGCAACATTGGCGCTCGAAGACGGGCGCATATTTAATGGCCGCGCGGCCGGCGCACTGACGCGCCGTGGCGGCGAAGTCGTTTTCAACACTAGCCTCACCGGCTATCAGGAAGTTTTCACCGATCCCAGCTATGCAGGGCAGATCGTTTGCTTGACATATCCACACATCGGGAATGTGGGTGCGAATCTGGACGATGAGGAGTCCACGCGTCCGTACATCGAATCGCTGGTTGTGCGCGAATTCTCCCAAGTCACTTCCAACTGGCGCTCTGCCGAAACAGCGCAGTTTTATCTGAACCGCCACAAAATTCCGGTGATCTGGGATATCGATACTCGCGCGCTCGTTCGCCACATTCGCAAAGCCGGAGCGATGCGCGGCATGGTTGCCACCGATGGCACTCCTGCCGATCAACTCATTTTCGAAGCGAAGCAGCTTCCGCTCATGGCCGGTCAGGAACTCGCCGGCCAGGTTTCCTGCAAGAAAGCCTACGACTGGCAAAAAGGGTCGATCGATCTGGCGACTTCGCCCTGGACCGAACAGATGGGTGAAGCCGGAGCATCGCCAGAATCGAAAAAGTTTCGCGTGGCGGCCTACGATTACGGCATCAAGCAAAACATTCTGCGATTGCTCGTGGATCATCACTGCGAAGTTACGGTCATCCCAGCTTCGACTTCCGCGGAGGATGTGCTGGCGTTCGCTCCCGACGGAGTTTTTCTGTCCAACGGTCCCGGCGATCCGGAGCCGGTCACTTATGCGGTGGAAAATATCCGCAAGCTGGCGGGACGCGTGCCGATCTTCGGGATCTGCCTCGGGCATCAGCTTTGCGGCCTCGCTCTCGGCGGAAAAACCTTTAAGTTGAAATTCGGCCATCATGGTTCGAATCACCCGGTGAAAAATCTGCTCACCAGCCAGGTGGAAATCACCGCGCAGAATCACGGCTTTTGCGTCGACCCGGAGTCGCTCCCCTCCAGCGAAGTGGAAATCACCCACATCAATTTGAACGACCACACCAACGAAGGCATGCGCAGCAAGACCGTGCCACTCTTCAGCGTGCAATACCATCCGGAAGCTTCGCCGGGCCCGCACGATTCACATTATTTGTTCACGCAGTTCACCGACATGATGAAAGAATTCGCGCAACCGGGGAGTTCCCGAGGATGACCGCGGGCAGCGGCAATCTGTCCGGCAATCCGGCCATCGCGTTGGCGTGTTTTGCATTGTTCTTGCTCACCGTACCCTCGCTCGCGCAGGCTCCCTCAGCGCGCAAACCCGACACCGTGGACAAAATCTGCGGCAAGTTTGCGCAAGATGTCGGCAAAACAAAAGAAAAGAAGGGTGAGACCGTTCCAAAAACACGGAACCTGCCCCGC
>Ga0210394_10007940_pt1 | contig 11055 bp, 9 predicted proteins | sample IncBWC12MmetaG_FD_160121 | JGI IMG/M metagenome (GOLD analysis project Ga0210394, IMG submission 160121) | Forest soil microbial communities from Barre Woods Harvard Forest LTER site, Petersham, Massachusetts, United States - Inc-BW-C-12-M | ecosystem: Environmental > Terrestrial > Soil >... | reverse complement strand
TCGGCATTTCAATGGCTTTCTGGATTCCGCGACGGACTTGGCTTGTTGGGGTTCTTTGGTGAATCTGTTGCAAGAACTCTGGGACGCTGGCCAATTCCGGCGTGCTTCTATGCTGCCAGGCGAGCGCCGCTGCGAGCGCTACTGCAATTCCGCCAGCGACAGCTTCCGCATGACAGTGAGTCGTCACTGCAGACTTTTCGGCCTGGTCAACCACCATGTCAAGATCGTCCGCGAAATAGGCACCCAGCGGAGCAACTCTCATGGCGGAGCCGTTCCCACAGAAGTTGATTTTTGGCCGGTATACAACTTTAGTCTTGCTACTACCGCGCCATTTTCTGAAGAGTGTACAAAATAAGTTTGCGGTCTTGCTCGTTCGCCTTGCCCAACAAACGGCGAAGCTTGTTCAGAAACTTCGCGTCCTTGCCTGAACTACCCCAAGCAGCGTCATCGGAGGACTTCCGGGCGAGCAGATTGGGCACTTTGGGCGGTTTCGCACCGTCGTAGAAGAGTTGGTACATGGGAATCTCAAGAGCACGCGCCAGCTTTTCCAGGGTCTCGATGGCTGGCACGGTATGCCCGTTCTCGACGCGGGAGATGTAACAACGAAGAAGGCCAGTTCGCTTTTCAATGTCGCCCTGGCTCAGTTTCTTTTCTTCACGAAGTGCGCGGAGCTTGTCGCCGATGACCATGCCGGAATTATTCCACCAAGGCGATTGCCAGGCAAGTAAGGCAGTTATAATCCCAGCGTGAGCACGGAATTCCTTGACCGCTTAGCCATCCAACTCAAAATTGGCAAGGTCCCCGCTTCCCGCCGAGCCATCGAACGGATTTTGGACGTTATTAAGAAGAGCTACGAGAACGGAAAATATCAAAGCCCAGCCGAAGCGGAAAGAGATTTCAGGCAGTTGGTTGAAGGCAAAGAAAACGGCAAGTAGGCTTTCCTCTTCCTCCGCTCTTCGGTTCTTGACTGTCCGCAGTCTAATCATCTCAATCCCGCCAGCTTGGCGGGGGACAAAACGCCTTGAATTCTTTGATCGTGGTCTTTGGCCTGGTGATCGTCGTTAGAATGGTGCTGGTGATCTACCGAACCGTTGCCGAGAACAGGTGGGGGATTAACTTTAGTGCAGTCTCTTGCCCGTGCTGCAAAGCACCCCTGCCCCAAATCCGAAAGTTTGCGGCTGAAAACCCAATGCCAGAACCGCAGCCGGATTTTGGCAGCTTCGAATTTCATCGTCTCGAACATTCGACCATCATAGTTGCACAGTTGTAAACTCGCGAGGATTTCAACGGATGTAACCCCTCAACCACCAAAAATCTTCGTCAAGTCCTTCAGCAACTCCGGGAACTTGCCGCCGAACACCGACGCACTTAAAAGCGCGAGACCGACGGCGGTGAGAATCGCCCGACGGCCTTTGGTACCGATGTCGGCCATGCGGAATAGGGTGCGGGCGAGGAGAGGCCAGACGGCACGGTGAATCAGCAGCATCGCCGCGAGCACCACAAACAGAAGAGCGAGTAGTGCATCAACGACGTTACTAAGCCCGATAAGAACCAATGTTGTTATAGTGACTTCGCTCAGCTCATTCCAGCCGTATGTGGCATCTTGGCTTCTAAACAAAAACAAAGGGCTAACGAGGAATAGAGCTAACACTAAGTTCAGACTCACAGTTGCCGCCACTCGCAAAGCTGAGGTCATCTCGCCCGCCAATCGAACCAGCTTGCGAGTCAAAATAATAAATACAACATCGCAACCGAAGCCGCCCACTAGGCCAACAGTTGTCTCGATAGCATCCATTGCTCGGATGTAGCCCGATTCGTCGTTAATCAAACTGAGTGAAAATATGACGACTATCGAGATTGAGATAATGGCCCTACGTAAGTTCTTGCGCGTCCGGACGAATACACTCGCTGCGCCCACAGCCAACGAAAAGACCAGATATATCGCATTCAAAGCCAATGCCTTCAACATGTCAGATTTGCCATACGAGCCAGAAAGCTCGAAGTCCAGAGAAATACTGCGCAGGTACCACACCACGTTGGCGAGACAAAACGAAACCCCCAATGCTTGGCCCGACAACAACTTTTGGCCAAAGATAGCGTCCAAAAATCGTGTTTCGAGCTTGGCGACTTGTGTCATGAAAGCGGCGTGGCGCGACAGAGTCAGATTCTTGAAGTCATCTACCCGGACCCAAAAATCTTCGAGTTTGCTCTGAATTGCCCCTTCCTGATTTGGATAGAGAAGAATTGCAGTAAGGATGCAGAAGACCCCAAGCAGAGCTTCGATGGGCCGGGCGATGAGATGGAGGATGTGCCACATCGGAAGAACGTGGGCGGAAATATAGCACGGCGCGTATTATTGCGTGAACACTTCCAAAGGTTGTACCCTTCGACTGCGATTGAGGTTTGTATGCATAGTAAGCAAATGCAGGTGTGGTTGAATTTGGGCGGACCGGTGTTCCAAACTCTCAACCCGTAATGGAGCCAATCCATGAGCGCCGAGAAAAAATCGACACCGATTATGAGTGTATTGGGCAGGTTCTTGGGCAAAACAGTCTTCGCATTGTTAGCCGCTGTGAACATTTTCGCTGCGCCCCAAAACCGACCCACCCTCCAAATTACATCGCCCTCTGGCAGAACCGTTGCAAATCCGGGGCAAACGTTGACAGTAAACGTTACGTCCCCGACTCCGGCGGCTTTCACGGAGGTAGACCTGTACGGCGATAATCCGCTAGGTTTTGTTGGCACGTTTTCGTCCGTACCAGGCCAGATATCCGTCACGATACCGTCCTCACAGATTGATTGCGGCAGTTATTTTCTGACAGTCATGGGCAACCCAACGTCGGGCCAAGGGCCCATCTCCGCCATCGTCGAGCTAGACGTAGAGAGGTCTGATTTCCCTTTAACTATTTCTGCCCCCCTGTCACCGATCATATTCGACTCTGCGGGGGAGCAGGTCCCCCTGCGGTTGCTTGCCGGTTTCGCAGACGGTACGACGTTTAGCGTCACCGCGTCTTCCTATGTGACCTACTCTTCATTCAACACTGCCGTTGTCGCCGTGGACTCGACCGGATTAGTGACAGCCGTGGGCCCCGGCAGCGGATCCGTAGGGGTGACTTACGCTCTCGGAAGCAACAATAATCAAATTTTCGTTCCAGTGAGCGTACCCTGCGTGACCGACCTCAATGGGAGGGGAACGCCCTCAGGCCAAGCCCCTGCCAGAATTGACGTCACGTGGACGGGGATACCAATCGCTGTTTCTTACAACGTTCTCCGCAGCACTGTCTCCGGCGGACCCTACACTTTGTTGGGGAACGCAGTGTTACCGGCCTTTTCGGACACGAACGGTCTCGTAAACGGAGGCAATGCCGCAAGTGGAGTGATCTGCCAATCAAACGAAGCCGCGATTGCAATCCCCAACCAACCTCGCCTACCCGAACTTCCGTAGTTGCGCGAATAAAGCCTTTGGAATCAAGGTGAGTACAAGAAAGTTTCCACGATATTTGTGCCTGTTCTATCGCTACGGGCAGCCGCATAGGCGATTCGTCGCCTTTCTCCAGACGACTTTCAAGTTGACTACAAACGCGCTCTCAATTCTGGCGAGCCGCAAGAGTGCAGCTCCGAGCGAAGCGCGGTACTGGTGGAATCTCGCAAGGCCAATTTTTTGTGAACGCACAACATATCAAACAAGGGAGAGACTATTCGTAACGGAGTGCGGCTAGCGGATCGATATCGGCGGCGCGGCGGGCGGGGAGTAGAGAGGCGATCATGCCAACCGTCAGGAAGAGAATCACAACGGCAAAGAACGTCAACGGGTCGGAGGCTGAAACGCCCTGAATTTGGCTTGCCATGAAGCGCGTCAGCCCTAGGCTGGCCAACACGCCGATGAGCATGCCTATGGAAATCAGGCGCAGCCCCTTCCAAAGAACCATTGTCAGGACGTTGTCACGCTGCGCACCGAGCGCTATGCGAACTCCGATCTCATGGGTCTGCAGCGCGACGGTATAGGCCATTACGCTGAATATGCCAATGAGCACGAGCGCGAAGCCGATTCCCGCGAATACCCCGATGGTGATTAGCCCAAACTGCGGCCGCGTGTAGGCTTCCTCGGCCAACAGCTCTTTGATCGATCCACTTCTGATGACTGCTGCGTTCGAATCCACTGCCCAGATCTCGCGCTGGACGCTCGCAAGCAACGACTTCGGATCTACAGCGGTGGTTGCCAAGATGTTGCGTTCTCCGAAGCCAGTGATGGAGTACGGGAGGAAAGCCTCAGGCAATGGGGGTCCGAGAAGGCCGCGGTTTTTGAAGTCGGTGATTACGCCGATGACTTCGAAATAAGCGTCACGCGGGGTATCGGGCAACTGATCGAAGACGTTGAACTTGACTTTGTGCCCCAGAGGATCTTCACCGGTGAAGTAGGCCCGAGCGAAAGCCTGGTTGACCACGGCCACGTGCCGGGCCGAATCGATATCGGCTTCGGAAAGCAATTTGCCGCGCAGCAGGCGCAGGCCGAGGGTTTGAAAGTAGGCTTCGCCGCACAAGTCAACCATGGGTTCCCAGTGCTGGGAGGGAGGTTTTCCCAATACGGTTATTTCGCTGCCCGCTCCCCCCAAGGGAGGAAGGCCCAGGGTTATCGTGGAGGTGAGCACACCGGGCAAAGCTTGCACGCGCTGGAGAACTTGTTGGAAGAAGAGCGTTCTCTTCGCAACGGTGTCCGCATTGTCACCGTGGTCATTCATTGTGGGGACCACACGCGCGTAGAGCATGTGCGCTGGATCGAAGCCCAAATCGACATGCGTGAGCGCGAAAAAGCTGCGCATCATCAGGCCGGCACCGGTCAGCAGGACGATGGAAAGGGCCACTTCGGCGATCACCAGTCCACTGCGGAGTTTGCCATGGCGCACCGAGCCGCCTGAGCCTTTGCCGCTGCCCGCTATGGCGGGCAGGACGTTGCCTCGGACGACGTGGAGCGCTGGCGCCAGACCGCAGACCAGCGTGACCAGGGCGGCAATCGCCAGTGCGAAAAGAAGGACGGCGGGATTGAGCCCGATCACCGTTTCTTCTGGAATGGGACCGCGGGGAATGATGGCGACCAAGCCCTTCAGCCCAAAATAGGCAAACAAGCAGCCGGCCAAGCATGCGGACGCGGCGAGCACAAAACTTTCGACCAGAAGCTGGCGAATCAAACGCGCAGGACTCGCACCGAGGGAGGCCCGGACAGCAATCTCCCTTTCGCGCACGGTGGCTCTAGCGAGCAGCAAGTTGCCAACGTTGCCGCAGGCGATCAGGAGCAGCATGGAGACAGCGGCCAGCAGAGCATAGAGAGTGCTTTTAAAATCGCCGACGACGAAGTCCAGCAGGGTGCGTGTAGCCAGCCTAAAGTGCTGCGGATAGAGCTCGCCGGGATTGTTTTGTGCAAGGCGATGCATGATGGTATCGAGATCGGCATCGGCCACCTGCTGGCTGACCCCTTTTTCGAGACGCGCTAGGGCCCAGATCACGTCGGGGTCTTTCACGGGGAACGAAGTGCCATCGGCGCCGGGACTCAAATCCAAAGGAAACCAGACGCTGGAGCCGTAGCCGTTGAAACGCTGTGGCATGATGCCAACGAGAGTGCGCGGCTTGCCGTTCAGAAAAAAACTGGCACCGAGAATTTTGGGATCGCCATGGAATTCGGTTTGCCAAAGGCGATAGCTCATCATGAAGATAAACGGGGTACCGGGCTTGCCGTCGCCAGTGGCAAAAAAGCGGCCAAGCACCGGGGGGACGCCAAGAAACTCGAAACCGTTGGCGGTGACGTAGCCGCCCAGGAAACGGCGAGTGCCTTTTCCGTCGGAGTACAGCACATCGAGCTGATAGTTTCCAACGATATCTTCGAAGACTCGGTTTTGCTCGCGAATGGCGAGGAACTCCGGGATGGTGTAGTGGAAGCGCATAACTGCGTCGCCGGTGCCGGTCAAATCGCGCAGCTCAAGGATGACGGAGTGCTGGAAATCGCGATATGGGAAGGGATCGAATACCACGTTGTAGATGACGCTGAACATCGCAGTGGTGGCGCCAATGCCGAGGGCCAGCGCGAAAACGGCGATCAACGCGAAGCGACGATCCTTGGCCAGGCTGCGCAAGGCGTACTGAAAATCGCGAAGAAAGTCTTCGACGTGGTTTTCCGTGCGCGCATCACGACAGTCTTGCTTGATCTGTTCCAAGCCACCGAATGACAGAAGTGCGCGGCGGCGCGCCTCTTCCGGGTTCATGCCGGAGGCTACATAATCCAAAACCCGATGCTCGAGATGGAAACGCAGCTCGGCGTCCATCCGTTTTTCCGTGAGGCGTTTGTGAAATAAACGACGGGGCCAACCCATCACGGGAACTCCTACTCTACGGTTCGGAGGATCAGCGCGACCGCTTCAGACAGCCGCTCCCAGTTGACCATCTCCGTGCTAAGGCGCTTTCGTCCGGCGCGCGTGAGGGAATAGAACTTGGCCTCCCGCCCCGTTTCTGTTTCTTCCCACTTGGCTTGCAGCCATCCGCCGTCTTCCAGCCGGTACAGCGCAGGGTAGAGCGAGCCCTCCGGCACTTGAAAGAAATCCCTGGATATCTGCTGAATTCTCTGGGAGATGGCGTACCCGTGGATGGGGCCGACAGCCACGACCTTCAGGACCAGCATATCCAGCGTGCCTTTGAGAACCTCGGTTTTTCCTTGTTCCATACAACCCCTAGATGTCCTATGCTTATATACAAAGAACGTCTAAATATCAAGAGAAAATATTTTTTTGCTGACGCGACGTTCGCTCGAAACTTTTGCCGTCTTCAATCGTCTCTTTAGGGACATGGAAATCCACAACGAAGGAGCCATGGAAGAAAAATGAAGTAAAGCGCCCGCGACCGACAAAAAAGAAGGACGTGACGCGCTGCAGTTTCTGTTAGGTGAAATCGAGAAGGGGTTAAACAGATCACTTCGCTTTCTGGTTTGGCGGCCGGAGCGACGCGATCTCTAGGAGAAGCGCTGCCCTCGCGGGTGCACGCTTTTCATTTAACCCCCTCTCATCTTAGTTGGCTTTGATTTTCAGATGCAACCAGGAATGCGCTTCGCCCCGCATCGCGGCTGGAGGATGGTATGAGACTGAGCGTATGGGCCCTGCTGTTGATTCTGACATCGAGAGTTGGCGCACAGACCGAACCAGTCCCTCGTCCTCTCGTTCCCACCGACGAATCTCGCTTGTCGAGGCTTGGAGAGGCCATCTCTGTGGGCGAATTGCGGATCCCACCCAAAGCAGTCAAGGAAATCCAGCGCTCCCAGACCGCACTCCGGTCCGGTAACGTTCGCTCTTCCGCACTGCATCTGGAAAGGGCTCTAGAGATCTACCCCCAGTCTTTGGAGGTGCATAACAATCTAGGATCTCGCTACATCGAACTCCATGAATATGAAAAAGCCACGGTAGAGTTTCAGAAAGCGATAGAGATCGACCCGCGCGTCATGCAGCCCTTTAACAATCTAAGCGTCGCCTATTTCTTGCTTCAGCGTTATGCAGACGCGGAGGCTGCGGCACGCCGGGCACTCGATCTAGATCCGCTCCGACCTACTTCGCGCTACATGCTTGGCTGCATTCTTGCCACAGAGAAACGCAACCCGCTTGAAGCCATGGAGATGTTGCGTCAGACGAAGGGCGAGTTTCCCGATTCCAGACTGCTCCTCGCCGAGATCCTGCTTAGGCGCGGCGCTATAAATGACGCTAAAACCGAGCTGCGCGAATATTTAGCCGTGCCCGGCGCGGAGAAGAAGCAAAACGTAGAGCGCTGGCTCGCACGACTCATGCAAACACCGGCGGCCACAAACAGCGCGATACACGACAGCACGCCCTGACAGGTAGCCGACCGCGTTTCAAGGCAGCCAAACCGGATTGAATAGCAGCTAGGGCGTCGCCGCTTTAAAGCATCACGCAGGAAACAGGAATCACAAAGGAACTGCACAGCGGACTGTTTCTAGCCCGCCCAAAAACATATGAATTGCAGGCGCGTGCTTCGCCGGCTTGAATTGCCTCATTCCGCGGCAGTTATCTGCTCCCCAGCTGGTTTGTGGGCAGCTGCTCGACCTAACCCACTTCCTCTGGGCGTTGTGGCGTTGTGTTCGATCCCCACCGCCCCCACCCAAAAGTCCCGTTGAGTCTGCTGCCTTTGCCTCCCGAGAATCCCAGATTGGGGCCTAACGAGGCCCTAGTTTTGGCCCCAAGTTGGCCCCAACTTTTTCCCACTGGTCTGTTGGGGACAGGATGCTTTCCTTGAGGACGCACAATCCAATCCCAAGAATTCTTTCAAATAATCACGTTCTCGCCGATGAAAACAGCGGTCGCAAGGGAGATGCGATTCTGCAACCGGGAGTCTATGACAAGGGTCAGCGTGGCAGGGACAAGATCGGATCCCTCGACAGTTTCATCCGACTGAATCCGTCAGGGCCAAACTATGTCGACTGTGCGCTTGCAACGATTGACGAAGGCATTCCCTTCGAAACGGGTCTGCTGAAGGGCGTGGGTCAGATTACAGGTACTGTTGGCGACTTACCTGCTGAAAACGAGGCGGTACACAAAATTGGCCGAACCACTGGCTTGACCAACGGGCGAATCTTAGCATTTGAATTGGACAATGTGGTTGTTAGTTATGATCTTGGGAATCTCAGGTTCGATTCCCAAATTGAGATCGAAGGTGCTGACGATGAACCATTTAGCCTGGGCGGAGACAGCGGTTCACTGATTTACGATAATCAGCGGCAAGCGACCGCACTGTTGTTCGCAGGTGGCGACCATGGCGGCAAGAACGGTAAAGGGCTTACTTATGCGAATCCCATCCAAAGGGTGTTTGATGAGCTTGACGTCAAGTTGCTATACTAATGTCCATGGATGGAGTGGCCATCGACCGTGCTCGCGCAGCGAAGATTCGAGTAGGACTACGTCTAGAAGACCTGCCACAAGTAAACGGGATTGGGTTGGTTCGTATTGGGCAGGGGTACGGGATTAAAGTTAATCTTTCGGAACCGCTTGAAAATCAAGAGGCAATTCCCCCAGAAGTAGACGGCGTACCCGTTGTCGTAGAATTCGTTGGTCGAATTGTGGCTCGTTAGCTGCGGGTTCTCCAGGTCGCTCCTGCATGCCCTTGTATGTTCTATATTAAACGCTCTCTCTCAAGCTTCCCACCCAGGACCTCCTCTTATCGAAAGAAACTTGCTTATTAAACACATGACATAAGATGCGTCCACATGTGAGGCGGCTCTGCTCTCCCCCACCGCAGAACGATGGGTCGTGACATTTTTCGTTGTGGCTCTTGGTGTCTTTTTCGGTCAGATTCTCTTTCTCTCCATCAGGACTTGGCTCGCACGTTTATTGGAGCACCCACGCGCGGCTAGATGGTCCACACTCTTTTCTCTGCCAAGCCAACCCGCTGAACTCTCTAGACTTCGTGCTCAGGAGCGACGTGCCACAATCTTGGAACTGTCCAGTCGCTCTCAGAATCCTTGATCACGATTCTTGGTAGGCTATGGGTTCAATGAATTTAATTACGAACCATGAGCTCGTCTATCGCCGCTGGCACGCGGGCAAATATCGCAGGTATCCCAGCCGGAAGCAGGCATAACTCGACTCAGCAAAAATCGGCACGAGGAGCGGACTCATCGTCAGCAACGGACTCAGAGCAGCCTTCGGTAAGGGCACGAGCTAAGCCCGGACAGTGCTTGTACCGTGCCCCCCGAGGCGAATCCATCAATCCTCAATAGTTCGGTTGTTGATGGACATTGATCCCATCGCTGCGCAACTGAAGGCCAGTGTTGCTGATCCAAGGAAGATCGGGGGAAGACTAGGCGAAAAATCAGGGCCAGGAACGTGTGAAAAAATGAAGATTCGGGGTTTCAGCTGGATGCTAGATCGGCCTTCAGAAATTTGTCGTTCAGAACGCGTAGGAACGACGTTTGCGATGTCGGGCTACATTTTGGATTACCCAGAAAATTCCTCGAATCGATTTCTTTGCACGTTCCCTTCCCCGGTTTCACAGTGTCCGCCATCCCCCGAGCCACGCAGATCCCACGCAGTCCTACTGACAGAACTTCGAAGGATAGTAGCCATTGGCATTTAGCGCTGCTAAATCATCGAACCGGTACTCGCCCAGTACCGTTCTCACCCAAATGTTCCAGGATGTCACGCCCGTAATATCCTCCAAAATCGTCGCACCCACGGCCGCGAGCCAAAGGTCCGCGAGGGTTGTCTGCTCGGTGTACGAAACGACTCCAGCCGCAATCCGCAAATCGGTGTTTTTCGCGAATACCGATTCCGATTCTGGGACGCAGTTAGTCCCCGGCGCACAGAGAACAAACCTGATATGGGAGCTAAGCATGGGAACGCTGTCTACACGCGTTTCCCCACGCACTCTTCGAAACTCGTCCGCTATCGGTTTCAGCAAGACGGGTATTTCCACCTCCGCACCTGCCTTGCCCACTCGCCGACGCAGCAAATCACGCTGTTCCTTGCCATCCTGAAAATACTTGTTGAAAAGGAATAGTTTCGGCGGACAGGCAATCAGATCTTGCCGCTGGGCATGCGCCACAATTTCCTCGACGGTCTGGTCTGCTAACTCATAACTGCCGGATACTGAGGGCATATTTGTGTCCAGATTGTAGTTCGGAAAAGGCAGGGGACTCTTAATGAGATCGGGCATGGCTTTTCCCGTGCCGGTCAGCAGCATCGAATAAAACTCGCAAACGGCGTCAAATGATGAGTTGAGGACAGAAGCACCGCGCTTCGATTGCGTCTGCGCAATTTTTCGTCCCTTCGCGAGCCAGCGCGTCTCAAAGGACAGATCGGTCCTCTGATTTCTGTGCGCCCAGTAGTCCTCCATCATCTTTGTGATGTCAGCCAGAATCGTGGAATCCTGCGGGGTCAAATGATAGAGCTCCTCGGCTGCGATGGCTGTCATCCCAAACAGATGATACGCCACGCGCAACGCGTCTTCGAATTCAACAGCATTCACCAAAAGATTGGTCTGGGGAAAGACGATGGCCAAGGCCTTGTTTAA
>Ga0210394_10007939_pt1 | contig 11055 bp, 8 predicted proteins | sample IncBWC12MmetaG_FD_160121 | JGI IMG/M metagenome (GOLD analysis project Ga0210394, IMG submission 160121) | Forest soil microbial communities from Barre Woods Harvard Forest LTER site, Petersham, Massachusetts, United States - Inc-BW-C-12-M | ecosystem: Environmental > Terrestrial > Soil >... | reverse complement strand
ATCGGCGGGATCCGGCAGGAACGACCAGACCTGCACGCCACTGTCGGGAAAATTGGCGCGCTTGAACGTCGCGCCGCCATCGGTCGAGCGGTAAATGCCGTCTTTGGTCCCGGCGAGAACGAGGTTCGGATCGCGCGGATGCACGAAGACCGTATAGGCCTCGGGCTCGGTCAAAACATGCTGCCACTCTGCGCCCGCGGCATCGCGGCGGAACACGCCGGCGAGGTTGCCTTGATTGCCGCCGTAATACCCGCCGACGCCGGCGAACACATGCGATGAGGCCATGGCGCTTTCCTCCCGAAGATTATTTTAAGCCGTCATGGCCGGGCTTGTCCCGGCCATCCACGCCTTCCTTTATTATGCAAAGACGTGGATGCCCGGCACAAGGCCGGGCATGACGAGTCAGAGATCAGAATCGATCAATGGAGTGTCGGCCGCTCCGCGACCACGCGCAGATCGATCAGCCCGATCAAGGCTTTGCGGTTCGCCTCGGCCGCGGCCAATTCGTCTTCGACCTCTTTCGCCGTCGAGCCGTTCGAGCCCCACGCGACGATGCCGCCGAGCAAGGCGGCCATGGCTAGCATCATCAGCTGCAGATCGAACCGGATCGCGCCGAGCAAAAGCGCCACAAGCAAGATACCACCGATGGCCGCAGCGATCCGCCCGGCCAGGATGAATTTGCGGCAATTCTCAATTCTGGCGGCGAGATTTTCGATCTGCGCCTCAAGGCGCTCGATCTCACTATGCGGGTCGATGTCAGGCATCAGGGATCAGTAATCAGTTCTCAAGACCACGCTCTATCTTAGCTGATTACTGACTACGGTTTACTGATCCCCGATCACTCCGCCGCTACCCGCGTCGCCGGGTCGATCGCCTCGACCTTCGCCGCGCAGAATTTGAATTCGGGAATTTTTCCGAACGGATCGAGCTTTGGATTGGTGAGCAGGTTCGCTGCCGCCTCGACATAGGCAAACGGGATGAACACCACGCCGTCGGGGATGCCGTCGTCCTGACGCGAATTGAGCTCGACCGTGCCGCGGCGGGTGGTGACGCGGATCATGTCGCCTGGCCTGATGCCGAGCTTGGTCAGCGTGCCGCGCGACACCGAAGCCACCGCCGACGGCTCCAGCGCATCGAGCGTGGTGGCGCGGCGTGTCATGGCGCCGGTGTGCCAATGTTCGAGCTGGCGCCCGGTGGTGAGGATGAACGGATAGGTCTCGTCCGGCACTTCGTCGGGCGGCTGCAGTTTTGCCGCGACGAGCTTGCCGAAACCGCCCGGGCGCGGAAAACCCTGGTCGAACACCACGTCGCGGCCCGGCACGTCGGGCCCATCGACGGGATAAGTGACGGCGTCTTCGCGGTCGACGCGATCCCAGGTGATGTTGGCGAGCGCCGGCATCATCGACGCCATCTCGGTGAAGACCTCGCTGACGTGCTTGTAGGTCCAGCCGCAGCCCATGCGGTTGGCGATCTCCTGGATGATCCACAGATCGTGGCGCGTATCGCCCGGCAGCGGCAGCGCCTGGCGGCCCATCTGCACCTGGCGGTTGGTGTTGGTGACGGTGCCGTCCTTCTCCGGCCAGCCCGAGGCCGGCAGCACCACGTCGGCATACATCGCGGTCTCGGTGAGAAAGAGATCCTGCACCACGAGATGCTCGAGATGCGCCAGCGCCTGGCGCGCATGATTGAGATCGGGATCCGACATCGCCGGATTCTCGCCCTCGATATACATGCCCTTGATCTCGTCGGCGTGCACCGCGTCCATGATCTCGACCACGGTCTTGCCCTTCTTCGGATCGAGCTTGACGCCCCAGGCCTTCTCGTATTGCGCCCGGATCTCGGGGCTCTCCACCGACTTGTAGTCGGGGAAGAACATCGGGATGAGGCCGGCGTCGGAGGCGCCTTGCACGTTATTTTGGCCGCGCAGCGGATGCAGGCCGGTGCCGGGCCGGCCGATCTGGCCGGTGATCAGCGACAGCGCGATCAGGCAGCGCGCATTGTCGGTGCCGTGGGTGTGCTGCGACACGCCCATGCCCCAGAAGATGATGGCGCTTTCGGCGCGTGCGTAGGTGCGCGCCACTTCGCGCAGCGTGTCGGCGGGGATGCCGCAGATCGGCGCCATTTCCTCCGGCGTGAAATCCTTGATGTTTTCCTTCCAGGCGTCGAAACCTTCGACGTAGGTCTGGATATATTGCTGGTCGTAGAGTTTTTCGGCGACGATGACGTTGAGCATGGCGTTGAGCGCGGCAACGTCGGCGCCGTTCTTGAACTGCATCATGCGCCAGGCGTGGCGCTTTAAGGCCTGCCCGCGCGGATCCATGACGATGAGTTTTGCGCCGCGCTTGGCCGCCTGCTTGAAGAACGTCGCGGCGACCGGATGGTTCTCCGTCGGGTTGGCGCCGATGACGATGATGACGTCGGAATTCTTGCACTCGTTGAAGGTCGCGGTCACTGCCGCAGAGCCGACGCCTTCGAGCAGCGCCGCCACCGAAGAGGCGTGGCACAGCCGGGTGCAGTGATCGACATTGTTGGTGCCGAAACCGGTGCGCACCAGTTTCTGGAACAGATAGGCTTCTTCGTTCGAGCCTTTGGCCGAGCCGAAACCCGCGAGCGCCTGCGGCCCGTCGCGGTCGCGGATTTTCTTCAAGCCCGACGCGGCGCGATCGAGCGCCTCGTCCCAGGTCGCCTCGCGGAAATGCGTCCACGGATTGGACGGGTCGATTTCCTCATGCGGCACCTTCGCCACGCCGGCCTTGCGGATCATCGGCTTGAGGAGACGCTGCGGATTGTGCACGTAGTCGAAGCCGAAGCGGCCTTTGACGCAAAGCCGGTTCTGATTGGCCGGGCCGTCCTTGCCGGCGACGGCGACGATCTTGTCGTCCTTGATCTGGTAGGTGAGCTGGCAGCCGACGCCGCAATAGGGGCAGACGCTGTCGACGCTGCGGTCGGGCTTGCCTTTATAGACGTTGTTGTCGTCGACCATGGTCGCCGGCATCAACGCGCCGGTCGGGCAGGCCTGCACGCATTCGCCGCAGGCCACGCAGGTCGAGTTGCCCATCGGATCGTCGAAGTCGAACACGATCTTCTCGCCAAAACCGCGGCCGGCCATGCCGATGACGTCGTTGACCTGCACTTCGCGGCAGGCGCGGACGCAGAGATTGCATTGAATGCAAGCATCCAGATTGACCGCCATGGCCACATGGCTGCGGTCCGGCGCGGGCGTCGCGCGGCGCGGAAAGCGGCCCTGCTTGATCTCCATGCGGGTCGCTACTTTCCAGAACTCGGAATCCGGATCGTGGGCGACCTCGCGCGCCGGCTGGTCGGTCAGCAACAGCTCTGCCACCATCTTGCGCGCAGTCTTGGCGCGGTCGGTGGCAGTCTTGACCTTCATGCCGGGTGCGGGGTTGCGGATGCAGCTTGCCGCCAGGACGCGCTCGCCCTCGATCTCGACCATGCAGACCCGGCAATTGCCGTCCGGCCGGTAGCCGGGTTTCGGCGAATAGCACAGATGCGGCAGCTCGATGCCGAGCCGGAGTGCGGCGTTGAAGATGGTCTCGCCGGGGCGGATATCGACTTCGCGGTCGTCGATCAAAAAAGTATTGGCGGCCGGTTTTTGGTCGTCAGTCATTGCATCAAACCTTTAGCTTGCTCCGGCATGAAAGATCACCAACGTCCCAGCGGCTTGGTCAGTTCTTCCGGAAAGTATTTTAGCACGGAAAGCAATGGATTCGGCGCGGCTTGGCCGAGCCCGCAGATCGAGGCGTCGCGCATCAGGGCGGCGAGCTCGTCGAGGAGGGCCGGGTCCCAGGGTCCATGGGCCATCAGGTGGGCGGCCTTCTCGGTGCCGACGCGGCATGGCGTGCACTGGCCGCAGCTCTCGTCCTCGAAGAATTTGATGAGGTTGAGCGCCACCGCTTTCATGTCGTCTTTGTCGGACAGGATGACGACCGCGTGGGAGCCGACGAAGCAGCCGTATTTCTCGAGCGTGCCGAAGTCGAGCGGGATGTCGGCCATGGACGCCGGCAAGATGCCACCCGAAGCGCCGCCGGGCAGATAGCCCTTGAAGCTGTGGCCTTCCGCCATGCCGCCGCAAAACTCGTCGATCAGTTCGCGCGCGGTGACGCCGGCCGGCGCCAGTTTTACGCCGGGATTTTTGACGCGGCCCGAGACGGAAAAACTGCGAAAGCCCTTGCGGTCGTGGCGGCCCTGCGAGGTGAACCAATTGGCGCCATTCTCGACGATGTCGCGCACCCAGAACAGCGTCTCGACGTTTTGTTCGAGCGTCGGGCGGCCGAACAGGCCGACTTGCGCGACATAGGGCGGCCGATGCCGCGGCAGGCCGCGCTTGCCTTCGATCGATTCGATCATCGCCGATTCTTCGCCGCAGATATAAGCGCCGGCGCCGCGGCGCAGGTGAATCTTGGTGTGGCTTGAAAGGTCCGCAGCCTCGACCTTGGCAATCTCGTCGCGGAGCAACAGGATCACCTCGGGATATTCGTCGCGCACATAGAGATAAGTGTCGGCGGCCTCGACCACCCAGGCGGCGATCAGCATGCCTTCGATGAAGCGGTGAGGATCGCGTTCGAGATAATAACGGTCCTTGAACGTGCCGGGCTCGCCCTCGTCGCAATTGACCGCGAACAGCCGCGGCGCCGGTTCGGCGCGCACCAGCGACCATTTGCGTCCGGTGGGGAATCCGGCGCCGCCGAGGCCGCGCAGTCCGGCGTCGCTGACGATCTTGATAAGGTCGTCGCGCGTGCGCTTGCCGCCCGTGCAGGATCGCAAAAGCTCATAGCCGCCGCCCTTCACATAGACGTCGAACGGCGCCGGCGTCGGATAGGCATGAGCGTGCTCAGGCTGCGCCGCGGCGGCGACGACCTTCGCCATATCGGCATCGAGCACCTGGACATGGCCGACCGCACAGGCCGGCGCGCGATCGCACGCGCCCATGCACGGCGCGCGCACGACGCGCACATCGACACCGAGCTTGCGTGGCAATTCGTCGAGGAGTCGCTCGGCGCCGGCGAGCGCGCAAGACAATGAATCGCACACCCGCACGGTGACCGGCGGCGGCGGCGTCTGCCCTTCCTTCACCACGTCGAAATGGGCGTAGAAGGTCGCGACCTCATAGACTTCGGTGAGCGCGAGCTTCATCTCCTGCGCCAAGGCGGCGAGATGCGCGGCGGACAGATGACCGTAATGATCCTGGATGAGATGCAAATGCTCGATCAAGAGATCGCGCCGCCGCGGCCGGTCGGTCAGCAGCGCCAGCACCTCCTCGAGCGCCTGCGGGTCGACCTGCCGGCCCTTCGGCGTGCGCGGCGGTCGGCGCCGGCCAGTGCCCCCGCGCTGGTCGGGCGGTAAGGTCGGCGGCGGCTCGGTAACGCTCATATTTCCTCGCGAAAAGCAAAAACTGCGCGATGCTGCTGCAAAACAAGCGCGATTTGCGGCCTATTCAATAGAGGTATTCTATTGATATATTGACTTTCCTCGTAAATTTCTATCATCTGCATGCGCGTCTAGATAGGCATCTAGGCCGGATATTTCCAAATTTCGCAAATCGCGGACGCCGCGTCACGGTGTCCTGAAAGAGCGAAACGCTGTGATCGATAAGCTCGAATTCCTGCTGGCGCTGGCGCGCGAACAACATTTCGGCCGGGCGGCCGAGGCCTGCGGCGTCACCCAACCGACGCTGTCGGCCGGCGTCAAGCAGCTCGAGGATAGTTTCGGCGTGCTGCTGGTCAACCGCGGCTCGCGGTTCCAGGATTTCACGCCCGAAGGCGAGCGCGTGCTCGACTGGGCGCGCCGCATCGTCGGCGACAGCCGCGCCATGCGCGAGGAGGTTCACGCCCTCAAGCACGGGCTGACTGGCCGGCTGCGCATCGCCGCGATCCCGATGGCGCTGGCCATGATCGAGCCACTGACGACGCGCTATCACGAGCACCATCCGCAGGTGCAGTTCACCGTTCTCTCCCACAACGCACAAGAGATTCTGCGGCTCCTGGAGAATCTCGAGATCGATGCCGGCGTGACCTATCTCGACAACGACCCGATCGGCCGCGCCAGCGGCGTGCCGCTCTATCGCGAGCGCTATTGCCTGCTCACCTCGACCGATGCGCCGCTCGGCGACCGCGACACGGTGACGTGGGCGGAGGTGGCGCAAGTCCCGCTCTGCCTGCTAACGCCCGACACCCAGACGCGGCGGATCATTGAAGGCCTGCTGCGCGACGCCGGCGGCGATCCGAAAGTCACGCTCGAATCGAATTCGATGATCGTGCTCTATTCTCACGTCCGCACCGGGCGCTGGGCGAGCGTGATGCCGGCGCAGCTCGCTGCGACACTCGGCCTCACCGATGTGCTGCGCGCGATTCCGATCGTGGAGCCGGAAGCAAGCCACACCATCGGCCTGGTGGTGCCGGCGCGGCAGCCGATGAAACCCTTGACGGCGGCGCTGGTCGTCGAAGCGCGGCGTACCGCACAGCTTTTGGCCGACTGATCCACCCGTCATCGCGCAATTTGTTTTGCCTATCGGGCGATAGGCAGACGCTCATTGATTCCTTCTATCGTGCTGGTCACTGTCCGAACAACAAATTCGGGACGCGACTGCGTTCTTTCGCGGTCAGCCGAACCCGGATTGCGACAATAAAAGCCGGAGAGGACCCGCCCCATGAGCTTTCTCGATCGCGATCACACCATTGCCAAACCCGGCTTCAGCCGCTGGATGGTGCCGCCGGCCGCTTTGTGCGTGCATCTATGCATCGGCCAAGCCTACGCCTTCAGCGTATTCAACCTGCCGATGACGAAGCTCCTCGGCGTCACGCAATCGGCGCCGGACGATTGGAACCTCCCTGAGCTGGGCTGGATCTTTTCCATTGCGATTTTCTTTCTCGGCGTCTCGTCCGCCGTATTCGGCCGCTGGGTCGAGGAAGGCGGGCCGCGCAAGGCGATGTTCACCGCCGCCTTGTGCTGGGCCGGCGGCTTCTTCGTCTCCGCGATCGGCGTCTATATCCACAATCTCTGGGTCGTCTATCTCGGCTACGGCGTGCTCGGCGGCATCGCGCTCGGCATCGGCTACATCTCGCCGGTGTCGACGCTGATCAAATGGTTCCCGGACCGCCCCGGCATGGCGACCGGAATGGCCATCATGGGTTTCGGCGGCGGCGCGTTCATCGCATCGCCGCTTTCAGTGTACCTGATGAGCATCTTCAGGACGGAACACCACGTCGGCGTCGCCCCGACATTCGTCACCATGGGAGCTATCTATTTCGTCTTCATGGTGGTCGGCGCGATCATCGTGCGGGTGCCGGCGCCGGGCTGGAAGCCGGAAGGCTATACGCCACCAGTGCAGGCAACGCGGCTGATCACGACCAACGACGTCTTCGTCTACGACGCGCTGAAGACGCCGCAGTTCTGGCTGATCTGGTGGATTCTCTGCCTCAACGTGACCGCCGGCATCGGCGTGCTCGGCCAGGCCTCCGCCATGAGCCAGGAAATGTTCCCCGGCCATATCACGCCGGTGGCTGCCGCCGGCTTCGTCGGCCTGATGAGCCTGTTCAACATGGGCGGCCGCTTCTTCTGGGCGTCCACGTCGGACTATATCGGCCGCAAGAACACCTATTTCATCTTCATGGTGCTCGGCTTCCTGTTGTACTGCACCGTGCCCTATACCGGCTCGATCGGCAGCGTAGTCGGCTTCGTGTGCTGCTTCCTGGTCATCATCAGCATGTATGGCGGCGGCTTCGCCACCGTGCCGGCCTATCTGCGGGACATGTTCGGCACCCGCTATGTCGGCGCCATCCACGGGCTCTTGCTGACCGCATGGTCGATGGCCGGCATCTTCGGGCCGGTTCTGGTGAACTATATCCGCGAGTACAACGTCACCCACGGCGTGCCGAAGGCGCAGGCTTATAACGTGACGATGTACATCATGGCCGGGCTGCTGGTGATCGGCTTCATCTGCAACTTGATGGTCAAGGCGGTGCACCACCGCTTCCACATGCGGCCCGATCACGAGACCGAACGGGCGCTACTCGACGTCGGCGCCGCCGGCGAACCGGCCGGCGCATAAGGAGGAACAGCGATGGCAAATGCAAACCAGCAAAACGGCACGACGACGCTGCAACTCGTACTGGCCTGGGGCTTCGTCGGCATCCCGCTCACGCTCGGCGTGTTGCAGACGCTGGTCAACGCGATGAAGCTGTTCCAGTAGCAGCTTCGACATCCCAAACGCGAACGGCGCGGCCGCAAAGCCGCGCCGTTTTTTATTTTCTATTTCCCGGATGCGGTGCAGCGCGAAGCGGTGCACCGCTGATCCGGGATCGTCGCAGGCTCAGAGCTTGTTACGATCCCGGGTCTGCAGCGCACCACTTCGTGCTGCGCTGCGCCCGGGAAACAGTAACTACGCGACCTTTTGCGCCAAATGCGGGAACATCGCGTTGAGCGCTTCGGCGTCCATCTCGGTCTTGAACTTGTGGCGGTCCTTCAGGCCCGAGGCCTTTTGCGCGGCGGGACGGGCGTTGATCTCATCGACCAAGCGCTTGAGATTCTTGTACTTGTCCCAAGCGCCCTCGCCGACCACGTTCGGCAGCATGCGCGACCAGCCCCAGACGTTCATGTCGACGATCGTATAAGTGTCGCCGAGCATGTATTTGTGCTTGGCGAGACGCGCATCGAGGATGCCGGCATGGCGCTGCGCCTCGAAGGTGTAGCGGTTGACGGCGTAGGGAATCTTCTCCGGCGCATAGTTGCGGAAGTGCACCGACTGGCCGAAATAGGGGCCAACGCCCGACGATACGAAGAACATCCAGGACAGGAGTTCACCGCGCGCCTTGTCGGTCTTGGCCGGCAGGAATTTGCCGGTCTTCTCGGCGAGGTAGAGCAGGATCGCGCTACTGTCGAACACGGTGACGTCGCCGTCGACGATGGCCGGCAGCTTGGCGTTCGGATTGATCGCCAGAAATTCCGGCTTGTGCTGCTCGCCTTTTCGGGTATCGACCGGAATGGCCTCGTAAGGCAGGCCGGTCTCTTCCAGGAACAGCGCCACCTTGGTCGGGTTCGGCGCGCCGCTATAGTAGAATTTCAACATCTTTCGCTCCTTAAAGCTTGTTAGAACAACCCAACGATTTTTCCATCGGGCCCGATATCGATCGAGTCCGCCGCCGGCACCTTGGGCAGGCCGGGCATGGTCATGACCTCTCCGCAGATCGCGACCACGAATTCCGCACCCGCCGAGAGCCGCACCTCGCGCACGGGAATAATATGATCGACCGGCGCGCCCTTGGCGTCGGGATTGGTCGAGAAGCTGTACTGGGTCTTGGCCATGCAGATCGGGAACTTGCCGTAACCCATCGATTCGAAATTGGCGAGCTGGTCGCGCACCGGCTTTTCGACCGCGATGTCCTTGGCGCGGTAGATCTCCCTGGAGATGGTGCGGATTTTTTCCAGAAGCGGCATGTCGTCGGGATATAGGAACTTCAACTTGCTCTTGCCACTGTCGCAAACCTTGACCACGGCACGGGCGACGTCGGCCGCGCCTTCGCCGCCCATCGCCCAGTGATCGGCCATGAAGGCCTCGACGCCGAGCGCCTTGCATTTCTCCTTGACCAGATTGATCTCGGCTTCGCTGTCGGCGGAAAAGCGGTTGATCGAGATCACCGGGACGATGCCGAGCTTTTGCACGTTCTCGACATGGCGCTGCAGATTGCTCATGCCGGCTTCGAGCGCTTTTAAGTTCTCGGTTTTAAGGTCTTCCTTCTTGACGCCGCCGTGCATTTTCAGCGCGCGGATCGTCGCCACCAGAACCGCGCAATCGGGCGCGATGCCGGCCATGCGGCACTTGATGTCCATGAATTTCTCGCCGCCGAGATCGGCGCCGAAGCCGGCCTCGGTCACCACGTAGTCGGCGAGCTTCAGCGCGGTCGTCGTCGCCAGCACCGAATTGCAGCCGTGGGCGATATTGGCGAACGGCCCGCCATGGATGAAAGCCGGCGTGCCCTCGAGCGTCTGCACCAGGTTCGGCGCCAGCGCTTCCTTGAGCAGCACCGTCATGGCGCCGTGCGCCTTGAGCTCGCCGGCGCGCACCGGCTTGCGGTCGCGGGTATAGCCGACGACGATATTGCCGAGCCGCTTTTTCAGATCGTCGAGATCGCGGGCGAGGCAGAAGATCGCCATGACCTCGGAAGCGACGGTGATGTCAAAGCCGTCCTCGCGGGGAAATCCGTTGGCGACGCCGCCGAGCGACGACACCACCGAGCGCAGCGCGCGGTCGTTCATGTCGAGGACGCGGCGCCAGGCGACGCGGCGCGGATCGATGCCGAGCGCATTGCCCCAATAGATGTGATTATCGAGCAGCGCGGCCAGAAGATTATTCGCCGAGGTGATGGCATGGAAATCGCCGGTGAAGTGCAGGTTGATGTCTTCCATCGGGATCACCTGGGCATAGCCGCCGCCGGCGGCGCCACCCTTGACGCCGAATGACGGCCCGAGCGACGGCTCGCGCAGGCACAGCATCGCCTTCTTGCCGATGTAATTGAGTGCGTCGGTCAGACCCACGGTGGTCGTGGTCTTGCCCTCGCCGGCCGGCGTCGGATTGACCGCCGTCACCAGGATCAGCTTGCCGTTGGGCTTGTCTTGCAGCGACTTGACGTAGTCCATCGATACCTTGGCCTTGTAGTGGCCGTAGGGCTCGAGATTTTCCGGGCCGATGCCGAGTCTTTCTTTCGCTACGTCGAGGATCAGCCGCTTTTTGGCGGCCTGGGAAATTTCGATGTCGGACTTCGGCGATTGATGCTGAGAGGCGGGCATGTTTTGATGATCCATCGATTGGGAGAAAACCCGGCAGGGTCGTGAAACTTCTTGTTTGTCATGCCCGCGAAGGCGGGCATCCAGTAAACACCGATCGTTCCGTGGATACTGGGTCCCCGCCTTCGCGGGGACGACAGGAGGGGCTCACGCGAACCTCGCTTTGACGGCGAGATTGACCGACTTCGCCCACTCGCCGGCTTCGATTTTCTTGCCGTCGGCGGGCTGCACGCGCGTGACTTTGAAGCGCCCATC
>Ga0210394_10007938_pt1 | contig 11056 bp, 7 predicted proteins | sample IncBWC12MmetaG_FD_160121 | JGI IMG/M metagenome (GOLD analysis project Ga0210394, IMG submission 160121) | Forest soil microbial communities from Barre Woods Harvard Forest LTER site, Petersham, Massachusetts, United States - Inc-BW-C-12-M | ecosystem: Environmental > Terrestrial > Soil >... | reverse complement strand
TAGGTGGGTTGACGCTCTGCCAATTGATGCCATTGGTGGATACCTGCCACTGTTGCACGGAACCCAGTTCGTCAACCAGGTTTAGCTGGGCGTTTATTGGCTGACCCTGGCAAATATTGGTCGTGTCAGGCTGCAGTAGGCCGGCGATCGTCTTTTGGTCTACCACTACGGTAGCTATCGAGCTGCTGTCAACCGCACAGGAAGAGCCATTTTGTACCAGGGCCCGGTATTCCGTAGTCTGATTGAGATTGAGCGCCGTATAATTGGGACCCACTACGTCCGTATTTGACCAATCGGTTCCGTCGGTTGAATATACCCAGCCCACCACAGTTCCCCGGAATCCCGAAAGAGACAGATTACTGGCATTGATGCCGGTGCAAACGGTCGAGCTTCCGCCCAGGCTACCGGGAATTGTTGGAGGGATCGTAGACACCGGTATGGTGTCCGTCAAATTCGCGCATCCGTTGACTTCGTGCGCGATGATGAATCCCCCCTGCACGGAAGGCAATACTTTGATGATATTGGTTCCGCCCCCGGCCTGGATCGTCCAATTGGGTGGCACCGTCCATTGGTAAGTAGCTCCCGCAAGGGAGGGGACCGAGTAGATGAGTGCGTTGTTGATGCAAGCCACCGAATCGCCGCTGATCAGCAGACCGGCGCACATGTTGCGAATCGCTATATATGCGTAGGAGAAATGACCTCCTGGAACGCAGTTGTCCGCCTCAAAAGTAAGCGTTACCTGTTGGCCCCGGTAGGGCCCGAGGTCAAAGGTCACCTCGGTCCATTTTTTATACCAGACGTCCTGCAAGTGCGGCGCATTCGGGTTGGCGCTGTTGGGGTTTGAATTGGGAGAAAGCTGCTGGCTCACATGAAAGCCTTCGCTAATCGCTAATGCCGAATCCAGAGTGGCTCCCAGGTCCACGGTGTCTGAAGAATTATTTAAGGTCGGAAGAAAATATTTGGGCGAAGCGCAGTCGATGACGCCGGCATTGGTCGTCAAGGTGGCCGAGAACATGGGTTGGTTGATCGAATTGTGCGTACCGTTTTCCAGCACCAAGGCATAAGCGTAGGTCATCGTATACGGCAGGGTCGGTGGACCTGCCGGAACATTAATCCGGTATTTGATCCCACGGATATATCCTCCCCCAATCCCCGTGCTGATGCTCCGGGTGATCGCCGTTGAGCCAATACAAACTGAATTGACGTACTGATACCCGTTGATATTGGGAATGGTCTGAAATCCCCCAAAGGGATCAGTCGAAGGTAGATTCACCATATGGATGCCGTTAACGGAAGGGAGCCCATACTCCTGTATGACCACGGCGCCGATCGTCCCGTTGTTTGCGGCAGTCTGCGTTGAATCGTAATTCACCCGGATGGCTCCGGGGCCATTGCCGTCCTGATTATTGCCCGTATAGGCCCACCAATGAGTAAGGGCGTGCGCAGAAAAATCGACATTGGGGGGGCATGTCTGGGATTGGGAAAATGCCTGGGATGCAAGAATCAGCCACCCAATTGATAGGAACAGTTTCATCAGGTTACAGCCCATGGGATTACAATTTAGGCCTATTTCGCTGTCTGACAGGTAGATCCATCTCCGGTCGAAATAGGCGTCCGCCAGCGGATCGATGGCGCCTTGTGTCAAACCGCCCGGCCGACCATTGGAATACGAAGGAATTCGCTTTGCAGTTTGCTTCGAGGGGGTCGATCGTAACCGGCTTAATTCCCCGACAAAATCCAGGTCTTTTGCGAAATGATCTTCGGCAAAGCGCGCAGTAGTATTGGCGATTGCTAGCAGGAAGGCGCCGGCAAATTACCCTGCGGTGATATTACCAGGCGCTAAATCCGCGTAAATTTAAACAATATAATCATTAAGTGATAGGGCTCAATCTGCCCTATTTCCAGGGTTGATCTACTGCTATTTTTCCTGGATTCGTTCGAATGATGTACAAATATTCAGGAAAATAGTCCAACCCAATATAGCAGTCAATTACCCAAGATAAAGGTTTGCTTATGGCAATATTTCGGGCGTTGGGTAGAGCCCCCTCCGACAAAAATCAGCGGTTTTGGGTCGAATCGCCCCAATTTTCGCAAGGTCGCTTTCGGAACCGATTGCCGACTCCCATCATGCTGCAGGGGGCATCCGTACCTAAATTGATCTGGGCCTTCCTTCACAGGCCCCAAAATTGCGCGCCTCCGAAAACCTTGCCCTCGGTCCGGACCGATTTGCGGCAGGTCAGCCGTTCCCCCCGCGCGCTAATCTGGTTCGGCCATTCGTCCTACCTGCTTTGCATCGCTGGGAAAAATATTCTCGTAGACCCAGTTTTCAGTGGTCATGCATCGCCATTTTCCTCCACCAATCGCAGTTTTGCCGGAGCCGACGTATATGGGGTGGACGATCTGCCGCCCATCGATCTGCTCCTGCTGACCCACGATCACTACGATCATCTGGACTTCGAGACCATGCGTAGGCTTCGCGACCGGGTCGCCTGCGTTTGCACCTCGCTGGGTGTAGGGTCCCACCTGACCTATTGGGGCATGGATCCCGGCAGGATCCGGGAAATGGACTGGGGCGAGGAGTTTGTCCTGGCGCAAGACCTGAGGGTAATTGCCGTTCCGGCCAGGCATTTTTCGGGAAGGACAATGGTTCGCAATCGCACGCTTTGGTCCGCATTCATAATAGCAGCTAGCGGGGAGCGGTTGTATTTGGGAGGCGACAGCGGATACGGGGATCATTTCCGGGAAATAGGCGAAAAATGGGGACCCTTTGACCTCGCCGTGCTGGAATCCGGCCAGTACAATGCCTCCTGGCCGTTCATCCACATGATGCCGGATGAGACCGTCCGGGCTTCCGCTGACCTGCGGGCCAGGCTCCTGATGCCCGTGCATTGGGGAAAATTTTGTTTGTCGCTCCATCCCTGGGACGAGCCCCCTCGGCTGGTGAGGGAATTTGCAAGCGCGGCCGGAGTGCCGGTAACCAGTCCCCGGATTGGGGAACCGGTTGATTGGAAAGGAGATTTCCCGGAACTGCCTTGGTGGGAGAATCTCTAGCGGGGAAATTTGGCCGTGGGCAAGAACCCAGGCCGGGCCAAGGGCCAGGTTTGCCTGGGATCGTTTGGCATACCAGGCTCCTGCCTAATTTGAAAATCCGAAATCCAATACCCGGCGCAGGTAGGCTCTATCTTGTATGACCCAGGTCACTTCATAGCTCCCGGTGTCATCCTTGTTCAGCATATATATATAAATCCTCCGCTTGTCGGCTGAAAGGTAAACGGCATCTTGGGAACGCAGGTTTCCCGAAGCGTCGTGAAACACGAATCCGGGATTGTAGAGGTCCACGATCGCCGATGGCGGAATAGCCAGGGTGTCCTTGCCCAGGACCACCGTCAGGCGGCTGACGCGAGTGGTCGGGACCTTGAAATAATTGCCAAAAAAAGGCTTATTATCGATCTTGACCAATCGCTTGGCTTCAAAAGCCAGTTTATGTCGCGAAGGATCAAAAACGGCCGATTGGATGAGCACCCGGATGCCGGCGCTGTCAAATTGCACAAAATCCGACCCGTAGGCCCTGATGGGCAGTTTTTTGAGCACCGGAACGCTCAGGCTTTCTTCGATGCCGCCAATGGCAAAGGAAGCCACATCCGCCCGCAGCGCCTTGTCGTAAATGCGGACAAAACTCTCCGACTTCCTGCGGTAATCATTATAATCCTCTTCCTGGGCCAGAATCGAGAACTGGGCAAACAAAAACAGCAAGCAAATCAGGAGGCGCATAGGCAAATTTTATCACTGAGCGGATTATCCGCAAAGATCAGCCAATCGGGACATTGAAACTGCCGCAGCAATGTTAAAGCACGAAATCGACGGGAAGCGAACGGAATCCCGTATTCGCTCATCGCATGCCAAACACATCCCGCAATGCTCTCCTGGCCGCATGATAGCCGCAGAGGCCGTGGACGGCAGGCCCCGGAGGCGTGGAGGAAGAACACAGATAAATTCCGTGCAAAGCGGTGCGGTAAGGAGGATAGCGAAGCGTCGGCCTGGCAAAAAGCTGCCGCAGATTCATGATTCCTCCGGATATGTCGCCGCCTACGCAATTGGGGTTATATTCCTCCAGCTCTGGCGCGGTCATTACGTGCCTGGCCAGGACCAGGGACCGAAACCCCGGGGCAAATCGCTCCACCTGGCTTTCAATTGCCTCGGTCATGTCGACTCCCGAACCGCTGGGCACGTGACAGTAGGCCCAGGCCGTATGTTTGCCCGAAGGGGCTCGAGAAGAATCAAATAAGCTCGGCTGAGCTAACAATACAAAGGGTTTATTGGATGAAGTCCCTTGGTGTGCCAGGTTTTCGGAAGCGGCGATTTCGGACTGACTACCTCCCAGGTGCACCGTGCCGGCACGCCGACATTCCTCCGCGAGAAATGGAATAGGTGCGCTCAGGGCCCAATCCAATTTGCATATCCCGGGGCCGTACCGGTATCGCTGCAGTTGCCTGCAATAAGCAACCGGCAATTTTTTATTTGATGCCAGCGACAGCAGTTGCCTGGGTCCCAGATCCAACAGGGTGGCGCGAGCCTGGGGTAATTCTTCGAGCCGGCGAACGGCCCATCCGGTTTGTATTTCGCCTCCCAACCGGAGGAAGCAATTTGCCAGGGCATCGGCCAGCCGTTGGGAACCTCCTTTAGGAAAGCCCCAACCGCTGCTATGACCCATAAGAAGCAAGACCAGGGCTGCTGCGGCACTGGAAGCCTGATCCAATGGCAGGATCGAATGGGCTGCCATGCCGGCAAAAAGGCTCCTGGCAGCTTCCCCATGGAAATATCGTTCCGCCAAAACAACAGCAGGAAGCAAAGCCTTCATTCCAAATTTGAGCAGCGAGAGAGGTTGGGCCGGAAAGCCGAAGGGATCGAAGACGAAGCGGGAAATGGCTGGCCAATGGTCGAGCATGGGTTGCATAAGCTTTCGGTACCCCGGGCCATCCACCCCAAGAGCCTCCGAGGTCCGTTCCAGGGAATTGTCCAGGACAGCTGCTGTTCCTCCATCGAGCGGATGAGCAGCGCAAAGAGGCGGATGGACAAATTCCAATCCGAAATCCCGAAGCGGAAGCGAGCGAAAAAAGGGGGAAGCCAGGGCAAATGGGTGAATGGCTGAACAAACATCGTGAACAAAACCGGGCAGCGTCAGGCTATCCGATCGCAAGCCTCCGCCTATTGTCGTCCGCCTCTCGACCAGCAGGACGGCAAGACCTGCCTGCTTTAAGACAATGGCGGCCGAAAGCCCGTTGGGGCCGGAACCCACAACGACTGCATCATAGACCATTGCGTTGACGAATAAGTTCGATATTTATTCCAATACGCTTTGTGTAGTTATTTCTCAAATACCAGGCTTTCGGGTTTAGCGCCCTTGCGCTGCAGAATCGAATTAATCTCAAGGATCATCGGATCGGGGCCGCAGATATAGAACGGTTTGCTGAAGTCAACTGACTGCTTGGACAAAAAGCCCTCATTGATGCGGCCTGCCCATGGTGAGCGCTCCTGGGTCAGCACGAAGACTGCCGCATCGCCCAGCATCTTTTCCAACTCCTGTCGATAAATGATATCCCCGCTGGTTTTATTGGAGAAAAAAAGACGCGACCCGGATAAAGTGCCTTCGTGGTACAATTGCCGCAAAATGGCAATAAAGGGGGTAATGCCTGCGCCGCCGGCAATAAAATATCCCGGACCCTGGTAACTGATGGCTCCCCATGGCTCTCTCAAAATCAATTCATCGCCCGGATGAAGGTAATGCAGCTGATCGGTAACGCCGTGGTGGTCCGGGTATCGCTTAATGGTAAATTCAAGCCAGGGAGATTCAATGAGCGAGGTGAACGTGAACGGCCGTTTCTCCTGCTCCCAGGCAGCCTCATGGATGGAGAGCTCGGTGGCCTGCCCGGGTGTGAAGGAATAATCCGAAGGTTTTTCCAACCGAAAGTACTTTACGTCGTGCGTAACATCAGCCATATCCAAAATCTTAACGATGCTTTCCATGCCGGGCTATTTATTGGGTAAAGTTACGCCCTTTGCCCCTTCGGCGTGGGCGGATCCGCTAGCGGATCAGGGCAACATTTCCTTTCAAGGAATGATGCGTGCCACGCAGATCTCTGTACCGGATCGACCATACATAGCTGTCGATGGGCTGGGGAACACCTTTATACGTTCCGTCCCAACCTTCCGAGGGATTCGCGCTGCTAAACAGGCGCTGACCATACCGGTTGAATATATTCAAGCTGTATTGCTGGGGCTGCTGGGTGTACCTAACGTGGAAGACGTCATTGTGACCGTCGCCATTGGGGGTAAACGCATTGGGAATTGATAGATCAAAATGGCAGGTTCCGAAAGTAATAGTTTTTTGAGAGGAGCCCGTGCCGCAGGTATTGCTGACCGTTACCTGGTAGGTTCCTGACCGGCTGACAGAGAAACTGGAGTTGGTAGAGCCGTCCTGCCACAGATAGGTTGAACCCGAATCCAGGAAGGCATTAAGTAAAATCGTGTCCCCTGAGCATCCGGCAGTGTCCGGATCCCCCAGGAGGGAGGGGTTGGGAATCGCATTCCATTGCACATAAAAAGAATCGGACAGCAGGCAGACGGAATCATTAAAGACGCGGCATTGATACCAGCCCCCGCCATAATTGGTTCGCGTGGTCTGCAGGGTATCCTGAATTTCCCCAGACAGCGCCGTGTCATTCCGGTACCATTGCATATTAGATCCGGCATAAGCAGCGGCAGGTTGCATCATCAACGTTACGGATTGGTCGCAAAAGGTTCCGGAGACCAGTTTGACTACCGGGAATGGCACGGCCGCCTGGTATAACTGGAGCTTATCCAAAAAATAGGAATACTGATTCTGGTGAATGTCATTGCCCATGTATATTACCGAGTCCTGTTGCCGGGTAAACACGGTATCGCAGGACGGACCGAGGGCCAGCGCCAGAATATCCTGGTTCACGCGGAACTGCATGCTGGCTTGGTTCCAGGATGCCGGCGATCCCGAAACGACGACACTGGCCAAAGCCTGCCATCCGGCCACGCTGGGGCAGCCCAGCAGTGGGAGTTGGACTGAAGGGCAATTCGGCAGGCCGAATAAGGTGAATTTTTCCGGGGATTGCGAGAACTCCGGTACGAGATTCCGGTAGGTGCCGTGGACGTAATCCTTCCCCTCAGCCCCGAAGCCCACGTAAAAGTCCAGCCGGTAAAGGGAATCTTTCTTTAACACGCCCGACAGGCAGGTGTTCACGTAGGACTTCCGGAATGGGTACGTATCAAGGCCCCCGCCTCCCCAAGCAAAGTCGCTTACGGCTACCACCCCTTGCCCATCCGGTATGGGTTGAGGAACAATGGGGAAGAACGCGGAATAGACATTCGTGTTGGCTTCAAGGAGGACAAGGCTATCCGGAACGAGGAAATTAGTACAAGCGTTTAGATAACCCGTTAGCATCTCATTGGTGGGCGTGGTCCAGGAAGGAAGGATAAAGTTAAATTGGCCCAGGTAGCCGCTTGTGCATGCCAAAGGACTGATCTCAAAAGAAGGGTTATTGATGAAACTGACCGGCTTCACCGGAAAGCGGTAACAGCTGTCCTGGCCCTGGGATAAGGCGGTCACAGAATACAGCAGTAGGGGGAGCAGTTTGATGAGTCGGCACATGGAAAGAAACTCGGGTGTTTCCTTAGGCAATTTACACCCTAATGGATACGATTGGTCTTCAAGGGCGGTTGTTTAACCAATGATCCCATCCCTTGGCTTGCTGGCCTCTTGGTTGATTAATGCCCGGACCGAGAAGGATAATCGGCTGAGATATACTCCATTGCCGTGGGGCAAGCAAGTATTCCGGCACTCGGAGGACAATGGCGGGTCCAAATTTTGGAAGATATATGAACGGCTCGTCTTAAGTTTGTCCGATTCAGGAATTCCCCAACACATGTCCTTATTCCAATGGTTGATACGGGCCGACAGAAGCGCTTTTGTCCGGATCCAACGCGCGACAGGCCAGCCGGTGCTAGACTTCCTGATGCTCGTCCTACGCAACCCGTATACTTGGATCCCGCTCTATGCTTTCTTGCTTTATTTTGCCTGGTCCAAAGCTAAAAAACTCTTTTGGCTCTTTATATTGTGCAGCGTTGCTTGCGTGGGGATCACCGACAGTGTGACCGCTCGCATTTTCAAACCCTTATTCGCCCGTCCGAGACCTTGCCACGATCCCCAGTTACAACCACTCATTCGGCATCTGCTCGATTGCGGAGGCTGGTATTCGTTCCCCTCCAACCACGCTAGCAATCACTTCGGTTTAGCCGCATGCTGGTTTGGCATGGTATGGGCAATGACGCGAAGGACCTGGCATTGGCTTTGGATTTGGGCTGCACTCATTTGTTTCGCGCAAGTCTATGTTGGAAAGCACTATCCCTTGGACGTGCTGGGCGGAGCTATATTTGGATCTGCGGTAGGCCTGCTGATGGCCGGCATTTTCCGAAAGGCCTGGACCAGCCGGTATAAAGAACTGGCCCCGCCGAATTCAAATCTCCCGGGAACATGATTGACTCGCGGATAAAGGGACAGATCCTTATTCTGATTTCCTGCTGCTTGCTGATTTACCTCGTTGGCGCGATAAGCGTTCCACTGATGGAAATCGATGCGGCACAATACGCCAATATCAGCCGCGAGATGCTTGGCAATCATCATTTCCTTCAAGTGTATGACCGGGGTCAGGATTATCTGGACAAGCCGCCCATGCTTTTTTGGTTGAGCGCGCTGAGCATGGATTTGTTCGGCATCCATCAATTCGCCTACCGGCTGCCTTCCCTCTTATTTGCGCTCCTGGCCATATACAGTGTCTATCGGTTTTGCCTCCTGTTTTACCGGGAAGAAATTGCCTTGCTCTCGGCCCTGGTGTTGGCGGGATGCCAGGCGTTGTTTCTGATAACCCATGATGTGCGGACCGATACGATGCTAATGGGTTGGGTGACCCTAAGTCTGTGGCAGTTGGCGAATTGGTACCGGCAAGGTTCCTGGAGCAGTTTGCTGATCGCATCCGCAGCTATCGCAGGAGGGATGATGACCAAGGGGCCCATTGCCCTGTTGGTTCCTGTATTTGCTTTTGTTCCGCATTTTGTATTGCGCCGGGAATTCCGCCAATTCTTTCGATGGGAATACCTGATCCTGCTAATTTTTGTAGCCGCGCTGCTCCTTCCCATGGATATCGGCCTGTACCGGCAATTCGATTTGCATCCGGAAAAGACCGAGTATGGGCAACAGCATGTATCCGGGCTGCGATTTTTTTATTGGACCCAAAGTTTCGGTCGAATCACGGGTGAAAGCACCTGGCATGAAAGTGCGGGCTTTATCTTCCTGTTTCAAAACATGCTTTGGAGCTTCCTGCCCTGGATATTGTTTTTTGTGTTGGGGCTTTTTCGGGAGTTTATGCAGCTATTCCAGGCAAAAGGAAAGATCGGGGCTCAAGCGGAATGGATCAGTACCGGCGGATTCCTCCTCACCTATGCGGCCCTGGCCTGTTCGCGTTACCAATTGCCGCACTATATCTTCGTGGTATTCCCGCTGGCTGCGGTGGTGACCGGCAAATTCCTATTTGACTTGCTCTATGACGGAATTTGGCCCATGGCCCGCTTGCTCCTGCTGCGCATCCATGCCGTTGTTTTCCCGCTCTTGTTCGTTGCCTTACTTATCCTGCTGTACTGGAGCTTTCCGGACATAAATTCTTTTTCCCGGATCGTAGCCTGGGCCGCACTGGCCGGCCTGATCATACTCCTGGCCAAACCCCGCCTGCCCGTTCCCCGCTTGCTGCTGATTTCGATATACTCGATACTGTGGATCAATTTTATCTTGGATGTCTGGATTTATCCCCGATTGCTGCAGTACCAGCAGAGCATCCAGGTAGCCCGCATCATCCAGGACCAGCAATTGCCCAAGAATCGCTTTTTCATCTACCACACCGAACAAGAGCGGAGCCTCCAGTTCTACAGCAATGCTTCCTTTCGCCGGCTGGATCGCATCGACAGTCTATCGAGGGGGGACTTTATACTTACGGGCGCGCGCCAATGGGATTCGCTGTCGCGGAAAGATTTTCGCCTGGTCTATGAGGGGGAAGGCTTTCATGTGACGACGCTGTCATTGGATTTTCTAAATCCAGCCACCCGCGAGCGCGAAGTCACCTGCTATTGTATTTTGGAACGTAGGTAATCCCAGCAGCCGGAGGTTCGAAATGGCACCCAGCCTAAGGTGCAACCGTGATTTTTCCGGTATTCCAACCTTCGACGGTCAATGTAACGGGGCCGTTCCTGGCGCAATCGGTGGGTACCCCCACCGTAACGGAACGCTGGCCGCCCGGTTCCAAAGAAAAATAGTTGGCAGACCAGAAACTCGGCAGGATCTCGCCCTGGAGATCATTTAATTGCGCCCGGAGGAAGAAAGCCACGTGCGGTCCTGGGTTGCTGATCTGAACGAGCCAGCGCCTTTCCTGCTTGGTGGAAGGCAGGGTTGCTAGCTTGGCTTTTGGCCGGGAATCCGGCATTTGGTTCAATCGCGCATAATCATGTCCGGTAGACAGCCAGTAGCAATTTTCCGAAACGGTCCGGTCTTGCTGGTCCCGAAGGCGCAGAAAGACCAGCAGCGGCTGGCTTGGGGCCCCTTGCAGGGCCCCCCGGAGGGAAATCAATTCCTTCACCGAATAGCTGTCCAGGGATAGACTGCCTTTCTTCGTATCCAAAACCTTTCCATCCAGCCCTAGCAGATCCGCCTGAAAGGACCAGTTGGATAGGGCATGATAGGTTCGGTTGACCACGGCCACGGCAGAATCGTCGAGGTTGAGCTGGATATGCGCTGGCTCGCAGGCATTCTGCATATAATAATACCCTGCGTTGGGTTCGAGGAACCAATCATAAACCTGCCAGATCACGCTGGGAAAAGCCGCATTGAGCTTCCACAACATGACGCCCCCTGTTTCTGTCAGCTTATGACCTGCCGCCTCAAAAATGCCACGGTAGCCCTGCGCATTCATGAGCTGCATTTTCT
>Ga0210394_10007936_pt1 | contig 11057 bp, 9 predicted proteins | sample IncBWC12MmetaG_FD_160121 | JGI IMG/M metagenome (GOLD analysis project Ga0210394, IMG submission 160121) | Forest soil microbial communities from Barre Woods Harvard Forest LTER site, Petersham, Massachusetts, United States - Inc-BW-C-12-M | ecosystem: Environmental > Terrestrial > Soil >... | reverse complement strand
GCTTGGTCGAAATGCCTTGCTTGTCGAGTGCGTCGATGCGGTAAATTTCGTAGTCGTTGCCGGAAACGCGGAGCGTGGAACGGCTGCCAAAGCTGTTCATAAAGATGCCTTCCTGAAAGAACAGTTGCCTCGCCGGCCGCCGAGACTCAACCAGAGCGGTACTGTTCGTTAACTAATCAGTTTAGTCGTTCTGCGAGGGATTGCGTAGTCTGTTGGCGGCTAAGAACCGAGCCCCGGATGGGTCGTAAGGGCAATCGCTGAATGCGCGCCGCAGCGAGGAGCTTCGCTGGGCGGACCATGGCGTCCGCCCCTTACGTGCTGTAACTAAAAGGCGGATCGGCGACGGTTGTTTTCTGGAATATCAACGGAAATTCAGACCGCAACGTCTAGAACTGTAGCTGCATGAACCTCGAAAGAATTTGCAAAACCGAACCTTCAGCTAGACCTACCGCGCGCTCGATGAGATTTTCCAACTGTCTTACATTACCCGGCCAGTCAGAGTTAACCAGAGAGCTCATAGTTTCATTGGGAATCGAGTTGATCGGCTTGTTCAGACGGCGAGCGAACCTTTGCACGAAGTAGTTCGCCAGTAAGGGAATGTCGTCGCGCCGTTCGCGCAGCGCTGGAACCTTAATGGGAAAAACATTGAGCTGATCATACAAATCCTCCTGAAAAGTTCCTTCAGCGACTCGCTCTCCCAGATCGTACCTGGTGCTGGCAATCAGCCGCACATTCGCGGGAATACTGTGCACACTGCCCATCCGTTCAAACTCGCGATGTTCCAGTAACCGGAGCAGCTTAGTCTGAACACGGAGCGGAACCATCGCGATCTCATTCAAAAAAAGTATGCCTTTATCGGCCGCTTCAAGCTGGCCGATTGTTGGTTTCTCAACCTCATTACCTTCTCCGAATATGCAGGACGCCAGACTGGGTTCACCAGGCGCTGCGCAGTTGACTGTAACGAAACTCTCGTGTCTTCTGGGACTTATCCGATGTATGGCTCGGGCAATCAACTCCTTTCCCGATCCCGGTTCACCGAGAATCAGCACGGGGGCGTCGCTGCGGGCGACTTTTATTGCCAACTGAAGCACTTGTTTGAGCTGCGGGGTGTCGCCTACGATTTCATTTAGATTGCTTCTCGACCCTTCGTCCTTCATATTATCCTCACGGGATCTTGATGATCAGCCTTGGGGGAGGGCTATCCCGCGATAGTCCGAAAAGTTGCGTTTGTGAAAGTAGCATCGAGAATACTGAGAATCTATGCTGCGTTCGTGCGCATGACTGTTCGATTTGCACAGAAAACCTTACGAAGGTTTAGATTTCAGCAACGTCTTCTGTGCATTTAACAGCGCGCAAAGCGCAGAATGCATTTGCCGTTCTTGTCCGAAGTCTTTTAATTTAATTGCGGAAAGGGAGTTGAACCAGAAGAAAACCTTGACAAGGCAGTTATTAGGAGTAGATTAGCCGGATTATTTACGTGCTATTCCCATCAGTTGATTCGATTGCTCGGCTTCAACTGCAGCCATAAACAACGAGCATGCGGTATCAAACCGGTTGCCCGAGGGGGGAAATATGGCTCCGGATAAATGCCAGCATCCAAAAAGGGTAAGCAGTTTGGTGAAGTTGGACTTCGTCCGCCCGGATGATGTTGATGGTCCCACATATGCGGGGACAATCTCGGCGGCTATATGTGAAGAGTGTGGACAGATTAAGCTCTTTGCGAAGAATCACCATTTACTGGCTGATTGGTTGCTAAAGGCCTGAAGTCGACAGAGTGATTCGCGCTGTTAAGGTCGCGGCCAGTTAGTTAAAATCTGGCAGGCGATCCGCAGGCTTGTGTTTAAATCTGGATCCGCGTCCGAACGGGCCCCGGGGCGATCTTCAGTGACGATCTCCGCGAACGTGCCGATGACGGGTTCCTACGACCGCCTTCAGGTCGCGCTCTCTGTGTTGCTGGCGGTATCCGACTCCTACGCCGCACTTGGCCCGGCTGGATACCTTCACTCCCCAATCGTTCTCATCAACTTTATCTGCATGAACTGCTGGGAGCGCGCGACTACGCGAGCATCCCATTCGCAGGAGGCCGCATGTTAACGCCTGCACCCACCTCTGGACTGTTTGAACTGCCGCAATTCCCCACCCGTCAACTGCTTTATGGGATGGCTCTGCTGCTGGCGATTGCGGCGGCTCCGTTCCTCATCTGGCCGACTCTCGCTGGTCGTATTCTGGCTTCGAATTTCTTGCCCCATCTATATTGCTATCTCGGCAAACCAGGATTGGTGTGGACTCATGTGATTGCTGATTCCTGCATTGGCTTGGCCTATCTCACCATCTCCGGAACGCTGGTTTATCTGGCTCAAAAAGGACGCGGCGACATACCTTTTCACTGGATGTTCCTGGCTTTCGGCTCCTTCATTGTCGCCTGTGGTGCTACCCATTTTATGGAAGTGGTTACCGTCTGGATTCCGGTTTACGTGCTTTCGGCAAGCGTCAAGGTGGTCACGGCTCTGGTATCGCTCACAACCGCCGTGCTCCTGCCCTTCACCGTTCCACAAGTCCTCTCTCTGATTCGAACTGCGAAGACTTCCGCAGCAGCGGAGGGCAGGTTCCGTGATCTGCTGGAGGCAGCCCCGGATGCTGTCGTAGTCGTGAATCGGGATGGCAAGATTGTGCTCGTCAATGCTCAAGTCGAAAGGCTATTCGGCTACCGGCGGGAGGAACTGTTGCAACAAGAACATGCGATGCTGGTGCCAGAGCTCTTCCGGGCCCAACACCCGGCGCAACTAGCGGACGTCTTCTCCGAGCATAAAGCACGGCCTTTCAGAGCCGGTTTCGAGCTCGCTGGCTTACACAAGGACGGGCACGAGTTCCCGGTAGAGATCAGCCTGAGCCCGCTTAAGACCGCAGAGGGCGTGCTGGTTTCGAGCGCTATCCGTGACATCAGTGAGCGCAAGCGGGCGGAAGCAAGGCTGCGGGAATACGAAAAAGCCCTCGAAGGCCTGGAGGAGATGATCGTGGTGGTCGACCGCGATTATCGCTTTGTGCTAGCTAATGGCGCGTACCTGAGCTACCGCAGCGCGGAGAGAGAAGAAGTCGTAGGGTGTTTGGTCCCAGAAGTATTGAAGGACGGCGTGTTTGAGACCGTTGTCAAAGAAAAATTGGACGAGTGTTTCCAAGGTAAGGTCGTCACCTATGAACTCAAATACAGGTATCCCAAGCACGGCGAACGAGACTTATTCATATCGTACTTTCCCATCGAGGGCCCCAACGGCGTCGACCGAGTCGTCAGCGTGATGCAGGACGTCACCGAGCGCAAACGAACGGAAGAAGCCCTCCGTACCAGTGAGCGGGAGCAGCACAAGATCGCAGAGCAATTGGAGACAGAACGGGCCCGCTTGATCGAGGCCCAAGCGGTTGCAAAAGTGGGCAGTTGGGAAACCGAGTTGCCGAGTCTGGACATAACCTGGTCCGAGCAGACACACCGCATCTTTGAGACTGACCCCTCCTGTTTTCACCCCAGTCGGCCATGCTTTGTGGAACTTGTTCATCCCCACGATCGTGCGAAAGTGGATGCGGCCTTTGAGGCCTCGATCGAAAAGGGGGGGCCTTCCGCGGTCGAATACCGGATCGTCATGGCAGACGGCCGCGTCAAAGTCTTGGAGGAGCACTGGAAGGTTTTTCATGATGGACAAAGACGACCGGCGCGCCTAGTCGGTACTTGCCAGGACATCACCCAGCGTAAGCAGGCGGAGGAAGCCTTAAAGCGCAGCGAGGTCGAGGCTAAAGCCCGCGCCGAGGAATTGGCGGTCATTTTCGATGCTGTGCCAGGGATGGCTCTTATCTCCCAAGACCCAGCCTGCAGCACCATAACCGGCAGTCGTGTTGCTTATGAGTTGCTGCGGCTGCCCTACGGTACCAACATTTCCAAGTCCGCATCGGAAGAGGAGAGGCCTAGCACTTTCCGCGTGGTTCGGGACGACCAGGAACTTCCTGCCATCGAGTTGCCGGTCCAGAAGGCTGCGGCTACAGGAGAACAGATCCGCGAATCAGAGATTACTTTGCGGTTCGACGATGGGACCTCGCGCGAGATGTTCGGCAACGCCGCACCCCTTTGGGATCACCAAGGCAACGTTCGGGGGGCGGTGGGTGTTTTTGTCGACATCACCGAGCGCAAGCGAGCCGAAGCAGCACTGCGCGAGAGTGAGGATCGCTACCGCGACTTGGTCGAACACAGCCAGGACCTGCTCTGCACCCACGATCTAAGCGGGAAACTCTTGTCGGCGAATCTGGCTCCCGCGCGCATCTTGGGGTATGAAGTCGCCGAACTCCTGCAAATCCCGATGCGCGAGTTGGTCGCGCCCGAATATCGCGAACAGTTCGACCACTACCTGGCCAGAATACGGACAGTGGGCATGGACAGCGGTATGCTGGCAGTCATCACGCGCAGCGGAGAGCGCAGAATCTGGGAATACAACAACACCCTTCGCACCGAGGGCGTGCCTTTCCCCATCGTCCGCGGCATGGCTCACGACATCACCGAGCGCCGGCGAACCGAGAAATCACTGCAGCTCTTCCGCATGTTGGTTGACCAATCCAATGATGCGATTGAGGTGGTTGACCCGGAAACGCTCTGCTTTATCGATGTGAATGGGAGAGCCTGCGCCGACCTGGGCTATTCTCGCGAAGAACTTCTGTCTATGAGTATTCATGACATCTCTCCCGACGCCGAATCGCTAAACCTAAAGGTCAGCGACGATTTGCGAAATTCCGGATCCGCAGTCTTCGAAAGTCTTCACCAGCGCAAGGACGGATCGACGTTCCCAGTGGAAATCAGTATCAAGCAAGTCCAGTTGGACCGAATCTACAGAGTGGGTGTGGTCCGCGACATCACCGAGCGCAAACGGGCAGAGACTGCCCTGCGGCGTAGCGAAGAGAGCTACCGCAACTTCATCGCCCAGAGCTCTGAAGGCATCTTTCGCCAGGACTTGGACGCTCCCATTCCGCTGGCCCTGCCGGAGAGCGAACTGGTACATCGCATCCTCCATGATTCCTACCTGGCGGAATGCAATGACGCAATGGCCAAAATGTATGGCTTAAATTCACCGGAGGAATTCATTGGCAAACGGCTGACCGACACGCTCGACCCGCGCGACCCACTCAATGTCGAACTCGCGCGGGAATACATCCGCTCCGGTTTTCGTGTGCTGGAGCGGGAGTCTCACGAAGTCGACGTGCTGGGTAACCCTAAGGTCTTCGTAAATAGCATGATCGGCATTGTGGAGGACGGGAAGCTGGTGCGAACCTGGGGCATCCAGCGGGACATTACCGAACGCGTGAGACTCAACGAGGCCCGCAAGCGTGCCGAACAGGCGTTGCAGGATTCACAGGCTGAATTGGCTCGTGTCGCTCGTATCGCGACCATGGGCGAGTTGACGGCATCGATCGCCCATGAGATCAACCAGCCGCTTGCCGCTGTCGCCACCAATGCCAGCGCCTCACTGCACTGGCTCGCGGTGCAGCCGCCTAATCTGCCCGAAGCACGGCAAGCCATGGCCAACGCCATGAACGAAGCAAATCGGGCCAGCGGCGTAATCGACCGAGTTCGAACCCTGCTGAAAAAGACACCACCCCAACTGCGGCCCCTGGACGTCAATGAGGTGATCCGGGAAGTATTGGCACTGATACATACTGAGTTGACCGCAGGCGGCGTTGCCGTGCACACGGAACTGCTGTCCGATATCCCCCATGCCCTCGGCGATCGCGTTCAGTTGCAACAAGTAGTGCTGAACCTGATCATGAATGCCATCGACGCCATGATCAACATTACAGACAGACCCAGGACACTCCTCATAAGGTCGGCGACAAACGCGGAAGGTGTTCTGGTTGAGGTTCACGACTCGGGCATAGGATTCGACCCGAAGCAAGTGTCCCGTATCTTCGATTCCTTCTTTACCACTAAGCCCGACGGAATTGGGATGGGGCTCTCAATTAGCCGCTCCATCGTAGAAGCCCATGGTGGCCGCTTGTGGGCTGTTCCGGGGTCCTTACACGGAGCGATTTTTCAATTTATTCTGCCCAGTGCGGACAGGAACGAATGACTGAACCGCAATCAATCGTATTTGTCGTCGATGACGATGCATCGATCCGCAAGGCACTCGACAGCTTGATCCGCTCAGTCGGTCTAACCGTTCAACTGTTCGGCTCGGCGCAGGAGTTTCTGCATGCGAAGAAGCCGAATGTGCCCAGCTGCCTGATCCTCGACGTCCGGTTGCCAGGAATGAGTGGCCTTGATTTTCAACGCAAGCTGGCTGAGTCGAAACTTTTCATCCCGATTATCTTCATCACCGGGCACGGCGACATCCCCATGTCAGTTCGTGCTATGAAGGCAGGAGCTGTGGAGTTCCTGACCAAGCCATGGCGTGAGCAAGATTTGCTGGATGCGATTCACGTCGCGATTGAGAGCGATGCAGCCAGACGCCAACAAGAGAAAGAGGTTGCCGCACTTCGTGATCGCCTTGAGTGGCTGACGCCGCGAGAGCGAGAGGTGCTGCCGTTAGTCGTTTCTGGATTTCCCAACAAGCAAATCGCCGCCGAGATCGGAACCAGCGAAACCACGGTGAAAGTCCACCGCGGCCAACTCATGCGGAAGATGGGTGCGGACTCTCTGCCCGATTTGGTGAGGATGGCGGAGAGACTTGGAATCCCTGACACAAAACACTAAACGCCTAGGCCCGCAAGCCCCTGCTTGGCAGGCCCTTCATTTGGTCAGTAACCGCGCACATGATCGAGCGAAGCGCTAAACCGACTAATTCCTCATGGCAGTTTGTTGAGATAGCAGGGAGCGCTCGTGTTCTGTACCGGCGGCGTGGGCGGAGTCATCCACGATGGATGAGCGAAATCGAAAAACTCCGTCATATTCATCTGCGCCGCATCTCGCTTGGTTAAAGAAGCAAGGTTGAAACGAGTTTCGATCAGTTTAAGAATCGCCGTGCTGTCAGCCACTGTGTGCGAAACATAATGCTTCTTGCTGTACGGCGAAATGACAATGAGCGGAACCCGATATCCGGTATACACAAAGTCACAAGTCGGTCCGGTACTAGTGGTGCAAATATCTCCGGGCAGAAGATCCTTGGGCTTAATGCCGTCCGGACTTACCGCCTTCTGAGGCGAAACGTGGTCAAAAATGCCGCCAAATTCGTCGTAGGTAAGAATGAAAGCAGTGCTCTTCCACGAAGAACTGTTCATGACGGAATTAATAAGCTCGGAAACGTACAGCGCTCCCTCTTGGGCGCGATTTGGACTCGAGTCTGAAGTCGAGGGATGTTCGTCGAATCCCGCGTCGGTTGCTGGCTCAATCTGCACGACTGCGGGCAAAGTATTGTTCTTCAAGTCGTTCTCGAAATCAGAGTTTGCGATGCCAATGGTCCCAATGTTCTTGGGATATTTCGTAGGAATTGTCTGCCCCCACTCGAAATACTTGATATAGCTGGTCTGCAACAAACAGGCCGGATCGTATGGAGGTCCGTTGCAGCCAGTATTTGTGGGATTTACATAAATCTTCCAGCTCACATTTTTGGCAATGAGTTCCTGGAAGATGGTTGTCGCGGTGAGCAAATTCTTGTCACCGCTGTCGGTACCTATCGGATAGACATCTCCTTGAGAAGTACCCGCAACCAGGTATTCGCGGTTGGGATGAGTACGAAACATCCCGGGGTTAAACCAGCGGTCCGATGTGCCAAAGTTCGAGGCCATGAAGTAGTAATAATTCAGGTCAGCCCCGTCGTAATATCCTATGGCGCGGACGCCGTCCACATCGTAATAATCGAGCACCCTGGCATCGTGACCTGCCGTGTACACAAAGCCATCCAAATTAGCGGGCTCCTTGCCTGTTTGAGCATAATAGTTCCAGTCTACGTGCGCCTCGTTCCATGACGGACTGGGATTTTCAATGCACTGCGTGATTAGCTGGTACGATTCGACCTTGGGACTGTTGGAGTCGATGGTGCACTGATCGGGCGGGGGATATTTTGGGTCACAGCCGGGGTTGGTCGGAGGCGGCCCATATAACGGCGGAGGCCCCGAGGCTGGATTGAACTGCGGCAAACCGTCGAAGGATTCATCTTTATAACCGTTATCTGCCCAGTACTGGCGCATTTCGCCGAAGTAATGATCAAACGAACGATTTTCCTGTGCGAAAAAGATGATGTGTTTCAGCTTCGAAAGCCCAGTGGTTGTGTCAGATGTCGGTGACTGATCTACGGAATCGTCTGTCGTGGACTGAGCGAGCGAGTTAACCGAGGTAAAACCGAACACCAAGAAAGCACCTGTACAAAGTGCATACTGCAAAAGCCTCTTCGTTGCCATAACGCTGATCCATCCTTCGAGCCCCAGTTAATTCTACCCGACTGCATTGACCGTTGCCAGCCTAGCGGGCGGCAGTCCAGATCTGATAAAAGACGACGGCCATCATGAAGAAAAGGTAGATTCGAAGCCCCCAAAGCACCACAAGTTCTGCACCTTTCAGTCGGCGCCTCGGAATGTGATGTTTCTTCGCTCGCACCAGTTGATCGTGTTCGAGCGACGAAAGAACCCAACTGTTGTCCGAAGTCTGAGCGGAGACGTTGAGCAAAACTCGGTTGTTTTCTTTGTCTCTTGCCATGCTTTCCTACTTTCCTCCTAGAACGGCGAAAACATTGGGAGCAATCACACTGATGCCAAAAAGCACGCCAGCGAGCGTCAGCACAAGTACAACGCCTGTGGAGAGGACATTTGCCCATGCGGGGCTGACCAGGTCGCCCATGATTTCTTTGTCATTCACCAGCATGAAGAGGAACACCAGCGCCGGGGGCATCGCTAAAACCGCAACTACATTGACCAGTAGAACTACATAGACCAGCGGTAGCCCTGGTATCAGCACAATGGCTGCGGCGGCTACTGCGCACAGCGTCAATACCGAGTAAAAAGACTTCCCTTGTCCCATGGGCAAATTGAGGCTGTGGGGTTTGTGCGTGACCTCTCCGAACGCATAGGCCGACGATGTTGAAATAGTGATAGAGGCCACAATTCCCGCCTCGACCATGCCGAGAGCGAACAATGAAGCGCCGAAACGGCCGATCAGCGGCTGCAAAGCCTCGGCAAATTCGCCGGCCTGGAAGTTGCCGGCAGTCATCTGGTGAGCGAACAACGGCGCTGTAGCAAGAATTGTGGCCACGGCCGCCGCAGTCGCCAATGCCGCTCCCAGCACGGTATCAATGCGCCCGAAGCGAATATCCTTAGTGGTGAGCCCTTTATCGACCGTGGCGCTTTGTTGGAAGAAAAGCATCCACGGAGTGACTGTGGCGCCGATGTCGGCCAGTACGATGAGCAACGTATCCTTATTGAAACCGGGCAGCGGTTGCCAGGTAATCAACGAGCGGCCCACGGCATGCCAATGCGGATGCGTCATGAGCGCTACCGGAATGAACACCAAATTAAATGCGGCTGCAGCAAGCGTAATGCGTTCCCATGTCCAATAGCGATGGCTCATCAGCGCTGCATATAGAATGGCGAGCGCAATCAGAACCGCCAGCCATGGAGGCACACCGAAAAAACCCAGTCCCGCGCGTATAGCAATAAATTCAGTAATCAGCGTAAGAAAGTTTCCTATGGCGAGATCGATCATCGAAAACCAGCCCCAGAATGGCCCGAAGCGGTCAAAAATCAGTTCGGCGTGTCCTCGATGCGTCGCGGCGCCGAGTCGCACAGTCATCTCTTGCACAACAATCGCCATGCAAAATGTGAGAATGACGAACGGAATGAAGAAACCAACGCCGAACTTGGCTCCGGTTGCTGCATAGGAAAGCATGCTGGGGCCATCGTTCTCGCCCAGCATCACCAGAACTCCGGGTCCGACAAGCAACCACAGCAAACGCGCGTTCGAGAAGAAGCCCCGTCGCGCCCGTGCCGCGGAGACGCGAACGCGATCGTGCGCTCGATCCACGTCTTCGTGCGTGATTACGACAGTCTCGGCTGTGAAGACAGAGTCGGTCTGTGGCGGTTGTGAACCTACACTCATGGCGAAATCAATTAGCCTGAGTATACATGAGCGGGTAAACTACGGTTAAGTACCTCAGAGAAGAATCGTTTTACTATGATTTGGACCGCCGCGGAACCTGGTGGCCTGACTCACCTGTCACCCATACCCTCTCAGCCGCGGAATGGCCAAGCGCAACCGTTCCAGCATCGGTCGCGAGAGTCAGGGTTTGATCGTAGTTCCGTCCCGCCACATACAGTCTCGCACCCGGACGGATGCCACGCCCTTCGAGAAACTCCAGCAAGTGCCGGTCCCTCTCGTAAATTCCACTGACTACGTAATCCTTCTCAGCTTCGGCATTGGCGAGCAGCACCAATCCCCGTCGACGTCTACTGCTTGGACTCTCGAGTTCACTTAGATTGCCGTGAGGACAGGCCCCTCCACGGCCTAACTTGGCCAGCAGTCTGGCTTCAAAGTCCGGTGAAACCGCATGCTCCAACCGCTCAGCCTCGTCGTGGACCCGATACCAGTCCATTCCGAAAATTTCAGACAGCATCCGTTCGATAAGGTGATGGCGAAGTGTAAGTCGGCGTGCAATCTTGCGTCCCGCCGCAGTCAACCCGACGTGTCCGTCGGCCTGCACCCGCACCAATCCGTCTTTTTTCAAACGGCGAAGCGCCATAGTGACGGCCGGCGCCGACACTGACAGCCAGTGCGCAAGCGTAGCCGAGATGACAGTCTCGCCCTCGCTTTCCACGGCAAGAATTGCCTTAAGATAGTCTTCTTTGGAAACTGTGATCACTGGGAGAGATTATACGACTTAAGCATAGTTAACCGCCGCGTGATAGAGGGTACCAAGAACTCCCCGGCCGCGATTACTGAATCTGCCCGCGACCAGACGTTGCCGTAATCCGCCGCCGCCATTAGAATTGAAACCGCAACCGTTTGCCTGCAGGCCCGTAGCTCAGTCTGGTTAGAGCGCTTCCTTGACACGGAAGAGGTCGATGGTTCGAGTCCATTCGGGCCTACCATTTTTCCCATTGTC
>Ga0210394_10007935_pt1 | contig 11057 bp, 7 predicted proteins | sample IncBWC12MmetaG_FD_160121 | JGI IMG/M metagenome (GOLD analysis project Ga0210394, IMG submission 160121) | Forest soil microbial communities from Barre Woods Harvard Forest LTER site, Petersham, Massachusetts, United States - Inc-BW-C-12-M | ecosystem: Environmental > Terrestrial > Soil >... | reverse complement strand
TGAGATGTCCGTCTTCCGCTCGCTGCGATTGGATGGCCACCTCCCGAATTCCATCGACTCCCTTCATCGCATCGATGCTGTTCATAATGAGATTCATCATCACTTGCTGCAACTGAACGCGGTCTCCCATCACTTCGGGAAGATCCGTCGCCAGTTCCGTCTGGACGGATATTTTGTATCGCGTTGCCTCGCCCCGCAGGAGAACGATCATCTCTCGAATGATTTCGTTTACATTCACCAACTCCCGTTGCGGAGTACCCTTCTTGAAGAGCAGGCGGATGCGGCTGATGATTTCCGCGGCACGGGTCCCGTCTTTCACAATTCTCATCGCCGCCTCGCGGGCCTCTTCCAGATCGGGCTGATCGCGCGTAAGCCATCGCAAGCAGGTATTCGCATTCGTGACGGCGGCCGCAATCGGTTGATTCACTTCGTGAGCCAGCGAAGCAGTCAGCTCTCCCATCGTGGTCACCCGGTTTACGTGGGCGAGGTCTGCACGCGCCTCACGCAGCGCTTCTTCCGCCCGCTTGCGTTCGGTGACGTCCATCACCGCTCCAACAAACTCGATGCTGCTCGATTCGTCGCCTAAGGCATGAGCGACAACATGGACATATTTGACGGAACTATCCGGCATCACCAAGCGATACTCATGATCAAAATCCTTCCCATCCTGTGCCGCGCGCACGACTGTCTGTTTTACCAAGGCCGCGTCTTCTGGGTGAACTCGTTGAAGAATAAGTTCTACAGTCGGCTTCGTCGTTCGGTCGTATTGGAAGATTCGAAAGGATTCATCTGACCAGATGAGCTCACCAGTGGACACTTTCCAGCCGAAGCTGCCAGTGTGGCTTAAACGTTGTGCTTCCGATAGGTACGCCTCGCTTTGCTGCAGCTTCTCTTCCTGGAGCTCCAAGGTCTGCGTAACGAATCGCCTATCCAACGAGGACGTCAACAAAGCCAGCCCGAGGACGGTAAAGGTGGCGGCGGCAATCCCGGCAGTCCCGAGTGCCGAGATACTTACGGCATGAGACAGGTCCGCCGGCACGCCCGAGGGCGTGAAACTTGCAGCGGCCATGCCAGTGTAATGCATGACGGGGATCGCGGCGCCCATCACGACGGCGCCTACTAACTTGTCCCTGCCAAGTCCTGTTTTCTCATCCCGGAAGTGAAAGGTAATCCATAGCGCAGCAAGAGAAATCAGAACAGCGAACACGATGGACAGGACAACGAAATAGGAATTAAACCGGCATGTAGCAGGTAACCGCATGGCGGCCATGCCTATGTAATGCATGCCAGCAATACCCGCACCCATCAGGACACTTCCCGCAAGCGCTCGCAGCAATCCCATTTTTTGCCGGCTCACCAAGCCCAGCGCAACGACCGAAGCGAGAATGGCCGCAAACAGTGACAGCAGAACCGTCGGCCAATGGTAGGCCACAGGAATCGGCAGTATGAACGCCAGCATCCCAATGTAGTGCATGGACCAAATGCCAGTCCCCATCGCACCAGCACCGCCCAGCAGCCAAACCGCACGAGTCCAACCGTCCGAGGCAGTTACACGACCTGCAAGATCCAGAGCAGCGTACGACGCAAACATGGCGATCAACACCGAAAGTGCCACGAGTGCGTAGTTGTACGAGCCAATCAGGTTCACGGCAATTCATGCTCCTCGACTGTGGTGGGCAGGCTGACGTAAAAGCTCGCACCCCGCGGAGAGTTCTCGCCAGCCCACAAGCGCCCGCCATGCGATTCTATAATGGAGCGGCTGATGGACAATCCCATGCCGATCCCCTGAACTTTTGTGCTAAAGAACGCTTCGAAGATTTGATCCGCCTGCTGCACGGGCAGCCCCACGCCGGTATCGCTAACGGAAACTAGGACGTGGCCATTTTCCGCCCGCTGTGACTGGATGGCGAGTTCCCGCGTTCCTTCCACGTCCTTCATCGCATCGATGCTGTTCATGATGAGATTCATCAGCACCTGCTGCAATTGCACGCGATCCACCATGACCTGGGGAAGATCCGTCGCCAGTTCCGTCCCGACGAATATGCTGTGTCGCGTTGCCTCGCTGCGCAACAGGACGATCATCTCCCGAATGACTTCATTTACATCTACCAGCCCCCGTTCCGAAGTACCTTTCTTGAAGAGTAGGCGGACACGGCTGACGATTTCCGCGGCACGGGTCCCGTCTTTCACAATTCTCATCGCGGCCTCGCGGGCCTCTTCCAGATCGGGCTGATCACGCGTAAGCCATCGCAAGCAGGTATTCGCATTGGTGACGGCGGCGGCTATCGGTTGATTTACTTCGTGCGCCAGGGAGGCGGTCAGTTCTCCCATAGTAGTCACCCGGTTTATGTGCGCGAGGTCCGCAAGCGCCTGACGCAATCTCTCGCGTTCAATTTCCGCCCGCTTCCGCTCGGTCATGTCGATCACGGTACCGACGAATTCAACGAGATCATCGGATGGGCTGGGAACAGGATGTCCTACCGCGTGGATGTCTCTGATCTCGCCGCCGGGATGAACGATTCGGTAATCCAGCTCGAACTCTACTTTCTCACGCCCTGCTCTCTCGACCGCTTGCCTAACTTTGGCTTGATCATCCGTATGGATGCGCTGAAAGAACGCTTCGTATCGTGGTTGTTCGCCGTGCGGATCAAAACCGAGCACGCGGTAGCATTCTTCGGACAAGTACCTGATCTCCCCCTTGGCAGGTATGGATGCCCAACTGCCAGTGTGGCTGAGTCTCTGCGCTTCCGCCAGATAGCCATCAGTTCGGCGCAACGATTCTTCCGCAGACTTGCGCTCACGGCTCTCTGCTTGCAACGCCTCGTTCGTATTCTGGAGTTCTTGAACTGTTTCTTTCAGGCCATCGCGCGCACGCCTAACCGATTCCGTAGCCCTCCTTTGCGCGGCGCTCAGCAATCCGACAAACAGAAGCGAACTCACAAAGCCGACTAACCTGGGTACCGCCGCGGGTTTCACGGCCAACGAATGCATTGGAGACAGAAAATAGAAATCGAAAGCCAGAGAGGAGAGGGCCGTCGCAAGCAATCCCGGTGCAGCTCCACCGAACCACGCACTGAGCAGGACGGCGATAACAAACAGTGCAAGCGGAGACTCTTCCAAATGCAGCACCGGCCACTGTGTAAGTTTCAATGCTGCCATGACTGACAAAACCGCAATCCCATACCTCCAGATTACAGGCGGCTTGGGCAACAGAAGAGGATTGGACCTGGACATACTTCCACTCCCACCATGCAAGGGGTCGCTTCCCACAATAAACTGAACAAACTGTCACGATTCTGGGCTGCTGCGCGGGCATTTTGCAAGAAGGTTATTTCTTGCCGCTTGGTTCCAGGTCGCGAAAAGTTTCCCCGCCTAAGTTCTGATGCTTGAATTTTAATTAGAGCAGGGGCCCATTCCAGGCAGATCGTAGCCCGTGCCTCATCCAGGCAAATAGACGGAATGACAACACTCCGACACGTGTGCGTGAGGATTGAACTCGTGAAAACGCCCGTAAATTGGGGCATCCCCCATTCCCCCAATTGTTTCGGGGGCGCTTTCGTCCCGTGTGTCTCTGGCACACCGATTGCTTTGTCTGCTGGTGTGTACTGTTTTTACCAGAGCGAGGAGGTAGGAGCCATGGAAGGGCTTTGCTCGACCTGCATGAATGAAGCGTCAGACGGTGAATTGGTAGCAGCTACAAAGTGTGGAAATACGGAGGCTTTCGACCAATTGGTTTTTCGCCATGAACGAAGAGTTCTTACCGTGGCGCAACGCATCGTGAACAACCGGGAAGACGCTGAAGATGTCGCGCAGGAAAGTTTTCACAAGGCCTTCCTTCATGTCGGCTCCTTTCAAGAGAAATCACTTTTTTCTACTTGGCTCATACGCATCGTCATGAATGAAGCGTATATGGTGCTGCGCCGGAGGAGGAGAACTTTCGAGGTTTCGTCCGATAGCGCTGAAGACGGTACCGAGTCCATTGCGGCGACGTTTGTGGACAAAAGCTCGAACCCGGAACAATCCTGCTGGCACCAGGAGCGCACGAAATTGTTGACTGAGGTGATTAATCGCCTAAGTCCAAAGCTTCGAAGAACAATTTGGTTGTACGACATCGAGGAACACTCTCTCAACGAAACCGCGCAGATTTTGGGCACGTCGATTGCGGCTGTGAAATCACGCCTCTACCATGGTCACGAAAAATTGCGTGGAACCATGAACCCTGGCCACCAACTTGGAATAGGTGCTCCGGGTTCCAGCGAAGCACGATGCTAGGAACACTGAGCGCGGTCCGTTCGCAAGAGAAATTGCGGATGCAGTTTTCAGCCCCTAGAAAGGTCCATTCATCCACGGCGCTGTCTCCACGACAGTTCGCAAAGAGGCAAGGTTGGAAAGCCGCCGGGCGAGCCCTGATTTCCGGCTACGTGGATTCCTACACGCTGTTGAACTTTGGAGTGTACGCCTCATTCATGAGCGGCAACACCACTTCTGCTGGTTTGCATATTGGGCGGGCAAATCTCGCCGCAGCTGCGCAAAGTTTGCTTCCGATTCCGTTTTTTGTTCTCGGCATCCTGGTAGGAACATTGCTCATACACACCGAACCTCAACATAGCTTGACCAGGCTGTCCCTGTTGGTCGCGGCGATGCTGACGATAGGTGCCGCTGCCTCCTACTTCGCCTGGCCCGAGTGGACGAGCATTCTAGTGTTGAGTACTTCTATGGGCATCATGAATACGTCTATAACTCACGTGGGCGGGCAATCCGTGAGCCTGGGCTTTGTGACCGGGAACTTGAACAATTTGGGTCAGCACCTCGCGATGGAAATCAACCGAGTCCCCGTACAACACGCGCAGGGCTCATGGGACACACACTGGCTGCGAGCCGCAGTGTTGGCCGGCATATGGAGCGCCTTCTTCTTGGGAGCTGCACTGGGGGCGGCTTTGGCGGCCCGCTTAGCCAATTGGACCCTGCTGTTGCCCGCACTCATTTTGCTGGTTTTCGTTGTGGTGGATCGCCCAGCGATTTCAGGCGTCTAAATACTGACAACCATTCAATTCGTTGGACTTTTCTCGCGTAAGCCGCGCAGTTAAATTGCGTCAGAACGTCGTAAGCGCGCCTGTTTTCAACTACTTCCCGAAACTTTCGCTCGGCCTTCACAATGGTATCCAAACTGCAACGTTAGGGCTGCGATACAAGAAGACTGTTGAAGGGGGATCTCGTGCGAAAGTTGTTCTACTGTCTGAGTAGCATTCTCTTGGCGGTTCTACCAATCTTCGCCGAAACGGCGAGCGCGTCGAGTCAGACCAAAGGTGACGACCGATTGAAAAATTCTGGCACAGCCTTGAAAGAGATTCTCGACGTACCGGATTACATTCCGCGGGACTTGCTTGATAACGCAGATTGCGTCGTTGTCTTCCCCTCGGTCTTAAAGGCCACGTCCAAAGGTGGCGGTAGCTACGGGCGGGGCGCGATGTCGTGCCGCCAGGGCGATGGTTTCAAGGGCCCGTGGGGCGCTCCAACGATGATGGCACTCGATGGCGGAAGCTTCGGCTTTCAGATCGGCGGAGAAGCTACGGATGTTGTGCTGCTTGTGATGAACGAATGCGGCGTGAGAGGCGTACTCAATAGCAAAGTCAAGCTAGGAGCGGATGCTTCCGTGGCCGCGGGTCCGGTCGGCCGCGATTGGTCGGCGGAATCGGACGCGACTTTGCGAGCCGAAATTTTGAGTTACTCAAGAGCACGTGGCCTGTTTAATGGCGTCTCTCTTGAAGGCTCCACAATCCGTCCGGACAATGGCGACAACCGCCGTGTGTACGGCAGGACAATTCCTGCGAGGGATATCGCTTTGTCCGGAACTTTCGCCGTGCCCCCAGCTGCCGAGGAATTAATCTCGACACTCGATACCAAAACCCCTAAGCACAGGGCGTAACTCCGATTTGGTTAATGCAGTCCAGCGCCGCGGATTGCCCGCATCGCTCGGTGGAGGGATAGGCATGGGTTTCGCAGAGGCACAGTCTGGCGATGGTAGCTTGACGGTGCGTGGGCACTCTTGGCACTTGAATGCCGTCCCCGAATCACCGGTGCGCAGATTCTCCCTAAGGTTTCTGACGGGATCGGCGCGCGCACTCATCGTGTGTCTTGTCGTGCTTCTTGTTCGCCCTTTGCCTCTTTCCGCACAGACGCTCCACTATGCGAAAACTCCGGATGTGAACAATGGACAGAAGGTTTACAACGGCGGCTGCATTGCCTGTCACGGGAGCGAAGGGAAGGGTGCGCCCATGGCCAGCACGGTTTTCAGGCGGCCAGACACGTTTCCGGACTTCACGGACTGCGCTGGGACGACGCCTGAACCGAACGGCAATTGGAAGGCGGTGATCGTGCATGGCGGGCCATCGCGTGGGCTCTCGCAGATTATGCCCGCGTTTGGGGATCTGCTGACGGACGAGGACATCAACGACGTGATCGCGTACATGCGGGGATTCTGCAGGAATGTCCACCACGATCCGCTGGGCGAGCTAAATCTGCCACGGGCATTGGTTACAGAGAAGGCGTTTCCGGAGAACGAGATTGTGATTTCTACGGCGGCGAGCGCTTCGGGGGCGCCGGCGTGGACTACGGACATCATTGATGAACGAACGATCATTGACGCCCGGACGCAGCTCGAAACCGATGTTCCGGTGAACTATGCGGACCAGGCGCACAACTGGACGGCGGGTTTTGGGGACATTACGCTGGCGCTAAAGCGGGAGATGTTTTCTAGTTTGCGGACGGGTTCGATCCTGAGTCTGCAGGGCGGAATTTTGCTGCCAACTGGGGATAGCAAGCGAGGGTTCGGTGCAGGGACGACGCAGTTCGAACCCTTTGCGGCGTTCGATCAGCTGTTCAAGGAGAACACGTTTTTGCAAACTCAATTGGGGGCAGACCTGCCGGTGGATACAAGCGTGGCTCCGCGCAGCATGTTCTGGCGGGCGGCGGTAGGGCAAGCGATGGCTCCGGACCACATGCTGGGACGGCTATTTTCGCCCATGGTCGAGTTTTTGGCGGTACGCGACTTCAGGCCGGGGGCGAGTACCAACTGGGACGTTCTGCCGGAGATGCAGATCACCGTAAGCAGGCGGCAACATGTCCGGATAGGCTTTGGCGTAAGGGAGCCGTTCGCGAATACACAGGGGCGAACGCCGCAGGTGCTGTTCTATCTGCTTTGGGACCGGGCGGACGGGAAGTTATGGGAAGGTTGGCGATGAGACTCGGTTGGGGTAGTGCGGTTTTTCTAGGGCTCGCAGCGATCGGGGTTCCGGCAATGCTGCGCGGCAAGTCGCAAACGGAGAACGCGAAGGGCGACAAGACGCCTCCGGGAACTTTTTTTCGGACATCGGAACGGTGCGTGGCTTGTCATAACGGGCTCAAGACGAGTTCGGGCGAGGATATTTCGATCGGATTGGAGTGGAGCGCAAGCATTATGGCTAACTCGTCCCGCGATCCTTATTGGCAAGGAAGCGTGCGGCGGGAGTCAATGGACCATCCGGAGTCGAAGCAGGTGATCGAAGACGAATGCTCGATCTGCCATATGCCGGCTGTCCGGATGTCGGACCGGGATGCGGGGAAGCACACTCAGCTCTTTTCGCGTTTTCCGTTGCAGAAGTTCCCTAATGGGGACCGCGCGGCAGCCGATGGGGTCACCTGCTCGGTTTGCCACCAGATTGAGAAGACGGGGCTGGGGACTGAAGAGACCTTCGTCGGAAATGTGGTCTTCGCGAAACCACTCCAGAACGACGAGCGGGCCGAATATGGACCCTTTGACATCGACAAAGGCCACCAGACCGTGATGCACTCCTCGACGGCGACGTACTTCCCGACCAGGGGCGACCATATGCGCGAGGCCGGCCTTTGCGGGAGCTGCCACACGCTATACACTGCGGCGCTTGGGCCGAACGGCGAGAAGCTGGCAAAGTTCCCGGAGCAAATGCCGTTCCAGGAGTGGCAGCACAGCGACTACGCGACAAACCAGACCTGCCAGGACTGCCATATGCCCGTGGTGAACGAGGCGGTAGCGGTGACGGCGCTGTACGGCTCGCCCCGCGAGGGCATGCACCGGCACGTGTTTGTCGGAGCGAATTTCGTTATGGAGGGAATGCTGCAAGATCATCGCGATGAATTGGCGACGGAGGCACAGCCCGAAGAGATGGATGCGGCGATGAAGCGCACGACCGAGTTTTTGAAGACGCAAGCCGCGAAAGTGACGATTACACAGGTGGATGCGACGCCGAATGGGCTTGCCGTAGATGTGCATGTGGAGAATCTGAGCGGACATAAACTGCCTACAGCTTATCCTTCGCGGCGGGTGTGGCTACATTTTGCGGTGAGCGACAGCAATGGGCGTGTGGTGTTTGAGTCGGGCGCGCTCAATCCGGACGGATCGATTGTAGGCAACGACAACGACGAAGACCCTCTGAAGTTCGAGCCGCATTATCGTGAGATTGCGAGTTCACAGGAAGTGGAAATTTACGAACCGATTCTGAAGGATTCGGAGGGGAGGGTTACGACCGGTCTGCTCCATGCTGTCGGCTACTTAAAGGATAATCGGCTGTTGCCGCACGGCTTCGATAAGGCCACCGCAAACAAGGATATCGCGGTGACCGGCGACGCGGCAAACGATCCGGGATTCACAGACAGCGGAAGCTCGGTGCGGTATGTGGTCTCGACCGGAAACGCAACGGGACCGTTCAAAGTGGAGGCGGAACTTTGGTTTCAACCCATTGGTTTTCGGTGGGCGCACAATCTGACACCTTACAAGGCGGAGGAACCGCAACGAATGGTGCGGTATTACGAAGCGGCGGCCCAGAGGTCGGCGGTGATGCTGGCTAAGGCAGAAGCTACTCGGTAAGGATCAAACGGGGAAAGATCGGATAGTTGCCCGCCCCCATATTGATGCTTTCGCTGTGCTGGAGTGCCCAGCGAGTTCACGTATCTGAGCCTAAATGGGCGTATTGCTATAGCGCTCCGTTCTAAGATATCGACTAAGACCCTGTTGCGCCTCCTTCCATCTCGGCATCCTTGTCGAGATACATGCTGTTCAAATGCTGACATTCAGTCAATTCGTTGGACTCTTCTCAAGTGAGCCACGCACTTAATTTCCGCAGGACTTTCTTAAGCACGTTCATTTTCAGCTAGTTCCCGAGACTTTCATTCAGGCTTGACAATGGTATCCGGACTGCATCGTCGTAAGTGCTGGGCAATAGAGAACTGCTGGAGGGAAATCAGATGCGAAGGTCACTGGCTTGTCTGAGTAGCATTCTCCTGATTGTTTTGCCGCTCCTTGCTGAGGTGGCTACTGCGGCGGACAAAACCAAAGATGACGACCGACTGAAAAATTGTGGCACGGTCCTGAGAGAAATTCTCGACGTGCCCGATGACATTCCGCAGGATTTGCTCGATAAGGCAGATTGTGTCGTTGTCTTTCCCTCTGTCTTAAAGGCCGCATTCATCGTTGGCGGAAGCTATGGGCGGGGCGCGATGTCGTGCCGCCAGGGCGACGATTTCAAAGGCCCCTGGGGCGCGCCCACGATGATGGCGCTCGAAGGGGGAAGCTTCGGTTTTCAGATCGGCGGAGAGGCTACGGATTTTGTGCTGCTCGTGATGAATGAAGGCGGTGCGAGAGGCATCCTCAGCAGCAAAGTGAAGCTGGGGGCGGATGCTTCCGTGGCCGCTGGCCCGGTCGGCCGGGATACGTCAGCCGAGTCGGATGCGACTTTGCGAGCCGACATTCTGAGTTACTCAAGAGCGCGTGGGCTGTTTGCCGGAGTCTCTCTCGAAGGCTCCACGATCCGTCCGGACAATGGCGACAACCGCCGTCTGTACGGCAGGAAGATTTCTGCGAGGGATATTGTTCTGTCCGGAACTGTCACTGTGCCCCCAGCAGCCGGGGAATTGATCTCGACCCTCGATACGAAAACGCCGAAGCACCGGGCGTAAGTTCGAGGCGGTCGATGCAGTCCGGCTGTGCCGGACGGGAAGATTGGGGATGTGAGCCATGTGGATTGTTCGACTTGCATTGCAGCGGCCCTATACCTTCGTGGTTATGGCCATACTCATTCTGATCCTGGGGACACTCGCAATCGTGCGCACCCCCACCGATATATTCCCGAACATCAATATTCCGGTGGTCAGCATTATATGGACGTACAACGGTTTAGTTCCTGAGGATATGGCGGACCGGATCGTCAGCATTACAGAACGAGCTCTCACAACAACGGTCGATAACATCGAGCATATCGAGTCGCAGTCGCTGAACGGTATCGCCGTCGTCAAAGTGTTCCTGCAGCCCAATGCAAACATTCAGCAGGGCGTCGCGCAAATAACGGCGGTTTCTCAGACTCAGCTCAAGCAATTACCTGCCGGGACAACGCCGCCCCTCATTCTGGCGTATAGCGCATCGAGTGTGCCCGTCCTGCAATTAGCGCTGTCAGGCCAAAATCTTTCGGAACAACAGCTCAATGACTACGGCCTAAATTTTATTCGGACGCAGATCATTACGGTGCCGGGTGCATCCGTTCCGTATCCCTACGGTGGAAAACAACGCCAGGTGCAGGTGGACCTGAATACCACGGCATTGCAGTCGAAAGGCCTGTCGGCACTGGATGTGGTGAATGCGATCAGCGTTCAAAACCTAATCCTGCCCACCGGAACGTCGAAAATCGGGTCCAGGGAGTACGACGTTTCCATCCCCAACGCAGCGCCGCAAACGATTGCGGACCTGAACCGCATCCCGATCAAATCGGTCGGCGGTACCACCATTTACGTTAAGGATGTCGCCTGGGTGCGGGATGGATTTCCCCCGCAGACAAATATCGTGCGGGTGAACGGGCAAAGGTCAGTACTGCTGACGATTCAAAAGGCGGGCGATGCATCGACACTGAACGTGATCTCAGGCATCAAGGCGCTTCTCCCTCAAATTCAGCAGTCAGTTCCACCTCAGCTGCAGATATCTCCCCTCGCGGATCAATCGATTTTTGTCCGCGGCGCGATCAGCGGCGTTGTCCGGGAGACGCTGATCGCTGCAT
>Ga0210394_10007934_pt1 | contig 11058 bp, 10 predicted proteins | sample IncBWC12MmetaG_FD_160121 | JGI IMG/M metagenome (GOLD analysis project Ga0210394, IMG submission 160121) | Forest soil microbial communities from Barre Woods Harvard Forest LTER site, Petersham, Massachusetts, United States - Inc-BW-C-12-M | ecosystem: Environmental > Terrestrial > Soil >... | reverse complement strand
AAAACCTGCTCGAAATCCTAAACGTCACGCTCGAATATTCGGCGCTCTCCGCCAACCAGGTACGGCTGGAGGAGACGGAATTCTCGCTTCTCGACACAGTGCAAGGCGTTCTTGGCGAGTTCGCCCCCAAGGCGCAATCGAAAGGGCTTCGGCTGGTGAGCGCGTTAGATCGCAGCCTGCCGGAAATGGCCGTCGGCGATGCTTTGCGGCTTCGCCAGCTTCTCTGGCACCTGGTGGGAAACGCAATCAAGTTCACGAAGGAAGGCCAGGTGGAAATTCGGGCTTGTGCCGTAGCTACTGACGTGGGGCAAGTGATGGTGACCATCGAGGTGCGCGACACCGGCATCGGAATCGCGGCCGAGCAGTTGAAGCAGATTTTTGAGAGCTTCCGCCAGTTGGAAACCGGACTGTCTCGAAGCCATGGAGGCTTAGGACTGGGATTGGCTGTAGCTCGGAAACTGGCAGAGCTGCTGAACGGAACCATCCACGTGGAGAGCGAACTGCGCCGGGGCAGCACTTTTTCCGTCCAATTGCCGCTTCGGCTTCCGGCTAACGCCGAAGCTCGTCATATTGTGGAGCCAGGAAAGAACCGTGGAAGGGTCCTGGTGGTCGATGACAACAGCGTGGCCCAGACCATCGCTAGTCATGCCCTGCGCAGGCAATCTTTTGAAGTGCGGTGCGCAGCGGATGGATTGGAAGCGTTGGATGCAGCGTCAAAGTCGCACTTCGACGTCATTCTCATGGATCTGCAGATGCCGGGTATGGATGGGTTCGAGACCGCCGGGCGCATTCGCGAACTCCCGGGCTATCGCGAAACTCCGATTATCGCCGTGACTGCCAACTGTTCCGATGAGAATCGCGCGCGTTGCGCCGATTGCGGGATGCAGGATTTCTTGGCGAAACCAGTAAGGACCAGGGAACTGGTGCAAACGGTCGAGAAATACCTGGAGCAGGAAGCGATCGCCGGCTGAGGGCCGATTAGCCTTCCGAGTTACACTAAGGGTTGTTCCGGCTTGACAGCTCCCACGTCTACCGATCCACGAGGCTAGAGCGGTTCCCCTGGCTCCGGCACGGCTTCGGCACGCGGCTGAGCACCGATTGGCCTGATAGTGAGGGTTTGGCGATCGCGAAGCAAATTCATTCGGATCAAGTATTAGTTGCTGACAAACCGGGGAATCTCGGCCCAGGCGACGCGCTAATTTCCAAGCGGCCGGGGGTGACCGTCGCAATTCGAACCGCCGACTGCCTGCCGATCCTCATTGTGGATACTAGAACACGCGCTGTGGCCGCAGTTCACGCTGGATGGCGTGGGGTGGTCGCGGAGATTGCGTCAAAAACGATTGACACTATGCGTCTGCAGTTCGGCAGCCGTCCCGAGGATCTAGAGATCGCGATCGGCCCGGGAATCGGCCCATGCTGTTTTGAGGTGGGAGCCGAGGTAGCCGTGCAGTTTCGCGGCTTCTTCCCGGAACGAAAGGACTTACAGGATCGGACTAAATTGGACCTGGCTGAGACGATCACTCGGCAGCTGAGACGAAATGGCGTCATCGCGAGTCAGATTAGCACTTCCGGCTTGTGTTCTTGCTGTAAATCGGAGATGTTCGAATCTTACCGCAGGGACCGGCAAGGCGCAGGCAGAATGCTAGCAGCCATCGGCTTGATGGAACCCTAAACCATTGATTTTGCGAGGGGACACAGGATCTGCGCCCCCCACAAGTGCAACTTAGGCAGCGTGTACGAGAATGTCGTCGAGCGAGTCGGAACCTTCTTCTTGATTCCGATCGGCGATTTCCTGGCAGGAAATACAGTAAGCTGCCCAGGGCACGGCGTTCAAGCGCTTGATACTAATGTCCTCTTCGCAATGCGCACAAACGCCGAAGGTTCCTTCGTCGATGCGATGCAGCGCGGCGCGAACATTACGCAGTAGGTTCGATTCACGATCCAAATTGCGAATTGCAAGCTCCCTTTCCGCAGCGTTCTGGACTTCGTCCAGTGCATCCGGACTCTTCTCGATTGCGATTCCGTCACGGTTCCGCAACACCTGCGCCAGCTCAGCCTGTTTAGCTTCCAGGACTTGTTTGAATTTGTTTAGTTCGGTCTTCGTCATTGGGTTAACTCTCCTTCTTCTAATTACTTACTTCACTTCCGCATTCAAAATGTTTAGACGTGCAAAGCGCTCGAAAGGTTCAACACGTTACACCAAATTACTGAACTGTGATGAACACAAGAGCTTAACGGCCGATGGCAGCGCTCATCGGTCGGAGAGGTTCGCAGTCGGGCTCTCAAAATCATACCACATCGGCTGAGCAATTCAAGTGCCAGGTTCAATTTTCTAAAACCTAGGGCTGTTACCCCAGTTAGAGAATGTCCTCTCACGCCTGACATTTGTGTCATATCGGCCTTCTGAATACAAATGTTTAGGCCCGTTGGCCGAAAAAACCACAGCATCCTTCCTCGGGCGATCTCCTGATGTATACTGATTACCTTCCGGCCAGTAATTTTTCTCCAACGCTTGGGAACGGCCACCTAAGGCGGCTCATTTCAGCCAGCTTACTGCAAACCATGCCAGCATCACCCAGATTTCAGCTAGGTTGGTGGCCCGCAGTAGTTCTTCCTCTCGTTTTTTTCTGTGTGGGGTTGGCCGTGCTTCCTCTGCCGGGTCTCGAAGAAGACGAGGTTCTCTTTGCCGCTCCCGTCTTCCACTTGCCGGCTGCAACCGTTTTTGGCGCCCAGGTTTTTCACAAACAGTTACCTTTGATGCTCCTGACTTATTTGGGGGCTCTAAAAAGTTGGCTGTATTTTCCCATCTTCAAGTTCCTGGGCCCCTCGTATCTCACGGTCCGTCTGCCAGTTCTCACAATAGGTAGCCTGACGGTTTGGCTCTTCATTTGGTTACTCCAAAGAACCAGCGGGCGGACCGCCGCCTGGGTTGGCGGTGTGTTGCTGGCGACCGACACGATGTTCCTGTTCACTACGTGCTTCGATTGGGGGCCGGTGGCGTTGCAGCATTTGCTCGCGTTGGCCGGGTTGGCGCTGGTGTTAAAATTCGCGTCGGAAGCAAGGCGTTGGGCGCTGTGGTTGGGATTCTTCTGCTTCGGCCTCGCGCTGTGGGACAAGGCGCTGTTTCTGTGGCTGTTCAGCGGATTGATTGTCGCGACCATCGCGATATTCCCGCGCGAGGTGTGGTTCCGCTGTAGTCTTCGGAACGTTGGAGTGGCCGCCGCCGGATTGTGCGCGGGAGCTCTGCCACTGCTCGCCTACAACGCCACTTCGAACCTGGCGACATTCCGTTCCAATTCGTCTTTCGACCTGTCTCAACTTCCGAGCCGGCTGCACGCGTTGCGGATCACTTGGGATGGCCAGATCCTGTGGGGCTACATGGTGCATGCGCCGTGGTCGCCTGGGACGCCGCGTGAGGCGGGATCGGCGCTGGAACAGATATCCTCGACGGTACACTCGCTGGGCGGGTTCCGTTATCACAACGAATTGGAGCCGGCCCTTTGGGTCGTCCTGGCGCTGGTACCGCTGCTTTGGTTCACACCGGCCCGCAAGCCGCTGTTGTTCTGCTTGATCGCCAGCGCGGTGGCGTGGATTCAGATGGCGATCACCAAGGACGCAGGATTGGGCGCGCATCACGTGGTGTTGCTGTGGCCGCTTCCGCATTGGTTCATCGCGGTGGCTTTTGTGGAAGCCGCGCGGTGGAAGCTTCTGGAATGGCGGAGGGCCGGCGCGCTTGTCCTGGCTGCCGCGATGATTTTCCTGGCGGGCGAGAACCTGTTGCTGACCAACGAATATTTTTATCAATTGGCGCGCTACGGGTCGCTGGGCGTTTGGAGCGATGCCACGTACCGGCTTTCCAGCGAGGTTGGCACGATGCCGCCGGCCGGTCATTTTGTGGTGGACGATTGGGGCATCGCGAACTCGCTCGAAGTGCTCCGCGGAGGGGCCGTTTCATTGGTGTCCACCCAAGACTGGGACCGCACGCGATTGGCTGACGATGTTTGGATCGGGCACACGCCGGAATTCCAGCAGAGGGCCGGAGCCAGCCAACGCGTTGTTCAGGAGGCGCGATCGTCGGGATTTGAGAAGCAAATGATCAAGACCGTGCCTGACCGCAACGGCCACCCGGTGTTTGAGATTTTCCGTTTCGTGCGCGCGGCGGCTAACGCGACGCCGTCGAATTAGTTCGCCGATGCGTTAGTCGAGAGCCCCGTCTCCAGCATGGCTAAGCCCGCCGCAAGATCGGACGCCAGCGGGATCACGGTGCTGAGCCGCGTGAGATCGAGTACATGCAGCACCAGCGGATTGACGGCGGCCAGAACGAAACGTCCGCCTGGTCTCCGCACGACCGACGTGTAGATGCCCACAACAAATGCAACTCCCATGGATCCGACGGAGGTGACGTCCTTGAAATCCGCCAACACCTTCGTGCAAGCCACCCGCTTGATCTCATCCATTTTAATTTGCATGTACTCCATCTCCGGCCCTGCAACGAGACGTCCTTTGCAGTGCAGGATACAGACCTGATCACGTTGTTCAATTTCAATAAGCATGGAATTCAACCTCAATAACGATAGCGAGAGGCGGCAGACAAGGCCGCCTGAGATTTTAGTCTCTTTTCGGCGGTGTCCTGCCGGGACAAGGCAAGACCTGCTCCGGTCCAACGTCGTACGGCGGGCGGGGCTTGACGAAACGAGGCATCAAGCAGTCTCCTGTATGCATAATGAGTGAATCGCCCTTTTGAACCTTGAGCACTTCCAAGATTTTTAGTCTTCCGTTTGTGAACTTGCACTTGATCACAGCCATGGGTTTCTCCTTTAACCAACCTAGTGAACTCTGTTCTTACCTGACAACTCTTGTAAGCGAGGATCGTGCTCAAGGTCCGCCAACTCGATATAACGGTTTAGCTGACTGAGGATCGTCGGTGCGCGCGTCAGAAGTTCCAGACTTTGGTCCCGGCGGCCAAGTACTTCATATGTCAAAACCGCCCAGACGCATGTGTCCGTGTCGTCGCGCGAAACCTGTAACGCCTGAGCGGCCTCCGTTTCAGCACGTTGCGCGTCGCCGAGCCTGGCCGCCATGTAGCCTAAACGGGCGCGTTCGCTTCCTTCCTTCGGATCTCGCGCCAAGACCGTCTCGCTGGCCGCCAGCCCCTTTTGAAACGCGGATCTTGCATCGCCGGCACGGTGTTGCAGGCTGAAAGCCCGGCCAAGATTTAACCACAACTCTCCAGTCTTGGGTCCCAAATCGAGAGCGCTCCGAAAGCAGGCGATTGCCTCGCGATTTCTCCGCTCGTCCAGGAGGATCGTGCCTAGCTCGAGTTCAGCGTTGGAGGAATCCTGCAAACCGACGGAGGTTCTAATTTCGGCCTCGGCCTCCGGGAACCGTCCCAGATATTCGAGCGCCGCTCCGAGAGCAAAATGGGCTTCAGGTACGCTTGGCGCAAGCCCCACCATCCTTTGGAACTCCGGCAAAGCTGCCTGGTAGTTTCCCTGCCGGATGTACAGGGTGCCGAGTTGCTGGTAATTCCTGAATTCATCTGGCTGAACTTCTATCGCTTTTTTGATGGCCGCGAGCGCCTCATCGGCCTGGGCGTCGCGGTAGTAAATTGCGCTCAGCCGGCGATAGGCGTCCCCATTAACAGGTTGTAGTTCGATGGTCCGTTCGTAATCCGATTTCGCGAGCTCGTAAAGGCTGGAATTCGCTTCCAGTAATCCCGCGATGGCGTGGACCTCCGCAACATCTGGATTGCGAAGTTCGGCCTGCCGCACGGACTCTTGTGCTTTTGCTTTCCACACCTCATCGCGGGTGAGAAGATATTTGAAAAATTGAGCCTCGGCCAGTGCCGTAAACGTGAGAGGCGAATCTGGATCGGCGGCCACGGCTCGTTCCAAAAACTGAACGGCATCGTCGGGTCGGACGTTGTCTTGCACGTAGGACAGACCGGTCAAGTAATCCTGGCGCGCGGCAGCGCTCACTGTGAGCTTGGCCTCGATGGGTGGCAGGTGCAGCGCGCTAGTCACGATGCCGGCGATGGCGACGGGAGCGTAGCGCAATTGCGCGGGCGCATACTCAAATGTCCAGTCCTTCGTATCCACGCCGGTTCGTGTATCGGTCAGATAGACATGAAGGAGTTCATTGTCGTTCTTCTTTTCAAGCGTTCCACGGATGGCGTGAGTGGCCGATTTTCTCGCGACGTCCCGCTGGGGGACGAAGACCAATTTGATTTGCGAATTCCCCTTGAGACGCGCCAATTGAGCAGCGGTGTTGCGCGATAGTTCCGCGGCCACATCGGCAGTGTCGGGGCTGGATTGATCAGGGATGGATTGAAACGGCAGCAGCGCCAGACGCACCGTTTGTTTGGGCGCGGTAGCGCGCTGGAAGGTGACCAGTCCGGAGATTGCCGCCAGCAATACGGCAGCGGCGGCGGCCAGCCACCAACGCAGGGCACGCGACGGTTCCAGGGCGACGGCCACTTCGCCCGCGTCGCGAAAACGCTTGGCGGGATCAGGGTCGAGGCACTTTTCCAGGATCGAGTCCCATCCATGACGGGGCCTTCCCGAAGTCAGCTCGCGGAGAATCACGCCGAGAGCATAAACGTCCGAAGCGGTGGTGGGTTTCTCGCCCTTCCACAACTCAGGCGCCATGTAATCCGGAGTTCCGCCCGCCTGGCTAGAGCCGGCCGCGCTCGACGCCCAGCTAGCCGTGTTCGGCCCGGCGGGTCCGTGGGGCTTACGCGCCAACCCGAAGTCGGTGACGACCGTGCGCAGGCTCCCGTCCGCATCCCGAGTAAGGATTACGTTGTTACTCTTGAGATCGCCATGCACAACGTGGTGACGATGCGCTTCGGCCAATCCGGAGCAGATCTGGCGCCCGGTGGCGAGTCTTTCAGCCTCCGGCAACGGCCCGCGGGCGAGGCGCGCAGCGAGCGTCTCACCATCCAGAAACTCCATGGTGAGAAAATCGATCTCACCGCTGGTGGTGGAGGCCGTGTGGATCTCGAAAATCTTGCAGACATTGGGATGGCTAATTTCGCTCGCGTGGCGGACCTCGGGCGGCAGACGCTTGTGGAATCCGCTCTTGGCGCACTTCAGCGCGATGCGGCGTCCAAGCCGTTCATCCTCGGCCTCGTAAACGATGCCCATGCCGCCCTGCGCCACCTCGCGTATGATCCTGAAGCGGTCCGCGAGCAGCTCACCGGGCTCAAAGTGATGCTCGGGCAAAGCCGCATAGAGCGGCTCCAAGAGGAAATCCTGCATCTGAAGGTCCCAGCGCACGTACTCCCACACTTCGGTGAATAACTCCGGGTCACCGGCGCAAGCCGTCCGCACATAGGCTTCCCGCGCGTCCGGTGGCTGGCTCAACGCCAGTTCCACCAGGCTCATCACCAGGTCGTCATCCTGCGCTTTGGGCATGGCCGGGCTCCATGCGCGTGTATAACCAGCGGCGCGCATCGCTCCAGGTTCGCTGCATTGTTCGGAGCTTTACGCCCATGGCCTCGGCCGCTTCTTCGTCGGTCAGGCCGAGGAAAAACTTCATTTCCACGAGCATGCTCCATTCCGGCTTCGTTTCCGCTAGCTCATCCAGCAGCCGGTCTACTGTGATGGCCAAATCGATCTTTTCGCTATCGGCTGGAAGCATGTTTTCGAATCCTTCCAGCGCCACGAACTCCGCCGAGGGGCGTCCGCGCGCGTGATCGATTAAATACCTGCGCATGGCTCTAGCCGCTATAGCGAAAAAATGCTTCCGGTTCTGCCAATCCCGGTCCTTCGCCGCCACCATGCGGAAATAAATCTGGCCGACCAACTCGGTGGCCTGCAAGGAGTGGTCCTTGCGCTCGCGTTGCATCAAATAGTGAGCCAATCGGCGCAGGTTGGGGAGAACCAGGGTGAAGAGCTGGTTTTCGGCCTCGCGGCTTCCTTCGCGCCATTGGTGCAGAAGGTACGTTATGTCTCCCATGGGTTTATCCATAGGGCTCACCAGATGTTTGACCATTTGTACCATATGGCGGACTTTTCCGCGATTCACGCTATCCACGGCGAGAGTCAGTAACCCGGTTGCGATAATCCGGGAAAAAAGGAGCACGTTATGAAGAATCTCAAGCAGTTCGCCGTGGTAGCGATTCTTGTCACCCTGGCATGCGCCGGTCTGCACGCGCAGACTTTCGATGTGCGGGTGATTATCCCGTTCGATTTCCGCGCCGCTGACGCACAGATGCCCGCCGGCGAGTACCTTGTTCATGGAGAAGGCGCGTGGGTTGTCCTGCGTGCGGTGGATGGCAGCAGGCAGACGCCGATTTTGACGACCATCGCGGCCGCTGGTCGGTATCCAAAAGATGCCGGGCTGGATTTCAACCGCTACGGCAGCGAGTACTTCTTGTCGGTAATTTGGGATTCGTCCTCTTGGAACGGGCACCAATTACTGCCGACGGCTCGCGAAAAGGAACTGGCCAAACGAGGCGACGTTCCGGTCCCAACGGCGGTAACTCTGGCAAGCAGCAAGTAATCCGCTAAGTGCATCGCCAACTTACATGCGGCGCGAATTCTCCCGAACGGCGGGAGGTGCGCCGCATTTTTCCAGTGATCTCTGAGCGTCAGGTGACTGCGGATGGTCGCGAGGATCAAGTAAAGAAACGTCGAAGCATCGGCAGAGTGAACGGCCCGCAAAGTGCTTACCTTTTTTCATATGCGGCTGACTTATGCGGTAACCGTGACGCCCTTGATTCTGGTGCTGTCCGGCTGGGGCGCGGCGAGACCGGTGGGACGGCGGACTCCTGCAGCGGTCACCGGGAGTCTTGCCGCGAACGAAATAGAAGACTCAACCAAGACCGGCATGGTGGGACCTGGAGCGATGGGGCCAAGGGTGACGCGAGCGCAGATTCTTCTGGACCGCGCCAGATTCTCGCCGGGTGAAATTGACGGCGTCTACGGCGACGATTTCGCGATCGCGGTCAGAGGATATCAGGAAGACCACGGTCTGAAGCCGACCGGCACGATTGATCAAGAGATGTGGCGGTTGCTCAATGCCGATGCCGGCCCTTTGTTGTTGACCTACACGATCACCAGAGCGGATGAGAAAGGTCCCTTCCTACCAATTCCCGACGACACCCTGGAAAAGTCCAAGATGAAATGGCTGGGCTTCGAAACGCCCGAACAGGGACTGGGCGAGAAGTTCCACAGTTCGCCGAAACTGCTCGCTGAGTTGAATCCCGGCAAGCAGCTGGACACGGTGGGAGTTCAAATCAGCGTTCCAAACGTCCGGCACAGCGCAGGGGGTCTGGCCCTACGTGTGGTGGGGTCGAAGTCAAAACGCACGGTAATCGCCTATGGCGCAGGCGGCAAAGTACTGGCGCAATATCCGGCCACGATGGGCGACACGCATGATCCGCTGCCGATTGGAAATTGGACCATCACCAGTGTTGTGCACGATCCCTGGTTTAATTATGACCCGGAACTTTTCTGGAACCCAGACCCGAAACAAGCGAAAGCAGTGCTGCCGCCCGGGCCGAAGGGACCCGTCGGCACGGTGTGGATCGGTCTCTCCAAGGAACATTATGGAATCCATGGGACGGCGGATCCGGGGCATATCCGGCACGGCGAATCGGCTGGGTGCATCCGCTTGACGAACTGGGATGTGGATCAACTGTCGCACATGGTCCGACGGGGCACGCCGGTCATACTGGAGGAATAGCTTTTGAGGCTCCTGCTTCCCGTGGCCGGACTCTCGGTGTTTCTCGCTGTCGGCGTCAGCTCCTCCGTCCTCGATATGAGTCCGCCTATCCGCGGACTCACCCTTTTGGATCTGCGCGATATGTTCCAAGAAGTTCACAACGGACACCCCCACGAAGCGATCGATATTCTCGAGCCGAGAGGGACACCCGTGCATGCGGTCGCATCGGGAACCATCCAGAAACTGTTCCTCAGCAAACCCGGCGGCAACACGATATACGAGTTCGACGAAAGGGGAGTGTATTGCTACTACTATGCGCACTTGGATCGCTACGCGGAAGGGTTGCGGGAGGGAATGCGGGTAGAGCGCGGGGACATTATCGGTTTTGTGGGGTGGACCGGTAATGCGGATGCGCGCACGCCGCATTTGCATTTTGCGATCTTCGAATTGGGGCCGGAAAGGCTGTGGTGGAAGGGGAAGGCCCTTGACCCCTATCCCGGTCTGGTGGCTGCAGTGAAGCGCGCGAAATAGCGGCCCAGCTTGTAATCGTTGCTCCTGGATAGCCCGGCGACGGAGCGTTGAGAGGTATACTCGACAGGGGCGAGATGCGGCACGATTCTATTGGTCGCGCTTTTAGTAGCCGGCGCGAATTGCTTTCCAGCATCGCTCTCACCATCGGAGCAACTCGCATGAACGCTAAGAACGAGGCTCTGGTCCGGCTTGAAGATTGGTCGCGCGCCAGCCACGGCGAACGTCAACGAGCGCGAGAACTGAGCTTGGAGCGCATTCGGAGCATGGACCCTGACATCCATGCGTGGGTCCAAGTGCTTCCTCAGCCGGAAATAGGAAACGGCCCGCTCTCAGGTATCCCATTTGGCGTGAAGGACGTGATTGAAACTCAGAACTTAGTCACTGAGTATGGTTCGCCGATTTACAAGGGCCGGCAGGGCGTGGCTGATGCCGCAATCGTCCAGCAGTTGCGGAATCTTGGGGGAATACTGGTGGGGAAGACGGAGGCGGCTGCGTTCGCATTCCGGACGCCACCACCAACCCGCAATCCGCGGAATCCAGACCATACCCCTGGTGGCAGCTCGAGCGGGTCGGCTGCCGCTGTCGCCGCTGACATGGTTCCACTGGCGATCGGCACCCAGACGCTTGGTTCAGTCTTGAGGCCTGCATCGTATTGTGGGGTTACCGGGTTTAAGCCTACCTATGGGCTGTTGTCAATGGATGGCGTGCTGCCCTTGGCGCACAGCTTGGATACGCTCGGGTTTTTCACGCATACGCCGGCCGGGATGCTCCTGCTCTGGGAAGGTTTGGGAAATACTGTCGGCGGTGAAGAGGAATTTGCGCTCGGCGTACCGGAGCCCCTGCCCGAGGTGGAGCCCG
>Ga0210394_10007933_pt1 | contig 11061 bp, 6 predicted proteins | sample IncBWC12MmetaG_FD_160121 | JGI IMG/M metagenome (GOLD analysis project Ga0210394, IMG submission 160121) | Forest soil microbial communities from Barre Woods Harvard Forest LTER site, Petersham, Massachusetts, United States - Inc-BW-C-12-M | ecosystem: Environmental > Terrestrial > Soil >... | reverse complement strand
GCGCCGAGGATTGGAACTTGTGGATTCACGGCACAAGGGCGGCGTTGCTTCCGGACTGGATGTCGCACAGGAAGAAACTTTTCTTCAGACCACACGCACGCAAGCCACGCTGTTACTGCAGCAGCGAAAGCAGTTTGAAGATGCGATCGCTGTGCTCGTCGGCAAACCGGCGCCGGACTTTCACATCCCGGTCAGAGAACTGAATGCCGAGCCGCCGCCGATTGATCTGGGGCTGCCTTCGGACTTGCTTGAGAGGCGCCCGGACATTGCTCAAGCCGAGCGTCAGATGGCCGCAGCCAATGCGCAGATTGGAGTTGCCAAGGCGGCGTATTACCCTTCACTGAATTTATTTGGAAATGGCGGCTGGCAGGCTGCCGACGTCGCAAAATTGGCCAACGTTTCCAGCATCTTCTGGGCGCTCGGCGCCAACGTAGCCGAAAGTATTTTCACCGGCGGAGCGCGCCGCGCTCAGGTGGAGTTTGCTAAGTCCGGCTACGAAGTGACCATCGCAAATTACCGCCAGTCTGTGCTGGTTGCGTTTCAAGAAGTGCAGGACGATGTAACGGGGCTAACAGTTCTCGAACAGGCACGCGATACTCAGCAACTTGCTGTGGATGCTGCCCGCCGCACTCTTGATATTTCCGAAGACCGCTACAAAGGCGGGCTGGTCAGCTATCTGGATGTAGTCACCGCGCAGCAAAATTTGCTAAACAACGAGCAGGAAGCCGCCGTGATTCAAGGTCAGCGGCTGGTGACCAGTGTACTTCTGGTCAAAGCGCTTGGCGGCGGCTGGGATGCGTCGAGCTTGGCTGCGGTTCAGGTCAAGCCCAAACTGAAAGATGTCGTCGCGCCCTAGCGTTTTCTTCCATCATGATCGGCGGTCCACAACTCAAATCGGACATGCAAATCGATCGCGACCAAATCACCACAACGGAAAAAATCATCCGGCCGCACATTCGCCGGACGCCTGTCATCGAAGTGGACGGCGCCGATTTCGGCCTCGACTCCATCCCTTTTATTTTCAAACTCGAATTGCTCCAGCATTCGGGATCCTTCAAAGCGCGCGGTGCATTCGCAAACTTGCTTCTGCGTAAGATTCCGCATGCTGGCGTCGTCGCAGCCTCCGGCGGCAATCATGGCGCAGCCGTTGCGTTTGCTGCGATGAAACTTGGCATTTCCGCAAGAATATTTGTTCCGACCGTTGCTTCGCCCGAAAAAATCGAGCGCATCCGCGGCTATGGCGCGGAACTCGTCGTGACTGGCGAGCGCTACGCAGATGCGCTGACCGACAGCGAACGCTGGGCCGCCGAATCTGGCGCGCTCACGGTGCACGCCTACGATCAGCCGGAGACGCTGCTGGGCCAAGGCTCCGTGGGACTTGAGTTCGAGCAGCAGGTTCCCAATCTCGACTCGCTGCTCGTTGCTGTTGGCGGGGGCGGCCTTATCGGCGGCGTCGCTTCGTGGTATGCGAACCGCATCAAGATAGTTGGCGTTGAGCCTGAAGCCGCACCGACGTTGCACAACGCTTTGCAAGCCGGACGTCCCGTTGACAGTCCTGCGGGGGGAATCGCGGCCGACTCGCTTGCTCCGAAACGTGTCGGCGAATTGATGTTCCCCATCGCGCAAAGGTTTGTGAGCAAAGTCGTCCTGGTGACTGACGACGCGATTCATCAAGCCCAGCAGGCACTGTGGAAAGTTCTGCGCATCGTTGCGGAACCTGGCGGCGCCGCGGCTTTCGCAGCGATCCTTTCTGGCCGTTACAAACCGCAGACCGGCGAGCGCGTGGGTGTTCTCGTCTGCGGCGGAAATACGGCGGCGGTTGATTTTGTTCGCGCAAGCAGTGCGAAGTAAGAAGGACTAGCGCCGCATTCTTGCGCAAATCATTCCCAAAATTAGTGATAGGAGACTAAGATGTCCGTCTACGAAAAACTTAAATCGCTGGGAATATCGCTTCCAGAAGTCGCCCCGCCCGCTGCTGCCTTTGTGCCCTATGTCCGTAGCGGAAATCTCATTTTCGTCTCAGGACACATCGCTAGAAAAGACGGCAAGCCTTTGGCCGGCAAGCTCGGGGCGGAATTCGACACCGCTCAAGGAAAAGAAGCTGCCCGGGGCATTGCGATTGAACTGATGGGAACCTTGCATGCCGCAACCGGAGACCTGAACAAAATCTCGCGCATCGTTAAACTCCTGGTCCTTGTGAACAGCACTCCTCAATTCACAGAACAACACCTCGTTGCGAATGGCGCTTCAGAGCTTTTCGTCCAGGTCTTTGGAGAGCGCGGTCCGCACGCCAGAAGCGCCTTCGGCGTCGCTCAAATTCCCCTCGGGTCCTGCGTCGAAATCGAGTTGATCGCAGAACTCAGCTGAACCTGGCTCCGTCCAAATGTTTCCGTTATGCAAAATCAGTTCGGGCTTTTCCTGCTCCAGCGGTAACAAAGCAAATCCAGCCATCGAGCCGAGGAACTCGCGACGTGTCGGTCCTTGTGCCATGGGTACCTTTCGTCAAGAGAAGATTGCCGCGAATCCTACGCTGCGCCGCTCGGCGCGTCAACGCGGGCTGGATTTTCGTCTAATCTCAACTCTTGACAACGTGGGCTTTTTTCCATATAGGTAGAACTTCTAGGCTTTAACAGTAGGACTCCTAGGTGTCCAGATGACGGACGACAAACCAGAGTTCCTCAAGGGAACTCTCGACATGTTAATCCTCAAGGTCGTCGCGCTCGGCCCCATTCACGGCTACGCCATCTCCCAGCGCATCCAGCAAATCTCCAAGGATTTCTTTCAAGTGCCGCAGGGCTCGCTCTACCCTGCCCTGCACCGCCTTGAAGACCGCGGCTGGCTTACGGCCGACTGGCACGAATCGGAAACCGGACGCGACGCAAAATTTTACACGCTCACGAGAAAAGGCCGCAAACAATTGGAGACCGAACTCGTTTATTGGGAAAAACTCTCCGATGCTGTGGCTCTGATTCTGCGAACCGCCGAATAGGAGGCGTCTCCATGCATTGGCTCCGCCGTCTCTTCCGCAAGGAACAATCCGAGAAGCAACTCGACGCCGAGTTACGTTTTCACCTCGAACGCCAAATCTCCGATTACGTAGCCGGCGGCATGACTCCGTCCGAAGCCCGACGCAGGGCCCACCTCGATTTCGGCGGCCTCGAACCGATCAAGCAGCAAACCCGCGAATCTCGCCGCGGCAATTTCTTCGAAACCCTTTTTCAAGACCTGCGCTACGCCACGCGTCTTCTGCGCAAGAATCCGGGTTTTACCGTAGCCGCCGCCGTCACGCTGGCTCTCGGCATCGGCGCCAATACCGCCATCTTCAGCATCGTCAACGCTGTCATTCTCCGCCCGCTTCCCTATAAGGATTCCGCCCGCATCGTTCAAATTTCCGCACATAGCGCGATGTATCCGACATTTTCGCTAGGGATTTCCTGGATCAATCTTAGGCAAATTCGCCCGCAGGTCTCTTCGCTGGAACAAATTTCCGCCTACTATCAAAACGAAAAAACACTGACTGGCACTGGCCAACCAAGTGTCCTCTCCGTCGCTTTCGTCACCGACGGGTTCTTCGGAGAACTTGGGGTCACCCCAGAACTCGGCCGCCTGCTTACTGAGCAAGACGCTAAGCTGGACACGAATCATGTCGCGGTAATCAGTCATGAGCTCTGGCGCGATCGCTTTGGCGATGATCCGGCGGTCCTTGGCAGACCCTTCATCCTCGATAAGCAGCCGTATGTTGTCGTCGGGGTCGCCCCTCCCGGATTCTCTTTTCCGTCGCAAGTTCAGGCTTGGTTGCCTCTCGCTCCCTCTGCGGAAGAGCAAGCAGAGCCCGAATACTTCATGCTCAACGACATCGCAACTTTGCGTCGCGGCGAAACAATTGAGAAATTGAACGCTCAACTTGATGTTGTGGCTCAACAAACGATTAAGGAATACCCGGTGCTCTCCGCAGGATTTCGTTTCTCCACTACTCCGCTGCTCACGGAACGCCTCGGCAACTCCCGTGATGCCTTCCTGATCCTCCTCGCCGCTTCTGCGTTCGTGCTCCTTATCGCTTGTGCAAATCTCGCTAGTCTTCTTCTCGCGCGCGGCTCTGGCCGCCAGCGCGAAATGGCGCTGCGCGCTGCTCTCGGCGCATCGCGCGGACGCCTCTTGCGCCAAGGTCTTGTGGAGAGCTGCCTGCTCGCCTTGCTCGGCGGCGGGCTGGGTGTCGCGCTGGCTACTGGCGGCGTTCAACTCTTTCGTCAAATCGCTCCCGCTGGCACTCCGCGGCTGAACGAAATCTCGCTCGACTCGACGCTCTTGTGGTTCTCACTCCTCACTTCACTCCTCGCTGGCATTCTTTTCGGCATTGTCCCGGCCCGCCGCGCCGCGCGGCTCGATCCTAACGAGGCGCTCAAGGAAAGCACTGGCCCCAGTCTCGGCGCGGCGCGCTCCACGCGGCAGTCCCGCCTCGGGCACGCGCTTGTCTCCCTCGAGGTCGCTCTCGCGTTTATTCTCATCATCGGCTGCGTCCTGATGAACCTCACTCTCTCCCGCCTGCTCCGCGAGAATCCTGGCTTCCGCACCGATCATCTTCTCGCTCTCGATCTCCCGCAGCCTCGCATTACCAGCGCGGCCGATATCGAGAGCGCCATAAAGCGCCAAATCAATCAGGTACAGGAACTCGTTCAGAAAATCCGGCAAATTCCTGGCGTCGCTTCCGTGACCGTCTCCGATCACGGCGTGTTATCCGGCATGATGATGATGCAGGCCAACCTTCTCGTGGACGGTGCCATTCCTCTTTCCTCAAAGGAATCCCGCAGCGCCAATGCCCGGTACATCTATCCCGGCTATTTTCAAATGCTCGGGATTCCCGTCCTTCGCGGCCGCGAGTTCACCGATCGTGATGTGCGAGGCGGCCAGCGCGCCGTTGCCGTCAACGCGGCCATGGCCCGCGAATATTGGGGCACTCTTGACGTCCTCGGCAGGCGCATCAGCATGTCGACCGATGACAAGGGCGGCCGGGAGTGGAACGTCGTCATCGGCGTGGTCGCCGACGCTCGTGAAATTAATGTCCGAGACGCATCCACGCCCACTTACTTTCTCTCCTTACTTCAAGGCGGTAATGGCGGAATCCATTTGTTGGTGCGCACGCATACCGATCCCGACGCTCTTGGGGCAACCATCTCCCGTCAAATCTGGGCCGCCCTCCCCGATCAGCCGGTCACTCATCTCACAACCATGTCCGAAATTATTTCCCAGTCCCTCGGCGACGAACGCCTGCGCAGTGTCTTGCTCACCGTCTTTGCCGGGATCGGGTTTGCGCTGGCTTTGGTGGGTGTTTACGGCGTGGTCTCCTACTCGGTTGCGCGCCGAGTTCAGGAAATCGGCATCCGTATGGCGCTCGGCGCCTCTCGTCGTGATGTCCTTCTCATGGTTATTCGCCAGGGACTTGTGCCTGTCGTCCTCGGCATCGCTTTGGGAGCCACAGCGTCTTTCGGCCTCGGCCGCGTAATCTCCAGCCAGCTCTATGGCGTTAAACCGAGCGACCCTGCCACTTTCCTTGGCGCAACCGCGCTCGTCCTAATCGTGGCCTGCCTCGCGTGCTGCGTCCCAGCCCGCCGTGCCATGCGCGTCGACCCCATGGTCGCCCTTCGCTATGAATGATCGAGTTCTCACGCACCGTACGTTCTTCGTAGCGGCACGGCTTTATCCTGAGCGCAAGCGAAGGAATGCCGTGCCCTCCTTCTGCGCCAGTATCGGAGGGTGAACCATGCACTGGTTACATCGGCTCTTCCGCAAAAACAAAGCCGAAAACCAACTCGACGCCGAACTCCGCTTTCACCTCGAGCGCCAAATCTCCGATAACATCGCCACTGGCATGTCCCCCGAAGAAGCTCGCCGCCGCGCCCATCTCGATTTCGGCGGCCTCGAATCCATCAAGCAACAAATACGCGAATCCCGCCGCGGAATTCTTCTCGAATCTCTGTTTCAAGATTTGCGCTACGCCATCCGCAATCTTCGCAAAGACCGCCGCTTCGCCATGATCGCCATTTTCGCCCTGGCCCTCGGCATCGGCGCCTCTACGATTGTCTTCAGCATTTTCTACAATTTGTTCTTCAATGCGTTTGCTGCAAAAGACGCGAGCCGTTTGGTGGTTCCAGTCATTCAGAACACGGAAAACACGGGCAAGACGGACAGCAGCGCAGAATCTCTGGCGCTTCAATTGGCGGATCTCGACGTCATCCGCGAGCAGAATCAAGTCTTCGAAAATATCGTTGGGTATATCCCGGGCGCGTTTGTGCTCGCCAACGACGGCTCCCAGATGTATCAGTTCAACGGCACTCGTGTAACTTCCAACGCTTTTGATTTTTATGGCGTTGTGCCGCTTCTCGGGCGAGGCATCACTCCGGAAGACGGTAAGCCTGGAGCGCCACCCGTTTTTGTCATGAGCTACAAAACCTGGAAAAGCGTTTTCCACGAGGATCCGAAAGTTCTCGGCAAGATTCTTACCATCGATGGGGAACCACGAACGTTGGTAGGCGTCATGCCGCAGCGCTTCCAGGCTTATGGTCTCCAAGCCGAAATCTGGATTCCGCTCACGAGCTCTCGAGATACGCCGCGCGCCGATGAAGATTCAAAGGCTACCGTACTGGCCCGCTTGAAGCCCGGCCTAACTCTAGAAAACGCTTCCGCGGACCTCGATCTGATCGTCAAACGTCTAGCCCTCCTTCATCCCGATGATTTTCCGAGACATTTCGCCGCACGCGTCCAGTCGGCCACGGACTCCCTCTTGGGACCCCAAGGGGGTGCTACCACATTCCATTCCGACATGAAGCATCTGCTCTACGATTTACTGGCGGCGGTCGCGATGCTGCTCTTAATCGCGTGCAGTAACGTCGCGAATCTTCTTCTGGCTCGCGCTACCGTGCGAGAAAAAGAAATGGCGGTACGCGCGGCTCTCGGCGCGACGCGCGGACGGCTGGTTCGCCAGCTCTTGGCGGAGAGTTCCGTGCTGGCTATGGCCGCTTGCGTTGTGGGTTGCCTCTTCGCGTGGTTCGGCGTGAGACTTGTCCCAGCCATTCTTCCTCGCACAGGAGATATCTATGGAGGCGGGCATCTCGGCGCTGAAACAGCACTTGGGCTGAACGCGCCTGTTTTAATTTTTGCTCTGGCCCTTACTCTCCTCACAACGCTGGTCTGCGGTTTAGCCCCGGCTCTTCGTGTGGCGCGCACGGACATACAACCACAACTGGCAGGCTCGGGCAAAGGCGTAAACGGTGGTGCGCGCCACGGAAAGCTTCGCGCCGTACTAGTCGTCGCCGAGGTCGCTCTCGCCATTGTCCTCTTGATCGGCACAGGCTTGTTGATGCGCAGCTTTTTTCTTCTCACCCACGTCGACCTGGGCTTCAATCCCAAGAATGTTTTGTTTGTCGTCTTCGCTCCTCCCCTGAGCCACAACAAGATTTCCGTCACCCCTCACCAAAAATTCGCTTCGCCGCAGGGGCTGGCCATGCTCCGCGATGTTGCGGAACGATTGAAAGCCTTGCCGGGCGTGGCCCATGTTGCGATCGAGGACGCGATGCCCGGTTATAGCCCGTCAGCCGGATTCAAAGTTAGTGTGCCTGGGGCAACTCATACGGAAGAAGTTGGCCTCTTTGCTTGCGACGAAAATCTCGTTCCAACGCTGGAGCTGCGCATGGTCCAGGGCCGCTGGCTCTCCGAACAAGAAGTGCGAACAGCACAATACGTTGGAGTAGTCAGTGAGCGATTGGCGCGTGACTTCTTTGGCGATACGAATCCGATCGGTCAACAACTCCAGGTGAACGCTTTCAAGGGCCCATCCCTAATACCGCAAGACGTCGAGTTTCAGATCATCGGTGTCGTCAAAGACGTGATCAGCGCCGGTCCGCAGCGGCCCACCCTGCCCATGATCTTTCTTCCTTATACAGTTCGCGGCGGATTTGTTTTTCTTTTGAGGACGACTGTGGAACCAGCTTCCTTGGCGCACGCTGTCCAGGAGCAAGTTTGGGCCGTGGATCGCAACGAAATTATTTTGTTGACCACTCCGCTTGAAGATTTCCTGCAAAGGTTTACATACGCCACGCCGGAGTTTGGCCTGTTGATCGCTACGCCGCTCGCGAGTATCAGCCTGTTGCTGGTCATCGTTGGCGTCTTCAGCGTAATGGCCTATACCGTCTCGCTGCAGACGCACGAGATCGGCGTTCGGATGGCTCTTGGCGCGCAGCAAGGAAACATTCTAAATATGGTCCTCGGGAAAGGCGCGCGGCTGCTTACAGCAGGAATTCTCCTCGGCCTCTTCGTCAGCTACGGTCTCACGCGTTTCCTGGCGAGCCAAATTTGGGGCGTCTCTACGACGGATCCATGGACATTCAGCGCAGTCGCAACCGTCGTCGTCGCGGTAGGGCTGGGGGCCTGTTTTCTGCCTGCGCGCCGCGCCACCCGCGTCGATCCGCTGATCGCCTTGCGTTACGAATAGCGGAAACGGAAAAGCCACCATGCTGCGGACAGCAGAATAGGAGTTGCGACAATGAACTGGATCATTCGCCTTTTCCGAAAACAACAAGCCGAAAAACAACTCGACGCCGAACTCCGCGACCATCTCGAACGCCAAATCTCCGATTACATCGCCGCTGGCATGTCCTCCGAAGAAGCCCGCCGCCGCGCCCACTTGGATTTCGGCGGTCTCGAATCCATCAAGCAGCAAACCCGCGAATCCCGCCGTGGCAATTTCCTTGAACCCCTCTTTCAAGACCTCGCCTATGGCGTGCGCATGCTCAAGAAGTCCCCGTCACTGACGATCATCGTCGTAATCACACTTGCGCTGGGCATCGGCGTCAACACAGCGATTTTCAGCGTGCTCAATGGATGGCTCTTTCGTCCCCTAGCGGTGCGAGCGCCGGGGCAAGTCCACGTTTTGGCTTTTTCCCAGGATCACAACGGCTCCAACTTTTCTTACCCTGATCTTCTCGATTTTCGGAAACAGTCGGAAGTGTTCTCCGATCTTTTCGCTTACGGATTATCTGTCGCCGGGCTCAGCGCCAATGGAACACCGCGCGAATTTGGCTTTAGCAGCGTCACAGGAAATTATTTTTCGGCTCTTGGTGTCACGCCTGCGCTTGGCCGGTTGTTCCTCCCCGGCGAAGGTGAGACGCCGGGCGCTCCTCTGCTCGTCATACTTGGCAACTCCTACTGGCAAAGAAATTTTGGCAGCGATCCCGAGGTCGTGGGCAAACAGGTTCTGGTCAATGGACGGCCGGCAACGATCATTGGCGTTGCCCCGAGTGATTTTCACGGAACGCTCTTCGCCATGGACATGGACGGCTACCTGACTTTAAACGCCATGGCCATGGAAAAAGATTCCAGCCAATTCTGGACGGACCGGCGCGACCGGCGCTTGATCGTCCTTGGAAGGCTGAAACCAAACTTGTCCATTTCCCAAGCTACAGTGTCATCAGACATCACCGCGCGGCGTCTGGCGGCTCAGTATCCGTCGACAAACAAAGATGTCACGATTCGCGTAATCCCAGAGCGGCTTGCTCGGCCTGCCGTTTTTGCCTCGAGCTTCGTTCCCTTCATTGCCGGTCTGTTCTTTGTTCTTGCGGGTCTCGTTTTGCTGCTGGCTTGCATGAACGTTGCGAATATTCTTTTGGCGCGATCGGCCGCGCGCCAGCGTGAGATGGCTATTCGTTCCGCGTTGGGCGCTGGCCGTGGACGCCTCTTGCGTCAAATGCTCACAGAGAGCCTTTTTCTCTCCTTGCTCGGCGGGATCCTGGGCGTGCTGTTCGGCAAGTGGGCGATCAGTGCGAGCGGCACAGCCCTTCGTTCCGTAACCACCACCACAAACTTTGCCTACAAAATGGATTGCAGCCTGGATTGGCGCGTCTTTTCTTACACGCTCGCGGCCGCGACTATGACTGGCGTTCTGGTGGGTCTCTTATCAGCCCTTCGCGCCAGCCGCGCCGACGTGAATGACATTCTGCAAGGAGGTGGGCGAGGCGACTTCTCCGTGCGGGGCGGCTCTCGCATTCGCAGCGCCCTGGTGGTTGCGCAGGTAGCGGGGTCGCTCATCCTACTGATTGTCGCGGGACTTTTTGTTCGTAGCCTCCGGCACACCGAGCGGATGTACCTCGGATTCGATCCTGATCACGTTTTGAACGTGATGCTGGATCCGCAGCAAATCGGTTACGACGAAATCCATGCAAAAGCGTTTTATCGCGAACTTGAAAGCGGGGCCAGCGCAATGTCCGGAGTCGAATCGGCCAGTCTTTCTTTTGCTGTGCCCCTCGGAATTCCTGGCCGTGTGGGATTCGTTTCAGTGGAAGGTCATCCGCTGGTTGCCGGCCTGCAGCCGCCGGAGACCTCCTTCAACAGTGTAGATCCCGCTTACTTTACAACCATGCGCATTCCCATTCTGCGCGGCCGCGCTTTCGCCGATTCGGACAACGAAGCAGCGCCGCAAGTGGCCATCGTGAATCAGACTATGGCCAAGAAACTATGGTCAAACGAAGATCCGGTTGGCAAGCGCTTCCGATGGGCTGGTGAAAAAGGACCTTATGTTGAAGTGGTCGGCGTCGCGCAGGATGGGCAATACTTTTTTCTTTCGCCCGATTCTCAGCCCTACTTTTATCTTCCTCTCGCGCAAAATTTCAGCTCGCGGCTATCGCTTCAGATTCGGTCTTCGATCCCACCTGAATCGCTCGTGGTCGCTGTACAAGAGCAGGTCCGCGCCCTTGCGCCGGATTTGCCCATTATTGACCTCAGCAGCATGCAGCACACCGTGCGCGGACTAGGTGGTTTGTTCGTCTTTCGTCTAGCCGCTTCTCTGGCTGCGGCCCTCGGATTCCTGGGTCTTACCCTCGCCGTCATCGGTGTTTACGGAATCGTTTCGTTTGGGATGGTCCAGCGTGCGCGCGAGATGGGCATTCGCGTGGCTCTCGGTGCCGACCGCAACGACATTCTGAAACTCGCACTTGGCTCGGGCCTCTCGCTGATAAGCGCGGGAGTTATTCTTGGCGTAGCCTCCGCATGGGCCCTCACTCTCGCAATGGCCAA
>Ga0210394_10007931_pt1 | contig 11064 bp, 13 predicted proteins | sample IncBWC12MmetaG_FD_160121 | JGI IMG/M metagenome (GOLD analysis project Ga0210394, IMG submission 160121) | Forest soil microbial communities from Barre Woods Harvard Forest LTER site, Petersham, Massachusetts, United States - Inc-BW-C-12-M | ecosystem: Environmental > Terrestrial > Soil >... | reverse complement strand
TCCGATTCCCGCGACGCGCTCGATCCGGCCACACTCGATCAGCCACACTCGATCCGGCCGCGCTGAGGCATCGAGCGGCGGTGCTCAGGCCACACTGACAGCCGGCTCGACGCGAGCATCAGAATCCGAGGCGATCGAGCTTCTTCGGATCCCGCTGCCACTCCGATTCCACCGCGACATGCAGGTCGAGATGGACCCGTTCCCCGAGCAATTCCTGGATCTGGACGCGAGCGTCGGTGCCGATCCGCTTCAGCCGGGATCCCTGATTGCCGATCATGATGCCCTTCTGGCTCGGGCGTTCCAGGTGGATCGTGGCGAAGATCTCCAGCAGGCCGGGGCGCCCGTCGGTGGTCTCCCGGTTGCGCATCTCCTCGACCGTGACCGCGATCGAGTGCGGCAACTCCTCGCGCACGCCGTCCAGCGCTGCCTCCCGGATCAGCTCGGCGATCCGGATGTCGGTCGCCTCGTCGGTCTGCTGATCGTCGGGGTAGAGCGGTGGCCCGGCCGGCATCCGCGCCACGAACAGGTCCGCGAGCAGCGATACCTGCGAACCTGACCGCGCCGACACCGGCACGATCTCGGCAAAGTCGCCGAGTTCGCCGATGGCCTGCAGTTGGGCCGTCACCTGCTGGCGGCTGGCCGCGTCCGTCTTGGTCACTACCGCGATCACCGGCGCGCGCAGAGCAGCGAGTTCGGCTGCGATGAAGCGGTCCCCCGGGCCTATCTTCTGGTCGGCCGGGACGCAGAATCCGATCACGTCGACATCGGCCAGGGTCGTGCGGACGACATCGTTGAGGCGCTGGCCGAGCAGCGTGCGTGGCCGGTGCAGTCCTGGCGTGTCGACGACGACCAGTTGCGCGTCCGGGCGGTTGAGGATGCCGCGGATCGCCCGGCGCGTCGTCTGCGGCTTGTCGCTGGTGATCGCGACCTTGCCGCCGACCAGCGCGTTGGTCAGCGTCGACTTCCCGGCGTTCGGACGCCCGACGAAGCAACAGAACCCGGAACGGAAGTCATCGGCCACGCGCCCATCGTCTCACCATGCGCCGGCGACGCTTGACCACTGACGGCGATCCGGCGACGCGCACCCACCGGACGGTCAGCCGCTTCCGGTGACCACGCCGTCTGCGCCGGCATGGTGGACGACGAGCGCGGGGCCTGCCTCCCGCGCGGCAGCGACCCCGATCGGATCCGCGGCGGATTCGCCCAGAATCACGGCTGCCTCGAGGCCGCGGGCTCCGGAGGTAACCGCCATCGCTACCGCGACCTGCAACGCGGACAACGACAGCGACGGCAGTTCGACTGTTGCGGCCAGGTACGTGCGGCCATCCGTGTCGCGAACCGCGGCGCCCTGGGCCGCACCGGTCCGTGCCCGCGCCGAACGGGCCAGCGTGATCAACTTCGCGTCCTCGGCACTCAGTTCCCCGGAATCCGGAGCTTCCCGGTTCAGCTCGGTAGTCATGCGCTCTCCGATTCACGGCCCCGGGACGACCGCTCCTGCGCGCCGTCCCTCATCTCGCCCACGCCCGCATCGCCCTCGTCATGCTCCGCCAAGCGCCGCACGAGCACTGTATCGACCCGGTTCCGGCGCCCGCCGACACTCTCCGCGATCAGCTCGAGGCCGTGCACGACCGCGGTCGAGCCGGCGATCGGCACCCGGCCGAGCGATTCGGCCAGCAACCCGCCGACCGTCTCGACGTCGTCGCGATCGGGCAGGTCGACGTTGAACAACTCGGCCAGATCCTCCACCGACAACCGCGCGGTGACCCGCGCCGTGTCCGGGCCGATCCGCTCGACCGGGGGCCGCTCGTTGTCGTACTCGTCGGCGATCTCACCGACGATCTCCTCCAGGATGTCCTCGATCGTGACGAGCCCCGCGGTACCGCCGTACTCGTCGATGACGATCGCGATGTGCGTCCGCAGCGCTTGCATCTCGCGCATCAACTCGTCCACCGGCTTGGACTCCGGCACGAACACCGGCTGCCGCATGACCGCCTCGACCCGGGTCACCCGAGCCCGGTCGGCATCCTGCGCCCGGCTCGCCAGATCCTTCAGGTACGTCACGCCGACCACATCATCGACGTTCTCCCCGATCACCGGGATCCGGCTGAAGCCACTGCGCAACGCCAGCGCGAGCGCCTGTGGCACCGTCTTGGCCCGTTCGATCCAGACCACCTCGGTGCGCGGCACCATGACCTCACGGGCGATGGTGTCGCCGAGCTCGAAGACGGACTGGATCATCTCCCGCTCGCCGTGCGCGACCACGCCCCGGCGCTCGGCCATGTCGACCAGTTCACGCAGTTCGACCTCGGAGGAGAAGGGCCCTTCGCGGAATCCGCGACCCGGCGTCAGCGCGTTCCCGAACAGGATGAGCAGCGACGCCAGTGGGTTGAACAGCCGGCCCAGCAGGTAGACCGACGAGGCACCGGCCAGCGCGACCCGGTACGGGTGCTGGCGACCGAGCGTTCGCGGCCCGACCCCGACCAGCACGTAGGACACGACCACCATGACGGCGACGGTGAGTACCGGCACCGGCCACCGGTTGCCGAACTCGGCCCGCGCGACGATGGTGATGACCACAGTCGCGGTGAGCTCGCAGGTGACGCGCAGTAGCAGGAGCAAGTTCGTGTAGCGGACCCGATCGGCGACCAGCAGCGACAGGCGGGGCGCACCGCGCCGCGCCTCCCGGACCATCTCCTCGACCCGCGCGACCGACACCCTGGCCAGTGCGGAGTCGACACAGGCAAAAGCACCACCCAGCGGTACCAGGCAGATCGCCAGCACCAGCGCGAGCACGTCGTCGCTGCTCACCCCGCACGTCCGGAACCGGCGCGACCGGACGGAGGGTCAGCCATGCCGGCCACCGGCGATGTCGCGTACCTCGCCCCGGCTGCCCGGACGCGGAGCACGGATCGGGCCCCGGCCGGTGGCCTCGACCCATTTGCCGACCAGCTGCGCCTGAAGCTCGAACATCTCCTGCTCGTCGGCCGGCTCCTCGTGGTCGTAGCCGAGCAGGTGCAGGATGCCGTGGGTCGCGAGCAGGTGCAGTTCGGCCTCGAGCGAGTGGCCGACCTCCCTCGCCTGGGTGATGGCAACCTCGGGGCAGAGCACCACGTCGCCGAGCAGCACCGGGCTCTCCCCGTATTCGGACGCGCCCGGACCGGTACGGTCGCCCGCGTCCATGGGGAGATCCTCCCCGTCCATCGGGAATGCCATCACGTCGGTCGGACCCGGGAGGTCCATCCACTGCAGGTGCAGCCCGGCCATCGATTCGGCGTCGAGCAGCACTATCGACAGCTCCGCCAGCGGATTGATCGCCAGATTGTCCAGCACGAACCGCCCCAACTCGGCCAGCACGACCTCGTCGACCACAGTTCCTGACTCGTTGTTGACCTCGATCGTCACCGCTGCCTGCTCATCTCGGCTGGACATGAAGGGTTGTTCAGCGCCGGGGCTTCGCGCGGCGCGTCACAGCGGCTGCGTGCGCGGCCGGCTCGGCCCGCGCGTCGAACCGCGCATAAGCGTCCACGATCTCCCCGACGAGCCGGTGCCGCACCACGTCGGCGCTGGTCAGATTCGCGAAGTGCACGTCGTCGAGGTCCGTGAGGATGTCACGGACGACCTTGAGGCCGCTCCGGGAATCGCCCGGCAGGTCGATCTGCGTGACGTCACCGGTGACCACCATCTTCGAGCCGAAGCCCAGCCTGGTCAGGAACATCTTCATCTGCTCCGGGGTGGTGTTCTGCGCCTCGTCCAAGATGATGAACGCGTCGTTCAGCGAGCGACCGCGCATGTAGGCCAGCGGCGCCACCTCGATGGTGCCGGCCTGGGTCAGCCGCGGGATCGACTCCGGGTCGAGCATGTCGTGCAGTGCGTCCAGCAGCGGGCGCAGGTAAGGATCGATCTTGTCGTAGAGGGTGCCCGGCAGGAACCCGAGCCGCTCCCCCGCCTCGACGGCCGGGCGGGTCAGGATGATCCGGTTGACCTGCTTCGCCTGAAGCGCCTGCACCGCCTTGGCCACCGCGAGGTAGGTCTTGCCGGTGCCGGCCGGGCCGATGCCGAAGACGATGGTGTGCTTGTCGATCGCGTCCACGTAACGCTTCTGATTGAGCGTCTTCGGGCGGATCGTCTTGCCACGCCTGGACAGAATCGACAGGCTCAGCACGTCCGCGGGGCGCGCGTTCACGTCGGTCGTCAGCATCGCGTGCGCCCGGGTGATCGCGTCCGGGGTGAGGTTCTCCCCCGCGCGAATCAGCTCGAGCAGTTGCTCGATCAACCTGGTGCCGATGGCGTTGTCGGCGGCCGCGCCAGTGATGGTGATCTCGTTGCCACGCACGTGAACGTCACTGTGCAGGCGGCTCTCGATCACGCGCAGCAGCTCGTCCCGCGAGCCGAGCAGGGCGACCATCGCCTGGTCGCCGGGAACGACAACCGTGGTGGAGACGTGATCGGCGCGTGCGGTCGTATCCGACAAGTTCGACTCTCTGCTAGGTCTGTAGTGAGATGCCAACTGTACCGGCGAAGCGCCGATACCGCCCGCGAGTTCGGTGACGGATGGACCCCGTGACGCCCCTCAGCCGGGTGGCCAGCTCATCGGCCGTCCCGCCAGGACATGCGCGTGTACGTGGAAGACGCTCTGCCCGACGCCGGCACCGGTGTTGAAGACCGTCCGGTAGTCGGTGAGCGCCCGGTCAGCGACGAAGCTCCGGATCGCCGCGATCATCGCCGCGCTCGACGCCGGGTCGGCACCGATCTCACCGATATCGCGCAGGTGCACCTTGGGGATCACCAGCACATGGGTCGGCGCCTGCGGGTTGATGTCTTCGAAGATCAACGTCTCGTCGTCCTCACGCAAGATCGTCGCCGGAACCTCACGGGCGACGATCTTGCAGAAGAGGCAGTCGGTGGCCATGTGCATCTCCATGTCAAGGGAAGGCTAGCGCCAGCGATCCAGCAGCACCGAGAGGGCCGCGAGCGCGGCAGCACCGGCGGTCGAGGTCCGCATCACCGGCGACCCCAGCCGTACCGCGTTCGCGCCCGCATCGGCGAAGCAGGCCAGCTCGGCGTCGCTGATGCCGCCTTCGGGGCCGACGACGAGCAGCAGTTCCCCGGCCGAGGGCAGCACGGCGCCGGCGAGGGTTGCCGGCGCCGCTTCGTGCAGCACGAACGAGGCCACAGTCAGTGGCACTTTCGCTGGCACCTTCACTGGCACGGTCACTGGCACGGTCGCTGGCACGGTCACTGGAACCGCTGTCGCGGACCGGCTGCCGGCGATCCGCGCCGCGACCTGGCCGGTGGAGGCCAGCTCAGCGACCTCCGGCACCCACGCCCGCCGGCTCTGCTTGGCTGCTTCACGAGCAGTCCGCCGCCATCGCTGCAGCGCCTTGGCGCCACGGGCATCGCGCCACTGGGCGATCGAGCGCTCTGCCGACCACGGCACGATCTCGTCCACGCCGAGCTCGGTGAGCAGCTCCACCGCCAGCTCGGCCCGCTCCCCCTTGGGCAGCGCCTGCACCACCACCAGCCGCGGCAAGGCCGGCGGTTCGACACGGCGGGAGACCACGTCCAGCACCAGCCGGCCATCGACGGCGGATCGGACCACGCCGGTCAGCAGGTGGCCAGCACCGTCACCGACCAGCACCTCCTCGCCTGCGGTGAGCCGCTTGACGGTGACCGCGTGCCGGCCTTCGTCGCCGTCGAGCACCACCACGTCGCCGTCAGGCAGCGAGTCGAGCAGGAACAGGGGCGGCGTCACGCCGGATTACCGGCCGCCGCCGAGGGCATCTCGCACCTTGGCGAAGAGACCACCGTGGGCGCCGCCGACGGCGACCTCCTCGTTGCGCAGTTCGGCCAGCTGGCGCAGCAGGCGCTCCTGCTCCTCGTCCAGCTTGGTCGGTGTCCGGACCTCGATGTGCACGTGCAGATCGCCGCGCGAACTGCTGCGCAGCCTGGGCACGCCCTTGGCCCGCAGCGTGATCACCTGGCCAGCCTGGGTGCCGGGACGGATGTCGAGCTTCTCCTCGCCGTCCAGGGTGGTCAGCACCAGATCGGTGCCCAGCGCCGCGGCCGTCATCGGCAGCGCGACCGTGCAGTGCAAGTCGGCGCCGGACCGGGTGAAGGTCTCGTGCGCGAGCTCGCTGATCTCGACGTAGAGGTCGCCGGCCGGCCCACCGCCGGGGCCTACCTCACCCTGGCCGGAGAGCCGGATCCGCATTCCGTCGTCGATGCCGGCCGGCACGTCCACAGTGATGGTGCGACGCGCACGGACACGCCCCTCAGCACCGCAGGTCGAGCACGGGGTCGGGATCTGCTGACCGGTACCGGCGCAGGCGTTGCACGGGCGGGTCGTCATCACCTGCCCGAGGAACGAGCGCTGCACGGTCTGGATCTCGCCCGCCCCGCCACAGGTCTGACAGGTGCGAGGCGACGTGCCCGGCGCGCAGCCGCTGCCGGTGCAGGTCTGGCAGACGACGGCGGTGTCGACCGAGATGTCGCGCCGGACGCCGAAGGCCGCCTCGGCCAGGCTGAGCTCGATCCGCAGCAGCGCGTCAGCGCCCTGCCGGACCCGGCTACGCGGGCCGCGACCGCCCTGGGCCGCGCCGCCGAAGAATGCCTCGAAGACATCACCGAAGGAGCCGAACCCACCGAACGGCCCACCGGCACCGCCGCCCCCGCCACCGGACGACAGCGGATCCCCGCCGAGATCGACGACACGTCGCTTCTCAGGATCGGAGAGCACCTCGTAGGCGGCGGTGACTGCCTTGAACCGCTCCTGCGAGGCAGGATCAGGGTTGACGTCCGGGTGCAGTTCGCGGGCCAGCTTCCGGTACGCGCGCTTGATCTCTTCGGGGGTGGCCTCACGGCCGACGCCGAGAACGCCGTAATAGTCACGAGGTGAATCGGCCACAGTGCTCGTGTAACTCCTCAACTCATTGGCACTCGTCAACGACGAGTGCCAGTGTACGGAAGGCTGAGCGACTAACGCTCAGCCAGCAGATCACCGACGTAGCGGGCGACCGCCGCTACCCGCGCCATCGTGTGCGCGTAGTCCATCCTGCGCGGCCCGAGCACGCCGACAGCACCCAGCGCCGTGCCGCGAGCCTGATAGCCGGTCGTCACCATCGACGTGGCCACCAAGCCCTCGTGCTCGTTCTCGTTGCCGATCCGGACGACGATCTGGTTGGAGGTGCTCGACTTATCGAGCAACCGCAGCAGCACGACCTGCTCCTCCAGCGCCTCCAGTACCGGCCGGATCGCCGGGAAGTCCAGCGTGTGCTCGGTCAGGTTCGCCGTGCCGCCCAGCAGCACCCGATCTGACTGCTTCTCCAGCAGCGCCTCCAGCAGCACCGAGGTCAAGGTAGCCACGAGTCCACGCAGCTCAGCCGGGACCGAGGCGGGCAGCTCGCTGACGATCTCGGGTGCGTCCGCGAGGAGGCGGTCGCGCAGCCGGGCGTTGAGCATGTTGCGCAGCTCCGCGACCAGGTCGTCGGCGACCGGCGAGGGAAGTTCGACCACGCGCTGCTCGACCCGCCCGGTGTCGGTGATCAGCACCAGCATCAGCCGGGACGCCGTGAGCTGCACCACCTCCACGTGCCGCACCCGGCTGCGCGACAGCGACGGATACTGCACCACGGCGACGTTGCGGGTCAGTTGGGCCAGCGTCCGCACCGCCCGGTGCAGCACGTCGTCGAGATCGACCGCATGATCGAGGAACGCCTGGATCGCCCGGCGCTCGGCCGGCGAGAGCGGCTTGATCGAGGTGAGCCGATCGACGAAGAGGCGGTACCCGGCATCGGTGGGCACCCGGCCCGCGCTGGTGTGCGGCTGCGCGATCAGGCCCTCCTCCTCCAGCGCGGCCATGTCGTTGCGGATGGTGGCCGGCGAGACGCCGAGGCTGTGCCGGTCGGCGAGAGCCCTGCTGCCGACCGGTTCGTTGGTGGCGATGAAGTCCTCGACGATCGCGCGCAGCACCTCGAGCTTGCGATCCTCGACGTTCATCGGTACTCACCACCCTGCCTGTATCTACCTTGAACAAACCCAGCTCCGGAGTACAGCCTATGGCTCACCGTCGCGAGACGTTGCCCATACCGCGATACGCTGCGAGAGTGCAGCGGAATTGTCGTTTTCCGGCAGCAGGCTGCCGGCGAAGGGCGATTTGATCTCGAGCGGGCTGTGAGCAGATTGGGAGGACCGGACTGTGATCTTCAAGGCGGTTCGCGACGGCCGTCCCTATCCTGATCACGGATTCTCCGCACGGGACTGGGCGACGGTCGCCCCCCGCTCGGTCCGGCTCGATCAGCTCGTCACCACCAAGCGCGAACTCGCGCTGGACAAGCTCCTCGACGAGGACTCCACGTTCTACGGCGACCTCTTCCCGCATGCGGTCCAGTGGAAAGGCGAGGTCTACCTCGAGGACGGCCTGCACCGCGCACTCCGAGCCGCGTTGCAGCAGCGGACGACCCTGCACGTGCGGGTGCTCGACCTCGACGAGTTCAGGCCAGCCGAGTGCCAAGCCCGCTGACTTCCCCGACGCGGTAAGTGTCAGACACAGGTAAGTGTCAGACGCAGGTGAGTGTCAGACGCCGGTGAGCAGGTCGCGGACGACCGCGTCGGCCATCAACCTGCCCCGCTGGGTCAGCACCACCCGTCCAGCATGGAACGCACCCTGCTCGACCAGCCCCCAGGTGACGAGCTGCGGCACATTCCCGCGCGCGCTCAGTGGGACGTCCAGCATCGACAAACCGTCGCGCAGCCGCACTCCCAGCATTACCTGCTCGGTGATCCGGGCGCTGGCATCGAGCAGTTCACGCCCGGCCGCCGGGCTGCGCCCTGCCTCCAGCATTGCCGTGTAGCGCACGGGATGCTTGACGTTCCACCAGCGCACCCCGCCCACGTGACTATGCGCCCCCGGGCCGGCGCCCCACCAGTTCGCGTCCCGCCAGTACAGCTCGTTGTGCCGGCACCGGCCGGCATCCGACCTCGCCCAGTTGGACACCTCGTACCACTGATAACCGGCGGCGCCGAGCACCTCGTCCGCCTGCAGGTAACGATCCGCGGCCACATCGTCGTCCGGCGCCGGCACGACGCCTTGGGCGACCTGCCTGGCGAGCGCGGTGCCCTGCTCGACGACCAGCGCGTAGGCGCTGATGTGGTCCGGCCCGGCGGCGGTGGCCGAGTCCAGCGAGAGCTGCCAGTCCGCCTCCGTCTCCCGCGGGGTGCCGTAGATCAGGTCGAGGTTGACGTGCTCGAATCCGGCCGCCCGCGCCTGGGCCACCACCTGCTCCGGGCTGCCCGGGCGGTGCTTGCGGTCGAGCACTTCGAGCACGTGCGCGGCGGCGGACTGCATGCCGATCGAGATCCGGGTGAAGCCGGCCTCACGCAGCCTGGACAGGTAGGCCGGCGTCACCGATTCGGGGTTCGCCTCGGTGGTGATCTCGGCGTCCGCGGCCAGGCCGAACAGGTCGGAGACCTCCCGCACGATCAGGCCGAGGTGCTCAGCGGGCAGCAGCGTCGGCGTGCCGCCGCCGAAGAAGACAGTGGACGCGACCGGCGCCGACGCGCCGAGTACCTGCCGGGCCAGGCGCAGTTCGAGCAGCACGGTGTCGGCGAAGTTGCCACGGTCGACGGCCTGGCCGAGCTCGGTCGCGGTGTAGGTGTTGAAGTCGCAGTAGCCGCAGCGCGCCTGGCAGAACGGGATGTGCACGTAGACGCCGAACGGCGTTCCCGGAATCGAGGCGAGGGCTTCGGCGGGCAGCCGGCCGTCGGCGGGCGCCGGATCACCGGACGGCAGGGCGGAGGGCACGGCACAAGTGTCACCTACAGGGCGGGTGAGCCGATCACGACCCGCCCCACCGGACCTGCCGGGCTGACCTGAGGCCTCGTCTCAGCGGGCGAGGTCGACCTGCTCGAAATGGACGCCGCCGTCGGTCGAGTAGTAGACCTGCCCGCCGAGGCCGAGCACGAGCTGGCTCTGCCCGGTGCCCAGCGGGTACTCCCGGTAGTAGTCGGGAGCCTCGGCGGGCAGCCGTCGCCCCGCATCGGAGAAGCTAGCGCCGCCCGATGCCGGCCGGCCGTCCAACGACCGGATGGCGGCCTCGACCTGAGGTGGCAGCGTGGAGAGCGCAACCGATCCGATCGCGGGAGCCCGCTCGGCCTGGTGGGAGGCGTTCACGCCGTAACCGATCGCCAGAGCCGCGACCAGCACCAGCAGCGCGAGCTGCGGGCGACGCACCCGGCGGCGCAGTTGACGAAGCGGTCGGCGCGGCATGTATCAGAACTCTAGGCCGTCAGATCAGCACCGATCGGACGTGATTTGATCAGAACCATGAGCGATTCGCTGACTGCCGACACAATCCGGATTACCGGCCATAATGGTGACGAGATCGAGGCCTACTACGCCCATCCCCTCGACCCGGCGCCCCGTGGCGGCGTAGTCGTCATCCATCACATGCCGGGCTACGACCGGGCTTCGAAGGAGATTGCGCGTCGCTTCGCCGAACTTGGTTACGACGCGATCTGCCCGAACCTCTACTGGCGCGACGCCCCCGGTGCCGCTCCGGACGACGCGGCGGCGGCCGGCCGCGCCAACGGCGGTGTGCCCGACGAGCGCCTGATCGGCGACGTCGGCGGGGCGGCGCAGTTCCTGCGGGCGCTGCCGACCTCGAACAAGAAGGTCGGCACCATCGGCTACTGCTCGGGCGGGCGGCAGAGCGTGCTGGCCGCATGCAGCCTGCCCCTGGACGCGGCGGTCGACTGTTACGGCGCCTTCGTCGTCGGGGAGGTGCCGGCCGGGTACGCGATGACGAGCCTGACGCCGATCCTGCCGCGGCTCGGCGCGCCGCTGCTCGGCCTGTTCGGCAAGCAGGACCAGTACCCCTCGCCGGAGCAGGTCGCCGAGCTCGATTCGATCCTGAACGAGGCCCAGCGCCCCCACGAGTTCCACTCCTTCGACGACGCCGGGCACGGCTTCTTCGCGGTCGACCGCCCCTCCTACCGGGTACAGGCCGCGGCCGACGGCTGGGAGCTGATCACCAAGTTCTTCGGCGCTCATCTGGGTGCCTGATGTGT